>OGCL01000544.1_pt1 | contig 39669 bp, 43 predicted proteins | sample 1570041 | NCBI WGS metagenome assembly OGCL01 (sample SAMN06266162, study PRJEB24511) | hot springs metagenome | isolation source: Hot spring water | place: South Africa: Limpopo | collected 2015-06-22 | reverse complement strand
CCATGACCATACTGACCATCCCCGCACTGGGAATGCCAGGTGACCCAATCGAGGTGACCATTGCCACAAAAAACACCAATAACTGTTGGCCGATTGTCAGTTCAATCCCGACCAAATGCGCTACAAATAACGCGGCCGCTGCCTCATACAACGCTGTACCATCCATATTCATGGTCGCACCGAGTGGTAACACAAAGCCAGCCACTTCAGGTCTCACCTTCAGCCCCTCAGTGGTGCAACGCAGCGTCACTGGTAGCGTCGCTGCACTGGATGAGGTGGCAAAAGCAGTGACCAAGGCAGGTCGGCTAGCACGCCAAAATCTGCGGGGACTAATCCGCGTCACTGCATACAAAATACTCGGCAATACCACTGCGCCATGCAATAGCGTGGTCAGTACCACCAGCAGCATAAACGCGCCCATCGTGGTGAGCAACTCGATGCTTTGGTTGGCAGTCAGTTTCACCAATAGGGCAAAAATACCAAGCGGTGCAATGACCATAATCCACTGTACCACCTGCATCATGAGTGCCAAAAACCCTTCAAACAATCCCAGCACAGTGCGATGCTGCTCACCTGCATTGACCAAGGCAATCCCTAGAAACAAAGCAAACACCACGACGGGCAAAATCTTACCTTCAGCAAACGCTGTGATCGGATTGCTAAACAGACCAGTCACAAACCCCGTGACAAACTCCGAAAACGGCAACTGCTTGGCCTCAAATGCCGCCATCGCATCACCAAACATACTGATATTTTGGCCTTGACCGACTTGAAAGATGTTCATCGCAGTCAGCGCAATGACTACCGCGATCGCCATGGTCAGCATAAACATGCCCAGTGTGGCTTTCCAGATTCGCCCGATCTGTTGATGTAAGCGTAAATTTGCTACACCAACCACAATCGAGCAAAAAATCAGTGGCATCAGCACCATCTTGAGTAGGCCAATAAACACCTTGCCGATAAGATCAACGATATATAAAAAATGTGTAACCGCCAAATGAGCCGTGCCAAAGCCCTGCAATAGCATCCCGATACTGATACCAAGGATGGCAGCCCATAAGATTTGCTGGTTTAAACTGATGCGCATCTCATAATGCTCCGCATGATAGTGATTAAAGTGTAAAGGCTGCGTTCACGGTTGTGTTCACATCATTTATGCAAAGCTGATGCCCGATAAACGCTAAACTACTATGGGCAAGACATCATGGACAAATGAGTGAAGAGCAGATGATGTACGATTTACTGGTAGTGGGCGGTGGTTCGGGTGGTGTGCGAGCAGCACGAATTGCAGCATCATTCGGTGCGAAGGTGGCGATTATTGAGGACACGCATTGGGGTGGCACGTGCGTCAATGTCGGCTGCGTCCCGAAAAAAATGTATCACTATGTCGGCAGTGCGCGTGATGAGATTGAATTAGCAGAGGCATTTGGTTGGCAAGTGGAACTAAAAGACCTCGATTGGTCGGTGTTTTTTCAGAATAAACAAGCCGAAATCCAGCGGCTACAAGGCGTGTATCAGCGCATGCTAAAAAATAGCGGCGCGCTGACCATTGAAGGTTTTGGCCGTTTGATCAGCCCAACCGAAGTGCAAGTCGGTGATACCGTCTATCAGGCCAAGCATATCTTGCTTGCAGTCGGTGGTGCGCCGGTATTGCCAGAGATCGAAGGGATTGAACTGGCAATCCACTCTGATCAGTTGTTTGCACTGGCCGAACTGCCGAAACGCATGTTGGTGTTTGGCGGTGGCTATATCGCCTGTGAAATGGCTAGCACCTACCATAAATTTGGTACGCAAGTGCGTTTGGTGGCACGGCGCAAACTGCTCAAAGACTTTGATCAGCAAACCGTCGAATTCTTAAAACAACAGCTTCAGCATGAGCAGTTGGATTTTACCGAAGGACTGTCGGTGCAATCGCTACGCCAGACCGATGATGGCATTGAAGTGACTTTTAGCGATGATACACAGCAGTGCTTTGATGTGGTGCTGATGGCGACGGGGCGCAAACCACGTTTTGACGGTTTAGGCTTGGACGACATCGGGGTAAAGTTAGATGACAAAGGACTGATTGCGGTCAACCCACAGTACCAGACCAACATTGCTTCGGTGTATGCAGTCGGCGATATTGTCGAAGGCTTGGATCTGACCCCAGTGGCCTTGGCGCAAGGCATGTATTTGGCGCGGCATCTGTTTGGTCAGGGTCAGTATGCGCCACCTGACTTGTCAAAAATCGCAACCACGATTTTTACCCATCCACAAATCGCCACCATCGGTACAAGCGAGCAACAATTACTCGCCGACAATCGTCGGGTACGCGTGTATCAGTCTGAGTTCCGTCATTTAAAATATACCCCAACCACGCTCCAGCACCGTACCTTTATGAAACTGTTGGTCGATGATGCCACCGATCAAATCCTTGGACTGCACCTTGTCGGCCATGAGGTCGGTGAAATCATGCAAGGCTTTGCGGTCGCGGTACAGGCGGGTTTGACCAAAGCCCAGCTTGATCAAACCATTGGCATTCACCCGACCGTTGCCGAGGAACTGGTCACCATGCGTGAGCCGAGTCGTTGGATCGGCGCATAACGCGGTCTGTTTTAGCCGACCAGTGTCACCTCATGCGTCCACGCACTGCGGGGTTGTTGGTGTAACTGCCAACATAGCTTGGCCGCTGCGGATACACTGCTATCCGCGGCCAAGCCCACATATGCCACATGAATCCCTTGTGGCTGGAACTCGCGTGCCAATGATTGCATCACTGCCCGCATCCCTGCATACAGTGCGGAGTCAGCCGCTAAACTGGGGTTCGGCTGCGTAGCCAAATCAGCGCCCAAGGTGATTAATGTAGCTGGTCTGCGCTTTTTAGCGGTATCTTGTAGTACAGCAAGCGCCGCTTGCGCCCATAAAAACAGCCGAAATCCAGTTTGCTGCCAGCGTTGTTCAAGCTGTGCACTGTCATAGCCCATCGGATGCTCGGAGGGCGTGCGTGTGGCTGGTTCAGCCTGAAAAATCACCAATTCAGGATGACAGCCACGCTTGGCCAGCCGCATAAATACTGCTTTGATTGCATCTGGATCATTCAGATCGGCATCAATATGTTGCATACGGGCTGCGCTTGCAGGGCTGCTTGCATTGCTACTGACCACATATAAGGGCTGATCTGGTCTCAAGAAATCGACCAATTGATCCGAAATCGCATCGGCTTGCCAGCCAATCACCACTACACAGCCGGTACTTCTACCCGTAAAAAACCACATCAGAAGCTCTCCTTAAACGGCCGCAAGTCGATTTCTTGTGCCCACAGATCAGGCGACTGCTGATGAATTTGCCAATAATTTTCAGCAATTGCATCGACATTTAAGCCGCCTTCTCGACCTTTCAGTGCTAATTTCACCAACCGACCCAAGCCAAAACCAAACTGGTTGATCCGATCGCCATCGACCATGCCGTCAATGATCACATGTGCCACATGAAGACCTTGGGCGCGATAGGTCGGCGCAATCGCTTGGCTATAGGCACGTAGGCCCGCTTTGCCATTGGTAAATGCCGCAAAAAACGGCTTACCGCGTAGCGAGCCACTCGCACCGGTAAAGATCAGCGTGCCGGACTGCTGTGGGGACATCGCGGCGAATGCCTGCTGACTGACCAAATATGCCGACAAGAAGGTATGCCGCCACATCTGATCAAAAAACTTCGGCGTAGTCGATAAAAACCGTGATGGCATGTTGCTGCCGACGTTATTTACTACCAGTTCAACTACCTGTTGCTTAGCGGTGATGGCGGCGAACAACGCCGCGATTTGCTCAGCACTGGTCGCATCCAGTACATAAGGCTCAGCCTTGCCACCTGCTTGCCGAATCTCAGCCACCACCTGATCCAACTTACTGGCGGTACGGCCAACCACATAGACCAGCAAGCCCGCTTGTGCAGCCCGACGACAGACCGCCGCACCGATACCTTGCGATGCACCAACGCCGATCACCACAGCACATCTGTGCTGGGTCGGTTGTTGCGCTGGATGATTCATATCTTGTCCAGCCATGTGTCGATATGCGGTCTGGCCAGAATTTGCTCACGCATGGCTCGACTGGTACGGACAATTTCAGCCAATTGCGTAGCCACTGCGATATCTGCGATGGTCTTTTGTGTGCCGACCAGCCAGCCGGTTGCACTCAATACCAAATTAATCCGATCCAGATGCCGCAAAAACTCAGCTTCAACATCCGCTTGTGCCATTTTGCCCAAGCCTTGAAAGAACAGCTGAGATTTTAAAGCGACTTTTAGCAATGGTTTGGCAAGGATTTTTTCGTAGCTAGGGCGACCCGTCACACTCAGGTCAACTGCTGCATCCAGCGCGGCAGCGTCATTGACCCGAAAATACACCTCATACCAATACAACAACTCATCAGACCAGTCTTCCCATAGCTCGACTTGGGCACGTTGCAGTGGGTCGGCGGGATACAAGCGCGGCAAATCAGGATAAGCCTGATCCAAGTAGCGCACGATCTTGGTGCTGTCTTGGATGCGCTGACCATCGATATCCAGCACCGGCAGCTTACCGACTTTGCTTATGGTTTGCGCTTTGGCGGCGTTCACGCCGTTATAATCGACAGTTTGATAACTCAAGCCCTTATGCTGCAATGCTTTGGCAACTTTTTGACAAAACGGTGAAATTTCAAACTGGTGTAAAGCGATCTGATTCATAGTGTTAACCCTGCTGCGCAATAACGATGGGACGTGTGGCATTTAGCCATGTTGTCACGGTTTGGTTAAATTCCTGCGGAACATCACGCATGATCCAATGACCAGCATTCATCGCCAAGACTTGATTGCCTTGTTGTGCCGCCACTTTATCAACCCAATAAGTCGAGTGAAACACCAGCGTAAAGGGTTTGTGTTTGGCATACATAAACAGCATCGGACAAGCCGGAACGTCGGTAAAGGGTTTGATCGGATGACGCAGTGCCTTAAACCATGCCATAAAATACGGATAGCTCATGCCCCGATGGACTTGTGTGGGCTGGTGGTGTTGTAGCACTTTGGCAAAACCTTGCGCGATGCCTGTGCCGAGCGCTTCAGGCAGTAGCCAAGAGGTCGCGAGGCTCAGTTGATAAGTCGCAATCATGGCGAGTTGATAGGCTTTGAGCTCTTTGAGATGTGCGCGTGACATCACATCACCAATCTCAAGGCTGACCATCTGCGCCACTTTGGACGGATAGTGTCGGTAAAACTGATAGCCAAATGCACAGCCCCAATCGTGAATCATTAGCACAATCGGGCGGTTGGGCGATAACGCATCAACCACCTGATTAATCAGTTCGGCAATCGCATCCACACTATAGGCTTGATGTGCGCCACGCGTGGCATAGTTGGGTAGTGTAAAGCGTGCACATCGATAGTGTGGGGCAAAGGCAGGGATTTGCGTATCCCAAATCTCATGGGTATCCGGCCAGCCATGCACCATCAGCAAGAGTTGCTCACCCTCGCCATCAAGATGCACGTCTAACCCTGCAATCTGTTGGATCGTACTCATCAAGCCACCCTGCATTCAACGTTTGTATGGGCAAAAATACAGAAAGTACATGCCTCGATTGCCAAAAAAACCATCAGTTTATTCCACAGCGTATGACTTGAATTACAATAAGTTCTAAAAAAGAACTTGTCAACCAAAAAAAACCGCGCAGATTTGGTGTAGAATAAAACTGTCAACAGCGAGGTGGCTATGAAGTGGCAAGAAGTGGGCGAACAGCCCTGCTCAGTGGCACGGACATTGTCTGTGGTGGGTGATCGTTGGACGATGCTAATTTTGCGGAATGCATTTATGGGTATTCGGCGCTTTGACGACTTTCAAGCCAATCTCGGCGTGACCCGTCATTTGCTATCCGACCGCTTAAAGCGTTTGGTCGAAGAAGACGTACTGAAAAAAGTACCCTACCAAGACCGACAACAACGCTTCGAGTATCGCCTGACCGAAAAGGGCAAAGATCTGTATCCGGTACTCCTGAGCCTGGTCAAATGGGGTGACAAATGGATGGATCGTGGCCTTGGCGCACCGATTGAATACATTCATCAGTCGTGTGGCAAAAAATTCACGCCGTTGCTGGTCTGCTCCGAATGTCGCGAAGAAGTGAATGTTCGCAACGTGAAGCCAACCCTCGGTGAGGGCTTTCGTGCCAGTGTGGAGGCCAAGCAGCATCAGGGTTAATCACTTAGGCCAACCAGTCGTTGACCAGATTTTTTATATCATCTCGCATCCATGCGATGGCCGATCAGCAGGAGCTTAAATGTCATTGCGACTTGCCGTGCTCGCTTTACTCGACATCAAACCCGCGTCAGGCTACGGTCTGTTACGGCGGTTTCAGACTTCGGTTGGCTGCTTTTGGCAAACCACCCACCAGCAGCTATATAAAGAGTTACACGCGCTACATGCTGAAGGATTAATCGACTGCAAAACCGTCGTGCAACACGATAAACCCGATAAAAAAGTCTATACCTTAAACTCGGCAGGCCAGCAGGCACTCATATTGCTTTTGCAAAAACCTGCTCAAATGCCCAAGATCAAGGATAGTTTTTTGTTAAAGCTGTTTGCTGGTCAGCACTTGCCAAAAGGCCAGTTACTGGCTGAACTGAATCAACTCCAGCAACAACACCAAACACAACTTGATGCATATCACTTGATTTTAGACCTGTACAACAGCATGCCTGCCGAGCAACAACGCACTTATATCTATCCGATTCAGACCTTAAAGTGGGGGATTCACTTGGAGAAGTCTTGGTTGTTTTGGGCAGAGCAATGCAAGTTAGATCTGCTCGAGATGCCAGATGACCTTTCCGCAGCAGCACATTAGCCTGCCCATCAATATGCAATTATTTGCATAAAAAAATAAGGTCGGTTATAGTCCAATACATCACCCGCGCCCTATGCTGTATTGGATGCTCTGGTGTTCGAACATGCGGGATATGGTCGTTGGACTGTCTACCGTATCGTCTGATGGTCGATTGGAGTCTGTGATGACAACCCTAAATACGGTATTAGAACAAACGGTTCAACGCCTACAGCTCGTGTTGAACCGGCTGCAACCGCATGGCACTGATAATCCATTTTTGCGTGGTGTGTTTGCACCCGTACCCACAGAAACGACAGTCACCGGACTGAGGGTTGAAGGTGAAATCCCGCCTCATCTGAACGGCTTACTGACAAGGATTGGACCTAACCCGATCCAAGTGCAGAATCCCCGTGCCTACCATTGGTTTTTAGGTGATGGGATGGTGCATGGCCTACGTCTTGAGGATGGCCAAGCGCGTTGGTATCGGAGCCGTTATATTGGGGTGGACAGTGTCCAAAAACGCCTCGGTCGGTCGATCTTGCGTGGCAAGCGGCGCGGGGTGGCGGATGTGGTGAATACCAATCTAGTGCATCATGCCGGTAAGCTGTGGGCACTGGTGGAGTCTGGGCCGTATCCCGTTGAACTCGACGCTGACCTTAACTCAGTTGCACATGGGTTATTCCATAGCAAGCTTCAACTTGGTTATACCGCACACCCGCATCGCGACCCCGACAGCGGTGAGCTGTTTGCCATCTGCTACGATGCCCTATCGACCACCAGCGTCCGTTATCTGGTGCTTGATCCGGCCGGTCAGGTGCGCCGTAATGTAAAGATTCCCGTGCGGCACGGCCCGATGATTCATGACTGCGCCATCACCCAAAGCAGCGTGCTGGTTTTTGATTTTCCAGTCACGTTTTCGCTCAAACCGCTCTTGCGTGGCGGTGGCTTCCCCTATGCATGGAATGATCGACATCCCGCACGGATTGGCGTGATGCCGCGTGAGGGACAAGCCAGTGACATTCGCTGGTTTGCGGTTGACCCTTGTTTTAGCTTTCATGCCTGCAATGCATTTGACCTGCCAAACGGGGATATTGTGTTGGATTTGGTGGTGCATGACCGCATGTTTCATCAGTCGATCCAAGGCCCCGAGTCTGATGTTTCTGGCATACGCCTTGAACGTTGGACGTTGGGTGCTGGTGATCACAAGGTCAATCGTCGCGTAATCTCACAGCAGCCACAGGAATTTCCGCGCATGGATGAGCGACTGACCGGCAAACCCTACCGCTATTGTTATAGCGTCAGTACAGGTGAGCGTTTAGACCATCCTACCGAAAATCTGCTGTTACGCCATGATATGGAAACTGGAGCGGTGACCTCGCACCATTACGGCACAAACAAGTTTAGCTCCGAAGTGGTGTTCGTCACTAAAAGCCCTGATGCACAAGAGGGTGATGGCTGGCTGCTGTCGTATGTGCATGATTTAGATTGTGGTAATAGTCAAGTGGTGATTTTGGATAGCAATCGCTTGGGGGGCACGCCACAGGCGGTGATTCATTTGCCTGTGCGCGTTCCGCTTGGCTTCCATGCGACTTGGGTTGCGTCTAAGGTCTAAACATGCCTGCTTGCCCTACTCATCGGTAGGGCAATTGCGCCTCTGCATTAACGCTTGTAAATCTTAAATAAAATCAGCTTTATACAAACGTGTATTGCCATCTCGATAATGACAGAAATCTGATGCACAACGCGATAAATTGAATAAAATTTCGAGATAATTAGCACACAAACCATTTGCAACAGGTGAAACAGTATTCCATAAATACAAATGCGTCATCGACGACGCATTTGCCTATAAAACGCTACACCCCCTAAGCCGTCCTGACCCAAACACTGACCACCCGATAAGGCTGCATGACGTTGAACGGCTGACTTTCGCCTCGTTCTTTCTCGGCCATTGCTGCAAACTGCGCCGGTGAGATGTCAGCTATCTGTAGTTCTGACTCGTTATTTGTATTGTCAGCACCGACTGTTGTTGGGTTAACCCCATCACCAGTTTGGTCTACAACGTCACCTGCCGCAAGCGCATCGAGCGCACGTGCGCCAAACTTGTCATAAATCCCCCCGCTGTGCTTATGCCCTTTAAGCTCAGCCAACGTCTGCTTGTGATCAATCTCACCACCAGTATCACCATGCGCAAACGTCCGTGTCACATTAGCGCGTGCAGCATCACCAGTCGCGTCTGAATAATCAATCGTGATTTCACCCGCACCCACATCAACACGCCCTGCGGCTGCCGTATCGAGTATCCACGTTCCCCAGCCTAGATTATGAGGTGCAGCGGGGTTTGTCCCATCATAGGTGACATAACGACCCCGACCAATCGGAAATAAACGATCCCGTTCCGCATCACGCTCATCAATGATTGCCTGTTGCATCGCCACACCCAGTGCCACGATTGCGGTAGACAACCGGTCATCGACCTCTTGGGTTTCTGTTTTGGTCGAGAAAATTGCATACAGGGCTGCTTTCAGTTGCCCGTTATTGCCCTTTTCTAACGTTGCATGATCTTCGACAACGGCAGCGATTTCTTCCTGTACGCTATTGCACCAGTCGGGATCAAGATAAGTGGCATCCTGACCGGCTAAGTCGGTGTTATCGTTAAAGCCTGCCTTACCTGTACCATTTTGGTTTGGCCTAGCGTTTGCAGTATCAATCCGGTGCATGATTAAACCTCTATAAAGTCAACCCGCCATGCGGCTGGTAAGTAGTTGTCGAGTAAGCAGTCAAGGTCAGCATCTACAGGGCTTTGCAGGCTGATGGTGAGTTTGAAACGGCTGCGTGCGGTGTCTGTTGCGCTGGTGCATGGTGCGGTGCATTGCAGGGGTCGATAGCGTTGAATGTCCAGCACCGTCACCCCAAACGAGTCGAATAAATCAATGACACCTTGGGTTGTGTAGTGCTGCTGCGGGGTGCTGGCGGCTTGGATTGCGGCAATCCGTGCGGCTTGGTCTTGGGCTGGCACAAACGAACAGGCACGCGGTAGCGCATAATCCCGCTCATATTCACTCAGCAGCTCTGGTGGGATTTCGGATGCTGCAAACAACAGCAGCTCTGCATCGGTTTGCACCTGTTCTAACGCTTTGGCATGTCCAGCCACGTCTTTAGCAACCAGCGTACTGTGCGCCGTGTCATATGCGCCACGTGGAAGCAGTTCCAGTAAGACAGTTTGATGATTACTCATACTGTCACCGTGACTGTGCCGCGTCTAAACCACTCCAGCCGCATCCAATCGACCTGTGGGTTCAGATTGTTGTTGGGTGTGAGCTGCACGTCCGTGACCCCAGTCAGTGCCAGAATCAGGCTCGACAGCACAGATTCACGATAGGGCTGGGCAGGCTCTAAGCCGTCCAGATAACTCTCGATGGTCTGCTGAATTGCCAAGGCATCGAGGCTACGACCCGTGACCACCGCCGACACATCAAGCTCGACGGGATCAGGTGAATACGCCCGTACATCTTCATGCGCTACTGCCGCATCTTCTAAAGCAGCCTGCACCTGTGACAACACAGTAGGGCTAGGCACATCAGCCCCACTTGAACCGTACACAGTCACAGCCACGTCGGTGCTACCCAAGCCACGCCGACGACGAAACACATAGGCATGAAACACCCCAGCCACCGACCGCGCCGCTTGTATATAGTCATCATCACGACCTTGGCTGCTGCCGAGCTGCTGTTTAGCCAGCAAACGCGACCGCCAGCTTTCTAACGGCTCATCGTCTGAGCCACCAGATAGCACAACAATCTCGGCAATCGACTGCAAGCCTGCCACTGGACTGACCCATGTCAAACTAGAACCGGCTTTTTTGTTGTAGCTTGCACCGACCGTATCAGCCGCAACAGAGACCACAATTGGTTGTCCAGCAATCAGGGTGGCCTCTTGTGTGGTGACCCAAAAGCGACCCTTGCCATCGGTCAGCTTTGCACCCAGTGGCAGGACAACTGCTGTGCTGCTACCGAGTGCAATCACTTGTCCAGTTGCTAATGCACCACCAAGCCTAGGCAAAGACAGGCGTTCAGCATGTAGATGCAAGCCGTATTCATCGGCTGTTGCAACAAATAGCTGACGCTCGATACCTGCCTGATGCGCATATAGCCCTTCGACAGCAGCGGCTGTACCAGCAGCGCGTATGGCAGCATCTGAATCCTCTGGCAAAGTTAAGCCGGTCAGATTGCGTTGCTCAGTCAAAATGACCTGCCGTACCTGTTCAAACGTAAGACGTGGAAACATTAGCCACCTACCTGTACAAAATGATCAAAATTCGTGGTTTGGTTGTCTGGTGTATCCAGCTCGATGTGCAGCAATAGCCGCCCATCACCTGCGGCGGTGACTTGCACCCGTAACGCGGTAATCCGGTTTGCACGCTGAAGCGGACTAAGGGCTTCGACCGCGTACTGTTCTGCGGTTTTCTTTAGCCGTGGCAGGTCTTTTGAGCGTTGCAGCAAGTGCAAGCGACTGCCCATGTTGGGATCAAACCAATAGCTGCCGCGCCGGATCTGTAAGCGCAGCAATGCCGAATCGACCAGCTCAGTGCTAGGGACGGCATCGAGGGATTCCGGCGTATAGTCGTGGGTGCGGTGGTTGAGTACGGCCATGTTATTGCCCTCCAGTCGGGATTAAGGGCATTTGTTGTGCAGGGACACCACTGGGGACATGGCCAGTGTGGGTGTTATAAATCACGCGCATTTGTGCCATTGATCCAAATTGATCAGACACCGAGCCTGTCGCAGTCAGATTGCCCTGAATCGTGACATTGCCGACCATCTGAATGCCTGCTTTAGTCAGTTTGATGGTGTGGCCGAATTGGTCATAAATGCAGGTTTCACCCGCGTTGACCGTCACGACGACCGACCCACCACGGCTGGCAATAATCACCGAGCGTGCTGTTTTACCCATCAGCGGCAGCATCACCACCTCAGCATCGAGCGGCAGGCCACAGGCAAAACCGACGTGCTGCACCTGTGCAACGTCTGGGAATAGCTCACCGTTTAGACCTGCCACCTGTGGCGACTGACCGGCACGGGTGACACGACCAAAAAACGGCAGGCGGATTTGGGCGACTGCGCGGCGGACTTGTTGCTCTAGTGATTTCAACATTATTCAGCCTCCCCAAATGGGTCAGCCACAGCATCATTAACAGGCAGTGGTGACGGTGCGACCGGCTGCATCCAAAACTGTTGCCGTTTTAGTCGTAGCTGGGTGGTTTTACCGTTACCGCGTGACAGCTCTAATGTGCGACCCATCACCACCCAATCACCCGAACAATGCGGCGACATCACATCACTATCAAACTGCACCGTCCAGCCGGTTTGCCAAACCTCACCCGTTTCACATGTCCAGCCCGTAACGCTCAACGTCAGCACATACGCGGATAGATTGCCGTCTTGCATGATCTTTTCGGCTCGGTAAGCGGCTTGCTGGGCATTGTCCGCCAGACTGTCTGCCACAATTTTGCGGCGTGGGTAGCGTCGGATGCGCTCAGTACGGCCAACATATTCAGGCGGGTTGACATCACGGCGGTTGCTGTTTGATGGGGTCGGGGCTGGGGTGGGTTCACGTTGATCTAGTGGCCGCGCCATTGGCCCGGTATACAACGGGATGACCTGCTCAGGGTTGGTTAGCAGTTGCGCCGTTTCGGTTGCTGAAAAAGTAGATGATGCTTTGGTCTCACCATCTTGTCCCAGTACAATCACCTCACTGTATAGTGCAGTGGCATCCTCTGTGTATTCAGCACTCAGTACGTTATTGCTGCGCCCATTGCGGTTAAGCGTTAAGCGTGGCACAGGTGGTTGTTGGCGTTTTTCATCATAGAATGGATTGCCGATATGAATCGTACCTTCAGCATCGACCCAAATATACTGACCCATTACCTCAGCCGCTTTGGACAGCACTGACCACAGGCTCTCGGAAGGTTCAACCGCCATCTGCCGATCAAGTAGCTCTAAATCCAAGCTGTACGCCAGTTTGATCCCTCTTATAAAATACGCAGCCACAGGGTCTTCCAAAAAATACAGCCCAGCCGCATTAATCACTGACAACTGCTGTTGCACTTGCAGCTTGACCGAATTATCCAACAACAACGCGGCCATATCTCGACCGGATAGCTTGAGCTGGCGGCCTTGCCGCGTACACGACTCGTTGCACTGATCGACCACACCGCGCAGTACCGTCTGGCCGTGATAGCGCAACTCGATCAACTCACCCGCCCGTACCCCCGCAGGCACATCACCCTGATCAGGGTGCTGCACACTCAGCGACCAACCGTCGGCGGGTACTTCCAAATCCGAGTCGATCACCACCGCGTCCCAGTCCGAACAGACATACCCGCCGATGATCAATTCAATGTTATTGGGCATAGACTTGCACCTCATAACCCGCCAGCAGCAAAGCTGGATTAACAAATTCAGGGTTGAGCCGCAAAACCGCCCAAAATCATCAGTCATGCCCTGTAGTGCAGTCGGCGACTGGGTGACATTCTGGATAATCTTTGCCGCAATCGCAGGGTCGGCCACTGCCGCTTTATTCAATACTTGCTGACCGACTGACAGCTTATGGCCGCCGCCCCAATCCGCATCCGTCCTAAACACGGGTTCATTCGGTAGCTGTACCACCGTCCGCTCGACCAGCCGTGTCTGCCCACTCCGCTGACCGACCTCCACCAGCTCGGTACTGGTATAGGGGGCAAGATCGTCTGTGATTACATATTCACCCGCCTGTCTGGCACTCAGGTTGATTGCAATGCAGCGGCAACGGTAGCCGTTTTTAGGTGCAATTGCCGACCACATCGGGTCATCACGCCGAAATACCCGACCGTGCAAGGCGGCATGATGCGGACGTGTCTGGTTGTCCAAAATCGCGCTATACATGACAAAAGGCCGTCTTGCAAGTTCGTCATCGGTCGGCGGCGGATTGCGGCCACGCTCATAGGCATTTGCAATATTGGTGTCATAAATCGTGCGCAGACGGGTTGGGCTACCGAGTTGCACCTCACGGGCGTTCCCATCACCATCGACCCTGATTTGTTTGCCCCACCAGCCCTTGGCTTGCATGGTCGGCATGATCTGTGCCGACCACTGTTCCAGCGTCCAGCCTTTTTCTAATGCCCCAACCAGCGACTTTCTAACGTCCTCCAGCAAGTCAAGCTGTGCCATTTGGGCAACCACAAACGCCCGATCATGCTGCTTGCCCAATACCTCCATCCAATCGAGGGACGGCATCAGTTGCTTGTTGTGCAAGTAATCAATGGCGGCTTGCGGTGGTTGCCCAAATAAGGCATGCAGTGTAGGGCTAGACATCGCTTGCCCTCACATCACTCAAGCCTGCATCACTGAGCCGACCCCACACTTCAGCCGCAAACATCAACTGGGCTAGATCGTCTTGCAGGGCTTCTAAGTCTTGGTCGGGCTGCATTTGCGTCAGCATTTCTAACGCTTGCTCAACCCCGCCAGCCTGTCCCAATTGTGCCAGCAATTTAGGCAACAGATTTTCAGCCTGTGCCTGTAGCCGTTCTGGGGCGAGCTGCTCATTTAATGTGGCTTCAAGCGCAAGCTGATCTTTGGCCGCTTGCTGTTCAAGCTTTGCAACTTCAGACAGTGGCTGTTGTGACAGTGCTGCTGTAAATCTTGCGCTATTAACAGCCACCGCAGGCAGCGGCGCAACCACCCGCCCCAGCACTGGCACGCTACTATCTTCAGGCTGTGGAATGCCTAATTTTTCATGCGCCCACTGTGTTGGGATCTGCATGCCAATATCAACTAGCTTGGGTAGTGCATCACTAAACGCCGTAATATCCTCAGTTTCCGACAGATCAAACGCAAAAACAGGATAGCGGCGTGGATCTAGGTTCGGCATGTTCAGCCGCAGCATATAGCTGATTAAGCTGTCATTGATCGACCGTGCCAACTGCTTGGCATCTGATTTTGTTAGCTCCCAACGCACCTCATTGTGGATTTTACCGAGCGCATGTGTGCTGGATGCGCCATCCGCTTGGCTGGTCAGCGTCGAGCCGAGGATGACTTTAGACACGGTTTTTTCACACCAGTTGATCATGGCAAGGTGTGGGTCGGCTGTGCCTTTAGCAGCCTCCTGAAAATCAATCTGCATGCCTTGTGGAATAATGCCCGCTGCGTTATGTCCAATCGACATGACCGCCCGCAGTAGTGTAGATTTTTCTTCAGGCGTTGCACCCGTCGGGTATTTGCCTAGTCGCAAAGGCAAGCCGTAAATCTCTAAAAATTCAGCCAAATCACGCACGCTGTAATTTTTAAACAAGAACGGCCACGACAACACACGATGCAATCCAGTACGTGCTACATAGCCCGACTTGGCTTTATGGCGGTGCAGCAACCAGCCAAAATCCCACAGCTCCGAGCCATTCATACTGCCGTCTTTGAATCTAATCTCGTTTGGTGATTCAAGCGGTGTCTGAAAAAAGCGGGGTAATACATGCTCCAAGGACTCTGGCAGCCACAACTGACCGTGGCGTTGCCAGTGGACTTCTAACGCACTGTAGCCATGCCCAATGCCATCCAGTGCATCCATAAAGACTTGCTCAAGGTCTTTGATTTCATCAATCCATTCTTGCACCTGTTCAGCTATTTTTTTCTCGGCAGGGGTGGCGTTTTTGGGTGGTTTAATTGACCAATCGAGTTCCAGTACTGCACGTTTACGCTTGGCAATTTCGCTAAAAATATGCCCGTCGCGTTCTTCCATGTCGGCAAAAAGATCAGCCTGTGCGGTCAGGTCGCCAGTCTCAGCAGCAGTGAGCAACTGGTGAAGACGTTGCGGTGTCAGGCCACGGACGGGGTGGTCTTGCAAATCATTGTGCAGCCAGCCGACTTCAGAGGTTTGTTGGGCATCGAGTGCCTGCCGCTGATCAGCGGTGGGGGATTTTTTGCGCTTTGCCATTGGGTGCAGACCGATTGCCAGTTTGCACCCATTGTCAGTTTATGGTCTTAAAAAGATCAGGCGGAACGACTTCCTACACGACTAGATTTTAAAAGCTATTCAAGTTAGAAATACTACTCCGTATCACAACAGTGAGTATCAGCAGTATGGCCACATTTCAAGTCGCCCATATTCGAGAACAACGTATTGATTTAATTATTGTGCTGATGAATGCCAATTTTGGGCAGCAGACATCAGCAGATCAAAACGACACGATTGAGTATCTACAGATCTGTGCAACCAATGCAGGCTTGGCTGGTACAGTCGTTCCCGTCTGGCAGCAAGGCGGGCGGACACACTTCATCGCCCCACCGAAATGGCATCCCTTCTTTAAGTCTCTCTCGTGGCAAGTCATCCTGCGCAACGTTAACAAGGAACTGACCTGTAGTTGATGAGCGCACCAAATCTTGCCACTCCTGTGCGGTTTGCGGCTGGGTGGCAAAGCTAGCCTGAACCTGATGATGGATACAATTGATTAAGCTGTCATCCAACGCCCGTTTTACGGTTTTTAATGCGACGGGGTCGGGATCAACCTCACCACCTTGTTGCTCACCATCAAACCAGCGATGCCAAACCACTTCGCCATCGACCCGAACCAGCAACTCAATTTTTTCAGACATCACCACACCTCATAGATAGACCCTTATGGGTTTATCTACGGTAAAGGCTGATTTAGCAGAGTGTCAGGCGGAGCGACTTCCTATTGGCTAACGCCGCAGAGTTGCAGCAACACACAAATAGTCAGTTTACATCTGCGTTTATAAACGTTCATAAACGCAGAAATAGCACCCTAAGACCCATAGATGATGAATCGTAGCCCTTACAGCGTCCTAAGCCGTTAAATGCCTCTCAGCAAGAATTGTTCAAACAACTGCAAGCCAATCGGTGCAAGCTGCCGCTGCCACAAGGTTTGTGCGGTATCAGTCGGTGCAACCACACAAGACTGCTGCGCTGCCACTGACCCCGTATCCCAGCCATCATCCAACCAATACAGCGAACCACCCGCCAGCCTGTCACCACTGGCAAGCGTTTGTTGAATCGCATCACGTCCCTTGTACTTTGGCAGCAAACTGGGGTGATAACCCAATGCACCCAGTCTAGCCCTTGCACGTGCGGCGGCTGTCACATAACAGTAAGCATGGGCGCATAAGATCAGGTCGACTCCATCAGGTACGGCACAGGCCAGTAACTGATCAGGTGCAACCACGACAGGGATACCGTGACGGCTGGCCAGACTTGCTAGGCGGTCATCAATTACTGGCGGCGCAGCAGCCAACACCTGTAAACGCAGATCCAGACACAACTGGAGCAGTTCAGCCGCCAGCCACTTTTGACCCACAATCATCACCGTTTCAATCATGCCAGTCTGCCCCCAAATAGCGAAAGCCCTGCACAGCTCGAAAGTGACCGCCATATTTGCCCTTCAGCATTTTATGTTTCTTGCTGACGGATTCACCGCACAGCTTGCCGCTGATTTGTGTCCATTTTGGGTCACGACGTAAGGCGGCAGCTAACGCAGGGTGTGAGGTATGGAATAGAGTTCGCAGCCGTTTCTGATACCGGTTTTGACCTTGCCACCACAGCTCACAGACCGCGTTCAAAAACCGCAGCCCAATCCCAGCCCCTTGCCACTCTGGCAAAATCACCAAGCGGCAGGCACGTGCTTCTATCATTCCTTGTCGGGTCGATAACGCTACATGCGCGACCGGCTCACCATTGACCAAGCCGATATAGTTGGTCGCGGCAATCATATGCGGCATTTTTAGATAATGATGCGGCTCAAACAGCTGCCAATACCGCCAATCTGTCTGCCGGATTTCAAGCTCAATGCTGGGTCTTGGCCTTTGCCACCTCCCGCTAAACTGGCCGGTACTGGTATCAAACACCCAGTCCGGTTGAATCCAGTCCAGCACATCATAATGACAAGTGAGTAACACCGCTTGGCCAGTGGTGCGCCGCCATGCCTTTGCAAAGGCATTTGCACCAATACAGGCAATCTGACGGTCGACCACTGAGCTAAATTCATCAATGATCAGTTGCGCTGGGGCTTCACAGACAGCACGGGCAAGGTCAGCGCGGAATTGCTCACCGTTGCTTAACACATGGTGGGGGCGTAACCACGTCGGCACACTACCCAGACCGACCGCAGATAATGCGGCAGGCACTTGGTCAAATGGCGCATCAGGGCAGATAGCATCAATAATCGGTTGGTCTTTTGGCCAGCGTGGTGCATACGGTTTGACCCGTGGCCAAATATGCTGGCCGAGGGTGGTTTTGCCTGTGCCACTTGCACCGACAATCACCCCAATCTGCCAGTCTTGTCCCTCGAGTGGTAGGTCAGCCTGAATAGATACATTTGCGCCTGATTCCACGTTGAATAGGCTTTTGACCCGAGCAGCTCTGTAGCTATCAAAATCAGTGCATCGATGTTCGACATTGATCTTCATAGCACCACCACCTTCAGCTTGAAGCCTTGCGCTTTAAGCTGTTGATACAAGTGCTGCTGCTGGGCTTCATCCGTGCACTGGATGATTAAGCCCCATTTGGGGCGGTACACAAAGCCGTTTTTGGCGGGTGCAGGTTTATTGGGTTGCTCCATGATTAGATCCCATGCGTTGCTCTGGGCAATCTGCTGGGGCGTTCTTGACGCTCAAGATATTTAGGCTCTTACAGCGTGGACATTTAATCTCAAGCCGTAGGTAGCCACTGGTTTTGGCTAAAAGTTTGTCACATGACCGACATTTAATCAGCTCCATCATTCCATCCTGTGCAAAAGCATTTCATTTCTGATAGCCTCGCGCTGCTGTGTACACGGCGGCGGGGCTTGCTTGCGACAGGCGACACTGTCAAAAGGGGCGGCTGATTTGTTCCCGCAAATCAGCCGTCACCCCGTCCTAATCAATAGCAGCCTCTAGGCTGCCACCCATCCCAATCATCGGGGTTGTTTTCAAGCTCATCACGGGTCGGTGCGGCAGTCCACTCGATGGGTGCTGCCAAGTGACAACTGGCATACCACGCCAACACCCCAGCCGACGCACCGTCACCATGCCGGAATAAATCAGGGTCTTTAACATCCTTTCGGCGTGCTTTGGCAATCATTGGCACGCCGTCCTGATCTTCGACAGCACGGTGGTCATTCATCAAGTTTTCATCACGCGGCAACTGGATCGCACCATCCTCAAATGCCTGTACATACTTTGGCATCCACGTCCCATACCATGCCCGATTCAATTTAATCTGATGCACAAAGTGTGCGCCAAATTCATCAGCGGTATATTCTGCGATGGTTTCACCTGAGCCGGTCGCATCAAACGCCACACCCGCAAAATTGGGCAGCTTGCGTAAGGTATGCCAGATAATCTGCTCTTGCTGCCGAGTCGGCACTTTGTGCATTTCCAGCACAAACGGTGCAATCCGGTGCAAAATACTGCTGATCTGAAACGGCATAAAAAAGCTAAAGTCACGATGACGCGCAAAGTCATGCCCAGCCACATGTCGGCGCATTTTATCCAGCATCGACAGCACAGGGTCAAGTTCGCGCTCTATCCATTCAGCCACCCAAGCCCGCCGCTCAGACTCTGGCCGTTGGGTAAAGTCATCATCGAAGGTCAGCCGCAGGACAGGCCGTACATCACGCATGGCCTGTTCAATCCAAACGCTGGGGATTCTGACCCCGTTGCCGTCGCGTGGAATTGCGTCCAGCTCCTCCCGCATGGCGGCTTTGCGCACGCCATAGCCGTTGCGAATCCGTGCATACCATTTTTTCTTATCGGCAGCGGTGGGTGTTTTGCCCCGCATCAACTGCGCCCGCTCATACAAGCCATTTTTTACTGCATCATCAAAAGTCACCCTCATGGTCTTAGCATCATCACCATAGCGGCCTGCTTCAATGTCTTGCATCAGTTGGTTAAACGGGTTCGATTTGCCATTGTGCGAGCTGATGATTGCAATACTGCCGCCCCAAATCAGCAAGGCCGTAGCAGCATCCAGTACACCCTGTACATCTTGGTGGAATGCCGCTTCATCAATCACCACCTTACCCTGTAGACCACGAATGTTGGCCGGACGACTGGATAACGCAACAATCTGCCAACCACTCGAGAACCGAATGCGATAGCTGGTAATCTTGCGGCTATTGCCTTGCTCATCTTGATCATCAAACAAAAATTCTTCAATACCAGATACGCCCTGACCCTGTGCCTGTGCAATCACCCGCGCAAACTTGGCACAGTAGCCAATAAACTCTAAGCCCTTTTCTTTGGTGTCACCCACATAATAGACATTGTCACCACCCGCTGACTTGCGGCTGGCGGCTTTGATCGTGTCATCCAGTGCCTCGGCAAAGGTGATACCGGTGCGGCGGCCTTTACCACAGACTTTAATCGACGCATGCAAGTTTAACCAATCCACTTGGTGCTGCATCAATATCCCATCAGACAGTGGGTTAAAGTCGGCTGGCACATCACGCGCAGCGGCAGGAAGTTCGTCCCAATCGACCGTGCGCAGGGTCGATGCAAGCGGCTTCATACCCGTCATGCTCGTATCCCCAAGAATTTCTCACGCCAAAACTGGACTTGATCATCCGACATCCCTTGGGCAGTGGCGACTTCTTGTAGGTTGGCCTCTTGTTCGCGCAGCAGCTTTTCACGCGCCTGCTGTTCAATCTCAGCACGTTGTTTTAACGACATCCCACGAGTGGCAATCACCGCACGGCTTGCCCGTGCCAGTGCGCCCACGTCTTTAATGCTGGTTTTGGGGTTTTCTGGGTCAGACCCATCATTGTTAAGATGGTCTAGGACAGCATCAGTGGTCAGTGTGGTAATCGCTTGGGTCAGCAATGCCCCCGCTTTATCATCCACATCCTCGCCAAACTCAGCAACAAGTACCTCGGCAGCGGCTTGGATTTCCCGCATTTTATGTGCAGTCTTTGCAAAGCTCTGCTTTGCACGACCCAATGCACTACGGCTAGGGATGGTTGCGGCTGGAAACTCTGCCCTGATTTCGTCCAGCATTTCGTTCAAAGTCAGCCGGTCTTCACGCAGCAGCCTCTCTATGAATTTGCGTTGATCATCGGGCAGTTTACGGATAGAGCTGCTCATACTGTCACCTATGCGTGAGGACGTTTAATGCCGTGCGCTTTGGTGCGACCGGCTGCAATATCCGCGCCTCGCTCAGTCAGCTTGACCACCAGCACAGAGCCGGTGTCTGCTTCGATGGTGATATGCGAGCTATCCGCCAACCAATGCAGTTCCGACTTCACTTGGTCACGGCTGAAGCTCAGACCATAACTATCTAAGCCTGATGTTAAGGTGCTGCTATTGGCGCGATAGCTGGGCATTTCTGCCAACAGACGCAACATCACTAACCGCATTTCTTCAATCAATAAATTGGCAAAAGTCATGGCTGTCCATCCTATTTTTTGCTATCCAGTAAATAGTCGTTAATCCGACTAACCCCACGTTGTACCGTATTAATCGAGTGATTGACGGCCTGTAGCTGGGCTTTCAGTTCACGCATATCACCTTCAAGCTGTGCCAGTTGTTGCGGTTGCGGCATGTTGCGCACCCGCTCTTCAACAGTGGTAATCCGCTGTTTGGTGTCTTGCAGTTCGTTGTCTTTGGCGGCTTGTCGGTTCGACACATACACATACACGGCCAAAAAAGCATTGAACACAAAGCTCACCAGCCCCAACACTAACAGCGGGTTAAACTCCATCATCCAACCCCTTGGCAGTTTTGGCCTGATTGATAAACCGACCGACAATTCCAAGTACGGCCAGCCCTATGGTGACTTTGGATTGTGTATCAGGTGGCAGTGCTGCAATCACTTCAGGTGGTAGAGGTGCGGTGTTGATTGCCACGATTGCACCCAATGCCAGATTGCTAAACCACCGCCAGCCCTGCCGCCAGTTCGATACCAGTACACCGTTATTTTCGCTGACCAATAAAACAGGTGGTGGGTCATAGGGCTTCATTGGCAAACCTTGTTGCTGGTTTCTTATAGCCGCAAAAGTTTTGTGACGCTCATCCAGTCGAGCCTGTTCTACTTGCTGCCGTTGCCGTTTTTTCTGGCCTTGTGTGAGTTTTCGGCTCATAGCACCACCCCAGTCAAGTATTCAGTAGACCCATCAGCGCGACGTTTAGCGGTCAGCACTTGGTTGCGTTGTTGCATAGCGCGGTTATACAGGCCGATATGCACCCAGCCCTGACCTGTTTTCGGGTTGTAAAACTCTAGAATCAGTTGATCAAACTTAATGCCGTGCTTGGGCAAAAGGTGAGCGAGCGCGGAGGCAATTTGGTAGGGGTCGCCATAAGACGGTGCAGTAAAATCAGCAGCAAAGCCGATGCTATGGGCAGACGTTTTACTGCCGCCAATTTTTCGATTTAAGGTTTCTGAGCGGTAGCCACTGGACACTAGGATTGGTACACCAAGCAGGTCGCGCATAGGCTGTAGCAGGGTAGTCACCAGCCGCTGAAGATTTGCGCGGTGTGCAGGGGATGGTGAGTTATCAATGCCATGCCGAGCCGCTATTTGGCTATGCAGCAGCTCAGCTAGGGTGAAGTTTTTAGACAAACGAGACATGGCGACACCATAAGCTGTTTAGATTCAGCTTGTAGTGTCAGTGGGTTGTGGTTTAAAAATCAGGCGGAACGACTTCCTAACCAGTCAGATGCAAAAGCGAAAAAAATTCGCTTTTCAAAGCATCTACCTTCCTATAATTTCTTGCTCACAGTTTGGGCATACAACTAAATACTGGCTAAAAATAACACGTATCAAACCCACAAAAATACCAAAAATGACACCGTGAAAAGTTCCCATTATAAAGGTGACAAAAATGATTGCAGGTATCAGGATAAACCAACTCAGCAGTGCTGGTGGAACGGCTTTTTTAACCCCAACCAGACCGACATAGCCGCACTCCAAGCAGGTCATGTGGCGGTGTTGCTCATGCACCTTCAAATTTTTACGGATTTTTTCAGGCAAGATGTGGCTAGGTTCATTCATTGGAGTCACCCTAAACAATATGATTGATACACGCACCAGCCAAATCTAGGCGTTGTGCATACACTAGCATTGCTGACCAAAAACTCTACATAGATCTTTTGCCACGATTTATGATCCATCTCAGCCTCCTTCATTCACTGCTTTCTACTGTTTTTTTGACTCTTTGTCGCTTAGAGGCCACAGCCTTGTAAACCTTCAACAGGTCATCATCAGACAAGTCTGATAGGCTTTGAGTATCAAAATTTCGTTGCATATAAGCCTCCAGCCAAGACGCATCATTTTTGGTGTTGATTTTGATATAGGCATATCGACGTTTACGCCATTCATGATTATCCACAACGGGAGCAGCCTTCTGAGAGCTTAGACGACCAATCCACATTCTCAAGTATTTTTCAGCTTTTGGATAGTCATACTTGGCGATCAAAAGGTAGCGAGTCACCCCACAATGCGCATTTAGAGCTGCCCAAATAGCACGATGGGTCTTGGGTTTTTGCCTTACCTGTGCTTCAAGAGAAAAAATATCATTAACCAATCTCGTTAAAGTCGAAGCTTGCTCCTGACTAATATGTTCATCATCTGGCTTTACCTCAACCTTCGTTGTTTGAGTATATTTTTGATTAAAGTTAATGATCGAACCCGCATTCGCATTCTGAATGACGTTTGCTGCGCCGCCAGATTCTACATTTATGATCGGCTGAGGGGATTTTTCAATAGCGTCAATATTTTTAGATTTTATACCAGTCAAAACATACTGTACGTCGATCCCAAACAAAGCAGTTTTAGCTAAAAACTCTATGCCAGCCTCACGCTGACCAAGTTCATAGCGTCTAAGGGTCTCTGGGCTAATACCAATTTGTTTGGCAAATCCTGCCTGTGTGTAGCCAATTCTATCCCGCTCTTCTGTTAATCGAATAGCTAGAACTTCTCTAGAAATGTCCATAGTCAACTCTTGACTACCACCATATGGTGGTATACATTAAAACACCTAAACAACTGCTTTTAGCATCCATAACCCACACGGAGCGAGCCATGTCAAAGCAACCACTAACCGCAGAACAGGTTAAAACCAATCTTCGCGCTCAAGGCCTCACAGTCAAGGCTTGGGCAGAACAAAACAATTTTGACTACGACACCGTCTCGAAAGTCATCCAAGGCGTGCGCAAAGGCAACTATGGTCGTGGGCACAAAATTGCCGTCGCATTAGGGCTAAAAGCAACACCCGTAGAACACGCCTAAAACTGTACCACCACACCAGCCAAAAGGATACTGCTATGAAGCACTGTCACTACCCACCGCAACAAGATGACCCCGGCACCCCATACGCTTGGATGATGATCTGTTTTGCCGCACTGATGATGACTGCCTTTACAGGCTGGTACATCGCCGAACTGGACAATCAGATTCTGCGCACCGCTACCCACAGTCAGCAATGCACGGGGAGCAACTAATCATGCTCAAGACCCAGCCGATTGCATCTGCCCAAAAAGTCCTGCGGGTACTGAAAGCCCTACGCGGCCACAGCCTAAACGGCGTGACCAACCAGCAACTCGCCCAACAGCTTAACGAATCCCCCAGCACCGTCACACGCGCCCTACAGACCCTCGTGGTCGAAGGTATAGCAGAAAAACGGCCAGACGGCACTTTCGCCCTCAGCATTGCTTTATTACAAATCGCTGAATCTCACCGTGAAGAATGCGCCCGTGCCACAGCACGTCTAGCCGAAATCAACCAGCGGGTCACCGCCCGCTCTTACTACTAAGTAAAGGACGACATCATGTCACAACAGCAAGTCACCATTATTGAACACCAGCCAGTCACGGGGCAAGACATTGGGCAACGTACCGCCATGTTGGCCGTCCAGCTTGGCTATGAAGGCAGTCTCAGTGTAGGTGCGTTAGAAGATGAAATTCGTTTTTATCAACGTAGGAGTGTTGAGGATGTTTTGGAGTTGGGGAAGCGATTATTAATTCTTAAAGAGATGACCCCGCATGGTGAGTTTACAAACCGCATTGAGCTACTGGGTTTTAGTACGCGACTAGCTCAAAAATTTATGCAGGCTGCCAGAAAATTTTGCAAAAGCGAAAATTTTTCGCATTTGAAGGCACTTTCAAGCATCAACCAAGGGAAGTTTTTAGAACTGGTTGTATTGGATGATGATGAAATTGGCGAGCTTGTCGAAGGCGGTAGTATTTTTGATATTCAGCTTGATGACATTGATTGCATGACAGCCTCTGAGTTAAAAAAAGCTCTACGGCGTGCTAAATCAGACAACGAAGCCAAAGAAGTACTGATCCAGAAAAAAGATGAAAAGATCAATCAGCTAGACACTGATCTGACCCGCATCAAAAACCCCACAGCAGACATCCAGCAAAGCGAACAGCACCGGCTAGAAACTGAGGGGCTGGCTCAATTGCAACAGGCTGGACATAGCTTGATTGTGGCCGTGTTGCAATTCCAGCAGCAAATCAATGCCATTCAGGATATGGCCGTTGAACACGGCATCGGTGCGCTACACGAGCCGATTGAACAGTGTGTGCAATTCACCTACCAGCGCATCGCACAAGTGTCTGTCGATCTGGGTGTGCAAGTCGATTTTGCCGAAATGGTCAGCCCAGCGTGGATGCAGCCCACCGGCATGACTGATACAACAGGCGAGGTCTAAACCATGACCACCGCCCCCAATATCGCCGAACTGGACTACCTGCGCGAAACCGTCGCCAAACTGACCAACGCCGCCCACGGACAAAAGGGGGCGATTGTCACAGCGGCGTGTTTATACCTTAGCATCAGTAAAGCCGAACTATACCGCCGTCTTGAAACAGTCGGCTATGTATCCGAGCGTAAAACTCGCGCTGACAAAGGCAAAACCAGCTTTACCGCTGATCAAGCCGCCATGCTGGGTGGCATGGTACACATTGCCACCCGCGCCAATGGCAAGCGCACCATGCCGATTAAGCTGGCACTCGACATCCTGCAAGCCGACGGCAAAGCCCCCAGCATCAGCGCGGCCACCGCTGGCCGCATCATGCGCCAATTCCAGTGCCATCCAGACCAACTGGCGACCCCGACTGCACATACCCAACAGCGCAGCCTGCACCCCAACCATGTGTGGCAGATCGACGCATCCGTTTGCGTCCTGTTCTATTTGCCAAAAGGCGGCATGCAGGTCATGGACGAAAAGAAATTCTATAAAAACAAACCCGAAAATCTTAAAAAGATCGAAAACGAGCGGGTGATTCGCTATGTCATCACCGACCACTATAGCGGCTCAATCTATGTTGAGTATGTAGGCGGCAGTGAAGACAGCACCAATCTGACCAACGTCTTTTTAAACGCCATTCAACGCCGCAGCTACCAAGAACCCCTGCACGGCGTGCCATTTATTCTGTATCTCGATAAAGGCTCTGCCAACACCAGTGGCCTATTCAAGAACCTACTCGCACGGCTACAGGTCGAACTGATTGCCCACGCGGCGGGCAACCCACGCGCCAAAGGTCAGGTCGAACAAGCCAACAACTTGGTCGAAACCCAATACGAGGGGCGACTACGCTTTAAGCAGATCAACAGCATTGCAGAGCTGAATACAGACGTGGCCGCATGGCGGCAGGTTTGGAATGAAACAGCCATACACAGTCGCACCAAGCGCACCCGCAACGCAGTCTGGCAAACCATCAACAGCGAACAGCTACGCATTGCACCAAGCCTAGAACTCTGCCGAGAGCTGGTCAATACACGGCCAGAAACCAAAACCGTATCCGGCAATCTCACCATCAGCCACAGCATTAAAGGCTACGGCCAGAACACCTATGACGTGCGCCACATCGACGGCGTATATCCGAAAGCCAAGCTCGACATCGTGGTCAACCCATACCGCGCACCATGCATTGACATCTTGAGCCATGACCAACACGGCCAACCCATCGCCATCACGATTGAACCGCGCCAGCTTGATTGGGTCGGCTTCAGTGAAGACGCACCTGTGATTGGTCAGCGTATGGCAAGCATGCCGGACAGTGCAGCAGATCAGCAGCGTAAACAGATGCTGAAACAAGCCTATAACGCCGACACCCAAGCCGACGTAGACAAGGCGATTAAAGCCAAGCGTCCAGCATTTTCTGGTGCGCTGAATGTAGATGCTGATCTGCAAAAAGTCAGCGTACCGGACTATCTGCCGCGTGCTGGGCAGCAACTGAGTACCCCAAGCGTTACCCGCCAGACCGCGCCCCTAAGCCTCATCGAAGCCGCCCGCGAAATCAAAGGGCTGGTCGGTGAATTGTGGACAGCCAACCACTACAAAGCACTCGCCAACAGCTATCCAGACAACCAAGTCCCCAGTGATGCGATTGCAGCCATTGCGGCAGCCATCCGAGGCGATGACCAAAAACCCACCCCATTACGCATTGTTGGAGCATAGCCATGAGCGCACTACATGCACTGATTACCGCGACCGGATTGTCACAGCGTGCTGTGGCAACCCGTATCCAAATCAGCCCTGCCGCCTTATGCCAGATCGTCAATCACGACAGTTGGCCGCGTCGCAATCCTGACGTAGTCCGCAGCAAGCTGACCGACTTTTTGATTCAAAACGGGCTGGACGTACAAGCCGTCAACGACGTGCTTAACCCAGCCATCACCCCAACCGCAGCAACAAAAACCACCGAGGACGAACTCATGTTATTACGCAAACAAAACCTGACCCCAGCGGCCAAAAAGCACTTCAGCCTGTTTAGTAATCCGTTCACGGGTGACATCCAAAGTGCCGAAGAACTGTACCAATCAAGCGACGTGAATTACGTCCGCATGGCCATGTATCAAGCCGCAAAAATGGGCGGTTTTATTGCCGTCACGGGTGAATCAGGCTCCGGCAAAACCACATTGCGTCGTGATTTGTTAGACCGTATCCAGCGCGAGCGGCTGCCGATTGTCACGATTGAACCTTATGTGATTGCGGCAGAGGATAACGATGTTAAAGGCAAGACTCTGAAAGCCTCACACATTGCTGAAGCGATTCTGGCAGCCCTTGCACCCCTTTCAGGTGCAAAGCGTAGTCCAGAGGCTCGGTTTCGCCAGATCCACAACCTATTAAAAGAGTCATCACGGGCAGGCAATCAGCACGTCATCATTATTGAAGAAGCCCACAGCTTGCCCATTCCCACCCTAAAACACCTCAAACGCTTTTTTGAGCTTGAAGACGGCTATAAAAAACTACTGTCGATTGTCCTGATTGGACAAAACGAACTCGCGCTCAAGCTGTCCGAACAAAACCTAGAAGTCCGTGAAGTGGTGCAACGCTGTGAAATCGTCACGCTTGACCCGCTGACCCAGACCGGCTTGGTTGACTATTTACAGCACCGCATTAAACCGACTGGCCGCCCACTGGCAGACATCATCAGCACGGACGGCGTGGATGCGATTGCCGACCGGCTTACCGCCGCACCTGCACGCAAAGGCCAGATCAGCCGCAGCCTATTGTACCCATTGGCAGTTGGCAACCTGATTACAGGTGCAATGAATCTGGCCGCCGATTTGGGTGTGCCGACCGTGAATGCAGACATTGTGCGCGAGGTTTGAACCATGAAAACCCGTTGCCCTGTTTGCGGTGCATGTAACAGCCTTGACAGCCTGATTGCCAGCGATGATGCACGCGCTGCCATCAGTGCTGCCTTGGCAGTTTGTGGCGACCTGAAGCCTTACCTGATCAAATACATGGGATTATTTCGCGCCCAACAGCGTGACCTCAGCTTTGATCGCGTGGCAAAGATACTCGCCGAACTTACCCCAGATATTAGCCGTCAGTCCATCAGCCGCAACCGGCAAACCTACCCAGCACCGGTTGCTGCATGGGTTTGGGCAATCGAGCGTTGCCTAGAGCGTCGTGACCTCGGCCAGCTCAGTTTGCCGCTTAAAAACCACGGCTATTTGTACGAAATCATCAGCAACTACAAAGCTGCTGATCATGCCGCACCGATTGCTGCTGCCCACCCAACCACTCACAACCCAACCCCCAGACTGACGGGCGACACACGCCCACGCTGGGAACAAATGCAGGATAAAGCCCTAAAAGCTGATCAAACTCTATTGGGTCTAGCGGCAGGGCTGTTTGCTATCTGCTCCATCGTTGGCCTAATTCAAGCCGCACAAGGAGCATTTTAATCATGGCAGCAATCAAAACCGCCCCAAAGAAGTTGGTGCAACTGATCCACATCGCCAAAACTCAGCTCGGGCTAGACGATGAAACCTACCGTGCAGTACTCGAACAAGTGACGGGTAAAACCAGCACCACCCAGATGACCAACCCACAGAAACAGGCCGTACTTGACCGGCTTAAACAGAGCGGCTTCAAAGTTAATCCTGTGGCTAAAACAGGCGTTCAGCAGCTTGCAGATGATGAGCAAAGCAAACTGATTCGCCATTTATGGCTATCACTGCACACCGCCGGTCATGTCAAAAACCCAAGTGAGCAAGCCCTAGCAGCATTTGTCGAACGCCAGACAGGGGTCAGTGCCTTGCAGTTTCTCAGCAGCGATTCAGCCGACAAAGTCATTAACCGTTTGCGCAATTGGTGCAAGCGGGTGGGTATTCCCAGAGAGCCGCTACAGGTGGATGCTGATAGCACAGTGCCGGCCACCAAGGGCTAAATGCTTCAGAACGGGGACTGTTATGATTCAGGATAAAAGCATGACCACCCTAAACATAGACGGTGTCGATGCAAACACCGTCTATGCACTATTGCCAGAATCCCTACGGGACGTAGTGGATTTAATCGGCTTTGCGGCAGCACAGTTGCTCATTCAGCACTACGGCGGCACACACATTTATATCCCGCATTTCTCGCATGCCACAGCAGACCACCCCATTGCTAAAATCATCGGCCAGCAGCATTTACAGCAGATGACAAAGCTCTGGGGCGGCGACGAGCTGCATGTTCCCAAGGCTGCTGCACTTGCTCGGCTGATTCGTAACAAACACATCAAGGAGGATGCAAAAAAACTATCGCATACAGAGCTTGCGATTAAATATGATATGTCTGAGCGTGCAATTCGTAGCATTCTGTCTAACCCATCACCATCAGCGATGGGTCGGCCACCGCGCATAGGCCATGCAGACCAATTGGATTTATTTAAAACTTAGGGCTAAACATAGCCCTTTTTCATTTTCACCTGTTGCAAACCAATTCCAAAATCAATCCCATCACGTCCCAGTTTTTCCCACTTTATCCCAATTATCTCTAAACTATTCTCTATATATCTAGTTAGTGTTCAGAAATCCTCAAAGTTCAGATTTTCATCTAACCTGTCGAGAATCACCCCTTTAGAATGCGCTTGTTTACAAGTTCTATTTTAGAACTTATTATATGCAGACACGTTTGCCTTGTATGAACTAGGATTGATCATGTCTGATTTAGTGCCAAACCATAGCCCAGAATGGAAAAAAACCGCCTGTATCTTGTGCAGTATTAATTGTGGCCTTGAAGTACAAATCGGCGGCGATGATGGCAGACAAATCATCAAGATTCGTGGTGATGACGATCATCCGCTGTCCAAAGGCTATGTCTGTGAAAAGTCACAGCGGCTCAACTACTACCAGCAAGGCGCAGATCGACTCACCTCGCCGATGCGCCGCCGTGCCGATGGCAGTTATGAAGCAGTCGACTGGGATACCGCGATTCGTGAGGTCGCCGCAAAACTACAAGCCATTAAAGCCAAGCATGGCGGGCAGCGGATTTTGTATTACGGCGGTGGCGGGCAAGGCAACCATCTTGGCGGTGGCTATGGCGATGCCACCTTAAAAGCACTCGGAGTCAAATACCGCTCCAATGCGCTGGCACAAGAAAAAACCGGTGAGTTTTGGGTACAAGGCAAGATGTTTGGCACAGGCGCACATGGTGATTATCACCACTGTGAAGTTGCAGTGTTTGTCGGCAAAAACCCGTGGCAATCGCACGGCTTTGCCCAGTCGCGCTTATTGCTAAAAGCCATTCAAAACGACACAAATCGCGCCATGGTCGTGATTGATCCACGTCGCAGCGAAACCGCAGCGATGGCTGAGTTTCATCTACAGGTCAAACCGGCCACCGATGCATGGTGCTTGGCGGCGTTGATTGCGATTATTGTGCAAAACAACTGGATTAAAGCAGACTGGCTTGCCGCGCATACCACCGGCTATGCAGAAATTGCACCGGTATTTCAAGCGATTGATGTGGCCGCCTATGCGGAGATTTGTGGGGTTGAGCTAAGTTTACTGACAGCAGCAGCGCAACGAATCGCACAGGCCAGCAGTGTGTCGATTTTTGAAGATCTTGGCATTCAGATGAACCAGTTTTCGACCGTCAACAGCTACTTGCAGCGGATTTTGGCGACGATTACCGGCAACTACGGTCATGCAGGCACAGCCAATGCATTTGTGCCGTTTTTTTCACTCGCCAAAGCCAGTAAGGGCGAAACCGTCGGCAAGTCCAAAAAGCCAAGCAATACAACGCCATCTCCTGCTAAAAGCCGCGTCAGCCCTGTCACCGGCTCCAAAATCATCATCGGCCTGATTCCGTGTAACGTGATTCCAGACGAAATTTTGACTGATCACCCTGACCGCTTCCGCGCCATGATTATCGAAAGCGGCAATCCGGCGCACTCACTGGCCGACAGTCAGCGTATGCGTGAGGCGATTCGGGCGCTGGAGTTTAGTGTGGTGATCGACGTGGCGATGACCGAAACCGCACGTCAAGCCGATTATGTGTTGCCTGCATCGAGTCAGTTTGAGAAAGCCGAAGCGACCTTTTTTAATATCGAATTTCCAAAAAATGCCTTTCAGGTGCGGCAGCCGCTATTTGCCCCGCTTGCGGGTACACTGCCCGAAGCTGAGATTCATGCGCGATTACTCGAAGCAATGGGTGAGTTATCCGAAGCGGACTATCGCCCGCTGCGACTGGCATTAAAGCTTGATCAACTCAACATCGGCTCACGTAAGTTGGGCGAGTTGAGTATTTTTCAGCAGCCGTTGGCGCGTAAAGCGTTTGCACTGGCCTTTGCAGCACAAGCCGCCCGCTCCAAAAAGGTGACTCCTTACGCGCCAATTATTTTATATCGCACGCTCGGCCAAACCCTACCGAAAGGCATGGAAACCGCGGCGTTGGTGTGGATTTTAAGCCTGCTGCATGTGGTGGATAACCCAAAAACTGCCGCGCGGGCGGGTTTTGCTGGCCTAGCGCCACTGGCGGGGGATCGGTTGTTTCAGGCGATTATCGACCAGCCGTCCGGTGTGGTGTATGCAGATCGCACCCATGCAGAAAGCTGGCAGGCCGTCGGTCGGCCTGAACATCGGATTACACTGAATATTCCAGAGTTATTGCCAGATATCGCAGCACTGTCGCAGCTTAAGCCACAGCAAGACACTGATTTTCCAATGGTGTTGTCCGCTGGTGAACGCCGTGCCGATACTGCAAACACGGCGATTCGGGATGCCAGTTGGCACAAGCGTGGCAAATTTGGCACGTTACGGATTCATCCAGACGATGCAGCGGCACTGGATTGTGTCGATGGTGATCTAGTGCAACTGACCACCCGTCGTGGCACGGTACAAGTGCCGCTGGAGTTGTCCAAGATGATGCAGCGTGGACATATCTCACTGCCGAATGGTCAGGGTCTGGATTACACGCGTGCCGACGGCACGGTGGTACATCAGGGCGTTGCGCCAAATGAACTCACCGATGGTAGCCGTCGTGATGCGTTTGCCGGTACACCGTGGCATAAATGCGTACCGGCACGACTGGAGAAAATTACCTAAACCACGCCCATTCGGGATAAGTAAGTTTAGCTCAATTGATCAGATGACGGTTTTTCAGGGATGTTCACTTGGAACTGTTTGAGCCATGGATGGCGAGTTTTCCAAGTGAGAGGGGCTTTTGCTTACTTTTGGCCTGAACGAGTATCAAGCACTGCTTTGATACGAAGTGCAAGACGCTGTGGCAAAAAGTGAGGCCAGCCGCAGGCAAAAAATCGAACCTCAAAGTTGAATCCGCCAAATCAAAAATTAAAACTTTTGCTCATCGCGAGTTCGCGTTACTTTAAGCGCCACTGCGATTGCGTGGTGCAGCTCATCACCACGCCATCATTGACCACTCAACGTAACCAATACCCAACTTTTCAGAAAACTCTGGCAGAATCATTACTCCTCACCGAACACACAGGCACATGATGTCCGAATCGCTGACCCGCCAACTGTATCAACTGCTGCTTGAAGAAGGCTTACACCCTGAGCGACTATCGAACAGCCCTCAGCACGAGGATGCAAGCCTACCCACGCAACCCGAAAACGACCATATTCACAGTCTACGACTGCCAGTACAAGGTAAAAATGCCGAATGGACTTGCCTGATTCGCGTGTTCGAGAAAACCGAGCGCGTTTTGGTCTATAGCATCTTTCCGACGCAGGTGGCTGATGCCCAACGTCCGCAACTTGCCCTGATGCTGACCCAAATTAACTACGGCCTGATCTTGGGCAACTTCGAGTTTGATCTCAGTGATGGTGAAATCCGCTATAAAACCAGTATCGACGTAGAAGGCATGACCTTAAACAGCACCATATTGCGCAACCTGTTATATGGTAATTTCTTTAGTGTGGACTTATATTATCATGCACTCATGCAAGCAATTAACGGCAGCGATGATTTACAGCGTCTGATTCACCAAGCTGAACAGCCTGATGAAATTGCTGGTTTCGATTTGGTTGACGAAATCGTGCATTAATTCTTAAAGCTTACCGTTAATCTGCTTGATTTTTAGATTGAAGCGATTATGATACGCATCAGATCATTTGTGATCACCTTTCATTTTTCCACCTGTTCAAAAGAGGAGCTCGTGATGCTGGTACAACTTGGAAACACTGCCCACTGATCAGCACACGCGCCGAGCTTCGGATGTTTGCTTGATTTTTGGATGACCGCGCTTCGCGGTACGACTTAACATGGCACACAATCCGAATGCAGAGCAACCTTTCTTTTCAAGATCTGGCCTCGGCATTTGCTGGGGCTTTTTATTACCTGCCCATCGCATTTTTGGATTGTTGATCATTGCTGCATGATCTTGGATTAAATCGCATCTGATTTAATCACGGATTTTATCAGCCTTAAAAACATGCTGCATTTTAAATGCGTGTGAATGGATGGTCTTTGCCGCTTTTTTAATATGAATGATGATTTTTTAGGATGTGATGGTCATGGCCATTCAACAGATTTTAAATGCGCACTCCGGTTATGGTGTGCCCGTTAAAATATTTACCAACGATATTGAGTCGGAAGCACTCGAGCAACTGAGCCAGCTTGCCCAGCTCCAGTTTATTCATGCACATATTGCCGTGATGCCCGATGTGCATGCAGGCATCGGTGCAACGGTCGGCAGTGTGATTCCGACCCAGTCGGCGATCATTCCGGCAGCGGTCGGCGTGGATATTGGCTGCGGTATGAACGCCATTCGACTGAGCCTGACGGCAGCTCAACTGCCAGATGACCTCAAACCGCTGCGACTGGCGATTGAGCGCAAAGTACCTGTTGGCTTTAATCAGCACAAGCAAATCAAGGCCAAAGCCTCGACCTTGACCCCGCTACAACTGCGCCTGAAACGCATCACCGACAAACACCAAGGCTTGCTGCGCATGCTGCGGGATTTTGATCGGACGTGGCAACGGCAACTCGGTACGCTGGGCGGTGGTAACCACTTTATTGAGCTTTGCTTAGATGAGGCTGATCAGGTGTGGGTCATGCTGCACTCTGGCAGTCGCGGACTGGGTAACTGTATCGGCACGTACTTTATTGAACGCGCCAAAAAAGAAGCCCAATCCCGTTTTGGACATGTGCCGGACAAAGATCTGTCGTATTTTGCCGAAGGCTCTAACAGCTTCGACGACTATCGGGAGGCGGTACAGTGGGCGCAAGATTACGCGATGGAAAACCGCCGCGAGATGATGCGCTTGATTTTGGAAGCCATTCGGCCGCTACTGCCCTCATTTCAGATGAGCAAAGAAGCGATCAATTGCCACCACAACTACGTCGCGCAAGAAACGCATTTTGGCGAAGATGTCTACGTCACCCGCAAAGGCGCGATCAGCGCACAAGCAGATGAACTCGGCATCATCCCTGGCAGTATGGGCGCAAAATCCTATATCGTGCGCGGCAAAGGCAATCCCGAATCGTTTTGCTCCTGTTCACACGGCGCAGGTCGTCGCATGAGTCGCAGCAAGGCCAAACGGCTGTTCAGCGTCGATGATCTGGCGGTACAAACCGCTGGTATTGAATGCCGTAAGGACAGTGGTGTACTCGATGAGTTGCCCGCCGCGTATAAAGACATTGATCAGGTCATGGCCAACCAAGCCGATCTGATCGAAGTGGTGCATACCCTGCGCCAAGTATTGTGTATCAAAGGCTAATTTGGAGATCCCAGCATGCGCCTAAAACCTCGTAACAAACTACAAGCCCGCAATCCGGTCGCACTCAGCCCGCTCCTGCACAAAAGTGGTGTGCATGAAAAAGATGATGTGGACATCGCCCGTCAACGCCAGCGGCGTAATACCCGCCAAATGCTCAAGCATACCGACTGGTTTGAGTTGGATGATGCGGAGTCGATGGCAAAGTTTGATTAATACCATTTCGTCCAAATAAACTAACACTCCTAATACCCCTCACCCCAGCCCTCTCCCCGAAGGGGCGAGGGAGTCCCGTCTCCCCTTCGGGGATGAGTGGTACTGCCACGCAAGACGGAGCGCAGCGTAGTGATTAGGATGAGGGGAGGATTCGATGAGGTTTTTTTTAATCTGGTGCAGTATTTCGCGTTAATTCCGACTAAAATAGTCAACATTAAACCCATCCTATGATTTGCCTGAATCGGCTATCATAGCGGCATCGACAGGAGATTTTTTGATGACTGACAGCACCGAAGCCCTCAGCAGTAACATGAACATCACTGCGGCCGCGCAAGAATATCTACGCGACTTGCTGGCCAAACAAAACATCAACGGCATCGGCGTGCGGATTTTTGTTGAAAACGCCGGTACGCCACGCGCCGAATGCTGCATGGCGTATAGCGCACCAGATGAAGTCAATCCCAATGACCTCAAAATCGAATACCCAGACTTCCCTGCATATATTGATGCACCGTCGATTCCGTATTTACAAGATGCCGTGATCGACTACAACAAAGATCGTTTTGGCGGTCAACTGACCTTTAAAGCACCGAACTCGAAAGTCCCGCGTGTCGGTGAAGATGCTTCGCTTGAAGAGCGTATCGCCTATGTGTTGCAAGCCGAAATTAACCCAAGTCTTGCGGCACACGGCGGTAACGTCGCACTGGCCGAGCTATATACCGATGAGGAGCATGGTTTGACGGCGGTATTGCAGTTTGGGGGGGGGTGTCAGGGCTGTTCGGCAGTCGATATGACCCTAAAACAAGGCGTTGAGACCACCTTGAAGGCACAAATTCCTGAGCTGGCGCGGGTGATCGACAAGACTGATCACACCAAGCGCGAAGGGGCTTATTTTAAGTAAGCACTGTCCCTACGTCTCAAGGCAAGTAGCTTACTTGCCTTGATAAAATTTGGTGCGGGTGAAGACATATCTGGCCTAAAATCGAATACCATTACACTCAAAATCCAGACTTGAATATAAGGACGGCGTGAATGCCCGATCTAGCGATTCAGCAGCCCTCTGACAGTAGTACTCGTGTACCATTTTTCTATAGTCGTGCTCATCTCTCCGGCTGTGTTGGGGGCTTGTTATCACTAAATCTTATTCACTGGAACGTATTAGGTTGGTGGTGGTTTTGGGTACTCCTATTAGGCTATGTAGGTGGCTACTGGGTTCAGCGCAAAATACCTCATCCGATACAGGCAGTACAGGAGATACAGTCCTCACAACGCTTCGTCACATCCGGTCAAAACCAAGACTTTGATGCAAGCATCCATCTACTGTTGCAAGATACCTATGACCAACTGCCGATCGAAGCGCGTTCTATCGCACTACGCATTCAAGATAGCGTTTGTGCAATTGAGCAGAAAATTCAAGCTCAACCAGAGCTAATCTCGGAGTACGCGACACTCAGCTATATTGTGTTTGACTACTTACCCACTACACTAGACAGCTATCTCAAGCTGCCTGCCGTGTACGCGGCCACCAAAAAACTTGCCTCCGGTGAAACACCCAATCAACTACTCATCCAGCAACTTACGTTATTAGAGCAGCAACTGACTGGTTTATTGGATGACATCCTGATGGAGGATCTTCAATCCTTGGTGATCCATGGTCAGTTTCTACAACAAAAAATCCAGCCGGTTAATTTCTTTAACTTGCTAGAGTCGCCAGAATCAAATGAGTCCCCTCGATGAGTGCGCCAGTATCATTACTACAAAAAGTCACCGCATTGGTTTTGACTGGCAGTCTGGTTGTAAGTGCGGGTGTTGCCTACGACAAGCAAAGAGCAATAAAACAAGCCCATATACGCCAAAAAATTGCGATCATTCAAGCCGCTGAGAATGCTGAACGAAGGGCTGCTGGTACTCCAACAATAAGCATGGCAGCATGGGGAGTTGTCGAGTCTACTGCGAACTACCAGCCTTGTGAGGCAGTAAGTACATCACGTGAAGGATTCGCCAATTGTAACTCAGTTGACTCTAATTCGGTGGTTAAAGACACTATAGCAAGATTGCATAATCCTATAGCTCCGATATCAGATAAAGCCGAGGTACACGCGGTAGGCGTGCATTCAGGAGGGTTAATCACAGTCACAGTTAACTACCCTCAATATCCTATCGTTCTAGTGTTGACGGCGTATGAATCAGTACAATGGGATCTTAAAATACACCCTAACACGAAAATCGAGCGCCTGATTATCTCAGGCTACCATGCTCAACGTTATCAGGGTATTCCTGAATCAACCCCTGTTGAAATGTATACCTCTGATCGATCCACGTGCAGCACAGCTTGTTGGCATCGTGAGGGCTATTATTTCTACGCGTATGATCTGATGAGTGCTCAAACGCGACTCGATTATCAAATTGAACGACTTATTGGGAAGCGCATGCATTCATTCCAAGGTGCTTACAAAGGAGACTCCTTCGACATCGACGCCAGAACACACAAATTAACCAATTAAACGGTGTTAAAGTGTGCACATTTTGGCCTCACTTGCGCTGAATCAGTTTTTTGGCATGTTGTCTTTCAGTAGTAAGTCTGTCTCGAAACTGGTTTAATAGTGCTTGCTGTTGATGGCAAAGCTGGATAAGGGTGTCATCATCGACACTTGCTTCGAAGGCGGTTCGAATCTCGCTCAATGACACAGCTAAACCCTTCGACCAAAGTGCCGACTGTGCAAGATTCGTTTGTACTGTCTGCATGTGTGTTAAGTTGCTCAGCATTTGATCCTGATTACTCAGTACCAATTTAACCATTTCAGCGTGCTGGGTTGCAGTTACCTTGTAGACTTCAAACTGCTGCTGCTTTTGACGCAAGATCTCTAGCACTCGGCCTTTCTCACCGCTCAATAACGGATGGTGTGCGGTTATCCAGTTGCCCTTGCTCAACTGTGTCGTTAGCTGCACAACTAAATACTCCAATTGAAGCAACCTACCCAAGAATTTATATACTCGCCCAAGATCATAAGTAAAACCCAGTCGCTCCAACTCTATTTGACTTTGCAAACGTGTCAAACCTACCACATGCTGTTGTAGCTCGCTCCACTCAGCACGCAAATGTCGGATCAACCGCTCCCCCTGATTTAACGACCGTATAGTGGGCTGGGTTATCTTGTTTAGGGTATATGCAAATCGTCTAATTAAAACATCTGCATTCGTATGACGCTGCTCTATTTTGCTGAAAGACTGAGCCATAAAACGAGCATTGATCGACTGAAACTGCTGGAGTTCGGTAAGACCAATTTGTCTAATATAATCGACTAAGGTCTGGTATTGATCAGACAAAAGCCTTGACGCACTCAACGCCTGCACAAAAGCCTGCACCTGCTGATCCAGATGTTTTTGTTGCGCCTCGGAAATAGATAAGTTGGGATACATTGATCTGTATAACCGCTAAAACACGACATCGTGATGAGATTGTATCAGCTTGATGATGTATGTGAGTAACCAAACATTTTCTAATCCACAAAAGGAAAGCCCCCCTCACGTTAGTGAAGGGGGCTTTGAATAATGAGCTGACGATGCCCTACTCTCACATGGCGAATGCCACACTACCATCGGCGCAAAGTGGTTTCACTTCTGAGTTCGGGAAGGGATCAGGTGGTTCACACTTGCTATGTTCGTCAGCACAACTGTTAGGCGGTTGCTCTAAAGGCGACCTACCAATATTGACAGATTGGGCTGTATTGAGTCTTGGTTGTTGCATTATCTGAATCAAGATTGTGTTTGGTACACCGCACAACAACTGTTTGGGTGTTGTATGGTCAAGCCTCACGGGCAATTAGTATTGGTTAGCTTCACGCATCGCTGCGCTTCCACACCCAACCTATCAACGTCCTAGTCTTGAACGGCCCTTTAGGTGACTAAGTCACAGAGAAATCTAATCTTGAGGTGGGCTTCCCGCTTAGATGCTTTCAGCGGTTATCCCTTCCGAACATAGCTACCCGGCTGTGCCACTGGCGTGACAACCGGAACACCAGAGGTTCGTCCACTCTGGTCCTCTCGTACTAGGAGCAGATCCTCTCAAATTTCTAACGCCCACGGTAGATAGGGACCGAACTGTCTCACGACGTTCTAAACCCAGCTCGCGTACCTCTTTAAATGGCGAACAGCCATACCCTTGGGACCGGCTACAGCCCCAGGATGAGATGAGCCGACATCGAGG
>OGCL01000543.1_pt1 | contig 39691 bp, 40 predicted proteins | sample 1570041 | NCBI WGS metagenome assembly OGCL01 (sample SAMN06266162, study PRJEB24511) | hot springs metagenome | isolation source: Hot spring water | place: South Africa: Limpopo | collected 2015-06-22 | reverse complement strand
CTTGAATCCTCGATTTCAATTATCGCTGAATCTTTAAACTCATCTAAGCCAAATGCAGGCGCAAAAAATTCTTTGATTAATTCATGCATCAACCTGCCGCCGCTTCCGTGTCCAAGCAGTATCCTGTTAGAATTTTTCATCTCTCTAATAATGGATAAATCTCTATTGTATCCGACGCAATGCTCTCTTTTTTGGGACCAACAGCAGAAACATAATATAATGTCTTTGAGGCAGGTGTTTCTCTGTCAATAAACGATGGAGTAGCAGCCTCGCCTATTAATCTGAATTCTTTGTCATTATCTGTTTTTCTATAAATCCTGTATCCGCTTATCCACTCCTCTTGATTTTCTTTCCATAAGAGATAAACCCATTTATTAGACAGGACATATCTTATTCCCTCTGGTCTCTTAGGAACAAAATCTTCAGGTTTAACCTCTAAATCTTCAGATAGATAGCCCTCATCCTTAATCTCTGTATCAAAAAGCGGTCTGACTGCATAATAAACAGTTTTATCTTTTTCTATCCTGTCCTTAAAAAATGCATTATCCAAAACAGCGCTGTTTAAGGGTTTGATAGGATATTCGCCCCTTTTATGGCTCTTGTAAATATTATATTTAACATTGGTTTCGGCGCTGTCCCATTCTATAATAATAGCGTCATTCATCAAAATATATCTTAGTCCGGACGGCTTTTGAGGGAGCCTCTTTGGTCTCGCCTTTATGACAGGTGAACTATCGCTCAAAACATCCATTTGGCTGTAAGCGCGAATCCTGTAATAATACTCCTTTTCTACAATAAAATCCTTATCAATAAACTCTGATGCATCGTTTTTTAAATAAGCGAGATTCTTGAACCCTTCACTTTCTGATTCGCTTCTTTCTATAAAAAAGCCCTTTATGTTTTCAATTTCTGACTTTGGATATGTCCATGAAATAATAATCATCTCCTCTCTATGAACTGCCTTTATATCTTTTACAGCCAATGGCTTTTCAAATGCCTTTAAGGATGGAGACCCCTTCGCTCCGCAGGAGATATTGAACAATAAAATAAATAAAAACATTGCAAAAAAATATCTATTTTTCATTCTGCCTCCATTATCCAACTCCCACATCAAGCATCATCATCAATAGAAAACCGCAAATTGTGCCGAGTGTTGCAATATCTGTATTGCCTCCTTTCTGCGACTCGGGGATTAATTGTTCGACAACAACAAAAATCATAGCTCCGGCTGCAAAGCCGAGTGCGTATGGCAATATAGAATCAGCCATAATAACAGCTAATGCCCCGATAACGCCAGCAATAGGCTCGACTATTGCAGACAACTGACCATACCAGAAACTTCTAAACCTCGACATCCCATCCATTCTAAGTGGCATGGAAATTGCCATTCCCTCTGGAAAATTCTGCAGCCCTATGCCAATAGCAAGAGCCACTGCCCCTGATAGCGTTGCAGACTCAAAGCCTACAGCAGCAGCCCCAAAAGCAACCCCAACAGCAAGCCCTTCGGGTATATTATGCAGTGTCATAGCAAGAATAAGAAGCGTTGTCCTCTTCCACGAAGTCTTTATGCCTTCAGCATCATCTATTGCAAGCCCCATATGTAGATGCGGCAGCATCATATCCACAATCCTCAGAAATATAGCGCCTGTTAAAAAACCTGCTGCAGGAGGAAACCATTGGGGCATTGGACCTTTCTCTGACATCTCAATGGCAGGCGCAAGCAAAGACCAGAAGCTCGCAGCAATCATTACCCCGCTCGCAAAACCGAGCATTCCGTCGAGCAGTTTTTTGTTTACGGTCTTTGAAAAAAAAACAAAGGCTGCGCCAAGGGCAGTTAAGAGCCATGTAAATGATGTTGCGATAAAAGCCTGAAAAACTGGATCGAAGTCTTCTATAAAATGAAACATATCTCTATTTGTTTATCTCAAAAATAAAATCTATTTCCAACGGAGAGTCCAAAGGAAGTGAATTTACCCCAACTGCTGCCCTCGAGTGTCTGCCTGCCTCGCCGAATATTTCAAATAAGAGATCAGACGCAGCATTTAATACCTTTGGCTGTTCTGTAAAATCAGGCGCTGAAGCAACATAGCCATTAAGTTTAATGCACCTTTTTATTTTATCGAGAGAGCCTAAATGTGATTTAATCACAGAGAGAGCGTTTACCACAATATGTCTTGCGCATTTTTGAGCCTCTTCAATTGAGACCGATTCCCCAAGCTTGCCGGTCTTTATTAATTTACCGTCTTTCAAGGGGAGCATCCCGCTTAAAAATAAAAGATTTTCTGACTGAGCGCATGGAGAGTATGAGCCAAGAGGCTTTGGGGTTTCAGAAAGGACAATGCCCAGTTCTTTTAGCCTGTTGTCTATTGTCATAATGACCTCTTTTTGTGTTATTTTACCACAAGGTTTTTGTTTTTACATGCAAGATGAAGCCTCATGAATAGCTTCACTTCAGTATGATGTAATCAGCGTACTGTGCCGTTATTTCTCTGTCGCGAATAGGAACATCAGGAATTATTACCCTGTAAAAAAAGCCTGAATTTTTCCTTATCTGATAAGGAATTCCGAACTTCATCGAATGCCCTGTCCCGGCAAGAACAACTAAAAGCCCTTCTGGATTTTTTTCGATAAACTTCATAATATTCATTGCCATTGCCTTGTCCCATATCGCTTGAGCCTCACAAAAGTAAATAAAATTCTCTTTGTTATGGCTCTGATAGACAGACTTTAAAATATCAATAGCCTTTGAATCTATCTCGCAAATTAAATCAGGCGGCAGTGCACTGATCTCCTCATTAGTGAGCGATGAAATTCCATAGATAGACACCTTTTGCGTAATTGTCCTTAATACATTCAAACCAACCATCGGGATGTTATTATCCCTTGCATGCAAAAATATATCCCTATACAAAGACCATGAATATAACCAGTTGTTATTATAAACCTCCAGAAAATCATTCAATGAAATATCTTTGCTTACCCACATATCAAGATCCTTCTGAAAGTCTGAGGCAAACATCTCAAGTCCGACAGCCGCTGGAATCCCAGCATCACTTAATGCCTTTATAATATTTAGCTGATATCGATGATGGTCTTCGTTGTCATGAAATTCGCCCACAAAAACAATATTGACCCTTTTTATGTCGTCAATCATCTGTTTAAAAGATACAATTCTATTATCGCTTGCTCTTAACACCTTTTCAGCGCCAAAACTGATTTTTGGAGCAACTGAGATACCTAAAAATAGAACTACTGCCGCGGCAAAAACATATAGGACCGGAGATTTTTTATATTTGTAAATCTTTAACATGTTTATAATGGACGGTAGGGGATTCGAACCCCCGACCCCCACGTTGCGAACGTGGTGCTCTCCCAACTGAGCTAACCGCCCTTGAATCATATAGATTATAAACTAATTTGATCAAATTATGCTCTTTAAGAAACAATCTTCATCAGACCTCAGCATAACAAGACGCCGTGTTTGGCGACAAAAATCAAAAATGCTATATTTATTTATGGGCAAGGCTTCAAAGGAAAAATCAGAGCTAAAGCTTCAAAGCAGATGGATTAATAAAATCCCAAATCCAGCGATAAAAGATGTCATTCCGCACTTGATGCGGAATCCAGTTCCTTAATAAGCTGGATTCCTGCTTTCGCAGGAATGACGAATTTGCTTGTTCTGAAAATATTATCGCTGCATCTGGGAAAATCTATATTTTAGTCCCTGTTTTGATAATCATCGCCCTTTTAATAGCCTCATATGAAAGAAATACGATATGGAAAGATGATTTAATATTATTGGAAGATGTGGTTAATAAAAGTCCGAATAAGGCAAGGGGGTATAATAATCTCGGAATTACCTTTGCAAACATAGGTCAATATGACTTGGCTATTAAGCACTACAATAAGGCAGTCGATGTCAATCCAGATTATGAAGAAATTTATAAGATATATAATAATCGCGCAATAGCCTATTCAGCTATAGGACAGAATGAAATGGCTATAAATGGCTATAAATGACTATAAATGACTATAATATGGCAATAAACATAAATCCTGATTACGCTCCAGCTTTTTACAACAGGGGATTTGTTTTTTTGAGCATGGGCATGAATGACAGTGCATTTTCTGATTTTCAGATTGCATGCATGATGGGCAATGCACTTGGGTGCAGGTTTTTACAAATATTAAAAAGGAATAATTAATTTTATGTTTTCAAAAGAGATTGAAAAGCTAAAAAAAGAGGGCATTCTAAGGCACATTAAGGACAGAGGAACCGGAACGGATTTATCTAAAATCGTCATTGACAATATTGAATATATAAATTTTGCATCCAATGATTATCTTGGCCTTTCAAGTCATCCATCCTTATTAGATGCTGCAAAAAGGGCAATAGAAAATTATGGTTTTGGCTCTGGGGCATCGAGGCTCCTATCAGGCGGAACAGAACTTCACAGGCAGTTAGAAAAAGCAGTTAATGATTTTAAGGAAACAGAAGCCTCTCTAATTTTCAACTCCGGCTATACAACAAACATAAGCGTTATTCCTGCTATTGCAATGGAAGGGGATGTTATATTCAGCGATGAATTGAATCACGCAAGCATAATAGACGGATGCAGGCTAAGCAGGGCAAAGACAGTAGTTTACAGGCATAGGGATGTAAATCATCTTTCGGATTTACTAAAAAAAGAGAGGGCTAAAAGAAGGATAATAATAACCGATTCTGTATTCAGCATGGACGGAGACATTGCACCACTGAAGGATATACATAAACTTTGCGACTCTCTAATAAATTCAGGACATTATTCTCCGGAATCCATTCTTTTATACATAGATGATGCTCATGGCACTGGCGTGCTCGGAAATGGAAAAGGTGCATTAAGACATTATGAAATAAAGACAGAGGCATGGATAATACAGATGGGGACATTTTCAAAGGCATTGGGGTCTTTTGGAGGTTTTGTTGCTGCAAGCAAAGATATAATAGAATGGCTAATAAATAAGGCAAGAGGAGGTATCTTTTCAACAACCATTCCCCCTTGCGTTATTTCTGCATCTATTGAATCATTAAATATATTGAAAACAGAACACTCACTTTTAAAAAGGTTGTGGCACAACAGAGAAATGTTATTCAGAGGCATAAAAGATCTTGGTTTTAACACCTTAAACACTGAAACGTCTATAATACCTATAATTGTTGGAGACAATGAAAAAACATCGCAATTTTCGGACTATCTTCTCAAAAATGGCATTTATGCACCTGCCATACGAACTCCATCAGTAAAAACTCCGAGAATAAGAATAACTGTTACTGCGGCTCATAAAGAAAGCGATATCGAAAAACTGATTGACTTGTTATCTGAAGCAAAAGTGCTATAATTTTACTATGAAAAAGGTCATCTCTTTAATGCTTTTATCTCTTATCATTGCAGGCTGCGCGCATGTAGTTCCTAAAGAGAAAAGACAGTTGGCAGAAGAAATACCAGCTTACTCACTCTTTAAAGATCCGGATTCATACAAAGGAAGGCTCATTATCATCGGCGGCAATATCATAAGTGCTGTAAATACAGAAGAAGGCACATACATAGAAGTTCTCCAAAAATCCCTTGACTACAGAGGGAAACCAGAGGAAACAGACATATCTGCAGGAAGGTTTATTATATTTTATGAAGGGTATCTTGACACTGCCATTTATTCGAGGGGAAGGGAAATAACAGTCTTTGGCAAAGTAATAGGCAAAAGAATCCGCACCCTCGGAGAAATACTTTACCCATATCTCATGATAGAGGGAAAAGAACTCTATCTATTTGAATTGAGACGCGACATCCCAATAAGGTTCGGAATAGAGATATGGAAAACTTTTTAAATAAATTCTCTTCGTTAATTTCTCTTGTCTTGCACTAAAAATGTCTAATGCCATAAAATATCCTATGGCTATCGGCTTGATAGGCGGCAGCGGTCTTTATGAGATTAGCGGCATCGAAATAACAAAGGAGGTCTCTGTTTCAACACCTTATGGGGAACCTTCCTCTGTTTATAAAATAGGGGTTATTGAAGACACAGAAGTAGTATTTCTTGCAAGACATGGCATACCACACACAATCCCGCCTCACAATGTAAACTTCAGGGCTAATATTTGGGGATTCAAATCATTAGGAGTAAAAAGAATTATCTCTATCAGTGCAACTGGCGGGATAAATAAAGAGATGCCCCCTGGCAGCGCAGTCCTTCTTGATCAAATAATAGATATGACAATGGGAGCAAGGAAGTCCACCTTTTATGATGAAGGCAAAGCAGTGCATGTGGATTTCACCAATCCATATTGTCCTGAGATGAGAGATATTGCTATAAAGGCTTCTCAAGGTATTGGATTGGATATCAAACAAAAAGGTACATACATTTGTGTTAATGGGCCCAGACTCGAGACAGCACAGGAGATAAAATTCTTCTCCGCCATAGGCGCAGATGTTGTTGGCATGACCGCAATGCCGGAGGCGGTATTAGCAAGAGAACTTGAGATGTGTCTTTTAGGTTTATCTACTGTAACAAATTATGCAGCAGGGATTTTAGATAAAAAATTAACAACCACAGAGGTTGTCGAGACAATGAAAAAATCCATTGACATGATAAAATCTTTGATAAAAGAAATCATTAGACAACTGCCGGACACACGCAACTGCCCTTGCAAAGATGCATTGAAGGAATCAGAACTGTAAGCATTTGACACTATTGGCTTAATCTTATTATTATAAAAATTGAATAAATAACTCAAAATAAAGAGGTAAACATGGCTGGCCATTCCAAATGGGCGCAGATAAAACATAAAAAAGCCCATACCGATGCAAAAAAAGGCAAGGTATTTACAAAGATTGTCAAAGAGATATCTGTTTCAGCAAGGATCGGGGGCGGAGATCCCGAAGGAAATCCGAGGCTGAGGACTGCCATAGAAAAGGCAAAGGAAGTAAACATGCCATCTGAAAACATTAAGAGGGCAATAATGAAGGGAACAGGAGAGCTTCCTGGCTCAACATATGAAGAAATAACCTATGAAGGATATGGTCATGGAGGGGTAGCAATCTTAATAAATGCCCTTACAGACAACAAAAACAGAACGGCCTCAGAGATAAGGCATATATTGTCAAAAAATGGCGGAAGTCTTGGTGAAGCTGGGTGCGTCTCATGGATGTTTGAGAAAAAAGGATACATCCTCGTCGAAAAATCAATGGTTGACGAAGATACGCTCATGTCAATCGCCCTCGATGCTGGCGCAGATGATATGAAGAATGATCCAAAGGAAGAAAACTATGAGGTCATAACATCTCCTGAAAACCTAAATGCAGTAAAAGAGGCAATAGTAGCACAGAATATACCTGTCTCATTGGCGGAAATAACAATGCTGCCAAAGAGTTATGTTCCAATCGAGGGCAACACAGCAGACCAAATAGTCAGATTAATAGACTCACTTGAAGACAACGACGATGTCCAGAATGTATATGCCAACTTTGACATACCCGAAGAAGCAATGACAAAGGTTTAAATGGTCGGCTCTATACATATTACCTTCAAAAGAAAATTTCTCGCAGGACTGGTAGTCACAATCCCGGCAGTTATAACAATCTTTGTCCTGGTCGGCTTATTCAGGTTTGTAGACGGCATATTAGGTCCCTTCTTTGATTTATTTCTTGGCGAGCATATAGCTGGTCTCGGCTTTATCTCTGCAATTTTCATGGTATTCCTAATAGGAATAATCTCAACGAATGTATTTGGCAAAAGGGTATTGGCTATTGTAGAGAATATTTTTCTCAGGATTCCTGTTTTTAAGAGCATTTACACAGCCATAAAACAGCTCGTGGATGCCTTTTCTCCAGAAAACAAAAGCTCTTTCAAGAAATTTGTCATAGTCGAATACCCAAGGCCAAATGTTTATGCCTTTGGTTTTCTGACAAAGGAATGCGTTATTGAATCAGGAGAGCAAGAAAGCCATTTCAAAGCCATATATATCCCCACAAATAACCTTTACCTTGGAGAAATCGTGCTATTTGACGACAAGAGCATAACTTATACAGACATACCGATAGAGGACGGAATCAAAATTATTCTATCTGGAGGGATAGCTGCTCCATCTAAGATAGCTAAAACAGAATGAGAGCATCACTAATAAAATCATCTCAATCATTGGCTGCAATCATCCTTTCAGCAGGGCTCGGCACGCGGATGAAGTCTGCATTGCCAAAGGTATTGCACAAGATTTTTGGCAAGCCGATGATTAATTATGTAGTTGATTCTGTAATGCCTCTAAAAACACAAAAAAATATAGTAGTAATAAATCAAAAAAACAGAGATATAAAGGATGCACTAAAAGGCTGTATGGTTTCATTTGTGCTTCAAAAAGAGCCTAAAGGCACTGCAGATGCAATGAAGGCAGCCATAGAGAACCTAAAGGGTTTTAGAGGCACCATTTTAGTATTAAATGGCGATACACCACTTATAAAAACCGCTACCCTAAAAAAACTTTTGAGCCTCCATAATCAGAACAAAGAGGACATATCCATTGTATCCTTTATTGCAAAAGACCCTTGTTCCTACGGAAGAATTATCAGGAAAGACAATGAGGTAGTATCTATAATCGAGGACAGAGACGCCTCTGAAGAACAAAAATCGATAAAAGAAGTGAATAGCGGCATATATGCAATAGATTCTAATTCACTGAAACTCCTGAAAGAGATAAGAATAAACAAGTCAAAAGGGGAATACTATTTGACAGACATTGTGGATATTGCTGTAAGAAAGGGCTATAAGGTCAGGGCGCATATCCTCGGAAGCGAAGCAGAGTTGACAGGGATAAATACACGCAAAGACCTCCTCAATGCAAGTCACTATCTCAGAGACAAAACCCTGTCGAGATGGATTGACAACGGCGTTTCATTTATAGATAAGTCATCTGTCTTCATACATCCTGATGCAAAAATAGGCATAGATACCGTTGTTTATCCCAATGTCCACATTGAAGGCAAAACAATTATAGGAAAAGGATGCACTATATATCCCAATACAAGAATAGCTGACAGCATAATAGGCGATAATGTGATTATAAAAGACTCTACTGTAATAGAGTCATCAACAATAAAAGATTCGGCTACTATAGGGCCATTTGCACATATAAGACCCGGCTCTGCAATCGGCTCTCAGACAAAGATAGGCAATTTTGTAGAGATAAAAAAGTCAGTTATCGGAAATGGCACAAAGGCATCTCACCTCAGTTATCTTGGAGATGCAGAGATAGGTAACAATGTAAATATTGGAGCAAGCACAATAACTTGCAACTATGATGGAAAGAAGAAAAATAAGACGGTAATAGAGGACAATGTATTTATTGGAAGCGATACTCAGCTTATTGCTCCAGTTAGGGTTGGAAAAGGTTCATATGTTGGAGCAGGCTCTACTATCACAAAGGATGTGCCTCCCTTTTCCCTCGCTTTAAGCAGGACAGAGCAGAAGAACATAGAAAAATGGGCGATTAAAATGCAGTCCTCAGAAATTAAAAAAAGGAAAGGCAGATAGATGGATTTTTCTTTTAACTATTCACTAATCACTATTCACTGTCAACTGGTCTAAATATGTGCGGAATAATAGGATATATAGGCAGTAAAAATGCCGTGCCAATAGTAATGGAGGGCCTAAAGCGGCTAGAATACAGGGGCTACGATTCCGCAGGAATAGCATATTTCGCAGATGGCAAAATTGATGTCAAAAGATGCAAAGGTAAGATACATGACCTCGAAAATATAGTCAATAAATACAATATTTCAAGTAGTCTCGCCATAGGCCATACAAGATGGGCAACACACGGCAGGCCTTCAGATGAGAACGCACATCCCCATAGGTCTAATGGGATTGTCATTGTTCACAACGGCATAATAGAAAATTATGTTCAATTGAAACACATGCTGCAAGAAGACGGATTCACATTCACATCTGAGACAGATACAGAGGTCTTGTGCCATCTTATAAGCAGGCATTCTAAGGACAAAACCATCGAGGAAGCAGTAAGGGCAGCGATTAAAGAAGTTAGAGGCTCATATGCGTTTGCTGTCATTAATGAAAGGGAGCCTGATAAGATAGTAGCAGCAAGAAAGGAAAGCCCTCTAGTAATTGGGATTGGCGATGGAGAATGCTTCCTTGCATCCGATGTCCCTGCATTCCTGAGCCATTCAAGGAAGGTCATATTCCTCGAAAACAATGAGATAGCAGTAATTCGCAGAAAGGATGTAGTTATAACAGACTTTTGGGGAACTCCATTAAATAAAAACATTACTACAATATCGTGGAGCCCTTCAATGGCTGAAAAAGGCGGCTACCGACATTTCATGCTGAAAGAGATACATGAGCAGCCGAGGGCAATTGCAGATACCATCAGGGGAAGGGTCCTGCCTGAACATGGAGATGTAGCGATTGAGGAATTTGGTCTTACTGAAAAAGACATTACAGAAATAGACAGGATATTCATTGCTGCTTGCGGCACATCATATCATGCAGGCATTGTAGGAAAATACATGATTGAGGATATGTCAAGAATACCGGTTGAGGTTGACATAGCCTCTGAATTAAGATACCGAAATCCCATAATAAACAAAAATACGCTTTTTATCGCAATAACACAGTCTGGAGAGACAGCCGATACACTTGCAGCCATGAGAGAGGCAAAGGCGCTCGGCGCTAAGATTTTGACCATATGCAATGTAATAGGCAGTTCTGCATCGCGAGAGTCTGACTTCGTCTTTTATACTCATTCTGGTCCAGAAATTGGAGTGGCATCAACAAAGGCATTCACAACACAGATTGTAGCCTTATATCTTCTGTCAATAGCTTTCGGCAAGGTCAAGGGAATATTATCAAATAAGGAATCATCAAGACTTATAGATGACCTGCTACATCTTCCTGTAGGGGTAGAATATGCCCTTGAGGCTGATGCCAAAATAAATTCAATAACAAAAGAGCTATTCAAGTCAAAGGATTTCCTTTATCTCGGCAGAGGGATAAATTATCCCATAGCTTTGGAAGGCGCTTTAAAATTAAAGGAAATCTCTTACATCCATGCAGAGGGGTATCCTGCTGGTGAAATGAAGCACGGCCCTATTGCCCTTATTGATGAGGATGTGCCTGTTGTTGTTCTTGCCCCTTCTGGAAGGTTGTACGAAAAGATATTATCCAATATGGAAGAAGTAAAAAGCAGAGGAGGCACCTTAATAGCAATTACTTCTGAAGATGGGGATACTGCAAAAAGACTCGCAGGATACTCTATATCCATTGTTGGAAGCAACGAATATTTAAATACAATTTTGCTAACTATTCCTCTTCAACTCTTTGCTTATCATATTGCTGTTTTAAGGGGCTGCGATGTAGACCAGCCGAGGAATTTGGCTAAAAGTGTAACTGTTGAATAGAGAATTATGCTATAATAAGGAGACAAACCCATGGCAAAAGATGTCTTATTAGAAGAACTAAACCCCCAGCAAAGAGAAGCAATCCTGCATTCAAAAGGACCCCTTCTTGTGCTTGCGGGGGCAGGAAGCGGTAAGACGAGGGTAATAACCCACAAATTTGCCTACCTCATAAAGAAAAAAAAATACCGGCCTACTTCCATCTTCACGGTCACCTTTACCAATAAGGCTGCAGATGAAATGAGAGAAAGGATAACCCGATTTGTTGAGCATGACATGAAACAGTCATGGATCGGGACTTTCCATTCCCAATGCAACAAAATCCTCAGAAGAGAGATAAAGGCGCTTGGATACAAACCTGATTTCTCCATATATAATGATAATGACCAGTGCAATCTTATAAAACACATTCTCAAGGAATTAAAGATATATGAGGCCCTTTATAAAGGCATTGCTTCAAGGATAAGCATCCTAAAATCATCCCTGATACCTCCAGAAGAGTTTCTATCCAGAGGCGACGGCTTTGGCTTTGACGAAAAACTCGGAAGGATATACCTTAAATATCAGGATGAGCTTAAGAGATGCAATGCTCTCGATTTTGATGATTTGATAATGCTCACAACAAGGCTATTCGAGGAGAATGCAAAGATACTCGCAAAATATCAGGATATGTTTCCATACATACTTGTAGATGAGTTTCAAGATACGAACCACGCACAGTACAGACTCTTGAAGCTACTGGCTGGACATAAAAATATCTGCGCAGTCGGAGATGACGACCAGAGCATATACAAGTTTAGAGGCGCTGATGTGAGCAATATCTTGAATTTTGAAAAGGATTTTCTAGGGGCAAAGATAGTAAAGCTCGAGCAGAATTACAGATCTACACAGAATATTCTTGATGGCTCAGGGGCGGTAATCTCAAAAAATCCTTTCAGAAAATCAAAAAGGCTATGGACCGAAAAGGGCTGCGGTGAAAAGATTTCTTACTGCAGGCTTGATACTGAGGAAGAAGAGGCAAAATATGTTGCTCGCACAATAAAAGACCTGTATCTGAAAAAAAATTATGAATATAAAGATTTTGCGGTCCTTTACAGGATAAACCTTCAGGCAAGGGCAATAGAAGACGCATTGAGGGAAGAAGGCATTCCCTATCACGTAGTAGGCGGAATCAGTTTCTACCATAGGCGTGAAATAAAGGACATAATGGCGTATATGAAACTCGCTATTAATAATGACGACAATGTATGCCTAAGAAGGATAATAAACAGCCCTTCAAGGGGCATTGGGGCATCAACTCTATCAAAAATAGAGAATGAAGCCAAGAAAAACTCTGTCAGCCTGTTTGTAGCTTTGAAGCTGCTGATAAAGTCAACCAGCTTGACGCCGACATTAAAAGACAAGATTAAAGAGTTTGTTAAGGTTTTAGAAGAAATATCATCATCTTTATCTACCTGTCGTTATAAAGCTGCGCCTGACATGCTAAAGGATATCATTGAAAAGACAGGCTACATAGACAGCATAGATGATGACAGACTTCAAAACATAATGGAATTCATATCAGCATCAGAAGGCATTCCAGCCAAGGATTTTGTCGATAAGGTATCGCTCGCGTCAAATGCAGATGATTCATTAAAGGAAAATTCCCTCTCTCTCATGACTCTGCACAGTGCAAAAGGGCTTGAATTCCCTGTAGTCTGCATCGTTGGGCTTGAAGAAGGAATCCTTCCATATTTCAAGGCTGTTAACGACATAAACGAAATGCAGGAAGAAAGAAGGCTTTTTTATGTCGGAATGACAAGGGCAAAAAACATGCTGTTTTTAAGCGGAGCGAAAAAGAGGAGATTGTATTCAAAGCTGCAGGACCAGGAGCCTTCAAGATTTGTATTGGACATCCCGGAAGACTGCTGTCTGTCAATCGAGAATGCTCGCAAACCAGAATTTGAATCTGCAAAAAGGCCTGATGAAAAACCTGTCTCGGCATATATAATTGGATGCAGGGTAAAGCATCAGTCATGGGGCATAGGGGTTGTAAGGGATTATTGCGGGGAAGGCGACAATGCTAAGCTTACCGTAAACTTTCCAGGCATAGGAGTAAAGCGCCTTGCTGCAAGATATGCAAATTTAGAGAAGATATAGGCAAAAGAAAAGACAAAAATGAAAATAACAACTGAGAATGTCAAACATATTGCAGGGCTTTCGAGGCTCTCTATATCAGATAATGAAATAGAAATATTTAGAGGACAGTTAAACTCGATAATAGAGTATGTCGAAAAGTTGAATAATCTTGATACCAGCAATATAGAGCCTACATCCCATGTGATACCTTTGAATAACTTCATGAGGGATGATATTCCTGCAGTTTCCTTGCCTGTAGAAGATGCACTCAAGAATGCTCCTGATTCTACAGAAAAATTTTATAGAGTGCCAAAAATAATAGAATAAGACAGGTTGCAAATTATGTTTAGATGTTTTTTAAGATCAAAAATACACATGGCAACTGTTACGGAGTCAAACCTCGCCTATGAAGGGAGTATTACCATTGATAAGGAATTGATGGATATGGCGGATATACTCCCTTACGAGCAGGTTATGATAAGCAACATGAACAATGGCGAAAGGTTTGAGACCTATGTTATTCCGGGAAAGCCCGGTTCCCGGGAATTCTGCCTCAACGGCCCTACGGCAAGGAAGGGAGTGGTAGGCGACAAGATAATCGTCTTCGCTTACTGCTACATGGCTGATGAAGAGATAAAGGACTTTGAGCCTAAAATCATCAAGCTCGACGAAAAGAATAATCCGGCATAAACCCACATCTTTAAAATTCCTATTCTTTATAAAAAATAAGGGAGAGGACTTACACCCTCTGCCTTCAGAAATGTGTTACGAAGTAGAGGCTAAAATTTATACGCAACGCTCAGGAAGACTATGTTTGCTTTATATGACGGCGCGTTGTAGGCTCCGGTCAAAGAGCTTATAGAAGTACTCGTCCCGGCATTGTATGTGTAGAGATAACCGTCTATGGCAATATCGTTATATTTGTATTGTTCATAGGCATAGCCAGCAGTCACTGTAAAGTTTTTATCAATATTATACTTTGCCTTCAATAACAGAGAGTTCTTCTTGTAGTCATCTACATTTGAAATATCCCTGTTTTCAGCAGATGTAACATCAAAAAAGGAAAAATCAGAGAAACCGTCTGATTTTGTATGATCATACTGCAACTTAAATGTTAGCTTCTTTGGCACAGCTTGTATCTCTGTTGTAGCTCCATAATTGTATGTTTTATCCTTATTCCTGACTTCCCAACTTAGACAAGTGGATGTTGAAGGTAAGGTTGGATCAAGATCTGAAAAGGAAGACTCTTATTTATTCAGATGTTATAATAATATCGTCAAGAGCATCATCAGGTATTTTTATATCATTAAAGCTCCTTATAGACATATCCTCATTAAAAGGAATTTCAGCCAATACAGGCACAAGGTTTAATTCCCTCAAAACATCCGGATTCGTTTTTTCTGCAATGCTATTTTCAGGAGTGCGGCTGTAATTAATTATGACGCCGCACACTTTAAGCCCGCATCTTTCAGCCTCTCTAATGGTTAAAAGCGTATGGTTGATTGTGCCAAGAGATGGCCTTGCCACAACAATTAAAGGCAGCTTTAAATCCTTTATCAAATCAGAAAAATAATAAGGTGTCGAGTGTCGAGTGTCATTGGATTTTGGATGTAATCTGTTGTCTGTTGTCCGTTGTCTTATGTTTGATGTCTGTTGTCTGTCTTCTAACTCTTGACTCTGTCTCTTAATCGGCACAAGCAATCCGCCGGCACCTTCAACAACCATGAACTCATATTTCTGAGAAAGAAATTTATAAGCGCTGAAAATCCGTTCAAGATCAATAGAACGTTGCTCTATGTCAGATGCTACCATTGGCGCAAGCGGTAATTCAAAGCGGATTGGCGTAACCAAATCTATGGAGTCATCCATCTCCGCCATTTCTCTCAAAAACATTCCATCAGATGGAATCAAATCCTTGACCTTTGACCCTTGACCCTTAACCCTTTGCGTTTTACATCCCGTCTCAATCGGCTTCATAGCGCCGACCTTAATGCCCTTATTTATTAATGCCCTGATTATCGCAGCAGAGACAATTGTCTTGCCTACGCCCGTATCAGTGCCAGTTATGAAAATTCCTTTTGACATATTTTTAAACAATCCTGCTTTCAAGGCAGAACACCTGCCCTGTTATATTTTCTGTGCCTGAGAGATATACTATAAATCCTGCTACTTCCCTTGGGTCCGAAAGGGCATTTAAAAGACTTTCCTCTTTTGCCTTTTTCATGGCTCCTTCTGCTTTTAGTCCCATTTTAGTAGGCATGTATCCTGGCAAAATTGCATTTACTCTTATTTTATGCTCTGCAAGCTCAATTGCAGCGCTCTTTGTGAGTCCAAGCAGAGCAGCCTTTGAAGCGCTGTATGCTGCCTGCCCTTCCTTGCCCTTCAGTCCTGAATAAGAAGATATATTGATAATATGTCCTCCACCTTTCATGAGAGGTGCAAATATCTTTATGCAATTAAATGCACCTTTGAGATTTATATCAATTATCCTATCCCAGTCATCTTCTCTATGCTTTATCAAAAAGGCATCCTGTGCTATCCCTGCATTGTTAATAAGGACATCTACCCTCCCCCATTGTTTAGATACAATCTCTGCCATCCTAAGGACATCCTCAATCCTGCTCACATCAGCCTTCACGGGCATAGCATCATCTCCTGCTGCATCTGCTAATTCCTCTGCAGACTTCAATGACTCGATATAATTTAAAACAACCATGAAGCCATTTTTTAAAAATACCTTTGAGATCTCTTTTCCCAAACCGCCTGCTGCTCCTGTGATTACAGCAACCTTATTGGTTATGCCTTTGTCTTTCATGCTATAATTTTACATTATTCTAAACAATCGGAGGAAGCATGTTAAGATTTGAGGCTGTGCAGATGGCAGTAGCAGAATCTGCAAAAAACTTTCTTGATATATACAATATGCAGGTCTTCATCGAACAATTCACCCTTGACAGAGAAAGCAGGCTCTACTTGACGCTGCCTAAAACAGAGCCGCCTTTCCCAGTGACAGCAACAGCATCTTTTGCATACGATGCATTACAGACAGGAATGACGGTTTACGAGAACGGCAATGAAGACAGTCATGATGACAACTCTATAGCCCTGGATTTTGTCATAAGGCTTCCTGTAATGGAGGACTATCCTGACATAGAAGAAATATTGGAAGAGATAAGCGAAGAATTTCCTGAAACAGAGCCTATTCTAAGCACAAGAGAGACATTTCCGAGCATTATGCCGTCAAAAGAATACGAGATATTTTATTCTTATGATATTGACGCAGAGGATGCTATAAATACCTCCCTGCTGGAGGAAATATTTAGCGAGCTAAGGGGAATAATGGATTTAGTTTATAAAAGGACAAAAAATTATATTGATTTATCATGGTACAGAGGTGAAGAGTGATTCCTTTTAAAGATATCAAATACATCCTTTTAGACATGGATGGAACCCTTTTGGATAAATATTTTGATGACTACTTCTGGGAGCACCTCGTGCCTGAAAAGTATGCGGAAAAACATAATATAACCTTTGGAAAGGCAAAAGAAGAACTGCTATCAAAATACAAAAAACACGAGGGAACGCTTAACTGGACAGACATTGATTTCTGGTCTGGAGAGCTTGACTTGGACATTCCTGCCCTGAAAGAACAGATAAAACACCTTATCGAAGTTCATCCTCATGTAGAGGACTTCTTGAGGATGCTAAAAAAACACAAGAAAAAGGTCTTCATGGTAACAAATGCACATTACAAGGTTTTGGATATAAAACTGAAAAAGACAGAGATTGGCAAATACTTTGACAAATGCATTACATCCTTCGAGATGGGCTATCCAAAAGAGAGGATAGAATTCTGGGAAAAGACAGAAAAGATGCTGCGTTTTGATAAAGAAAAGACCCTCTTTATTGATGACACAGTAGAGATACTAAGGACAGCAAAAAATTTCGGCATAAAATACCTGCTCTTAAAGACAATGGCAAATTCAAAAAAGCATGGACTAAAATACAAACATTTAACCGACAACTTCTCTACTTTAAAGGATTTTAAGGAACTCCTAACTCTCTTTTGAGCCATTCTTCAACCTTTGTGTTAATCGGATACATCCCAAAGCATGCCCTGCCTTTGTTTTCTTCTATAGCATCTGCTAAGAGATCCTGTGGGATTTCATCTATCTTTGCTATTGTTTCTCCAAATTCTATAGATGTATGGCGCATGAGAAAGAGGGCTGGTTGTTTGTCCATAGTATCAATATAAAACACATATCCTTCTATTGGTTCCCTAAACTTTAACCCTTCTTCTGTCTGCTGACATCTGGGATCTATTAGGTTCTTTGGCTCTAAATCCCACCTTATGTTCTGCATAATAAAAGGCTCTTCTTTTATATCATTAAGAGACAATACCTTGCCGAATAACATATCCTATGACCCCTATTTTCTGCATATCGCTATGCAGTTGCAAATGGAGAATCCGGATTGCTCTTTTTAAAAGCATCCGCTGATGCTATTCCTACATCTTCAAGCATCTCCATGACAGCAGTATTAATAGACTTTAAAGATACCTTCAGCTCATCAGCAATATTATGAAGCGCCATCCCTTTCCCATAATGCATTTCTGCTATTATTATCTTTAGTGCGTCATCAAAAATAAATTGCCTCAACTCAGAATCTTGAACATCAACAATACTGCAAGCCTCATTAAAATTAAGTCCATTTTTAAATCCGTCCATAATCTTGGAAATTGCCTCTTTGTAAATAATCTCCTCTTCCGGAGAGTACTCTTTGTAATTTACTTCACGCATAAAAACTCCTTATGATTTTATTCAGGAATAAATTTTAGCACAGCTCAAAGGATTTTATCTATTTTCTGCATTCGTTGGCATAGGAGCAAAAACAAATACGCGGGTTTGTTTGACTATCTTTTAATTTTTCTGTTAATGTAATTAAATTTCTAATCGAGGGGCTTGACAATGATTAAAACAAAAGGCAAATGCAACAAAGATAAGAATGTCTCTCTGAGAGAGAAAAAGATTCTCGATATAAAAAAGAAGCTCATTGAACAAAAACAGGCTCTCCTCGCAGAGGCTGGAATTGCCATAAATATATTGCCTGAGGAGACCGTATTCCCGGAATTAGGCGACCAGGCATCGGCAGAGATTAACAGAAATCTTATGCTGAGGCTGAAAGGCAGAGAAGGCAAGCTGCTAAAGAAAATAGACGAGGCACTGGATAAGATAAATGCAGGAAACTATGGCATCTGCGAGATTTGCGGCTGTGAAATTGATAGTAAAAGACTTGAGGCAAGGCCTGTAACTACGATGTGCATTGAATGCAAGACAGAGCAGGAAGAAGAAGAAAAAATCAGGGAAAGGTAGCCTAAAGCCTTTTGCCTATTGATTCAAACCTTTCCTTTAAAGACTCTCCTATCAGATTAAAACAAAACGCAGTTATTGATATTGCTAGACCTGGGAATATCACCATCCAAGGCTCAGAAAGTATATATGCCCTGTTAGCGCTTATCATAGAACCCCATGTTGGAGCAGGAGGCTGTGCTCCGAGCCCCAAAAAACTAAGGGTCGCCTCTGTAAGGATAAACCCTCCAAGCTTTATTCCCATCATTACAAGGCTTAGAGGCATACAGAGTGGAGCGATATGGAAAAGGAGTATTCTAAAATTATTGCAGCCCATTGCCCTCGCAGCCTCGACAAATGGCATGTTCTTAATGGTAAGCACATGTCCCCTGATCAGTCTCGCAAACGATGTCCAGCCTACTGCTGCTATTGCGAGCATTACCGTATATATTCCCGGCGGAAGTATTACAGATATAGCTATTGCGAGCAGAAGAGATGGAAAAGAAAGAATAAAATCCACTACAGACATTAGCGCAGTATCCACTCTACCTCCAAAATATCCAGAAGCAATGCCGACACTAAAGCCTATGAATGCGGAAACGAATGCAGCAGCAACTGCTATGCCTATGGATATCTTTCCACCATGAATAACCCTTGCAAATATGTCCCTGCCTTTGCTGTCTGTCCCAAATAGATGCTCAATGCTTGGCGGTTTTTTTATGGAATCAAGGTCTATCTTATTGGGGTCATGAACAAATAAAAATGTCGCTGCAGTAGATATAGCAAATAAAAATATGATTATGCCGATAGGTAAATACAGCTTTAAATTATTTCTAAAATCTTGAACTCCTAACTTGGAACTCTCAACTCTTTCTTTCATGCAGCCTTATCCTCGGATCAAGATAGTGGTAAAGGATGTCTGTTATCAAATTAATTATCACAAAGACCAGAGTCCCAAATATTACGCATCCCATTATAACAGGATAGTCCCTCTTTATTATCCCCTCCATCGTAAATCTACCTATCCCATCCCACCCGAATATTGTCTCTGTTACAACAGCGCCGTTGAGGTAGCTGCCGAAGTCAAGGCCTATTATAGTAACTATGGGAATTATGGCATTTTTCAAAATATACATTGTATTTATCCTTATTGACGACAGACCTTTTGCCTTTGCTGTTTTTATATAAGACATTTTTAAGATGTCGACTATGGTTGTTTTGGTTACCCTCGCAAGGGCAGCCATAGCATGGATTGACAATGCAAGCGCTGGAAGGACAAGAAACCTTATATCGCCTGTGCCTGATGGTGGAAATATCTTCAGTTTTAGACTCAAAAAAAGCATAATTATTATTGCGCCCCAGAATATAGGAACGCTCAATCCTGCAATTGTTAAGACATTGATAAGCCTGTCTATAAGGCTGTCCTTTTTGTACGCAGATATAAAACCAAGAAGAATTCCGAACGGAACCGCTATAAGCATGGCAGCAAATGCGAGCATCATTGTATTAGGAAACTTCGCGACAATATCCTTCAATACATCCCTGTTAGTGTAATAAGATTTTCCAAAATTTCCGCGCAATAAAAGCTTAAGATACCCTATATACTGTCCTATAAAGCCTTTATCAACTCCTATTTCTTTTCTTATGCTTTCGATTGCATCAGGACTTGCGCGTTCTCCCACAAGACTTAACACCGGGTCGCCGGGGAGAGATTTGAGCAGAAAAAAGGCAAAAAAGGTTATCCCTAACAAAAGAGGCATTAAGAGAAAGAGTCTTTTAAGGACATACGAAACCATCTGCAAATTTTATACTATTTGTAGCTCACCTTTCTATCGCTACCTCTGCGCCCTTGTCAATTGTATAAATTGGATGAACCTTATACCCCTTTATCCACGGCTGTTTTATGAGAAAGTCTGTCCTATGCCAGAATGGCACCCACGGCATATCTTGCATGATAATCTCTTCTGCCTTTTTATAGTAACTATTCGTTACTCTCTCATTGAGAGAATTCTGTCCTTTTTCTATCATGGCATCAACCTCCTTATTGATATATCTCGTCCTGTTGCCTGCAGGACCAATATTAGATGAGTGGAAAAGAGGAAAAAGAAAATTTTCAGCGTCAGGATAATCAGCCCACCAGCTAAGCCAGAACATATCGGGCTCTCCGTTGTTCACAGCATCTTTATAAGCGCTCCACTCAAGCTGTTTTATAGACACATCTATTCCGACCTTTGAGAGATACGACTGTATTATCTCTGCAAGGTCCACAACATCCTGATCAGCAGCAACGTACATCTTAACTTTTATTCCATACATGCCCTCTCTTTTAATTATATCCTCTGCCATCTCTGGATTATATTTGAGGATATTTTCTTTGCTTATGTTCCACTTTCTTAAGATGTCAGGCACAGGGCCTATTGAAAGCCTTCCCCTTCCTTCATAGAATGTCTCAAGGATCCTTTCCCTATCTATTGCGTAAGCAACAGCCCTTCTAATATTACGGTTATCAAAAGGATGCCTCGATGTATTCATGCCTAAATAGTATGTGTTAAGCCCATTAAGTGCAATAATGTGCTTATTCCGTTCTTTATCATTTTTAAATCTCGAGTATGCTGATGATGGCAATGAAATTACATCAAGATTGCCGAGTTCAAATTCTGCCAGAGCAGTCAGGTCCTCAGGAATTATCTTATAAACAATGCCCTTAACTTTTGCCTTTTCACCAAAATAACCACTGTTAGCCTCAAGGTTCAGTTCTCTATTATGGAGCCATTTCTTTAAAACAAATGGACCTGAACCTATTGGCTCTGAAGAAAAACCATCTCCTTTTATGCCTACTTCCTCTTCAGGAATCACATAGCAAGGTGTCATAGTAAGCATGCTTAGAAAAGGAGCAAAGGGCATTTTTAATTGTATCTCAAATACATAGTCATTTATTACCTTAAATCCTTTTACATTATCCGATAAGCCATCTTGAAACTCTCTTGAACCCAAAACTTTTTCAAAAACCCATGTGTTTGGAGATTTTGTCTTTGGATTTAAAACCCTTTCAAATGAGTATTTAAAATCTTGAGCCTTAATTTCTCTGCCATTGCTGAATTTTACATCTCTTTTAAGGAAAAACTTATATCTCAAGCCGTCTTTTGATATTTCCCATCTCTCTGCTATATCGGGCACTATCTCGAGATTTTCATTTAATCTGACAAGACCGTTAAAAAGCTTTGCTGCAATAGATGCACTTGAGACATCCGTAATCAAAGCAGGGTCAAGGGTGGTAGGATTTGCATTAAATCTATAGTAGATATATCCTTCTAAGCGGCTTGAGGAAGAGCAGGAAAAAAGACAAATTATAAATAATAAACAAAATAGGTGATGAGCAAAGAGGCGCCTTATTTCACTCATCACCTATAATAACATTTTAGAATCTCAGAAATGCCCCTATCCCTCCTGCATCGAGGAGCTTCTTGCTTTCTGAGACGACCTCAATGAGCGCGCTCTGCTGTATTGCCTTCTGTCCTACAAGGTCAACCATATAATCTACAGATTCCATCTTCCCATTGCACAATGGGCATGGATCGATCTTTTGAACACTCAAAGAACCGCATGAACTGCAGTTGTATCCACTTGCCTTATAGTCCTTTGCAAAAACGAGTTTCATAACCCTCTGCTCCTGAAGGGCATTAACAACATTATCCAATCCAAGCACGGCATTCTCGTTCTTTAGGGTCCTTGCAATAAGATTTTCAACTTCTTCTTCTTCTTTCTTTTTCTCATATGCAGAGACAATTGGCTCAACTCTTTTCAACACCTCATCCGGTTTTGCAAACATTTCGACCTTTGCATAGCCTATAACCTTATCGAGAATAGTCTTATGAAGCATTCCTTTAATTATTGAAATAGCCTCGTCAGACCCTCCTATGATAAGCCTGCCAATGTATTCACCGCTCATAAACGACTCTAACTTTTCCACAACATCCTTAAGATGTATGCCGATATGGAAGTCTATATGCCTTTCATAGTGATTCTGGGAAAGGGCAAACCATCCTCCCTTTTTATGTTTCCCAGGAATAGCAGGGGTATGGACTTCTCCGTATTCAACAATTTCTCCGAGATGGACAGCAAATATCCTCGCAGACTCCTTGTCAACAAGCAAAACTACATATTTTTGATAATTGTCTAATATATCCATTAATGGCTTTGCATATGGAGTTTTATCAACAATTAGTTCGTTCTTCACAGGCACATTCAAACTGTATTCCTTCCAGAATGCACTGCCTGAGGAGCTAATAAGAACTATCCCTTTTCTGAGCATACGCTTATTCGAAACAACATAGCTTTCGATCTTTTCGATGTCATCCTTGACTGCTTTATAAACAGATTTATCAAGCTTCTCAATAGCATTTTTTATCATATTTTTAAAATGCACCATGTAGTCTCCCCTTGCATTGAACATAGGGTCCACATTAAGATAAAGACTCACAAAATATCCGTTCTTCATTGAAGCTATTTCCTTTAATTCTGCCCTGTCAAACATTTCTCCCTCCTTCTATATTCCTGAATATTTCAACAACAGATACAAAAAGCGCAAGCACCAATGGTCCGATTATTAGTCCAATCAGTCCAAACAGCTTAATGCCTCCTAATACACTAAAGAATATGACGAGGATCGGCATCTTTGTCCTGCTGCCAATTATGATGGGCTTTAAAATATTATCTATCAAGCTTATCCCAAAGACTCCAACAATTGCAAGAATAATACCTTTTAGGACTTCACCCTGAATAAAGAGATACACGGTAGCAGGTCCCCATACTGCAAAAGCTCCGAGCAATGGGATAAAAGAAGCAACGGAGATAGCCAAACCCCATACAACAGGGGAAGGGATGCCTAGAAGAGAAAAAGCAACGCCTCCCATAGTTCCCTGTATAATTGCAACGACAACGCCTCCATAAACAGTAGATATTATTATATCCCTAATCTGTCGGGTCAATCTGTCCTTCTGCTCCTCTGAAAAGGGCATATAATCACGAATCCTCTTCAGAAATCCTGTGCCGTCCTTCAGGATAAAAAATACAGAGAAACACATAAAAATAAAGTTTAACGACACAGATATAATGTTGCCCAGTCCACTTGTAATCCTTTCAACCAATTCTTTGCCAAACTTCAAAATTCCTTCTACAATAGCCTTGTCAATCTCCGCCTCTGTAATATCAAAAATAGATCTAATCCCGTTTATTACTGAACTGGCAGCAGGATGCTCCAATGCCCTATGTATAGCCTCAAGCCTTCCCTCCTCTAAATAATCAGATATGTGTTTCAGCTCTTTTGCAAGCAAAAGAGAAAGGTAAGAAAACGGCCCGACAATAACTATGAGAATCATGATTAGGGTAATAAAAGATGCAATTGCCCTCCATTTTATATATTTGAGCAAAAAAGCATAAACAGGGTAAAACACCAATGACAGGACAATAGCCCATGCTATAGGAGACAGAAAAGGCTTAAGTATCTGATAGCTAAAATATCCAAGCACCAATACAAAAAATGTCAATGTTATAAAATAGAATCTATTTACAGCCATAGTTAGTCCCTTGCCTGCCTAATAAATGCCTCAAATATCTCTAATGAAAGTTTATCATAAAACATCCTTTCAGGATGCCATTGAACACAAACAAAAAAAGGATAGCCTTTTTTATAAACACCCTCTACTATGCCGTCTCCTGATGCTGCAAAAACACCAAATCCATCTGCAACCCTTCTTACAGCTTGATGGTGAGAAGAGTTCACAACAAAGGCTGAAGACCGAGGGCTAAAGGCTAAAGATTTAATGATCTCAATATTATGCTGACCTTCTTTGTGATTTAAAGATCCTTTGACCTGAGTTTCTATATCCTGATAAAGACTCCCTCCGAAAGCTACATTCACAAGCTGCATGCCATAGCATATTGCTAAAACAGGCTTCTGCCGCCTGACTATCTCTCTTAAAATAGCAATCTCAAAATCGCTTCTCTCTTTTTTTACAAATTTCAATTTTTCTCGGGGCACAGAAATATCCTCGCCGTAATATTCGGGCATGAGGTCATCTCCGCCTGGCAATAACAGACCGTCGATAATATCTGCAATTCTTTGAACGCTATCGCACAATGGCGGCAAAATTAAAGAAAGCCCTCCGCTTTTCTCTATGGCGGATACATAATCATCTCTTAGTTTATAAATATTCCCATCCAGATCAGCAGTTATGCCAATAATCGGTTTCATCTAAATGATTTTCCCAGCAACAGTGTCTGTAATTTCTCCCTCTTTAACTGATAATTTTCCATTAACAAAAACATACACAATGCCATCTGATTTTTTGTATGGGTCTTTGAATGTTGCCCTGTCAATAATCTTTTCATAGTCGAATGCTACAATATCTGCATAAAAGCCCTCTTTTATAAGCCCCCTCTGCTTTAAACAAAAGGTCTTTGCTGGAAGATATGTTATTCTTCTTATTGCCTCTGAAACAGGCATCGATCCTTCATTCCTCACAAATTTCGCTATAAATCTCGGAAAACTCCCAAATCCCCTCGGATGTGGCTTTCCCCTTGCAGTTGGACCAGAAAAAGACCTTGCAGAACTGTCAGAGCCTATCATTGTGTATGAAAGCTGAAGAAATCTCTTCAAATTCTCCTCGCTCATCGAAAAAAATATTGCACCTACCCTTGCCTTCTCGGATATAAGTATTTGAAAAAAGGCATCTAATGGAGTCTTATTCATTCTGAGCGCTATGTCAAGCAGAGTCTCTCCTTCCATCCATTTGTTTTCAGATCTTGTCACAGACGAGATGCTAATCCCTTTCCAATAATTATCATCTTTAAAGCCAATCTCTTCTTTGATTTTCTTTGTTGTATCAGGGCATTGGAGCCTTCTTAATTCCTCATTCACTCCTCCATTATACACCCACGACGGCAAAATAGAATCCAAATCCGTGCTTGCTGCTGTATATGGATATATATCGCAGGTTAAATTCAGACCATCGTTTCTCGCCATTTCGATTAATTCTATAGCATTGTTGATCTTATGCCAGTTCCTTTCCCCAGAGGTCTTTATATGAGAAATATGGACACTTATTCCTGATTCCCTGCCTATCCTGACAACCTCTTCTATGGCTTCAATAAGCTCATCCCCTTCGCTCCTCATATGAGAGGTGTAAATGGGCGATGAGTGAAAAGTAGCGAGCGACGAGCATAATTCAATTAATTCTTCTGAATTTGAATAAACGCCGGGAGGATAGATTAATCCTGTTGACATGCCTCTTGCTCCCTGCTCTACTGCATCAGATAACAACCGCTTCATTTCATTCATCGCATCTTTATCGGGCATTGCGTCCTTGTAACCAATAACAGATGCCCTTAGATTTCCATGGCCGCACAATGCTGCAAAGTTTATTGCACACTCTTTGTTCTTTAAAATATAGAAATATTCACTAAATGTTGACCATCTCTCCTTTATTCCGAGTTCCTTTAAATCTTCCTCCCTGTGTTCAAATGCCTCTCCATAAAGAGGGGCTGCAGAAAGGCCGCAGTTACCGTTTATCTCGGTAGTGATTCCCTGAGAAAGTTTGCCCTCTGCCCTTCCATCAGCAAGGAGTGTAAATTCTGAATGGCCGTGAGTATCAACAAATCCCGGGGAAACAACCATTCCATTTGCATCAATGATTTCTCTGGCAGGCATATCTCCTTTGCCCACATAGGCTATCCTGTCTCCGATTATTCCTATATTTGCATCAAGCGGCTCTGAACCGCTGCCGTCAATAACAATGCCGTTTTTTATAAGATAATCAAGCATGTTTAATTTTATCATTGCAAAGCGATTATATCCAAATAAAAAATCAAATCCCAAATTTGCCGATAGAGACTCTGAATCAAGTTCAGAATGACAACCAGCAAATTTCAATTAGCCTTTTCTGCTTCTTAAATGTTAAAATTTCTTATCTAATTTCTGGAGGAATCAGATGTTAAGCATGAAGTCTGTTGAGCCTGTTCATCTAACTGTTGATGCAAGGCTAAAATTTAGATGCCACAAAGGCATATCCTGCTTCACAAAATGCTGCAGCAATATTGACATATTGTTGACGCCATATGATATCTTGAGGCTGAAAAATAGACTCGGACTATCTTCGGAAGAGTTCTTAATCAGATATACTTATGTCCATATTGATGAAAAGACATCCCATCCATTTGTGTTTCTGAAAATGAATCAGGACATGATGAAAAATTGTCCTTTTGTTTCAGAGCAGGGATGCAAAATATATTCGGACAGGCCTGCAAGCTGCAGATATTATCCGGTTGGACAGGGATCTTTAAAAAAGCTTGATGAAAAGACAAACAAGCCGATCACAGAAGAGTTTTATTTCCTTATTAAAGAAGACCACTGTGTTGGATTTAAAGAAGATAAGGAATGGACTATTAAGAGCTGGCGGGATGATCAGGGTGTTGATGTTTATGATGATATGAACAGGGGCTGGAAAGAGATACTATTCAGAAGAAATCTGCCCGGGCATAATCTTGATGAAAAAAAACAGAAGGCATTTTATATGGCTTGCTACGATATTGACAGATTCAGAAGATTCGTATTTGAAAGCATGTTCCTCGAGGTATTTGATGTTGATGAATATACACTAAAAAGGATAAAAAATGACGAGACAGAGTTGATGAAGTTCGGTTTTGATTATGTCAAATATATCCTGATGATAGAGGAAACCCTTAAGACAAAAAAATCGTCATAGCTTATATCTAGCCTTCAATTGTCCGCACGCTGCCAATATGTCCTGCCCCTTGCTCTTTCTTATAAGTGCGGTAATATTTGCATTAGCAAGTATATTCTGAAAATTCAGCACCTTCTCATCATCAGGTCTTTTAAATTCTGAGCCTTCATATGGATTAAACGGGATGAGGTTCACTTTTGACGGCATTCCTTTTAATAAAGAAACAAGTCTTTTTGCATCATCAATTGAGTCGTTTATATCTTTAAGCATTACATACTCAAATGTTATCCTCCTTCTTGGAGGCACGGGGAATTTTCTGCATGCATTCAAAAGTTCTTTGATAGGATATGTCTTGTTTATAGGCATTAGATAATCTCTTACTTCATCGGTAGTTGCATTAAGGGATATGGCAAGATTAACCATAGGGGCAGTCTTTGGAAGTTCTAATATCTTTGGAACAATGCCTGCTGTTGAAAGAGTAATTCTCCTCGGAGAGATCTTCATAAAATCTGTCATCCTCCATAATGCATCCACTACATTTTCGAAATTTGCTAAAGGCTCTCCCATTCCCATAAACACTATATTTGTTATTGTCTTTGGATAAATGACCCTCTTTACAGAGATTATCTGGTCGACAATCTCATGAGCCTTTAGATTTCTCCTTAGTCCAAGCCTGCCCGTAAGACAAAACCCGCAGTCCATTGCGCAGCCAACCTGTGAAGATATGCAGAGTGTCAGTCTGTCAACATCGAGTATAAGGACACTCTCTATAGTCTCTTTGTCTTGGAGCTGGAAAAGAAATTTCTCAGTTCCGTCCTTCGATGTCTGTTTGTCAAGCATCTCGAGATTGCTTATATACGCCTTCTCTGAAAGCCTTTCTCTTAATTCCTTAGAAAACTCGGTAATCTCGCCGATAGATTGAACAAACCTCTCATATATCCAATGGATTAACTGTCTTGCCCTAAATGAAGGCTGTCCGACTTCCTTAAAAAACAATTCTATTTCTTTTTTATTTAATGATTTCAGGTCTGTTTTGTTCATAGTTTATTATATCAGCTTGTCAGTGCAAATAAGAAAGCATCTAGGACCCAAATAGAGATAGGAAGGGCTGTTTCAGGTGGTTTCTAATAAGAAAGCCTCGAAAAATTTAAAGCAAAATATGTGATAATACTATTCATGAGAAAAAGGCTTTTAGAAAATACAAATGCCCTTTTGTCAAAGGAAAAAGGCGCCATATTTAAAGATAAAGGCGGAAAGATAAAGATCTGCCTTGTGTATCCCAACACCTATTATGTAGGAATGTCCAATCTTGGTTTTCAGGGCATATACGGGCTTTTGAATAAAAGAGAAGATGTTGTATGCGAGAGGGCTTTTCTTCCTGATGAACCTGACATAGAAGAACATATAAGGACAAAGACCCCTGTATTTTCTCTCGAATCAAAGACATTTTTAAACAGATTCGATATAATAGCATTCAGCATATCATTTGAAAACGACTACCCAAATATTGCCAAGATATTAAAACTTTCAAAAATACCTTTTTACACATACCAAAGGACTGATTTTGATCCACTATTAATGGCCGGGGGCGTATGCTGTTTTTTTAATCCAGAGCCAATATCTCAATTTTTTGACTTAATCTTTATTGGAGAAGCAGAAGAATCCCTTAATGAGTTTTTGGATTTGTATAAAGGCAAAAAGAACAAAGATACAACAAAAAAAGAGGCTCTGCAAATTGACGGTGTATATGTCCCAGAATTCTACGATATTGATTATGACAGAGAAGGAAAGATTATAGAGAGGATCGCAAAAAATCGGTCTCCTGAGAAGATAAAAATAAGATATCTTAAAGATTTAGCCCTATCCCCTGTCACCACATCCATAATAACTCCAGAGACCCGTTTTCCAGACATGTATCTTATCGAGGCTATGAGAGGATGTCCATGGAAATGCAGATTCTGCCTTGTAGGGCATATATGCGGTCCTTTGAGAAAAAAGGATTTATCCTCAATTGAGAAAGAGATAGAGACAGCAAAAGGCATTCATGGAGATAAACTTAAAATCGGCTTGATAGGACCTTCCCTTACAGACTATCCGCATATAAAGGATGTCTTAGGAATAGAAGGTTTGGATTTTTCTATTACCTCCTTAAGAGCAAGTCCTAAAAGCGCAGAAGTAGTAGAACTCCTGAAAAAACACAGAAGCATCTCTATAGCTCCAGAGGTAGGCACAGAGAGGATGAGAAGGGTAATCAATAAAAAAATTACTGAGAGAGATATTATAGAGACATCAGGACTTATACTAAATTCAGGCTTGCATAATTTGAGGCTTTATTTTATTGTCGGACTTCCAACAGAGACAGAAGATGATATTGCAGGCATTGTTGAATTGGCAAGAAAGATAAGGAGGACTTCTAACAAGGGAAATATAACATTAAGCCTAAGCACATTCGTGCCAAAGCCATTTACTCCTTTTCAGTGGCATCCAATGGACAATTTGGATTCAATAAAAGGCAAACTCAAGATTATAAAAAGAGGGTTGATGCAAGAAAAATCGGTCAAGGTTCTACATGATGTGCCTAAATACGCATATATGCAGGGGCTTTTCTCTCTAGGTAACAGAAGGGTATCAGGTGTGATAGAAACAATGTCTGAAAATAATAACTATATCGAGGCATGTTCAAAGGCTGGGATTGATATAAATTTTTACACATCGAGACATAAAGATTTTGATGAAATAATGCCGTGGGATTTTATAGAGGCTAAAATTTCAAAAGAAAGACTCTGGAATGAATATCAAGATGCATTAAAGGAACAGATATGAAAAGGGTTTTTGGTCTTCCACAAAATGTCTTTATCCTTGGATTAGTAAGCCTTTTTATGGATATAAGTTCAGAAATGATATATCCATTAATCCCTATATTTCTGAGCGATGTTCTTCATGCTTCAAAATCATCTATAGGCTTAATAGAGGGAATTGCTGAAAGCACGGCAAGCATCCTGAAGGTCTTTTCAGGATGGCTTTCAGACAAAATCGGCAAAAGAAAGGCTGTCATTTTTTGGGGATACGGCATATCTGTATTCAGCAGACCAATACTTGCAACTGCATCATCATGGATAAATGTGCTTATTTACAGATTTACTGACAGGGTCGGCAAAGGAGTAAGGACAGCTCCGAGGGATGCAATAATTGCTGACTCAATAGAAAAGGAGTCCCTCGGAAAGGCATTCGGTTTTCACCGTTCAATGGATACTGTTGGCGCAATAATCGGCCCTTCTATTGCGTTTGCCATTCTAGCTTTGCTGAGCGGAAATTTAAAACTCGTCTTCTGGCTTTCTATGATCCCAGGCTTTATTGCCCTCATTATCATAGCCCTATTTGTAATAGAGACAAAGGGGACTGCAATCAGCACAATGCCGAAAATAAGCATTAAAGGGCTTGATAAAAAATTCAAGGCATTTCTCGTTATAGCTTCTATTTTTGCGCTTTCAAGGACATCGGATGCATTCCTTGTCCTAAGAGCCCAAGAGCTTGGTATTGAGGTGGCTGCAATACCCTTATTATATCTCACATTTAATATTGTATCTGCTGTTTTCTCGACCCCCATAGGCATATTTTCTGACAAGATAGGAAAGAGAAGGACCATACTTTTGAGCTACTTTTTATTTTCGATTATATTTATCGGATTTGCGTTAGCCACAAGCAGTCTCCATGCGTGGCTTCTTTTCATAGCTTATGGTCTCTTTGTTGCAATGAATGAGGGCGTTCAAAGGGCATATGTAGCAACAGTAATCAAGCCAGAGATTAAGGCAACAGGATATGGAATCTATCATATGGTTGTTGGGCTCTGCGCCCTTCCATCAGGCATTATAGGAGGGCTTTTATGGCAGCACATCGGCTCTTACGCCCTTTTCTATTATGGAGCAGCCCTTTCCATGATTTCTGCAACCCTCTTTGCTTTGCTGATGTTTCCTAAAAATGCAAAATAGTTGCTAAAATACTCATTATGAAAAAATTCTTTTTCTTTAAAAATGCCCTTGTCCTGATATTGCTAATAATCCTCGCAACGTCTTTGAATGCTCATGATTTTGCATCTAACAATAAAGGATTAAAAAAATTTCGTGTAGTGGAAGTTCACGATGGAGATACAGTAAGCATAAGATTGAGAGGCTTTGCAGGCATAACTTATAAAACCGAGCGGGTGAGATTAATAGGAATTGATGCTCCGGAAATCAGTCAGGAACCATGGGGAAGAAGATCAAAGAGGCACTTAAAAAAACTAATAAACGAAAGCGACTGGGTTGTAAGTGTAGAATTGGATGCTGAGGAAAGGGATAAATATGGCAGGATCTTGGCTTATTTATGGGATAAAAAGGGGCAGATGATAAATGAAAAAATGGCAGAGGATGGATATGCTGTCCTTTATACCATACCTCCGAATGTAAAATATTCTAAAATCTTTCTTTCAGCTCAAAAAAAGGCTCAATCAAAAAAACTCGGCATATGGAAAAGAAATGGACTCAAAATGAGTCCTGAGAAATGGAGAAGGGAAAACCTTTAGGGCAGGCAGATATTCTGCCTGCCCCACTTTAATACAATTAGCCCAGAATGGCTTTTAAGTCTTCATCAGGCGTTGTTATTGGCTTAATTCCAAAGTTCTTCACAAGCACATCGAGCACATTAGGAGTCACAAAAGCAGGAAGCGAAGGTCCAAGCCTTATATTCTTTATGCCGAGATGCAAAAGTGTGAGCAGTATCGCAACAGCCTTCTGCTCATACCATGAAAGAACCAATGAGAGAGGCAGGTCATTTACTCCAACATTAAATGTCTTTGAGAGCGCTACTGCGATCTGGATAGCTGAGTAGGCATCATTGCACTGCCCAACATCAAGAAGCCGAGGTATGCCGCCGATATCTCCGAGTTCTTTATCAAAGAATCTGAATTTTCCGCATGCCAAGGTCAGAACAATGCAGTCCTTTGGAACCTTTTCTACAAACTCTGTGTAATAGCTCCTTCCGGGTTTTGCTCCGTCGCATCCACCAACTAAAAAGAAGTGCCGTATATTTTTGTTTTTTACAGCCTCTATAACCTTATCAGCAACTCCAAGAACAGCATTTCTTGCAAAGCCTGTCATAACATATTTTCCATCTGAGTCATCTGCAAATCCGGGCAATTCAAGCGCCTTCTTTATTGCAGGACTAAAATCTCTGCCTGAGATATGAGTTACGCCAGAGAACCCTACAGGACCGCATGTAAATATATTGCCCTTATAAGAGTCTTTCGGCTTCTGGAGGCAGTTTGTGGTCATTATAATAGCTCCTGGGAATTCTGCAAACTCCTTATGCTGATTCTGCCATGCTGTTCCATAATGTCCATAAAAATGGCTGTACTTTTTCAGCCCCGGATATCCATGGCATGGAAGCATCTCACCATGAGTATATACATATATGCCTTTTCCCTCTGTTTGTTTTAAAATCTCCTCCATATCCTTCAGATCATGGCCTGAAACGCATATTGCCTTTCCCTTTTTATGTCCGAGAGGGACTTTTGTAGGCACAGGATGTCCATAAGAACCGGTATTAGCAGCATCAAGAAGTTCCATTGTCCTTAAATTTATCTCGCCGCATTTTAAGGTGATGCCCAACCAGTCATTAAGGGTTAAATCTTTTTTCGTCATCGCCGAGAGCGCATCATGAATAAAGGCATAAACAGCATCGTCTTGCTGACCGAGTATCTGGGCATGGTCAGCATATGCCGCAACTCCTTTTAGCCCGAATAAGACCGTATCTTGCAAAGACTGAATATCAGGATCAATTGAAGGATCAGGAACCTTTTCCATTACAGCCTGACCTTGTTTTATCATTCCTTCAATATCTTTTTCTAACTTAAAATTTGCGCAATCCTCTTTAATGTCAATCTTGACCTTCTCCTTGAGCCTTTCTCTTAGTTCAACAGATCTCTGTATTAATTCCGCAAACCTTTCTGGATCGAAATCAACATTTGTTAATGTTGAGAAAAGGGCATTGACTGTGAATACATTTACATCCTTATCTACAATTCCCTTTTTTCTGCCTTCTGACGCATAAAGAGATAGCCCTTTAAGGCTATGAACCAAAAGATCCTGAAGCGCTGCCACATTCGGGTCTTTGCCGCATGTCCCAAAGACCTCACAGCCCTTTCCTTTTGCTGCCTGTTCGCACTGATAACAAAACATACTTGACATACTGTCCTCCTTTAAGTTCAAAGAATCAATAATTGATTTTATAAGATAAAAACGCACATGTCTATGATTTTTATCATAAGGAATCATAAGGGCTTTTAATTAACAAAAAAGATTTTATTAAGACTATACTACTATTCAATAACTAAAGGGCTTTAATGTGTCATTCCAGACTTGTTTACACAGGGGCTAAAATCCAGCTGACTCTTGATGCCTTCTTATCCATATAGTTCCAAATTCTTTATCCTGAAGCACCCTTGCGAGCCCGAGCTTCAATATCTCAAGAAGGGCTAAAAATGTAACTATTATCTGAATCCTTGTGCTGTCTCCTGCAAACAATTCATCAAATCTTGCTACATGTTCTCTTTCCATCTTTTCTAAGATAACAGCAATCTTGTCTTTAACTGTCAATGTCTCCCTTGTTATTTTTATAGCATCTGGAGGAACCCTGCTAATTATCTTTTTCAGGGCATCTATGAGGTCAAAGATATTTAAATCAAACAGATATAGTTCAGGCTCCAATTGATATTCGTCTTTTTCTGTATAATCTCGCGAAAATACATCAGCCCATATCTCTTCCTTTTTTTTCAGCTCTGCAGAAACCTCTTTAAATGCCTGATACTCAAGGAGCCTCTGGACAAGCCCTGCCCTTGGGTCTTCCTGCTCCTCGGTCTGTACTGTTTCATCAGGCGGAAGAAGCATTCGTGATTTTATATAGATGAGGGTTGCAGCCATAACAAGAAACTCAGAGGCAATCTCAAGATTAAGCTCCTTCATCAATTCAACATATTCAAGGTATTGTTTTGTTATTAAGGCAATGGGTATGTCATAAATATCAACCTTGTTCTGTTTAATCAAATGCAGCAAAAGATCAAGAGGACCCTCAAAGGAAGGTATTTTTATATTATATGGATTTGCAGCGTCTATCTGATTCATCTTTCAGAACTTTCAGCATAACAGCCTTTATGCAATAACCTTATTCAGCGGATATTCAACAAAACCAGATGCGCCAGCGCTCTTTAGCTTCGGGATCATATCTCTGACCAGCTTTTCGTCAATCACAACTTCCATAGCATACCACCCTTTATCAGAAAGAGAGGAGACTGTAGGAGAATGCATGGCTGAAAGAAGGCTCAACACTTTTTTAAAAGACCTTTCCGGCACATTCATCTTAAGACCAACCTTTTCCTCAGCTGCCAAAGCGCCCTTTAGAAGCAAAGCGATGTTTTCCATCTTCTGCCTCTTCCATTTGTCATTCCATGTCTTTTTATTTGCGATAAATCTTGTTGTTGACTCAACAATAGTATCAACAATCCTGAGATTATTTGCCCTCAAAGAAGCGCCTGTCTCTGTAAGTTCAACAATTGCGTCAGCCAGATGAGGGGGTTTAACCTCTGTTGCTCCCCATGAAAAGTCCACAATTGCATTAATGCCTTTTGATTTAAGATACCTCTTTGTAAAACCTACAAGCTCAGTAGCAATTCTCTTGCCCTGCAAATCCTTGATCGTCTTAATCTTAGACTCCATAGGAACAGCAATGACCCACTTGACGGCGCTGAATCCCCCTTTTGCATATTTCAATTCTGCAACCTCGACAACATCCGCATCCTGTTCAAGCACCCAGTCGTAGCCTGTAAGGCCGCAGTCAAGGTGCCCGTCCTCTACATATCTTGCCATCTCCTGCGCCCTTATAAGCATAGATTCTATCTCTCTGTCATCAAAAACAGGGTAATAAGAACGGGAAGATACACTTATATGATAGCCTGCCTTTTTGAAAAGCCTTAGAGTTGATTCCTGCAGACTGCCCTTTGGGAGGCCGAGCTTTAAAGCTTTTTTATCCATAGTCTACCGCCTTATCTAAAAATCAATAATATGTTAAGTTTTCATAAAACATTGTGTCAAACATAGCAGTTTGAGCCGTTCAAACTGTTAAAACTCTGCTTTAAAAGCAGTCAGCCAAGAAATCTTCTTATATGCGCTGCCTCAATAAGCATGGACTGCAAATTGGCACTATCCTTGTTTTTTATGGAATTAATAATCCTCGATGTAATCGCCTTGTGTTCATGATTTACCTTATAGTCTCCCCATTCCAATTTTAGAGACGATTTCACTTCGTCAGGCAGTATTGTAAGGACATCTTCGTTAAAATATGACATGGCAGTCTTCATGTTAAACATGAAATTGACATGCATGTCCTTCATGCACGCAACATCCTCCTGATTAAGCACATTCAATCCTAAAATCTCAGGAGGAAGCCCTATTGAATAACATGCTGCACAGAAGCTTATTACACGAGGGAGCTTTATCTTTCCAACACTCCTTGCGTATCCAAACAAACCTACATGGAGTTTGCGCATCCTTCTTCTTGGAACAAAACCCGCTATATGATTAATAATCGGCGCTATATATTCTATCAGCCTTCTGTATTCTAATGATACCTTTTCTATAATCTCGATGCACTTTCCTTCATTCACATCATATCCCCTCGTCATTTGCGATGTCTTGAGCTTATTGATTGCATTGATTATGGAAGGAATAGGGTTGTCATATTTAAATGCCGACTGTATTGTAAATGTCTGAACATCAGGGTACTCTTCCAGTATCATATCAACTGCATCAGGCGCAAGATGGCCTCTGAACGGAGCAGACCCGGCTCCGAGTATTGGATATATTTTAACGCCTGTCTCTTCAGAGAGCATTCTTAGTCTTTGAAGGGCAATCTTATTGCAAAGTATTGCGCTTACCATTCCGTAGTTCATGGCTGGGTCAGACCTCGCTATAAATACCCTCTGGTGTTTGATGTCTTTGCCTTTAAGATACTGCCTCATTATATTGTGCGCCTCAAGCTGGTGCTCTTTATCTTCAAAAAGGGGGATGACATTTATCTTTTCAGGCTTGCATTCCCCTATCCATTCAGATATAGTTATGTCTCCCGGATAAAAAGGCTGATTTTGCTTTCCGACAACAAAGTCTTTGTAGTAATGATAAATCCTGTTCAGACTCTGGTGGGATATTGTCATTGGAAGGATTACCTCAAATATCGGCGGTATGTCTTTGCCATAAAATAGCCTTGCTGCATCGCATGAACGGGGTATGCTCTCGAGGGTCTCCATAAGAACCTTTGCCTCTTCCTTTTCTACATCAGGGTTCGGAACCCTCACTGTGAGAAAGACATCTTCTCCCAATTTTGTCTGTCTGAAGAAATGCTCATATTTTGTAAGGAGCTTTCTTACTACAAAATCATCAACCTCTTTGCCTTCGCAGTCCCACATCTGCTCATCGCAGCCGAGATGCGAAAAAGCGTAATATGCCTCCTGGATTTCATCGTCACCAGACATATCCTGGCTTTCTGCAAAAAAAGGCAGAAGCACATTGTCTGGATGCTGCGTTGACATTACCCTCGGAATTTTCATGTGTTATTTTATCACATATCATCTATTTTTAGTGCATGTGCCTGAATCGCAGCCGGGGCAGTGCCCCTTTTTCTTCCATAAAGAGCGATATAAAAGATACGCCGCTCCTGCCATAAAGACAGCCATTAATGCAATATCAACAAAACCCATTTTAACCTCCGATGTTCAGTTGTCCGTGTTCGTTCACGGATAACGGACACGATTTTATCCCAATCCTAACAATCGTCCGCCCTGATATATCACAAACGCCACAATCCATGCCAGCGCCATTTGATAAACAAAAGCGATCCCAAACCATTTCCATGTCCCGAATTCATGCCGAAGTGCTATGCCGACTACAAAGCACGGCATATACAGAAGGACGAATGTAATGAAGGCATATGCGCTCAAAGGCGTAAACTGGCTTTTAATAGTATCTCTTAGAGGCGTTCTTTCTTTAGTTTCTTCGGTGGATTCCTCGCTGCTCAGGCTTGCTATTGTAAAGGTCGAAACCACATTCGACACAGAATCCTTAACAGCGCCTGCAAAGGTTGTCCCTATCTCTTTTAAATCGTCTGCAAACGATGCTGTCTTCTGTACTCTGTCTGCTGTCTTCTGTATATATATCTCTCCCATCGTTCCAACGATTATTTCTTTGGCTATCAGTCCGGAAACGAGCGACGCTGCGGCCTCCCAATTGCCGAATCCGAGAGGCTGCAGAGCAGGCGCTGTCACCTGCCCCACCTTTCCTAAATAAGAGTCTTTCTTGTTTTCTACCCCCCATGGTAGATTTAAGAGGAACCACACAAGTATCGAGACCGCAAATATATATGTCCCTGCCTTAATCAAAAAGTGTTTTCCCTTTTCCCATGTATGTATCATAAGGCTCCTGAATGATGGCATCCTGTAAGGCGGAAGTTCCATTATGAACATCTGGGACTCGCCTTTAAAAAGCATCTTTTTAAAAATGACGCCCATAAGCACAGCGAGACCAATTCCCATCACATACAACGACCATAGAACTGTTCCTGCATACTCGATGAAAAAAACGCCGATAAAGACCACATATACAGGAAGCCTTGCCCCACAAGACATCAAAGGTATGAGCAATGATGTGAGAGCCTTGTCTCTCGGGTTTTCGAGCGTCCTCGTAGCGTAAATCGCAGGGACATTGCAGCCAAATCCAAGGAGCATTGGTATAAATGATTTACCGTGAAGACCTATTGCATGCATAGCCCTGTCCATAACAAATGCAGCCCTTGCCATATAACCGCTTCCTTCAAGAAATGTGATAAAAAACATCATGGCAAATATGACAGGCACGAATACCATGACAAAACCTACGCCTGCGATAACCCCATCGGTAGCAAGCGAGACTGTCCAGTCAGGGGCGCGGATAAAGCCTAAAACAGCTTCTGTCCATCTCTTGAATGGGCCGGTTGTCATGGCCTCTATCCAATCTGCAAACGGAGCCGAGATGTCAAATGTGAGCTTAAATACTACCCACATAGCAGCAAGGAATATTGGAATTCCCAAAAACCTATTAAGGACTATCCTGTCTATTTTTTCGGTCATCTCTATTTTTCTCAATTCGGGTTTTTTCAATACCTCGCGGGTAAGACCGGATGCCTGCGCATATCTTACATCTGCCATTATGGACTCTATGTCCTCGCCGTGAGCCTTTTTGAGGTGGCTTATGGCGTCATTTATGTCTATGCCGTTGCCGCTTATGTTTATCTCTTTATATAAATGGTCGTCTCCCTCCATGAGTTTGAATGAGAGCCATCTTAAAGGGTATTTTTCAGCAAGGGACGGATAAGCATTTTTGAGCTGCATCTGAAGCACTGACACAGCATCTTCAATATCCTGCCCGTAGTTTAAATGTCTGGGAAGATGCAATTGCGAAGCATCAGCGATTTCAATAACTGTCTTCATCAAATCATCAAGACCCTTTTTCTTTGTAGATACGGTCGGAATTACTTTAACTCCGAGCATCTCTTCTATCTTTTTAATGTCAAAATTATAGCCTTTCTTTTCAGCCTCATCGTATATATTTAAGGCAATGACAAGCGGTATGCCCAACTCCAGCAATTGGACTGTAAGATACAGATTGCGTTCAAGATTGGTCGCATCAACTACATTGATTATCACATCAGGCTTTTCATTAACAAGATAATCCCTTGCTATTATCTCTTCCTGAGTGTAAGGGCTCAGGCTGTATGTTCCGGGCAAATCCACAAGCTTGATTTGTCTGGACTCATATCCAAATACCGCAGACTTCTTTTCAACAGTAACGCCAGGCCAATTGCCGACATGAAGTCTTGTCCCTGCAATTGCGTTAATTAATGTTGACTTGCCTGAATTAGGATTGCCCGCAACGGCAACGGTAATTGTGCGAATTTCAGATTGCGGATTTGCGATTTCTGATTT
>OGCL01000541.1_pt1 | contig 39834 bp, 30 predicted proteins | sample 1570041 | NCBI WGS metagenome assembly OGCL01 (sample SAMN06266162, study PRJEB24511) | hot springs metagenome | isolation source: Hot spring water | place: South Africa: Limpopo | collected 2015-06-22 | reverse complement strand
AAGGACGGCGTGATCGCCGACTTCGTGATCACCGAGCAGATGATCAAGCAGTTCATCAAGATGGTGCACCCGCGCACCCTGCTCACGCCCAGCCCGCGCATCATCATCTGCGTGCCCTGCGGCTCCACACAGGTCGAGCGACGCGCGATCAAGGACGCCGCCGAGGCTGCGGGCGCCACGTCCGTCTACCTCATCGAGGAACCCATGGCTGCCGGCATCGGCGCGGGCCTGCCGGTGTCCGAGGCTTCGGGCTCCATGGTGGTGGACATCGGCGGTGGCACCACCGAGGTGGGCGTGATCTCGCTCGGCGGCATGGTCTACAAGGGCAGCGTGCGCGTGGGCGGCGACAAGTTCGACGAGGCCATCATCAGCTACATCCGCCGCAACTACGGCATGCTGATCGGCGAGCCCACGGCCGAAGCCATCAAGAAGCAGATCGGCAGCGCCTTCCCAGGCTCCGAGGTGCGCGAGATGGAAGTGCGTGGGCGCAACCTCAGCGAAGGCGTGCCGCGCAGCTTCACCATTTCCAGCAACGAAGTGCTGGAAGCCCTGACCGAACCGCTCAACCAGATCGTCTCGGCCGTGAAGAACGCGCTGGAACAGACGCCGCCCGAACTCGGCGCCGACATCGCCGAGCGCGGCATGATGCTGACCGGCGGTGGCGCGCTGCTGCGCGACCTCGACCGCCTGCTGGCCGAGGAAACCGGCCTGCCCGTGCTGGTGGCGGAAGACCCGCTGACCTGCGTGGTGCGCGGCTGTGGCATCGCGCTGGAGCGCATGGACCGCGCCGGCAGCATCTTCACCAGTGAGTGATGCACGGGGACCTGTCCGTATGCGGGTCCTGCCTGGCAGCATGGGCATGAAGCCTTTTTCCGCATGGTACGCCGCCATGGCGGCAGCTTGGGCCGTGGGCCGCGACTGACAGAGACGCGCCATGCCGCTTGGAACCCTGGACCGCCGAGCACCCTCCTTTTTCCGGCAGGGGCCCTCGGCCTTTTCGCAGCTCGTCCTGTACAGCGCCTTGGCGCTGTTTTTGATGGTGGCCGATGCGCGCTTCCAGGTGGCAGACCCGTTGCGCAGGGTGGTGGCCACCGTGCTGTACCCGGCCCAGTGGGTCATGCTCCAGCCCGTGGCCATGGCCGAACACGCCGCCCGGTATTTCCAGTCGCTGGAGGGGGCGCAGACCGAGGCCGATTCCGCGCGCCGCCAGCTGGCCCTGCTGGCCGGGCGTGCCCACCAGGCCGATCAGCTGGTGCAGGAGAACGGCCGCCTGCGGATGTTGCTGGACCTGCGCGAGCGCGTGCAGGTGCCTGCCCAGGCGGCACAGATTCTTTACGACACGGCGGACCCGTATTCGCGCCGGGTCATGGTGGATCGGGGACAGGATGCCGGCGTGCTGCCAGGGTCGCCCGTGCTCGATGGCGCGGGCATTCTGGGCCAGGTCACGCGGGTCTATCCTTTCATGAGCGAGGTCACGCTGCTGACCGACCGTGAGCAGGCCATCCCCGTACTCAACAGCCGTACCAGCGCCCGTGGCGTGGCGTATGGCGATCCGGTCGCGAGCCATGGAGGAGGCATCGAGCTGCGCTTCGTGTCCGCCAATGCCGATGTGCAGGAGGGCGATACGCTCACCACCAGCGGCCTCGATGGCGTATACCCGCCGGGTCTGCCTGTGGCACGCGTGGTGCGCGTGGAGCGGCGTGCCGATTCGGCGTTCGCGCGGATTTACTGTGAACCCGTGGCCGCCATTCAGGGGGCGCGCCATGTGTTGCTGCTGCAGCCCATGTCGGGCCAGCTTCCGCCGCGCCCCGAGCCCGATCCGCCCGAGCATGCCGTGCGCAAGAAGGGCCGCAAATGAGGGCAGTCCGGAGCCGTTGTCTTGAAGGGGGGGCGCCATGATCATGCCGCGCGGGCAGCAGTTGCTGTTGCCGGTCAACCCCGTCTTCATTGGCGCCAGCCTGGTGGCTGCATTGGCGTTCAACATGCTGCCGCTGGGCCGCGCGCCCTGGATGCCGGACGCACTCATCGTGCTGCTGGCCTTCTGGGGGGTGCACCAGCCGCTGCGGGTGGGGATGGGGACGGCTTTTCTCCTCGGACTGTGCATGGATGTGCAGCAGTCGTCCTTGCTGGGGCAGCATGCGCTGGCCTATGTCGCCCTGCTGTACGGCACCGAGCGCATACACCGGCGTGTTCTGTGGTTCCGGCCCATGGCGCAATCCCTGCAGATGATCGGCCTGTTCTTCGCAGCGCATCTTGTGCATCTGTTGGTGGGCATGGGCTCGGGAGGCGGGTTCCCCGGGCTGTCGATCCTGCTGTCGCCGCTGTTGGAGGCGCTGCTCTGGCCGCTGGCCAGTTGGGTGCTGCTGGCGCCGCAGCGGCGCTCGCTCGACCACAACGAGAACCGTCCGCAATGACTCCCCCGGAAGGCCTGACCGCACGCTGCCCTGGGCTTGACTGCGCCGCCCTGCGGGCGGGCCTCGCTGATCGCCATGACTGAATTGCGCAATGTGGAGCTTGATGCGCGGCGGTTTCGTCTGCGCGTCCTGGTGGTGGCCGCCGTCGTGTTTGCGGCGTTCTGCTTGGTGCTCGCGCGGCTGGTGTTTCTGCAGGTCGTGCGCCATGAAGACCTCGCAGAGCAGGCAGAGAGCAACCGCACCGCCGTGGTGCCCATCGTGCCCAACCGGGGGCTCATCCTGGACCGCAACGGCGTGGTACTGGCCACCAACTATGCAGCCTATACGCTGGAAATCATGCCTTCCAGGGTTCACGATCTGGAGCAGACCATCGATGCACTGGGACAGGTGGTCGAAATCCAGCAACGAGACAAGCGCCGGTTCCGCCGTTTGATGGATGAGTCCCGCGGGTTCGAGTCCTTGCCCATCCGTACCCGCCTGACCGACGAGGAGGTCGCGCGCTTCACGGCCCAGCGCTACCGTTTTCCTGGCGTGGATGTGAAAGCGCGTTTGTTCCGGAACTATCCTCTGGGCGATGTGGCGAGCCATGCCATTGGCTACATTGGCCGCATCAACCAGGCCGAAAAGGCACGGATCCAGGATTCGGAAGACGAGGCCAACTATCGCGGCACCGAGTACATCGGCAAGCTGGGCATCGAGCAGAGCTTTGAGATGCAGCTGCATGGCACCACGGGCGTGGAGCAGATGGAAACCTCCGCAGGGGGGCGCGCGGTGCGCAGGCTCGACAGCTTTCCCGCCACGCCGGGACAGACGGTGACGCTATCGCTCGACATCAAGCTGCAGAAACTCATCGAGGACCTGTATGGCGAGCGCCGGGGCGCCCTGGTCGCCATCGACCCGCGCAACGGCGAGGTTCTGGCACTGGTCAGCAAGCCCACGTTCGACCCCAACCTGTTCGTTGAAGGCATTGATGTCGAGAACTGGACCGCGCTCAACAAATCGCTGGACAAGCCCTTGCTCAACCGTGCCCTGCGGGGAACCTACCCGCCGGGCTCTACCTACAAGCCCTTCATGGGCATGGCGGCCCTGGAAACGGGCAAGCGCACGGCAGGGGCCATCACCATGGACAACGGCTCCTGGACCTTCGGGGGCCATACCTTCCGCAGCCATGGCGACCATGGCCTGGGCGCGGTCGACATGCACCGCAGCATCGTGCAGTCGAGCAATGTGTACTACTACCAGCTGGCCAACGACATGGGCGTGGACGCGATGCATGACTTCATGAAGCCTCTGGGCTTTGGTCAGATCACAGGCATCGATCTGAATGGCGAAGTGCGCGGGGTGCTGCCCAGCCAGGCCTGGAAGCGGGAAGCCTATCGCCGTCCCGAACAGAAAAAATGGTTCGCCGGTGAAACCATCTCGCTGGGCATCGGCCAAGGCTATAACAATTTCACCATGCTGCAGCTGGCGCTGGCCACCGCGACACTCGCCAATGGCGGCGTACAGCACCGGCCCCATCTGGGGATCGCCACCATGGATGCCGTGACACGGGAGCCCCGTTCGATCGAGCAGGCGCCGCCGGTGAACCTGGGGTTCAAGCCCGCCCATGTCGAAGTCATCAAGCGCGCCATGGTGGCCGTGACGCAGAGCGGCACGTCCACGCGGGTCTTTGCCGGAGCGCGCTACCTTTCGGGGGGCAAGACAGGGACGGCGCAGGCGGTGACCATCGGGCAGAAGGAGAAATACAACGCAGCCAAGATGGAGGAGCATCAGCGAGACCATGCGCTCTATATCGCGTTCGCTCCCGCCGACGAGCCGCGCATTGCCATCGCCGCCATTGTCGAGAACGCGGGCTTTGGAGCGGCCCATGCGGCGCCCATTGTGCGGCGTGCTTTTGACTATTGGCTGTTGGGTGAATACCCCAGCGAGGAAGACATCGCCGCCGTGCGCAAGGGCCAGGCTGCCGCGCCCATCGGCAAGCCGCGCCCGGTGGGCGAGGTGCCGCTGACCCCGCCCTGAACCGTGCGTGCGGGCCCAAGGGGGCTGGCGTCAGTCGGATGCGCCGACGCCCGCCGCTGGCTGGACCTGGCTGAACACCAGCGCGGCGACCACCAGGCTGGCACCCGCCAGTCCGGCCCAGCCCAGGCTTTCGCCGAGCATGAACCAGGCGGTCAGCGCGGCGAACACAGGCTCCAACCCGAAAATGATCGCGCTGCGCATGGCGTCCACACGCTGCTGCCCCCAGGCCTGCAGTGTGACGACCACCACGCTGGCCAGCAGCCCCAGGTAGATCAACGCCATCCATGCCGCCGGGGCCAGGGCATCGAGTGCCACCATCCAGTCCATGCCATTCCCGCGGCCCAGCAGCAGGAGCGTGGCGGCCAGGCACATCACGGACGCCTGAGCCGCGGCCATGTGGGTCGCCCGCAGCGGATGTGCCAGATTGCGGCGCGAGCACTCCTCCAGCGCGAGAATATAGATGGCATAGAAAACGGTGCTGGCCAAGGTGAGCGTATCGCCCAGGTTCCAGGGTTCGTTCTCATGGAACATCAGCACCATGCCGGCGCAGGCCATGGCGCACGCGGCCCACAAGCGCCAGCCATAGCGCCTGCCGAGCACCAGCATGGCGATGATGGGCACCACCAGCACGTTGAGGCCGGTGACAAAGGCATTGCGGTTGCTGCTGGTGCGGGCAAGGCCCTCGATCTGCAGCCAGAATGCCAGGAACAGCAGCAACCCGAGCGCGCAGCCCCAGCGCCGCTCGCTGCGGCGCATGCCCCACCACAGGGGGCCCAGCACCAGCAGGGCAATCGCAAAGCGCAGCCAGATGATCTGCAGGGCATCGAGCTGTGCGGACAACAGCTTCATGGCGGGAAACGTGGTGCCCCACACCATGGTGACCACCAGCAGGGCCAGCAGGCCGAAACGTTCAGGACGCATAAAAAAAAGCTGACCGGTTTCCCGGTCAGCCTGGCTTGGAAACCCGGTGCGGGATCAGTTGAAGAGGTAACGGGCCTGGAGGTTCAGGCGCGTCATGTTGCCCTTGTCATTGCCGAAGGTGATGCGGCGGCCTCCCAGCAGCTCACCCCCGAGTTCGACATTCTTGATGGGCGAGTAGTACAGACCGGCATGCCATTGGAAGAGCTTGAGGTTGCCATCCGCCCCATAGGCATTCACGTAGTCGTCGCCCAGCGAGCGGCGCGACTTCACCCAGCCCATGGCCAGGGTGCCACGCAGCTGCTCGCTGAAGGTGTTGCTCAGCCCCAGAACGATGCCCTGGGCGCGGTCCAGCCGCAGCACGCCGCCGTCGGTCACCGGGTAGTTGGCGCCCACCAAGTAGGCACCGTCATTGTCGCCATCCATGAGGGTGTATTGCGCCATCAGCGTCGTGGTACCGGTGAGCTTGTAAGAACCGGACAACCCGACGCCCATGCCGCGCTTGCTGGCACCGCCCATGCGCTGCTCATGCGACATCACGCGGGCGCTCATGCTGCCCCAGTCGTAGCCCTTGTCGATGCGTGCGATGAGATTGGGCGAGTGCGCGCCATCGGACGGGTCTTCCAGGGCAAACTGGAACTTCGCCAGATTGGGGTTGTTGTAGGTGTAGCGAACCTGGACCGGGCGGCGCGAGGTTGCACCGGGCGGGCCGTTGAAGTCCACCGTCTCGGGCAGGTTGTCCAGATCCATGAAGGTGGACCAGGTCTGACCGATCAGCCAGCCAGCGTATTCGCCATAGGCGTGGCGTAGGCGCAGGCGGTTGCGGTTGCATTCAGAGCCGCAGTAGCCGTAGAAATCGGCCTCGATCTTGGTGTTGAACGCGCCATTGTCCAGCGGCGTCGAGGTCTCGAAGCCGAAACGCGAGGTCTGGCCCGTCAGCACGGTCTTGCCATGGTCGCTGCTGCCCAGGGGCTGCTCCATCAGGTTGGAGAAGCTGTCGCCAGGGGCCGTGCCCTTGAAGTCCTTGATCAGGTTGGCCTCGGCAAAGCCGTAGACACGGATCGACGTCTCGCTGCCCGGCAGGCGGAAGCTGCCAGGGATGTCGCCCAGCACCACGGCATCCTTCTGCTTGAGTTCGACCGCGTCGATGCGGTCGTTCCAGGCCGATGCCGATGCCGCCGGGGCCTGGGTCTGCTGCTGTGTCTTGAGCTGGTTCAACTCGGCGCGCAGGGCCTTGAGCTCATTGCGCAGGTCTTCAAAATCCTTGGCGGACTGGGCCAGGGCGCCCGGGGGCAGGCTGCACAGGCCGGCGGCCAGCAGGGTCACGAATGCGGGGGTCAGTTTCATGGTCACTCCGTTGGGTTTTTGGGGGTGTTGCGAAGGCGGTGGGCTCTGGATCTCAGGCGCCCATGCGGCCAATGAAGGCCCGGATACGGTCGTTGCCCGGGTCGTTGAAGAATGCAGCCGGGGGGGCGTCGTGTGCGATGCGGCCCTGGTCGAAGAACAGCACACGGTCGGCCACCTCGCGGGCAAAGCCCATTTCGTGGGTGACCACGATCATGGTCATGCCACCCCGGGCCAGTTCGCGCATCACGTCCAGCACTTCCTGCACCATCTCGGGGTCGAGGGCCGAGGTGGGCTCGTCGAACAGCATCACCTGCGGGGCCATGGCCAGCGCACGGGCGATGGCCACGCGTTGCTGCTGTCCGCCCGAAAGCTGCCAGGGATACTTGTGCGCATGCTCATGCAGGCCCACCCGGCGCAGCAGCACCATGGCCTGTTCGCTGGCCTGGGCACGCGGCGTGCGGCGGATGCGCCGGGGCGCCAGCGTGATGTTGTCGAGCACGCTCAGGTGGCCGAACAGGTTGAACTGCTGGAACACCATGCCCACTTCGCAGCGCTGCTGCTGCAGGGTGTGCGGGTCGTCCGTGACGGCGACACCGCCCACGGTGATGGTGCCGCTGTCGTGGGGTTCGAGCCGGTTGATGGCGCGCAGCAGCGTGCTCTTGCCCGATCCGGAGGCGCCGATGATGACCGTCACCTCCCCGGTATTGAAGTGGGTCGAGACGTCGCGCAGCACCTGGTGCGTGCCGAAAGATTTGCAGACCTTGTCTGCCACGATGTAAGGGGTGGTGGCCTGGCTCATCGGCTGCGTCCCTCCACATCGAAGCGGTACTCGATGGCGTTGGAAATCTGCGTGACCAGCGTGGTCAGCAGCAGGTAGGTCACGGCCACGGTGGTCAGGGTGGCGATGGGCTGGAATGTCGCGGACTGGATGCGGTTGCCCACGTTGGTCAGTTCCACCACGCCGATGGCATAGGCCAGCGAAGAGTCCTTGAGCAAGGCCACGAAATTGCTCACCAGCGGCGGGAGCGAGATTTTGAAGGCCTGTGGAAAGACCACATCGAAAAAGACATGGACGCGTCCCAGGCCCAGCGCGCGTGCCGCTTCGGTCTGTCCGCGCGGCACGGCGAGCAGGCCGGCGCGGATGGCCTCGGCGTTGTAGGCCCCCACGTTCAGCGACAGCGCCACCACGGCGGCGGCGAAGTCCGGAAGGTTCAGGCCTGGCACCAGCACCGGCAAAGCAAAGTAGACAAACAGGATCTGCACCAGCAGCGGCGTGCCGCGAATCACCCAGATGTAGAACCCCGCCACCCAGCGCAGCCAGGCCCAGCGCGCGGTGCGTGCCAGGGCGGCGGCCGTGCCCAGCACCAGGCCCACGCTGCCGCTGACCAGCGTGAGCCAGAGCGTGGTGCGGGCGCCCGCAGAAAAAGCCTGCGCGTTCGGGCCAATGGGCTCGGGCAGGAACGACAGCACCTGACCCAGCAGGGCCAGGGCGAGCACCATCAGGACCAGGGCACTGACCAGCGTGGCATTGCTGCGCTGCTGGCGGCTCCAGTGGTGCGGCCAAAGGGCGATGAGCATGAGTATCCGTCCGGCGGGGCGCAGGCCCGCGCTCAGTTGCAGCGCACGTCTTCGTTGAAGTACTTCTTGGAGAGCTGGGTGTAGCTGCCGTCGGCCATGGTGTCGGCCAGGGCCTTGGACCAGCCCTCGGCGAGCGACTGGTTGCCCTTCGCGACGGCGGCGGCGATGCGCTCGATGAACAGCATCTCGCCGAGCTTGAAGCCGGCGTTGGGGTTTTTGTCGGCCACGGCCTTGGCGACGAAACGGTCGGTCACCCAGGCGTCAACGCGGCGCGAGTTGAGCGCGCTGCGCGCATCGACGTCGGTCGGGAAGTTCTTCATTTCCTTGATGGAAGAAACCTTCTGCACGTTTTCCAGGTAGCTGGTGCCCGTCTGCACGGCGACGACCTTGCCCGTCAGGTCCTTGGCGGAACGGATGGCCGGGTCCATGGCGATGATCATGCCGCCCGAGCAGTAGTGGGGCTGGGTGAAGGTGACGGCCTTGGCGCGTTCTTCGGTGATGCCGTGCGAGGCGATCACGAGATCCCAGCGGTCCTGGCGCAGGCCGGTGAGCAGGGCGTCGAAGCCCAGCGTCTTCCACTGGATGGTCACGCCCATCTTCTTGGCCACAAGCTCGGCCAGTTCGACTTCGAAGCCGGTCAGCGTGGTGCCATTGAAGAAATTGAAGGGCGCGAACTGGCCTTCGGTGGCAATCAGGATCTTGCCGTCTTTCTTGATTTCGTCGAACGTGCGGGCCTGGGCGGCAAACACGGCGCACAGCGCCACGGCGGAGGCAACAACCTTGAGCAACTTCATTGCGTGTCCTGTCAGGGGTGGTTCAGGTACAAAAAAATCCGGCCTGCGGATAGCGCAGCCGGAACCAGAAAAAATGCACACCCGCATGGGTTGGCCATGCGGGCCTTGTCATCGAACTGACGCAATTATAGGCGGGGGCTATTTGCTTATGCCTATTGCGGAGAACCCCTATGGTCAGCGCAGGAAGGCGTCGTAGCCGGTTTTGAGAATCAGGGCGCTGACCACGAAGATGAAGATCCAGCGCACGAAGCCCGTGCCATGCTTGAGTGCCATGTGGGTGCCCAGCAGGCTGCCCGCCACGTTGGCCACGGCCAGCGGAAGGGCGAAATGCCACCAGACATGGCCCTTGTAGGTGAAAAGAATCAATGCCGCGATGTTGGTCGCCACGTTGAGCAGCTTCGCCGAGGCCGAGGCATTCAGGAAGTCGTAGCCCAGCAGCCGCACGAACAGAAAGACGAAGAAACTGCCGGTGCCCGGGCCGAAGAATCCGTCGTAAAAGCCAACGAACAGGCCGATCAGGCTGGCTGCAACCCACTCGGCGTTCTCCGCGAAACGGGGCGCATGGTGGCGTCCCAGCTCTTTCTTGACCAGCGTGTAGGCCAGCACGGCCAGCAGAACCACGGGCAGCAGCTTGCGAAGGAAGTCGGGCGACAGCACCGTGACGGCCCAGGCGCCGGCAAAGGCGCCGATGAAGCCGGCCAGCGCGGCCGGCAGCATGGCACGCCAGCGGATGCGCACACGGCGGCTGTATTGCCAGGTGGCCATTGCCGTGCCCCAGATGGAGGCGCTTTTGTTCGTTCCCAGCAGGGTGGCGGGAGGGGCGCCGGGAAAGGTGGCGAACAGCGCGGGCAGAAGGATCAGGCCGCCGCCGCCCACGATTGCATCCACGAAGCCGGCGAACAGCGAGGCCAGCGAAACCAGTATCCATTCCATGGCGGCATTGTCGCACCCGGCAAGCAATTGGTTTGTTGACGTATGAACTCCGCCCCGGCGGGCGCTCGGGTATGGCGCGGGCGAAAAAAAAACGCCGACGGTGTCGGCGTTTGAAAAAGATGACACCTCGTCGGGTGCTTGAGAATGTGGTTGTGGCTGTAGGTTGTCTCCCCGGCCCCCCGTTCGGCGCACCGGGGTGCGCTTTCGAGTGGTCGTACTGTAACGGCGCAAGCCCCAGCCGGGGATAGGGGATTTCCCGCCCCGGCGGCGGGCGGGTCAGCGGGTGTTGTCTTCCTCGATCCAGGTGGAAGCCTTCTCGGCCATCATCAGCGTGGGCGAGTTGGTGTTGCCGCTGGTGATGAGGGGCATGGCCCCCGCGTCCACCACGCGCAGCCCGGCGATGCCGCGCACGCGCAGGCGCGCGTCCAGCACGGCCATGGGGTCGTCGGCGCGTCCCATCTTGGTGGTGCCCACCGGGTGGAAGATGGTGGTGGCGATGTCGCCGGCCAGGCGCGCCAGTTCCTCGTCGGTCTGGAATTGCACGCCCGGCTTGTATTCCTCGGGCTGGTAACGCGCCAGCGCGGGCTGGGCCACGATGCGGCGCGTGACGCGCAGGCTGTCGGCGGCCACCTGGCGGTCTTCGGCGGTGCTGAGGTAATTGGGTGCGATGGCGGGTGCCTCGTCAAAGCGTGCGCTCCGGATCTGCACCGTGCCCCGGCTGGTCGGGTTGAGGTTGCACACGCTGGCCGTGAACGCTGGGAAGCCGTGCAGCGGCTCGCCGAAGGCGTCGAGCGAGAGCGGCTGCACGTGGTACTCGATGTTGGGCCATGGCTGGTCGGCGCTGCTGCGGGTGAAGGCGCCGAGCTGCGAGGGCGCCATGCTCATCGGGCCGCTGCGGCTGATGGCGTATTCCAGGCCGATCCTGGCCTTGCCGATGAGCGAGCTGGCCAGGGTGTTGAGCGTCTTGACATTCCGCACCTTGTACACCGAGCGGATCTGCAGATGGTCTTGCAGGTTGGCGCCCACGCCGGGCAGGTCGTGCACCACGTCGATGCCGTGCTGGCGCAGCAGCTGCGCCGGGCCGATGCCCGAGAGCTGCAGCAGTTGCGGCGAGTTGATGGCGCCCGCGCACAGCACCACCTCGCGCGCGGCGTGGGCGGTGACCATCTCCTTGCCGTTCCAGACCTGCACACCGGTGCAGCGGCGGCTGCCGTCGGCCTGTGGCTCGACGATGAGCTTGGCGGCGTGCGCGCTGGTCCACATCTCGAAGTTGGCGCGGCCATAGCAGGTGGGGCGCAGAAAGGCCTTGGCCGTGTTCCAGCGCCAGCCCTTTTTCTGGTTCACCTCGAAGTAGCCCACGCCCTCGTTGTTGCCGCCATTGAAATCCTGGGTGGCCGGGATGCCCGCCTGCTGCGCCGCATGGGCGAATGCGTCGAGCACGTCCCAGCGCAGGCGCTGCTTTTCCACGCGCCATTCGCCGGTGCTGCCCGTGGCCTTGTTGCCGTGCAGGCGCTTGAAGTTCTCGTCCGCGCTGTCGGGCTGGTCAAGGCGCCAGTGGTCCTCGTGGCGGCGGAAGTCGGGCAGTACGTTGTCCCAGCGCCAAGCATCGTCGCCGGTGAGCTGGGCCCACTGGTCGTAGTCGCGGGCCTGGCCGCGCATGTAAATCATGCCGTTGATGCTGCTGCATCCGCCCAGCGTCTTGCCGCGCGGGTAGCGCAGCTGGCGGCCATTCAGCCCGGCGTCGGGCTCGGTCTGGTAGAGCCAGTCGGTGCGCGGGTTGCCGATGCAGTACAGGTAGCCCACGGGGATGTGGATCCAGTGGTAATCGTCCTTGCGGCCCGCTTCGATCAGCAGCACGCGCCGCTCGCCGTTGGCACTGAGGCGGTTGCACAGCAGGGCGCCAGCCGTGCCGCCGCCGATGATGATGTAGTCGAAAGTGGTGTCGCTCATGGTCTAGGGTGGCGGTGGCCAGGGTGTGGGTGCAGGCAATGGCGTCTATTGTGCGTTGGGACGGGGCGGCCCGGAATGGTGTGTTGTATTACTATCAAATTAATAGCTGTAGGCGCTTGTCTGTATTGCGAAAAATGCTGTTTTAATGATAATTTATCGCGGTAGTGGCCAGCGCGATGGCGCGGGCCGTCGTTCGCCCCATGCAGCCGCTACCATCGGCGCTGCGGCATTCGCCGCTGCGCAGCCCCCCCTATTCTTGCCCCGCCATGTCCGATCACGCTCCCCGCATTGTTCGCGCCGACACGCCCGATGGGCCGTGCGCGCAGCCGTGCGGGCGCTGGGGGGCTGCCGAGCTGGGCTCCCGCGCGCAATGGCGCGCCCTGTCCGGGCAGCTGGCGGCCCTGCCGTCCGATGCGCGCCTGGCTTGGGACCTGCGCGGCCTGCAGTGGTTGGACCATGTGGGTGCGCAACTGCTCTGGAACCATTGGGGCCGCACCTGGCCCCCGCGCCTGGCGCTGAGCGACGGCCAGCGCGCCATGCTCGAACGGGTGGCCTCGCTCACGACGCCGGCACCGCCCGAGGCGCCCTGGCGCCTGGCCGATCAGGTGGACCGCCTGGGCGTGCTGGTGCTGCACGGCGTGGACCATGCGCGCCACCTGCTGCTGCTGGTGGGACAGATGCTGCTCGACAGCCTGCGCCTCCTGCGCGCGCCGCGCCGCGGGCCCTGGCGCGACGTCTCGGGCCACCTCTACCGCATGGGCGCCACGGCGCTGCCCATCACGGCGCTGGTGGGTTTTCTCATCGGCGTGGTGCTGGCCTACCTGATGTCGCTGCAGCTGCGCCAGTTTGGCGCCGAGGCCTTCATCGTCAACATCCTGGGCATCTCGCTGATCCGCGAACTCGGCCCCATGCTCGCCGCCATCCTGGTGGCGGGGCGCTCGGGTTCGGCCATCACGGCGCAGATCGGCGTGATGCGCGTCACCGAAGAACTCGACGCCATGCGCGTCATGGGCATTCCGCACGGCTTTCGCCTGGTGCTGCCGCGCGCGCTGGCGCTGGCCGTGGCCATGCCGCTGATCAGCGTCTGGACCACGCTGTCCGCGCTGGCCGGCGGCATGCTCGCGGCCGACCTGGCCATGGGCATCTCGCCCGCCTATTTCTTCCATGCGCTGCCCGCTGCCGTGGGCTTTGGCAACCTCACGCTGGCGCTGTCCAAGTCGGTGGTGTTCGGCACGCTGATCGCGCTCATCGGCTGCCATTGGGGCCTGCGTGTCAAGCCCAACACGCAGAGCCTGGGCGAGGGCACGACGGCCTCGGTGGTGACCTCCATCACCATGGTCATCATTGTCGACGCGCTGTTCGCCGTCGCCTTCAAGAACGTCGGGTTTGCATGACCGCCGAGACAACGTCCGCACCGGAAGTCGTGCGCATCGAAGGCCTGTGGTCCGTCTTCGGCAAGGGCAGCGAGGCCTTCGCCGTGCACCAGGACCTCGACCTCACCGTGCACCAGGGCGAGATGCTTGCGCTCGTGGGCGGCTCGGGCACGGGCAAGACGGTGCTGCTGCGCCAGATGCTGGGCCTGATGCACCCGGCGCGCGGCAGTGTCACGGTGCTGGGCCGTTCGGCCGAGCTGATGGGTGGCGAGGGCGCGGCCAGCCGCGTGGGCATGCTGTTCCAGCACGGCGCACTGTTCTCGGCCTTCAACGTGCTCGACAACATCGCCTTCGCGCTCAACGAGCAGGGCACGCTGCCGCCCGATCTGGTGCGCGATGCCGCCATGGTCAAGCTGCAGATGGTGGGCCTCAGGCCCGAGCACGCCACGCGCATGCCGGCCGATCTTTCGGGCGGCATGATCAAGCGTGTGGCGCTGGCGCGCGCACTCATCATGGACCCGCCGCTGCTGCTGCTCGACGAGCCCACCGCCGGCCTGGACCCCAACGGCGCCGACGAGTTCTGCGCCCTGGTGCGCGAACTGCACGCCGCGCTGGGCCTGACCATGGTGATGGTCACGCACGACCTCGACTCCCTGTTTGCCCTGGCCACGCGCGTGGCCGTGCTGGCCGACAAGAAGGTCATCGTCACCGGCTCTCCCGCCCGGGTGGCGCAGTTCGACCACCCCTTCGTGCACGATTTCTTCCAGGGGGAGCGTGGCCGCCGTGCCATGGCCGACCTGCCCACCGCCGCCGAGGAACACTGATGGAAAACAAGTCGCATGCCTTTGCCGCGGGCATTTTCGTGATGGTCGTGACCGCCCTGGTCATCGGCCTGGGCGTCTGGCTGACGCGCGACCGGGGCAACTACAACACCTACGAGCTCTCCAGCCGCGAGGGCGTAGCCGGCCTGCAGCCGCAGGCGGCCGTGCGCTACAAGGGCGTGTCGGTGGGCAAGGTCACGCACATCGGCTTCGACACCCAGACCAACGGCAATGTGCTGATCCGCATCGCCGTGAGCGTGGACGCGCCCCTCTCCCCCACCACCTTCGCCGTGCTCGGCTACCAGGGCGTCACCGGCCTGGCCTATGTGCTGCTCGACGATGCCGGGCAAAGCTACCCGCCTCTGCCGCCCGGCCCGAGCGGTCTGCCGCGCCTGCCGCTGCGCACCTCGCCGTTCAGCCAGCTCTCCGAGCAGGGGCCGGTCATCCTGAACCAGGTGCAGGAGGCCACCCAGCGCATCAACCAGCTGCTGGCCGAGGACAACCAGCGTCTGCTGCGCGAGGCCCTGGGCAACATCGGCCAGGCGGCTGGCAGCGTCCACACCCTGAGCCAGCGGCTGGATGCCACCGTGCAGCAGCGCCTGGACCCGGCCCTGGCCGCGCTGCCGCCGCTGGCCCAGGATGCCCGCCAGACCCTGCAGGCGCTGCAACAGGCGGGTGCGCAGGTGTCTGCCACGGCCGCCGAGTTTGGTCAGACGGCCCAGCGCCTCAACGCCCCCGGCGGTGTCATCGACCAGGCCACGCGCAGCGCGCAGACCCTGTCCCAGGCGGTGGACCGCTTTGGCACCGCCACCCTGCCGCGCATGGAGCGCGCCGCCGACGAAACCGCCCGCGCGGCGCGCCTGACCGGCCGCGCTGCGACCAGCGTGAGCGACAACCCGCAAGGGTTTCTGTACGGTCCCGGGCGCAGCCTGCCCGGCCCTGGTGAGCCTGGCTTTACCCCACCGCGGTCTGCGGGAGATTAAGCATGAATGCTATTAAAAATAGAGCTGCTTGCGCTTTATCCAAAAGCGTTTCAGGTATTTTTGGCTTGATGTTGCTGGCGGGCTGCTCGGTCCTCCCCGAACCGCCTGTGCGCCCCGTGCTGTACGACTTCGGCCCCGGCCAGCTGGCCCCGGCCGGTGCGCAGGCCCCGCTGCCGCCGCTGGCGCTGGAGACGGTGGACCATGCCAGCCTGCCCGATGGCGTGTCGGCCGTGTACTACCGCCTGGCCTATGCCGATGCGCAGCAGCTGCGCCCCTACCAGGCGGCGCGCTGGAGCCAGCCCCCGCAACAACTGATGCGCGAGGTCCTGCAGGCCCGCCTGGGCCAGCGCCGCGCCATCATCGGCACCGGCGGTGCCATGGCCACGGCGCGCGCGGACGGACAGCCGCCCTTGGTACTGCGCGTCGAGCTGGAGGAGTTCAGCCATGTCTTCACCAGTCCGTCGCAGAGCATGGGGCTGGTGCGCCTGCGCGCCACGCTCACCCGGCCCTCGGCCCAGGGCGAGAACCTGCTGGCGCAGCGCCTGTTCGTTGTGCAGCAGCCCGCCGCCAGCCAGGACGCCGCCGGCGGCACCCGCGCCATCGCCCAGGCCGCCGAGCAGGTGGCGCAGGCGGTGGAGCAATGGCTGGAGCAGGCGGTCCGCTGACGGGGGCGTCGGTCTGCACTGACGCACGGTACGCGGCCTGGCCTACGCGGCGCGGGCCCTGCGGCCCCTACAGTCTGGCCGCAGAGCGCACCCTGGGCGCCTTTTCACCGCGATCGGAGAGCAAGACAATGACATGGGAGCGCACGCTGGTGACCTTGGTCGCCGCCAGCCTGGTGGTCACGGGCGCCCGGGCCATGGACCGGACCGAATACAACACCGCCAGGCAGCGCATGGCAGCCGATACCCAAGTGCGCCAGGACAAATGCCGCGCCCTGACCGCCAATGCCCGGGATGTCTGCCGTATGGAAGCCAGGGGCTTCGAACGCATTGCGCGTGCCGACCTGGAGGCCCTGTACCGGCCCAGCGAACAGGCCCATTTCAAGGCGCGCGTGGCGCGGGCCGACGCGGCCTACGCAGTCGCCCGGGAAAAATGCAACGACCTGGCCGGCCAGGCCCGAAAGGTGTGCCAGAAGGATGCCAAGGGGGTCCAGGTGCGCGCCGTGGAAGACGCCAAGGTGGCCCAGGTGCAGGCGCGCCCGGGCGACACCCCGGCCGCCAAGAACGCGGCCGTGGCCGAGGCCCTCAAGCATGCCGCGGCCGAGCGCCGTAAGGCCGATTTCGATGCTGCAAGAGAGCGCTGCAGCGCACTGGCGGCCGACCTCCAGGCCAAGTGCCTGGACGACGCCAAGCGCGTGTATTCGCAGTGACCGTATCAGTTTTTCATTCCGCCGTGGCGGCACCGCCGAGGCATGAAACCGGCGCGTCCCAGGCCAGGGCTCCCGCGCAAGGGCCGCTGCGCCGCGCAGGGGGGGAAGCCGCGCAGCGGCTCAGGGTGGTGTTTCACGTTATTCCCGCATCAGCGCCTCGATCTCATCGGGCTGCACCGGCACGCCGCGCGTGATCAGTTCGCAGCCGTGGGCATGCACCACGGCATCGTCCTCGATGCGGATGCCCAGGTGGTGGAAGGCTTCGGGCACGCCCGGCGCGGGGCGCACGTACAGGCCCGGCTCGATGGTCAGCACCATGCCGGGGCGCAGGATGCGGCTCGGGCGGTCCTTGATGGGCTCGCCCGAGAGCGGGTCGCGGCGCTCGCTCACCTGGCCCACCTCGGACGGTTCGACGTAGCTGCCGCAGTCGTGCACGTCCATGCCCAGCCAGTGGCCGGTGCGGTGCATGTAGAACGGAAAGTAGGCGCGCTTTTCAATGACGTCCTGCACGCTGCCGTGCTGGTTCGTGTTCAGCAGGCCCAGGTCGAGCAGTCCTTGCGCCAGCACGGCCACGGTGGCGTCGTGCGGGTCGGTGAAGCGCGCGCCAGCTTTCGTCGCGGCCACGGCGGCCTCCTGGCTGGCCAGCACCAGGTCGTATAGCGCGCGCTGTGGTCCGGTGAAGCGCCCGCTGGCCGGAAAGGTGCGCGTGATGTCGCTGGCATAGCCGTCGTATTCGCAGCCGGCATCGATCAGCACCAGCTCGCCATCGCGCACGGGTGCCCGGTCGGCGCGGTAGTGCAGCACGCAGGCATTGGCGCCCGCCGCGACGATGGAGTTGTAGGCCGGGGCCTGCGCGCCATGTTCGCGAAAGGCGTGCAGCAGCTCGGCGTCGAGGTGGTACTCGCGCACCTCATGGCCCGCGCGCAGCATGCGTGCGCAGCGCTGCATGGCGCGGACGTGGGCCTGGGCGCTGATCTGGCTGGCGTGGCGCATCAGTGCCAGTTCGTGCGCGTCCTTCACCAGGCGCATTTCGTCGAGCAGCAGGCACAGGTCACTCTGCCGTGCCGGGCTCAGGGCTCCGTAGCGCGCGCGGGCGCGCACCGGGGTGAGCCAGCCGTCCACGCGCGCGGCCAGACCGGCGTGCGTGGCGAAGGGGTACCAGACGCAGGCGCGGTTCTCCAGCAGGCGTGGCAGGCGCTGGTCCAGCTCGGTTGCGGCAAAGGCCTCGTTCAGGCCCAGCGCGGCCACGGCGGCCTCGGGGCCGAGGCGGTAGCCGTCCCAGATCTCGCGCTCGGGGTCCTTGGGGTTGCAGAACAGCGTGCCGTGGCCGTCGGCCGTCAGCACCAGGCAGGCATTCGGTTCGGTAAAACCCGTGAGGTAGTAGAAGTAGCTGTCGTGGCGGTAGAGGAAGTCGCTGTCGCGGTTGCGCAGGTGCTCGGGCGCGGTGGGGATGATGGCGATGCCATCGGGGCCCAGTTGCGCGGCCAGGCGGGCGCGGCGCTCGGCGTAAAGGGATTGCGGCACGTTCAGGGTCATGGCGAGGGGGCGGTTGCGTTGAGTTCGGCCAGGCGCTCGGGCGTTCCCACATCGGTCCAGCGGCCGGTGTAGAGCGCTGCGCTCACCCGGCCATTGTCCATGGCACGGCGTAATAGCGGTGCCAGCGGGGCGGCGATGCCCTGGGGGTTGCCGGGGGGAATGTCGCACCAGGGCGGCGCGAACAATTCAGCGCGCAGCAGCGCGATGGTGCTGTAGGTGTAACGCGGCGCCGTGGATTGCGGCGGCAGGTTCAGCGCCAGGCCCTCGGGCGAGAGTCCGAAATCGCCGCGCAGGTTGTGCGCGGGATTGGGCACCAGCCACAAGTGGGCCAGCATGTCACTCGCCGTAAACGCATCGGCGGCCGCTGCGTCAAAGCGAAAGTCCGGTGCGAACACGTCGCCTGCGGCGAGCCAGAAGACATCGCCCAGCAGTGGCAGGGCCCGCGCAATGCCGCCGGCCGTCTCCAGGGCGCCGCCAAAGTCGCGGCCTTCGTGTGAGTAGAAAATAGATAGCGCCTCGCGCTTATCCAGAGCGGTCTGCGGGCCAAAATGGTCTGAAAATCGGGTGCTGATCTGCTCGCCCAGCCAGGCCGTGTTGATGACTGCGTGGCGCACCCCGGCGGTCTGCAGCGCCTGCAAATGCCATTGCAGCAGCGGCTGGCCGCGCACGTCGAGCAGGGGCTTGGGCGTGGTGTCGGTGAGGGGGCGCATGCGCTCGCCACGGCCCGCGGCCAGCAGCAGGGCGGGGGGCTGTGACACTGCGGACGGAGGAGGTGCGAGGCCATTCATGGCGGCACTGTAGTGCATCGCCGCGGCAGCGAACGGCGGGCCCGTACAGCGTCCATCGGGGCAGGCCGCTAAAATCACGGGTTTTCCCTCCTCTCCCTGACCGGAACCGCCCCACATGGCCAATTCTCAACAGATGGCGAATGCGATCCGCGCACTCGCAATGGATGCCGTTCAACAAGCCAATTCCGGCCACCCCGGTGCCCCCATGGGCATGGCGGACATGGCCGTGGCACTGTGGGGCCGCCACCTGCAGCACAACCCGGCCAACCCGCACTGGGCCAACCGCGACCGCTTCGTGCTGTCCAACGGCCACGGCTCCATGCTGATCTACGCGCTCTTGCACCTCACGGGCTACGACCTGCCCATGCAGGAGCTGAAGAACTTCCGCCAGCTGCGCAGCAAGACCGCCGGTCACCCCGAGGTGGGCCACACCCCCGGCGTCGAGACCACCACCGGCCCGCTGGGCCAGGGCGTCACCAATGCCGTGGGCATGGCGCTGGCCGAGAAGCTGCTGGCTGCCGAATTCAACCGCGAAGGCCACGCCATCGTGGACCACCACACTTACGTGTTCCTGGGCGATGGCTGCCTGATGGAGGGCATCAGCCATGAGGCCGTGGCCCTGGCCGGCGCCTGGAAGCTCAACAAGCTGATCGCGCTGTACGACGACAACGGCATCTCCATCGACGGCCAGGTCGCCCCCTGGTTCATCGACAACACCGCGCTGCGCTTCGTCGCCTGCGGCTGGAACGTGATCGGCCCGGTCGATGGCCACGACCCCGAGAAGGTGGACGCTGCCATCGCCGAGGCGCGCAAGCAGACCGAGCGCCCCTCGCTCATCATCTGCAAGACACACATCGGCAAGGGCTCGCCCAACCGCGCCAACACCGCCAAGGCCCACGGCGAGCCGCTGGGCGCCGAGGAAATCGCGCTGACACGCGAGGCCCTGGGCTGGAGCCACGCGCCCTTCACCGTGCCCGACGAGGTGTACGCTGACTGGAACGCCCGCGCCACGGGCTTTGCCGCCGAGCAGGCCTGGAACGAGCGCTTTGCCGCCTACCAGGCCGCCTTCCCAGAACTGGCGGCTGAATTCACCCGTCGCATGAATGGCGACCTGCCCGCCTCGTTCGCCCAGGTGGCCGTGGACACCGTGGTCCAGGCCCACACCAAGGGCGAGACCGTGGCCAGCCGCAAGGCCAGCCAGCTGGCGCTCGAAGCCTTTACCGCCGCGCTGCCCGAGCTGCTGGGCGGCTCGGCCGACCTGACCGGCTCCAACCTCACCAACACCAAGAGCACGCCCAACCTGCGCTTCGACATGCAGGGCCAGGTGGTCAAGAACGAGGCCGGCGTGGGCGGCCGCCATATCAACTACGGCGTGCGCGAGTTCGGCATGGCCGCCATCATGAACGGCGTGGCGCTGCACGGCGGCTACATCCCCTACGGCGGCACCTTCCTGACCTTCAGCGATTACAGCCGCAACGCCATCCGCATGGCCGCGCTGATGAAGCAGCGCGTGATCCATGTCTTCACGCACGACTCCATCGGCCTGGGCGAAGACGGCCCCACGCACCAGTCCATCGAGCACGTGGCCAGCCTGCGCCTGATCCCCAACCTCGACGTCTGGCGCCCTGCCGATACGGCCGAAACCGCCGTGGCCTGGAGCGTGGCCCTGAGCAACCGCGACAAGCCCACCGTGCTGGCCCTTTCGCGCCAGAACCTGCCCTACGCGCCCAAGCGCGACCTGGGCGACATCTCGCGTGGCGCCTATGTGCTGTCCGAGCCCAAGGACGTGGGCCTGAAGAAGAAGGCCCAGGCCGTCATCATCGCCACCGGCTCCGAGGTGCAGCTCGCCCTGAAGGCGCAGCGCCTGCTGGCAGCAAAAAAGATCGCTGTTCGCGTCGTCTCCATGCCGAGCACGACCACGTTTGACCAGGAAGACGTGAAGTACAAGAAGGCCGTTCTGCCCACGGGCATCCCGCGCATCGCCGTGGAGATGGGCGTGACCGACGGCTGGTGGAAGTACGGCTGCGCCGCCGTCGTTGGTATTGACACCTACGGCGAGTCGGCCCCGGCGCCGGTGCTGTTCCAGCATTTCGGCTTCACCGAAGAGAACGTGGCGGCCACCGTGCAGGCGGTGCTCAAGCGCAAGTGAATCGCAACTGATTTCGGCAATCAACCTTGGAGAGATAGAGCTATGACGATCAAAGTAGGCATCAACGGCTTCGGCCGCATCGGCCGCATGGTGTTCCGCGCCGCGGTGCAGAACTTCTCGGACATCGAAGTCGTGGGCATCAACGACCTGCTGGAGCCCGATTACCTGGCCTACATGCTCAAGTACGATAGCGTGCACGGCCGCTTCAAGGGCGAAGTTTCGGTCGAGGGCAACACCCTGGTCGTGAACGGCAAGAAGATCCGTCTGACCCAGGAGCGCGACCCCGCCAACCTGAAGTGGAACGAAGTCGGCGCCGACGTCGTGGTCGAGGCCACCGGCCTGTTCCTGGACAAGGCCAGCGCCGAGAAGCACCTGGCCGCCGGTGCCAAGAAGGTGCTGATGTCCGCTCCCTCCAAGGACGACACGCCCATGTTCGTGTTCGGCGTGAACCACGAGAAGTACGCTGGCCAGGCCATCGTGTCCAACGCCTCGTGCACCACCAACTGCCTGGCCCCCGTGGCCAAGGTGCTGAACGACACCTGGGGCATCAAGCGCGGCCTGATGACCACCGTGCACGCTGCCACCGCCACGCAAAAGACCGTGGACGGCCCGTCGAACAAGGACTGGCGCGGTGGCCGCGGCATCCTCGAGAACATCATCCCCTCGAGCACGGGCGCGGCCAAGGCCGTGGGCGTGGTGATCCCCGAGCTGAACAAGAAGCTGACCGGCATGGCCTTCCGCGTGCCCACCTCTGACGTGTCGGTGGTGGACCTGACGGTCGAGCTGAACAAGGAAGCCACGTACGAAGAGATCTGTGCCGCCATGAAGGCCGCCTCCGAAGGCGCCATGAAGGGCGTGCTGGGTTACACCGAAGACAAGGTCGTGGCCACCGACTTCCGCGGCGAGCCCTGCACCTCGGTGTTCGACGCCGAAGCGGGTATCGCCCTGGACAAGACCTTCGTGAAGGTCGTGTCCTGGTATGACAACGAGTGGGGCTACTCGAACAAGTGCCTGGAAATGGCCCGCGTGATCGCCAAGTAATAGCCTGGTGATCTGGCCTTGTCCAGCGTAGGGGCTCCTTCGGGAGCCCTTTTTTGTTACAACGCCGACAAAGCCTGGCCCGATAATGCGCCGGATGACATCGAAGTTGAGGGTTTGGGGCATGCGAAAGCGCGCAATGGCCAGGTGGACGACCGGCCTGCTGGGTGGACTGGCGATCCTGGGGGCCCAGGCGCAAACAACGGCGTCCGGTGTTGCTGACGCGTCTCCCCAGCTGGCACGAGGCTGGATCGTCAAGCTCAAGGACAGCAAGCCACAGCCTGTGGTTCGGCTGGCGGCGGCGGCTGTGCCCTCGGACGGGGCGGTGAGCCAGCGTAACCGGCTGTGGCAGGCGGCCATCCGGCAGCGTGTAGGCATGCTGGCCCACAAGCCGACCGCATTCGGCGCCCAAGTGGTGCACACCGGGCGGCTGATGACGGTCGCCGAGGCCGAGGCAGAGGCGCAGCGGCTGCGCCAGGATCCGGATGTCGAGTGGGTGGTGGTCAACGCCATCGAGCGGCGTAGCTCCTTCACCGGCTTCACGGGTGCGCAGCCCAACGATCCTGAGTATGCGGCGCAGGTTTGGCTGAGCGCCTCCAACGCGTCTGCGAGCACGCGCGGCGTGGCGAACTTTCCGGGCGCGTGGAGCCGCATGGCCACGTGGTTTTCGGCGACCGGCACGGCGTACAGCCGCACGCTGTCGCCGGTCGCGGTGGCCGTGCTCGACACCGGCACCATTGACGCTTTGACACCTGGGACCTACGAGCGGCTCGGCCCGCACCCGGAGTTGACAGGCCGACTTTACGCGGGCTATGACTTCGTGTCGGAACTGGAGTACTCGCGTGACGGGAATGGCCTCGACAGCGATCCGAACGACCCGGGCGATGGCCTGACCCGGTGGGACAAGGAACGCGACCCGCTGTTGTACCCTAAGAAATGCGACCCGACGGACAGCTCCTGGCACGGCTTTTCCATCATCAACATGCTGGCCGCCCGCAGCGACAACAGCCTGTTCGGCGCGGGCATTCTGGCGCCGCTGCCTGGCAACGTGGTGATTCCGGTGAGGGTGGGCAGTGTCTGTGGTGCAGACCGCAGTGACATCATCGAGGGCATGTTGTGGGCTGCTGGGGTCAGCTACCAGGGCAGCCCGCCCGTCAACCCCCACCCGGCGCGGGTGATCTCTCTGAGCTACGGGGGCGACGGCAACTGTGAGAACACCGGGTATGCCGCTCCGGTCCAGACGCTGCGCCAGCGTGGCGTGCTGGTGGTGGCGTCTGCCGGCAACGGCGATGACAACGGCTTGGGTCGGACCGCACCGACCGTACCGGCGGCTTGCCCCGGTGTGTTGGCGGTGACGGCGCTTCATCAGCGAGGCAGCAAGGCCGCCTATGGCAACTTTGTCAGGACGGCCTCGGGTGACCGCTGGGGCCTGTCGGTGGCAGCGGGCGAGGCCGCACTCGGCGACGCGGGAGTACGCACCTTGAGCAATGTCCCTCGGCGTGACCCGCAAGCGTATCCGAACGATTTCAGAACGCTTCAGAGCGATGTGTTTGCGATGGCGTCCCTGATTGGCACGAGTTTTGCCGCACCGCAGGCGGCCGGCGTGGCGGCTCTGATGCTGGCACTCGACCCCAGCCTCACGCTGGATGAGCTGTTGACCTTGCTGACCCAGTCGGCGAATGCCAGCTTTCCGGTGGTGAGTGGGTTGCCCACCTGCAGCAGCCTGAACCGCGGCGCCTGCAACTGCACCACGTCGGCTTGTGGCTCGGGCATCCTGAATGCAGATCAGGCCATTGGCGCCGTTCTTGCGCGTCTGGCGCCCTTGTCTAGCGCGCCGGTAGCGTTTGAGTCCACAGCTGCGGCGACGAGCAGTTTCATGCCGGATCGTCTAAAGTCCAGCAACAGCGGCGGTGGCGGGGGTGGCGGGGGCAACGTCTCGTTCGCCTGGGGCGTTGGCCTGTTGAGCCTCGTTATCTGGCAGCTCTGGCAGACCTTGGCGCTGCGGCGTCAGAACCGGCAGGCTGTGAAGGTCTGACCGCGAGGCAGATCCAGACCCGACAGCGCCAGCTGTGCCTTGCTGTCGGCTTGTGCGACCCGCATCAGTCGGCGCTCGATGGCAGCGCGCACCTGCACGACGCGGGCGGTGCGGATGCCGCGCTGGCGGAACTGCACCAGAGCTGCCTGCGCAGCGGCTTCCTGTTCATGTCGACCCAGGCTGATGCCCGGCGCCAGGCTGGCGGGGCTGCGCAAGACCTCGAAGCGCAGATCATCCATGCGGCGCAATTCTTCCTGCTTGCGGTCGAGCTGCTCCTCGCTGGCGAAAGGCCCCATGTAGACCGCCCACTGTGCTGGGCTGGCGCGTGTGACCGTGGCCCACGCCAGGCCGGGGAGAACCTGACGCACGCGTTGCTCGACATCTGCAAACTCTTCGTCGTTGAATGGACCCGCCTCGATGCAGATCGCGGCTTGATCCACGCTGCTGGCCGGTGTGGTGGCCGGGGTGGTCGCCGCTTGCAGCGCGGCAATCGGGTGACGGGGCAACACCACCACACGGTCGGCCTCGACCTCGGTTCGTGGTGGAACGGCTTCAGTGGCCTCACTGCCCAGCCAGCCCTGCGCCCACGCAAAAAAGGCCAGATTGGCCACCAGCAGCAGCAAGACGAGAAGACGCAGCATGTCGCTTGAACGGGCGCGGTTGTGGGCGCAGATCAGTGAATGGGAACAGGGGCAGGGCGCACGCTGACCTCACCGGTTTGCCAGCGCTGCAACCCAGTCGGAGTATGCACGAGCAGGGCGCCGTCGCTGTCGACGCCCTGGCACAGGCCCGTGGCCAGGGCGGGCTGCGGCGCGCCCTGGTCTGCGCCCAGGCCAGTGGTGAGCTGCACGGTGCGGCCCTGCAGCACGTCGCGGCGCGCATAGGCGGCCTGCCATGGCGCAAAGCCGGTGTCGACAAACTGGCGGACTCGCCCCAGCAGTGCCGGCACCACCCAGGCCCAGACGGTGCCCACGGTCAGGGCGCGCTGGGCGGCCTGCGGCAGGCAGGCGGCCTCGGGCATCGGGGGCGGGGGCAGCACGTTGAGCCCCAGCCCGATCACCACCCAGCGCTCGCTGGACGAGAGCCCCGGCGCAGGGCAGGCTTCGATCAGGATGCCGCCCAACTTGCGCTCGCCCAGCCACAGGTCATTGGGCCACTTGAGGCCGACCGGTTGGGCGCTGGATGCGTTGGCGTCGGTCTGCTCGCCCTGAAGGCCTGCATCGAGTGCCTCGGCCACGGCCAGGCCCACGGCCAGAGACAGGGCTGTGCCGCCGCCGGGGATGCGGTCCAGATCGATCACGAGCCCGGTGGAACAGGTCAGCGTGGCACCGGGCCGGGCCTGCCAGCTGCGGCCCATCCGACCTCTTCCGGCGGTCTGGGTCACAGCGGTCAACACCGATGGATGGCATGAGCCTTGGCGGCCCTGCTGGACCAGGCGCGTGTTGGTCGAATCCACCTCCGGCAGCACCTCGACGGTGAGCCCGGGCCAGTCGGCTTCGCACTCCATCCAGATGCGCTCGGCCGCGCCATGAAGGTCGGCCATCACGGCCGCCAAATCGGGAACTGCCATGGTTCAGCGGCGGCGGGTGGCCAGCATGGTGCCACGGCAGGCGGGCGTGCCGCACCAGCAGGCATACTCTTTCTTGAGCTTGGGCGTGATGCGTTCGTCGATCACCAGGCCGTAGTCGAAGAACAGCTCTTCGCCGGGCGCGATGTCGCGCAGCGCCCGCAGAAAGACTCGAAAACCTTGTTGCTCGGCTTCCAGATTGGGTGAGCACGAGTGGTTGATCCACTTGGCTGAGTTGCCTTCGTGCTTGCCATCGATCACGTGGCCGTCGTCCAGATGGAAATAAAAGGTATGGTTGGGCTGGGCGGGATCATGGGGATGGCGCTCCAGCGCTTCTTCCCAGGTGATGATCTCGCCCTTGTATTCGAGCACCATGTCGCCGGCCGTGATGGGCTGGATCGCGAAGACCCCTTTGCCGTGCACGCCCGAGCGGCGCACCTGGGTGCGGCGGCCGCCGGGCGCATCACTGGCGCGGCTGGCGGCGGTGCGGGCGGCCGGGTGGGGTTTTTTCGTGGCTTGCGTCATCGGCCGGATTCGGTAAATTGAAATTGTGGGCGCGCGCGTGCCCGCGTGTGCACGTGTGTGCATGCGCGCGCGCGAGAAGCCCGATTGTATGGATCAAAGAACACAACACGCATGAGCAAAGCGCTGGTCATCGCCGAAAAACCCTCTGTGGCCCAGGACATCGTCCGGGCCCTCACGCCGGTGGACGGCAAGTTCGAGAAGCACGATGAGTACTTCGAATCGGAGCACTACGTCGTCAGCTCGGCCGTCGGCCACCTGGTCGAGATCAAGGCCCCGGACGAATTCGATGTGAAGCGCGGCAAGTGGAGCTTCGCCAACTTGCCCGTCATCCCGCCGCATTTCGACCTCAACCCGATCGACAAGAGCAAGGGCCGGCTCAACGCCCTGGTCAAGCTCATCAAGCGCAAGGACGTCGACACCCTGATCAACGCGTGTGACGCGGGGCGCGAGGGTGAGCTCATCTTCCGCCTGATCGTGCAGTACGCGGCCGACAGCACGGCCACGACACGCGCCAAGGGCCTGGGCAAGGACGTCAAGCGTCTGTGGCTGCAGAGCATGACGCCGGCGGCCATCCGCGATGGCTTCGAGGCCCTGCGCACCGACGAGCAGATGATGCCGCTGGCCAGCGCCGCGCGCTGCCGCTCCGAGGCCGACTGGCTGGTGGGCATCAACGGCACGCGCGCCATGACGGCCTTCAACTCGCGGGACGGCGGCTTTTTCCTGACCACCGTGGGCCGGGTGCAGACGCCGACGCTGTCCATCGTGGTCGAGCGCGAAGAAAAGATCCGCAAGCACGTCTACCGCGACTACTGGGAAGTGCGTGGCACCTTTGGCGCGCAGGCCGGGGCCTATGAGGGCAAGTGGTTTGATCCCGATTTCAAGAAGGACAAGGCTGCGCTGGAGGGCTCGGCCGAGGCCGAGTTCAAGGCCGATCGCGTCTGGTCGGCTGCGGAGGCCCAGGCGATTGCCGATGCGGTGCGCGGCAAGCAAGGTACGGTCACCGAAGAGTCCAAGCCCAGTACCCAGGCCAGCCCGCTGCTGTATGACCTGACCACGCTGCAGCGCGAGGCCAACTCGCGTTTTGGTTTCAGCGCCAAGACCACGCTGGGTCTGGCCCAGGCCCTGTATGAAAAGCACAAGTTGCTGACCTATCCCCGTACCGACTCGCGTGCCCTGCCTGAGGACTACATCGGTGTGGTCCAGCAGACCATGGGCATGATCGCTGACGAGGACATGCCAGGCCCCCTTCGTGAGTTGTCGCAGCACGCGCGCAAGGCCGTTAACGACGGCTACATCAAGCCCAGCAAGCGTGTGTTCGACAACGCCAAGGTGTCGGATCACTTTGCCATCATCCCCACGCTGCAGGCGCCCAAGGCCTTGACCGAGGCCGAGGCCAAGCTTTATGACATGGTGGTCAAGCGCTTCATCGCGGTGTTCTACCCGGCGGCCGAGTTCCAGGTGACCACGCGCATCACCAAAGTGCCTGCTGCGGACAAGACGCACCACTTCCAGACCAACGGCAAGGTGCTGGTCAAGCCGGGCTGGATGGCCGTGTATGGCAAAGAGGCCGCGGAGGAGGGCGATGACGCCCACTTGGTGCCGGTAGAGGCTGGCGAGACGGTGGCCAACGAGGACATCGTGGTGTCGGCCCACAAGACCAAGCCACCGGCCCGCTACACCGAAGCGACGCTGCTGAGCGCCATGGAAGGCGCGGGCAAGTTGATCGACGACGAAGAGCTCAAGGCCGCGATGCAGGAAAAGGGCCTGGGCACGCCAGCGACGCGTGCGGCCATCATTGAAGGTCTGTTGACCGAGAAGTACATGCTGCGAGAGGGCCGCGAGCTGATTCCCACGGCCAAGGCCTTTCAGCTGGTGACGCTGTTGCGCGGCCTGGGCGTGGAAGAGCTGACCAAGCCCGAGCTGACGGGCAACTGGGAGCACAAGCTGGCCGAGATGGAAAAGGGCCGCCTGAGCCGCGAGGCTTTCATGAGCGAGATCGCCGCCATGACGCAGCGCGTGGTGCAGAAGGCCAAAGAGTACGACCGAGACACCATTCCGGGCGACTACGCGACCCTGAAGACCCCCTGCCCGAACTGCGGTGGCGTGGTCAAAGAGAACTACCGCCGTTTCACCTGCACGGGTGCGGACGGACAGGGTGAAGGTTGTGGCTTCAGCATGACCAAAATCCCGGCAGGGCGCAGCTTTGAGCTCGATGAGGTCGAGACGCTGCTGAGCGCGCACAAGCTGGGCCCACTGGAGGGCTTTCGCTCCAAGGCTGGCTGGCCGTTCACGGCCGAACTCAAGCTGGTCAAGGACGACGAGGCGAACAACTGGAAGATGGAGTTCGACTTCGGCGAAGACGCCAAGAAGGAAGAGGAATCCGGCGAGCCGGTGGACTTCAGCAACGCCACCACGCTGGGCGCCTGCCCCAAGTGCGGTGGCAGCGTGTACGAGCACGGCACCAACTACGTGTGCGAGCACACGCTGGGCGGGGGCAAGGCCAAGTGCGATTTCAAGAGCGGCAAGGTCATCCTGCAGCAGCCCATCACGCCGGAGCAGTTTGGCAAGCTGCTGGAGACGGGCAAGACCGATCTGCTGGAGAATTTCGTGTCCAACAAGACGCGGCGTAAGTTCAAGGCCTTCCTGAGTTGGGACGCCAAGGCCGGCAAGGTGGGCTTCGAGTTCGAGCCGCGCGCGCCCAAGGCGCCTGCCAAGAAGGCTGCGCGCAAGGTGGCGGCCAAGAACAGCACCTGATTGAGCCGAGACATCGCGCCAGGAGTCCCCCATGAGCTTCATCCGCACCTCGCGCCACCTGCTGCACCCGGACAGCGGCTGCACGCTGCCTGAGCACGAGGTCACGCCGCAGGCGGTGTACCTCGAGCGCCGGCGGTTCGTGGAGGGCCTGGCCGGTGCGGGCGCCCTCGTGGGAGCGGGTGGCCTGGTCGGCGCGCCTGCGTGGGCCCAAGGTCAGCCTGCGGCCGTCAAAGGGCCGGGCAAACTGCCTGCGCTGGCTGCGCAGCGCACGGCCTTGGCCGGCGGGGTGGTGACGGACAAGCTCACGCCTTATCAGGACGTTACCACCTACAACAACTTCTACGAATTCGGCACCGACAAGTCGGATCCGGCCGAGCGGGCCCACACTCTCAAGTCGCGACCCTGGACGCTGGTGATCGATGGCGAGGTCAACAAGCCCCAGCGCCTCGGCCTGGATGACCTGTTGAAGCTCGCGCCCATGGAGGAGCGCATCTACCGACTTCGCTGTGTCGAGGGCTGGTCGATGGTCATCCCGTGGGTAGGCTACAGCCTGTCACACCTGATCCGACGGGCCGAGCCGACCGGCAAGGCGCGGTATGTCGAGTTCGTCACCCTGGCTGATCCCAAGCAGATGCCCGGGTTGAGGTCGCCGGTGCTGGACTGGCCGTATGTGGAGGGCCTGCGACTGGATGAGGCGATGCACCCGCTGACGCTGATGGCCTTTGGCCTGTATGGCGAGATCCTGCCCAACCAGAATGGCGCGCCGCTGCGCCTGGTCGTGCCGTGGAAGTACGGCTTCAAGAGCGCCAAGTCGATTGTTCGCATCCGTCTGCTCGACAAGCCCAATACCCCGAGCTGGGTCAAAGCGGCGCCACAGGAATACGGTTATTTTTCAAACGTGAACCCGAAGGTGGACCATCCTCGCTGGAGCCAGGCGACCGAGCGCCGCATTGGCGAAGGGGGCCTGTTCACGCCCCGCCGGCCGACCTTGATGTTCAATGGCTATGAGGCCCAGGTCGGTCAGTTGTACGCAGGGATGGACCTGAAGCGTCATTTTTGAGCCCTGATCCCGATGTCGACCGCTGTTCAAAGCCGGCTCAACGCCTGGCTGTTGCACCCCTGGGCCAAGCCCGCATGCTGGGTGCTGTGTGCCATCCCCGCGCTCGCCCTGCTGGCGGCGGCGTTCGGAGACGCGCTGGGCGCCAATCCTGCCGAGCGTCTGATCCGCGAGACCGGCGAGTGGGCTTTGCGCTTTCTGTGGCTGACCTTGTTGATCTCGCCGTTGCGAGAACTGGCCGGGCTGCCCGGCGTATTGCGGCTGCGCCGGCCCCTGGGCGTCACGGCGTTTGTCTATGCCGCGCTGCATTTTCTGGCCTACGCATGGCTGGACAAGGGGCTGATCCTGCCGGACATCTTCGCCGATGTCTTCAAGCGCAACTTCATTCTCGTGGGCATGTTGGCGTTGTTGTTGATGCTGCCATTGGCGCTGACCTCGTTCAACGCGTCCATCCGCGCACTGGGTGGGCGGCGCTGGCAGATGCTGCACAAGCTCGTCTACGCGGTGGCGCTGCTGGGCCTGCTGCACTTCTACTGGAAAAAATCGGCCAAGAACGATGTGGACGAGGTCATGGTGTATGCCGTGCTGCTGGCGCTGCTGCTGGGCTGGCGCGTGATGCGGCGCGGCGGCATCCTGGCGGCGCTCAGGGTGCATTGAACGACGGCCTCGTGTTATCCCGGGGGTGATGTCGGCGCCGCGCTTGCGCGGTTTCCCGGGGGTGGGGCGCGCTGGCAAATGAATGGCCGGCGTGGCGAATCAAGGGGGTAGGGCGGGCTGCCTAGCATCAGGGCAGTTCCATACACGCACCCTCCAGGAGCCTCCCATGACCGTCCGTCCCCGTCTGAGCGCGTTGGCGCTCATGGCCATGCTGCCGCTGGCCTCGCATGCAGCTTACTTCCAGTGGGAAGCCGTTGAGCTGCCCGCCAGCACCGGCGCGGCCTGCGGCGATGGCTCGCCTTATCGCTTCTTCGTCAACCGCACGCCCTTCAGCAGCAAGACCGTCGTGGTCTTTGAAGGCGGTGGCGCCTGTTGGGATCAGAACGCCTGCGCGGGCAAAAGTGACGGTCCGCTGGGCATTGCCATTCTGTCGGCGTCGAACCCGAACGGCATCCCCAAGGACTACATGACCAATGTGTTCAACGTCCTCAATGGGGGGATGTCGGGCCTGGCGCTGGGCGGTCTGATCACCCCGTTCTCGATGCGCCTGCATCCGCTGCAGCGCGTGCAGACCCAGAACTGGAACATCGTCTACGCACCTTACTGCACTGGCGACGTGCACACCGGGAACAAGATCACGGCCTACACCGACGCTGACCCGGCCAAGCCCCGCGTGCAGTACCACAAGGGCAGCATCAATGGCTATGCCATGGCCCAGTGGCTGGGCGCCAACATGAAGCGCCCGGATCACCTGCTGGTCACCGGCTTCTCGGCGGGTGGCGCCGGCTCGACGGCCAATTACGGCTGGATCCGCCTGGCGATGAACCCCCGTAAGTCGGCTCTGCTGGCCGATTCGGGCCCGCTGTTCCAGGTCAACCGCACGGACAGCCCGGCGGTCTCGCCCTCGGTCAAGCTGCACAACAAGATCCGCGACGTCTGGGGGCTGGACGGCGCCGATGGTCTGGTGACCAAGCTGCTGACGATGTACCCCGATGCCGGCACGGCCGAAAACCTCGGCTCGCTGACCACCGGCCTGGCCAAGATCTTCCCTCGGGACCGCATGAACTTCAGCGTCTTCCAGCAGGACGCCATTTATTCGGCCTTCTCGTACACGCCTTTCTACCCGGAGATCGCGGCCGCCGAGTCGGGTGTGCCGCGCGACACACTGCTCAACCAGAAGTGGGCGCCCGAAGTGAGCAAGTGGGTCAATGCGATGAAACCGTATCCCAACGTGGGCTACTACGTGCCGTACTACCGCGATTTCCTGAAGTCGCACACGCTCACCACGCTGACCTTCTCGGGTACCGCCATCAAGGAGGCCAACATCGACAACCTGAACGTTGTGTTGGACAACTTGCTCGATGGCTCGGGCACCCCGATTCGTGCGTTTGAAACCCAACGCAATCTGCAGAACACCAAGGTCCCGGGCACGCTGGATTCGTTCCTGGCCTCGGTGTACAAGGCCCTCGGCTTGTAAGCGAGCGGCTCTCTCTCCTCCTCGTGTTTGGGCGCCGCACCCTCGGGTGTGGCGCTTTTTTTGTCGGGAAAGCCTGAGCGTGGCGCAGCGCAGCCTCGCGCTATGCTGTGGGCCGTGTACCAGAGGACATTGAACGGAGATGCACATCTCGCCCATGCACCTGAAGATCCTGGCCTACACCCTGGAGGTGGAAGGCCATGGTGCGTCGGCCGTGCTGCAGCGTTGCGGCTACCGCGTGCTGGATGACATCGACGAAGAGGGCGATTGGGTGCCCTTGGCGCGATTCGACGAGATGATGGCCGCCGCGCTGGAACACACGGGCGACCCGGCCTTCGCGCTGGTGGCGGGCAAGAGCCTGGCGCTGATGCGCTACGGGCACATGGTGCCGCTGGTGCTGTCTGCCCCCAGCCTGCGCGCCGTGATCCAGGATCTGGATCGGTATGCCGCGCTCGTGCAGGATCGCTCCGAATTGCAACTGGAAGATGCGCCGCCACATGCGCGCATCCATGTGCAGCCGCTGGTATCCGGGGGCGCCAGCGGGCACTTCCGGGCGGAGTTTGCCGTCACCAGCGCCATCCAGATGCTGCGTTTCGCCGGGGCCGATTCGGTCGACATCCTGCGGATTGACCTCGGGCTGCCCGAGCCTTCCGGCCTGCGCGCGCGCTACGAAGCCGCGCTGGGCAACCGCCTGCATTTCGGACAGGCCGAGTGGGGCGTGGTGTTCAACCGGGCGCTGCTGGATCGGCCCTTGCCGGCGCACGATCCGGTGGCCTATTCTGCGGCGCGCACGCGGGCCGAGGCGGCCTTGCAGGCCGTGCAGAGCCGCTCGGACGTGGCCGAGCGCGTGCGTCAGTGGCTGGTGGCCGAGTTCCCCCGTGTGGCGGCCATAGGCGAGGCCGCCCGCCATGTCGGTGTGTCAGAGCGCACGCTGCGGCGCCAGCTCTCGGCGCTGGGCACGTCTTACATGGAACTGGTGCAACAGAGCCAGCGGCTCATGGCCGAACAGTTGCTAGCCGAGCGGCGCCTGTCGATCAAGCAGGTGGCCGACGAGCTCGGGTTTGCGTCGGTGAGCACCTTCCACCGGGCTTTTCGGCGCTGGACGGGCCATACGCCGGCCACCTGGCAGGCCGATCAAGGCGCCTGAGCCCGGGCGGCTTGGGCGCGTCTGGCCGACAATCTCGGCCCATGTGGGCCCTGATCCAACAGTTTCTGCCGTTTTTCCTGCTGGTCGCCCTGGGCTGGGCGGCCACGCGCCGTGGGCTGGTGCCGGTCGATGGCATTGCCGCGCTCAACGTCTTCGTGCTGTATTTCGGCCTGCCCGCGATGCTGTTCAGGCTGGGGTTGGGCGGCGCGCTGTTGCAGCCGGGCCTGTCGGGGCTGTTGCTGGCTTATGCGCTGGCCGGCGGGGTCGTGCTCGTGCTGGGCTTCAGGTGGGCGGCTAGGCAAAGGCTCGGCCGCATGGATGCCGGCATGGCGGCGCTTGTGACGGCTTTCCCGAACACCGGCTTCCTGGGGCTTCCGCTGCTCACTGGCTTGCTGGGCCCGCAGGCAGCCGGGCCCGTGGCGGCCACCATTGCGGTCGACGTGCTGCTCTTCAGCACCTTCTGTCTGGCCTGGGGGCATGCCGGCGTGGGGCGGTGGGCGCTGTGGCCGCCGCTCGGGGGGGCGCTGCGCAATCCCTTGCTGCTGTCCATGGGGGCGGGCATGGTTTTCCAAGCGTGCGATTGGACCTTGCCGGGGCCGCTGGATGCCACGGTGATGCTGCTTGGGCAGGCTGCTTCGCCTGCCGCGCTGTTCACGCTGGGTGCCATCCTGGCGCGCGCTGGCGTGCGCGCGCGCATGACGCATCACGTGGGGGCAGCGACTGGTTTCGCCCTGGCCTGGCCAGTCGGCGTCAAGTTGCTGGTGCATCCGGTCTTGGTCTGGGGCGCCGGCCTGGCATTGCAGGCCCTGGGGCTGCCGGTGTCCGACGCCGGGCTGTTGGCGCTGACCCTCGCGGCCGCCCTGCCTGCGGCCAGTAATGTGTCCATGCTGGCCGAGCGCGTGGGTGCCGACACACAGGTCGTGGCTCGCATCATCCTGTGGACCACCGCGTTGGCGCTGTTGAGCCTCAGCGTGTGGGCGCCGTTGCTGGGGCTGCGAGTCAGTTGACCTTGAAGACGCCGATGGCGTGCGCCAGGCGCCCCGTCCTGTCCTGCAGGCTGGCGGCGGACTCGGAGGACTGCTGCACCAAAGCCGCGTTCTGTTGCGTGACCTCGTCCAGATGACCGACGGCCGCATTGACCTGGTTGATGCCGGCGGCCTGCTCCTTGGACGCGTCGCTGATCTGCTGAATCAGTTGGCTGACTTCGTTGACCTTGCCGACGATGTCCTGCATGGCCTGGCCCGCGTTGTTGACCAGTTCGCTGCCCGCCGCGACGCGCTCTACGCTGGCCTGGATGAGGCCTTTGATCTCGCGTGCGGCCTCTGCCGAGCGCTGCGCCAGCAGGCGCACTTCGCCCGCGACCACGGCGAAGCCGCGGCCCTGCTCGCCCGCCCGCGCGGCCTCGACTGCGGCGTTGAGCGCCAGGATGTTGGTCTGAAAGGCGATGCCGTCGATCACACCGATGATGTCGGCAATGCGCCGGGAGCTGTCACTGATGTCGCGCATGGTGTGAACCACCTGTCCCACCACATCGCCGCCATGGCGTGCCGCGCCGGATGCCTGCTCAGCGAAGCTGTTGGCATCCAGGGCCGTCTGGGTGTTCGCCCGCACGGTGGCGGTCATCTGGGTCATGGAAGCGGCCGTCTGCTGAAGCTGTGCCGCGGTGGCGTCTGTCCGGCTGTGAAGATCCTGATTGCCCTGCGCAATGTCGTCAGCGGCGCCATGCAGGCCTCTGACCTGGCTGCTGACATCGTCCACCAGCGAACGCAGGTTCAGCCCTGACTGGTTGATGGCCCGCAGAATCATCCCGATCGTGTCGGCGCGGTTGAGGTTGAGGTTCTCGCCGGGTTGACCCGCCGCTACCGCAGCCGCTTGCTGGTGGATCTGCTCGAGCGGGCGCGCAATCTGGGCGTTCAGCCACAGCAATCCCAACAGCGCAGCCACCAGATCCACACCGACCAGCCAGGCCATTTGTTGAGCGGGCAGCCCGATGAGCAGGCCGAAGAGGATGCTCACGGCAGTGATCAACACCGGCCCCATCGCCAGCCGCCAGCGCAACGACATCAGTTGGAACAGTGAGCGCCAGCGCATCCAGCCCTTGTGAACAATCAGGCCCTTGTGAAAGCCCAACGAGCCGGCCTGGCCATCGCGAAACCGCTGGTACAGCCGTTCTGTGGCGTCCACTTCTTGCCGCTCGGGGCGGGTGCGCACCGACATGTAGCCCACGACCTGCCCGCCCCGCTTGACCGGGGTCGCATTGGCGCGTACCCAATAGTGGTCGCCGTTCTTGCGCCGGTTTTTAACCAGCGCCGTCCAGGATTCACCGTTCTTCAACGTGGCCCACATGTCTGCAAAGGCCTCGCGCGGCATATCGGGATGGCGGACGAGGTTGTGTGGCTGGTTGATCAGCTCGTCCGGCGTGAATCCGCTGACCTGGATGAAAGCCTCATTGGCATACGTGATGCGGCTGTGGATGTCTGTGCTGGACATCAGCGTGGCATCGGCCGGGAAGCTGTATTCATGTTGGGTGACCGGAAGGTTCGTGCGCATGACTGCCTCGCAAAGGAGCGACCAAGGAAAGCAGTCGGAATATCGGTTTGTCTTGGTCAAATTGAAACCGGTTTTTTCACTTCAAGCGGGATAAAGTGCAGTTCTCACTCAAGACCTCCACGATGACAGGGTGAAACGATGTGGTGTAGTTGATTTGTCATGGACAAAAGTACTCAAGCGACGCGCGCCAGCACCGGCGCCAGTGCCACGCCCGTGTGCGTCCCCTTGGCCACGAGCTTCTCAGGCGCGCCTTCGGCCACCACCTTGCCGCCGCCTGCGCCCCCTTCCGGCCCCATGTCGATGACCCAGTCGGCCTCGGCGATAAGGTCCAGATCGTGCTCGATGACGACGACGCTGTGGCCGCCGTCGACCAGGCGGTGCAGCACGCGGATCAGCCGCTCGACGTCGGCCATGTGCAGGCCCACGGTCGGCTCGTCCAGCACATACAGGGTATGGGGTGCCTTCTGCCCACGCCGTCCGATGTCGTCGCGCACCTTGCTCAACTCGGTCACCAGTTTGATGCGCTGCGCCTCCCCGCCCGACAGCGTCGGCGAGGGCTGGCCCAGTGTCAGGTAACCCAGTCCGACGTCCTGCAGCAACTGCAGCGGGTGGGCAATAGAGGGCATCGAGGCGAAGAATCCGACTGCTTCATCGACCTCCATCTTGAGCACGTCGCCAATGTGTTTGCCGCGCCAGGTGGCGGCCAGCGTCTCGCGGTTGAAGCGCATGCCGTTGCAGGCGTCGCAGTGCACCTTCACATCCGGCAGGAAGGCCATCTCGATGGTGCGGATGCCCTGGCCTTCGCATTCGGGACAGCGGCCCTCGCCGGTGTTGAAGCTGAAACGGCCCGCACCCCAACCGCGCGCGCGGGCTTCGAGCGTGTCGGCGAACAGCTTGCGGATGGTGTCCCAGAAGCCAATGTAGGTGGCTGGGCAGGAGCGCGGCGTCTTGCCGATGGGTGTCTGGTCGACTTCGAGCACGCGGTCGATGGCCCCCCAGCCGTCCAGGCCGTCGCAGCCGAGCCAGGCCGGTTTGGTGCTGCCGCGCTCCTTGAACGGGATTGCCACAGCGGTTTGCACGTTGGCCAGCAGCACGTCGCGCGCGAGCGTCGACTTGCCGGAGCCCGACACGCCGGTGACGGCGACCAGCCGTTGCAGCGGCACCTTGATGTTCACGCCCTGCAGGTTATGCAGCCGTGCGCCCTTGAGCTGCAGCTGCGGCGTCGTCTTGTCGACGGGGCGGCGGCCGATCGGCGCGCCGGTGTCGTCCACGCGCAGCGGGTGCACCATGGGCGCGCGCAGGCAGCGGCCGGTGACCGAATCGGCGCTGGCCATCACGTCGGCCACTGTGCCCTCGGCCACGACCGTGCCGCCGCGCACCCCCGCGCCGGGGCCGATGTCGATGACGTGTTCGGCGCGGCGGATGGTGTCTTCGTCGTGCTCCACCACCACCAGCGTGTTGCCGGACTGGCCCAGCGTATGCAACGCATCCAGCAGCAACTGGTTGTCGCGCGGGTGCAGGCCGATGGTGGGCTCATCGAGCACGTAGCACACGCCCTGTAGGTTGCTGCCGAGCTGCGCGGCCAGCCGGATGCGCTGGGCCTCGCCACCCGACAGGGTGGGTGCAGCCCGGTCGAGGCTGAGGTAGCCCAGGCCCACCTGTTCCATGAAGGCCAGGCGCGACTTGATCTCGCTGACGATGTCGCGTGCGATCGTGGCCTCACGGCCATCCAGCTTGAGCTTTTCGCTCCACTTGCGGGCGTCCTTGACCGCCAGGGCGGATACCTGTGCGATCGAGTGCCCACGCAGCAGCACGGCCTGTGCGACGGGGTTGAGCCGTGCGCCGTGGCAGGTGCCGCAAGCCTGCTCGTCCACATCCTCGACGTCGGGCTCGGCGAATGTCTGCTCGCGCCCCTTGTTGTCGTCGGCCGCCTGCGAATCGTCCAGCGCCTTGCGCTGGTCACGCGTGAGCGCCAGGCCCGTGCCCACGCAATCGGGACACCAGCCATGCTTGCTGTTGTAGCTGAACAGGCGGGGGTCGAGCTCGGGGAAGCTCGTGCCGCAGCTCGGGCAGGCGCGCTGGGTCGAGAACACCTTGACGCGGCCCATGTGCAGGGTGGACTTGCCGGTGGCCAGGGCATCGGCCAGACCTTCGAGCCCTGTGATAAGGTGGACCACACCCTTGCCGTGTTCGAGGGCCGAGGCCAGCAGCTCGCGCAGGCGGGATTCGTTGTCGGGCGACACGACCACGTCACCGACAGGCAGCTCGATGGTGTGTTCGCGGTAGCGGTCGAGCTTCGGGCCCTTGGCCGTGCCCCAGCCCGCCACGGTCAGGAACTCGCCGTCCACCCGCAGGTAGTCGAAGCCCCGCGCCGACGCCCACTTGGCCAGTTCGGTGTAGACGCCCTTGCGGTTGACCACCAGCGGCGCCATCAGGCCGATGTGCTGGCCGCGGTACTCGCGCAACCACTGCGCGGCGATCGCCTCGGGCGTCTGCGGCAGCACGGGGATGGGGTGGCCTTCGCCGTCCCGACAGTGCGGGCAGTGCTGCACGCCGAGCTTCACATACAGCAGGCGCAGGAAGTGGTGGACCTCGGTGGTGGTGCCCACGGTGGACTTGCGCCCGCCACGCGACAGCCGCTGCTCGATGGCCACCGTGGGCGGGATGCCATACACCGCGTCGACCTCGGGTCGGCCGGCGGGTTGCACCAGCGAGCGCGCATAGGCATTGAGCGATTCGAGGTAGCGGCGTTGGCCTTCGTTGAACAGGATGTCGAAGGCGAGCGTCGATTTGCCCGAGCCCGACACGCCGGTGATGACGTTGAACTTGCCACGCGGGATGTGCACGGTCATGCCCTTGAGGTTGTTCTCGTGGGCGTTGATGACCTCGATGGCATGGGCGCCGGGGGCGTGTGCAGCGGCGTCACGGCGTTGCTTGCGGCGTTGGGCAATGAGCGACTGAAGCGGGCGACCGCTTTCTTCTGCTCGCACCACGGTGGCCCCGGTGGCCTCTTCCAGGCCCAGCGCCTGTTCATACTCGCGCAGGGCCAGCGCCGTGTGCGTGGCGCCATGTCGGAGGTCCTCTGGCGCGCCCTGGGCGACGATCTGGCCGCCTGCGTCGCCGCCTTCGGGGCCGAGTTCGATCAACCAGTCGCAGGCCCGGACCACATCGAGGTTGTGCTCGATCAGGATGATGCTGTTGCCGGCGTCGAGCAGCTTGGCGAACGCCCGCATCAGCTTGGCGATGTCGTCGAAGTGCAGGCCGGTGGTGGGCTCGTCGAACAGGAAGAGCGTGCCCTTGCGCGCGGTGCGCTGGCCGCTTTTGGCCATCTGCGTGGCGGCTTCGACCAGGTGCCCCGCGAGCTTCAGGCGCTGCGCTTCGCCACCTGACAAGGTGGGCACCGGCTGGCCCAGCTTCACGTAATCCAGTCCCACGTCGGAGAGCGGTTGCAGCGCGCGCACCACGTCCACATCCTGCGCAAACAGCTTGATGGCTTCCGCGACCGTGAGCTCCAGCACGTCCGAGATGCTGAGCTTGCGGTTGCCACGCTCGATCACCACCTCGCGCACCTCGGCGCGGAAGCGCGTGCCGTCGCAATCGGGGCAACGCAGGTACACGTCGCTCAAGAACTGCATCTCGACGTGCTCGAAGCCCGAGCCGCCGCAGGTCGGGCAGCGCCCGTTGCCCGCGTTGAAGCTGAAGGTGCCGGCCGTGTAGCCGCGCTCGCGCGACAGCGGCGTCACCGCAAACAGCGTGCGCACGGCATCAAACGCGCCCACATAGCTGGCCGGGTTCGAGCGCGCCGTCTTGCCGATGGGCGACTGGTCGACAAAGCTGACCGCGCTCAGCCAGTCGGCGCCCAGCAGCTCGTCGTGCTCACCCGGGCTCTCGGTGGCCTCGCCGAAGTGACGCAACAGGGCGGGGTGCAGGATGTCCTGGATCAGGGTGGATTTGCCCGAGCCACTCACGCCCGTCACGCCCACCAGGCGCTGCAGCGGAAAGTCGACGTTCAGATTCTTCAGGTTGTGCTGCCGTGCGCCCTGCAAGATCAGCTT
>OGCL01000540.1_pt1 | contig 39851 bp, 32 predicted proteins | sample 1570041 | NCBI WGS metagenome assembly OGCL01 (sample SAMN06266162, study PRJEB24511) | hot springs metagenome | isolation source: Hot spring water | place: South Africa: Limpopo | collected 2015-06-22 | reverse complement strand
TGACTCTGCTGATAACAACGGAAATCCTCATTTCTGCAATGACAATTGCAAGCCTTCATTCTTTCGGGCAAGCCTCAGTAACGGACGAATGTTGATTGATGAAAAGGGGGTGAGATTGTGATATTGCAGGCGTTAGCGAAATATTATGAGCGATTGGTGCAAGATGAGGCATCAGATATAGAGCCAGAAGGCTTTAAACGCGTAGCGATCCCTTTTGTAATAATCTTAAAAAAAGATGGCAGCATTGCTGGAATTGACGATACCAGAACAGGGGAAGGGAAAAGGAAACTGTCACGACCATATATTGTGCCAAAGGTTTTTGAGGGAAGCAGAACAGTAAATGTTAAGGCAAATCTACTATGGGATAAAGCAAGTTATGTTTTTGGGGTAAGTCCAAAGGGGGAACCGGAAAGATTGAATATACAGCGTAATAAATTTATCTCAACAATTACCGATTATTTTCCAAATCCTGATATTGACGAAGGAGTAAAAGCAGTTGTTAATTTCTTAAAGCACCATAATGAGAGCATTAAAAATTATCCAGAATGGGAAGAGATCAAGACTAAAGATCCATTTTTAGCCTTTAGGCTCGAAGGTGAACAATCACTCATTTGTAATCGTCATGCAGTAAAAGAAGCGATTGCAAATAAAGCTATTACAGCTGAAAAAGGCATTTGTTTAGTTACAGGTAAGATTGACGACTTGGCACGTCTTGAGAACCCCATTAAGGGGTTAAGAGGTTCTGGTAAAGGGGAATCGCACTTGGTTTCATTCAACGAACCAGCATATTGGTCCTATGGAAAAAAAGGGAAAGAATCTCGGCATAAGAATGCGCCGATTAGTAAATCTGCATCAGATGCTTATATACATGCTATCAACTATATGCAGCGTGATAATTCAAGACAATGGCTCAAAATTGGGGATGCTACCACAGTATTTTGGGCTGAGCGGAAGCATGAAATTGAAGACGTCCTTGCCGATATTTTTGGTGAACCTCCAAAGGATAATCCTGACCAAGATTATAAAGCACTTATCGCAATGTATAAATCACCTGAGACAGGTGCAAAGCTAGAACTCGATCCGAATACAAAGTTCTATGTCCTTGGACTTTCGCCAAATGCCGCTCGAATCGCAGTAAGGTTCTGGTATGCAGGTTCTGTTCGTGAAGTAGCTGAAAACATCTTTCAGCACTTTGAAGATATAAGCATCGTTCATGCTAATTATGAACCACCCAATTGTTCACTTAATGCATTACTTGCGGCAACAGCGGTGGAGACGAAAGACCCGACAAAAACAAATAGAGTTTACTTCAGGGGGAAATATTATGATGTGTTGCCTAATATTGCAGGTGACCTCATGAAGGCGATACTAACAAATACGCCTTATCCGCGAACTTTACTGAGCACTGTTATAGCAAGGATAAAGGCAGAGCAATCAAAAAAAGACCTAAAAACTGGAAAGTTAATTCAAAATGTGAGCTATCCCCGTGCTGCGATAATCAAGGCGATATTATGTCGGGACGCAAGATATAAAAATTTAAACGAAAAGGAGGTGGTTGACATGTCTTTAGACACAGGCAATACAAACCCCGGCTATTTACTTGGGCGACTTTTTGCTGTTTTGGAAAAAGTGCAAATTGAGTCCGCAGGCGGAGAAGGAAAGATTAACACTACGATTCGTGATCGCTTTTATGGATCTGCTTCAAGCACGCCAGTAGTTGCCTTCCCGAGCTTAATGAAACTGAAAAATCATCATTTGGCAAAACTCGAAAACTTTAAGGGTTTCTATGAGAAATTGATCGGGGAGATTATGGATAAGTTACCTGCTGATAAATCTTTTCCTTCTCATCTTTCACTTGATGATCAGGGAAGATTTGCAGTGGGATATTATCACCAGAGGCAGGACTTCTTCAAAAAAAATAACAGTTAATCAAATTAAAGGAGGGATAGACTATGAGCAATCCAATCAACAACCGTTACGACTTTGTATTATTTTTTGATGTAAAAGACGGCAACCCAAATGGCGATCCAGATGCTGGCAATCTGCCACGTGTTGACCCCGAAACAGGCCATGGACTTGTGACAGATGTGTGTCTTAAGCGCAAGGTTAGAAACTATGTGCAGCTGTTAAAAGGAAACAGCAAAGGATACGATATTTTTGTGAAAGAAAAAGCGATACTCAATGAATGTATTAGAAAGGGTTATGAGGCATTAGGCATCGATCTCAACGAACCTCCTGTAGACAAAAAAGATGGCGATAAGCGTAAAACCAAAGGCGAAGCTCAGGGCAGCGAAATTGATAGAGGGAAACAGTATATGTGTGAGACCTATTATGATGTACGCACTTTTGGAGCGGTGATGTCCACAGGGGCAAATGCTGGTCAGGTGCGTGGACCAGTTCAACTGACCTTTGCACGAAGCGTCAATCAGGTTGTCCCTCTTGAACATTGCATTACACGCGTAGCTAAGACAACTGAAGAAAGAGCGGAAGCAGGCGGTTCAGAGATGGGACGTAAATTTACCCTACCTTATGGACTCTATCGCTGCCATGGCTTTATTTCTGCGCCATTCGCGGCTCAGACAGGATTTAATGAAGATGATCTAAACTTGTTTTGGGAAACTCTTCTGAACATGTTTGAGCATGATCGTTCAGCTGCCCGTGGTCAAATGGCAACCCGCAAATTGATAGTCTTTAAGCACGCTTCTGCGATGGGCAATACACCAGCTCATAAACTTTTTGATATGGTTAAAGTTGAACCAAAAAAGAGTCTTTCAAGAGATTTCGATGATTACACAATAAAAGTTCCATCACAGACAGATATGCCGCAAGGGATAACACTGGAGGTCAGAGGTTAGATAGAAAATGACGATTGAGTCTCCCGACGATTTAATACAGCTTTCATCGCTTCAGCATTTTGTATTCTGCCCGCGTCAGTGCGCACTTATTCACATAGAGCAATTATGGGATGAAAATCTTTTTACTGCTGAGGGGCGGATTATGCACGAAAGGGTTGATCAATCAAATCGGGAGTCAAGAGGCAATATCCGTATTGACTATGGCGTTCCGATTCGGTCTCTTAGACTTGGTATTGTTGGAAAGGCTGATGTCGTTGAGTTTCACAGGCATGGGGAGAAATGGATGCCCTTTCCAGTCGAATACAAACGCGGTAAGCCCAAAATAGATAATTGCGACAGGGTGCAGCTTTGCGCTCAGGCTATCTGCCTTGAAGAGATGCTTGACGTAGAAATCAAATCAGGCGCTATTTTTTATGGTAAAACACGACGCAGGAGTGATGTTATTTTCGATGAAAAACTACGCATAGAAACAGAACAAACAGCAGTGAAAGTTCGCGAACTAATTGAATCCGGCATCACGCCTAAAGCTGAATATTCCAAAAAGTGCAAGATGTGTTCTTTATTGAATCTATGTTTGCCGCAGATTAGTAAAAAGGCATCCAGTTATCTGATTAAGGCATTGGAGCATGAATGATTTGTGAAGAGGAAAGATGAAAAAACTCCTTAATACCCTTTTTGTTACAACACAAGGTGCATATCTCCAAAAAGATGGCGAAACCGTAGCCGTTAAGGTAGATGATGAAGTGCGTATGCGCCTGCCAATACATACGCTTGGAGGAATCGTATGTTTTGGACAAGTGTCATGCAGCCCCTATCTGATGGGTTTTTGCGCAGAAAAAGGAGTGGCAATCAGCTTTTTGTCTGAAAATGGGAGATTTATGGCAAAGGTTCAGGGTCCTGTATCAGGAAATGTGCTTTTAAGGCGTGAACAATACCGCAAAGCCGATGATTTAAAGGCTTCAGCAATGATTGCCAGAGCTATTGTCATAGGGAAAGTTGCTAATTGCCGAACTGTCCTTCAGCGTGGGTTGAGAGATCACCCCGAAAAGCTTGATAGAGATGCAGTTGCAGCCGCTTCTCTGTCTCTCTCAAGTTTGCTTAGGAGATTACAACTTGAATCCCCTCTTGATGTTGTGCGTGGAATAGAGGGTGATGCTTCAAGCGTTTATTTCGGAGTGTTTGATAATTTGATAATATCTCAAAAAGATGCCTTCACATTTAAAGAACGCAATAGAAGACCGCCGCTTGATAATGTAAATTGTTTGCTTTCGTTTCTTTATACACTTCTAATGCATGATGTGCGTTCAGCCCTTGAGACAGTGGGGCTTGACCCTGCAGCCGGCTTTTTGCACAGAGACAGGCCAGGACGATACGGACTCGCTCTTGACCTGATGGAAGAGTTCAGACCATTCATTGCAGATCGCCTGACCCTTTCATTAATCAACCTCTGTCAGATAAACGGCAGGGATTTCAGGAAAAAAGAATCAGGCGCAGTATGGATGGACGATGAAACGAGAAAGAGCGTCCTCATATCTTATCAAAAACGCAAACAAGACGAAATTGAACATCCATTCATCAAAGAAAAGGTAGCAATTGGCTTGTTGCCTTGTGTGCAGGCTATGCTTATGGCTCGTCACCTGCGCGGTGACATTGATAATTATCCGCCATTCATCTGGAGGTGAACTACTTGATCGCACTCTTCCTTTTAAGGTAGAGGGCAAGGATGAGGGGAAATATGTTTGTGATTATAAGCTATGATGTAGCAACATCTGATGATGGCGGGCAGCGTCGTCTTAGAAGAGTTGCCCGCGCATGCCTCGATTACGGGCAGAGGGTTCAGTTTTCGGTATTTGAGTGTATTGTTGACCCTGCACAATGGGCAAAGTTAAAAAGCAGGTTAATTTCTGAGATTGACCCCGAAAAAGATAGTCTGAGATTTTATTATCTCGGCTCCAACTGGAAACACAGGGTTGAGCATGTCGGTGCTAAACAACCTATTGATCAAGAGGGGTTTTTGATTGTCTGATAGGTCAGTTGCGAACTATAAGCCTGCAAGGTTTTACCAGAAGGTTCGCAATAGTTGAAATATAATGAAAATGCAGTTTTGTTCTTTGACAATTCTGAGAATTTGTGAAGCAGATATGAAATGTTCGCAGAAAGCAGCTTTAGAATAGTTGGTATTAAAGGATTTATAGAATAACTGTCGCGCCCCACGCGGGCGCGTGGATTGAAACTTTTCATTTTCGTATTTTGATAAATTGGTGGGGTCAGCGCCTTTATCATTCTTTAAGATTGCTCAAATCAAGAGCAATTCAGCAAGCCTGCTCAATCATTAATATCATTAAGCTCAATTAGATGCCCTGTTTTTCAGGAAAAGCTTTGATAATATGGCATCTTGAACCTATTGCATAATTAATATGTGCATTTATAAGATTCAGCAACTCAGACGAAAGGCTTTCAGGCACCTTTACTCTATCAATCATTGCTGGATTCCACTTAAGAATGCTCCTAAAAAATTTAAGTGCACCTTCTGAGATAATGAGTGGGTCTTTTTCATTCTTGGAACAATTGCCGCATATAATCGAGCCGTCTTTGATATAGAAAGAAAGATATTTTGTGTTGGCGGATATCTGTCCGCATCTCGCACACACATCAAGACCAGGCAGCAGTCCTACGATCTCGAGGAATTTAAGCTTGAAATATAGCCTGCAAATCTTTTGATTGACATTAGCTTCAATTTTAATAAGGGTGCTTAACAGCAATGTGAAGATTTTATCATTAGGCTCTTTTTCAGGCATAAAAGTGATACAGAGATCGAGCATTTCATATATCTGCCCCAGAGATTTAAAGTCCTCTCTCAGGGATTGAAAGGGTTTGATTATATCCGACTGCGTCAAACGCGGGAGGGAGGCTTGTTCCTTACCCAAAAAAGATATGTTTGAATACGTCAGCGGTTCAAGGCTGCTGCCAAATCTTGATTTAATTTTTTTAGGACTTTTCGCAAAGACTTTTACGACTCCAAATTTCAGGGTTAGATATGTAACAATCAGGTCAGCATCTGCGAAGGAGGAATTTCTTAGAACAATAGCCTCAGTTCTACTAATCATTTATAAAAATGATTTGGAGGGTTTATGTAAGAAGATTTACATAACATTCCCAAAATCCTCTGGCTTGAGATTTTTAAGCCACTCCTCAAGCTCGTCAGCCTTTTTCGCATCGAGAACATCTTCATCTACAAAAATAGGTACCTGGGCCCTTACGGCTACGGCGACAGCATCTGATGGCCTTGAATCAATGTTTATATCTCCGCGATAGTCTTGTGCGCATATGACGGCGTAGTAAGTATTATCAATTATCTGGGTGATTATAACTTTGTTTACCTGAACATTGAGATTGTCGAAAATGTTTTTAATAAGGTCATGGGTGAGCGGTCGGGGGGTTACAACCTTCCCTAAAGCTAATGCTATGGAATCAGCTTCTGGTTTCCCTATCCATATTGGCAGTGTAGCGTTGCCATCGACCTGATGCAAAAGGAGTATATACATCCCGCTTCGTGGGTCGAATAACAAACCTTCGACTTTCATCTGTATAAACATCTTATCTAAACCCAAATCCCATGAGAGTGTGGGGGTTGCTCCGCCAATCCTTTTTTACCTTCACCCACAACTCAAGAAAAATCTTAGTCCCTAATAATTTCTCAATTTCAATTCTTGCATGGCTCCCTATCGTTTTTAGTTTCTCTCCACCCTTCCCTATTATAATACCTTTCTGCCCTTCTCTTTCAACATAAATATTTGCTTTGATAAAAATTATGCCATCTTCCCTCTCGCTCCAATCAGTGATATCAACAGCTACAGAATGCGGCACCTCATCTTCAGTTGCGCGGATTGCCTTCTCCCTGATTATCTCAGAAACCATAAATCTCTCCACCTGATCAGTCAGGATGTCATCAGGGAAATATTTTGGGCCTTCAGGGAGGTGGTTTATTATCATATTTATTAATATATCTATGCCATCGCCTGTTAGAGCAGATATTGGTATAGTTTCTTTAAATTTATATAGGGCATTAAATTTCTCAATTACGGGGAGCAAATCCTGTTTTTTGACTGTATCAACCTTGTTTATTATAAGAAAGACAGGCTTATTCAAGCCTCTGAAGGTTTCGATGATAAAATTATCCCCCTTGCCGGGCGCTTCTGGTTCTACTACAAATAGAACAATATCAACCTCCTTAATTGCCTCTTGTGACTCCCTTACCATAATTTCTCCAAGCATGTGTTTTGGCTTATGGATGCCTGGTGTATCTATAAATATAATCTGGCAGTCAGAGGTGTTCTTTATCCCGATAATCCTATTTCTCGTCGTCTGAGGTTTGGGGGCTACAATCGCTACTTTTTCTCCCAATATGGTGTTCAGCAATGTTGATTTGCCGACATTAGGCCTGCCGGTGATGGAAACATATCCACTATGGAATTTCTCAGTCTGCATTGGATGTTATAAAAAAATTATTTGAGCCTCGAAACCGCATCCTTTATTCTGTCAAGTCCTTTTTGTATGTTTTCCATAGATGTAGCATATGAAAGCCTGATGTGAGCATCGCTCCCGAATGCCCCACCGTGCACCAATGCAACATTTGCAGATTCCAGAAGATATAAGGCAAAATCTATTGAGGAATTTACGGTTTGTCCTGATGGCGTTTTTTTCCCATAAAGTTTAGAAATATTCGGAAAGGCATAGAATGCCCCATTCGGCTTGATGCAGCTTATTCCTTCAATAGAGTTGAGCCCATCTACGAGGAATGTTCTTCTCCTGTCAAACTCGTCACGCATAATTGTTACAAAATCCTGATTGCCTATAAGGGCTGCCACTGCAGCTTTTTGAGCTATTGATGTAGGATTAGAGGTGGACTGGCTCTGGATATTGGTCATCGCCTTTATAATCTCTTTTGGACCTGCTGCATATCCTATACGCCAACCGGTCATTGCATGTGACTTTGAAAGTCCATTAACTACAATTACCTTATCTTTGATGTAATTATTTAAAGAAGCTATGCTTATATGTTCGATACCATCATAAACGAGTTTCTCATATATTTCATCAGAAATGATATAAAAATTATTTTTAAGGGCTAAGTCAGCTATAGCCTCGAGAGATTTTCTATCATAGGTAAGTCCGGTCGGATTAGAGGGTGAATTCAATATAAGGGCGCGAGTTTTATTGGTTATTTTTGCCATTAGCGCATCGGGATTAACTATGAAATTATCCTTTTCGTATGTCTCCACATATACCGGTATGGCATCGTTTAATATTGCCTGATCGGGATAAGAAACCCAATATGGAGATGGTATCAACACTTCATCGCCGGGGCTGTAAAGAGCCTGTGCAATATTATACAGGCTGTGCTTAGCCCCGCAGGATACGAGTATCTCTTCCCTCGTATATTGGAGGTTATTGTCTATCTTGAGTTTTTGTATTATTGCATCTTTCAATTCATCAATACCCCCAACAGGAGTATATTTCGTAAAACCATCCCTCGTTGCCTTTATTGCAGCCTCTTTGATATGATCGGGCGTATCATAGTCTGGTTCGCCTGCGCCGAAATTTATGATGTCAATGCCTTGGGCTCTCAAAGCCTTAGCCTTTGCATCCATTGCGAGTGTTGGTGATGGTTTGACGCTCATAGCTCTTTGAGAAATCATTATTAAATCCTCCTAAATAAAGTGATGGATAATACTATAAAACATTTTTAATTTTAAAAAAAGCGTCAAGAAAAAAATTTATAGGCAGGCGCTAAAGTTTTCCTAACACCCTTTTTAAAACTCTTTCCTTTCTGGACAAATGGTATGAACTTCCTTTAACGGGTTTATGTGCCATGATATCCTCTGCATCCTCATCATTTAACTCCTGCGAACGCGTTCCTCTCTGCAAGATATCGTAAAAAATGTCTGAAGGCACAGGCACTGAATTAACAGACCATGCATGCCTCGTTATATCCTTGTCGGAGGTAATAACAGCCCATTCCCTGCGTTCTTGCGAAGTAATTCTCTTAATCGCATCATCAGCAGTCTCACCAAGTTTAGTGTATATAACTTTCACTCCACCAATGAAGGATACCTTTTCCTCTTTATCCCCGCTTTTATATGCATCAAAAATTACTGTTATTTCGTGATTCTTATGATTATTATAGCGAATCAAAAGTTCAATAAGGCTATTTCTTGCCTGTTCCATATCATGATGTAAGACCCCGATTACATTGTATCCATCAATAATTATATGCAAAAGTTTTCCGGATAATCCGCCCAGTTGAACATTATTACTTGATGATTAGATTAGGCGCCTTGCCTTTGCCTTGGAAGGCATCTCAGGGCATTGAAAGGGGTAAAACGGTCAAGCCCTATTGCTTGGTCTGAGACTGATGACATCCCACATATTGTCGTCAATCTCATCAATATATTCAGATAGGGGATAAATCTTGCCGCAGACCTTGCAGCATAAATATACAGATGTTCAATTAACTACCAGTCTAATGCCGCCATCACAGCTTCTACATTTCATTATACTATGCTTAAATTTCCTTAGCTTTAGTATGGAGTATAATTATGTCTTTCATCTGCCTCACTGCTTGCTGGATACCAACAAGCACTGCCCTTGATATGATGCTGTGTCCTATATATAGTCCCCTGATATTGTTTATCGAGGCAATATTACCGACATTATGATAAGTTAGTCCGTGTCCGGCGTTGACTAACAAACCAACTCTGCTGCCAGTTTTTACAGCCTCGATTACCCTGTGAAGTTCTTCAAACTGTCTCTTGCCTCTGGCATTGGCATATAAGCCTGTATGAATCTCTACCATATCAGCCCCTATATCGGCAGCTAATTCAATATCTGTAGAGTCTGGATTAATAAACAAACTGACAGGAATGCCTGAATCTTTAATCTTATCTATTGTATTCCTCAGATGCCCTTGCTGTGCTGTGACATCCAAGCCGCCTTCAGTGGTCAATTCATGGCGCTTCTCGGGGACAAGGGTCACCATGTCTGGTTTTACCTCTAAGGCTATCTGTGTCATCTCATCGGTTGCGGCCATCTCAAGATTTAATTCACAGGTAACTATTTGTCGCAAAAGCCTTAAATCCCTGTCATTAATGTGCCGCCTATCTTCTCTCAGATGGACAGTAATGCCGTCAGCCCCACCCAAAATAGCAAGGGTAGCAGCCATAACAGGGTCGGGCTCAAAGGTCTTCCTTGCCTCTCTAACAGTTGCGACGTGATCAACATTCACACCAAGCAGCATCGAAACATACCCTTCTATTTAACGGCTGTCAAAGCTATAACATCAAATTTAACAATAAAGTCTCGGGGTTCTCTGATATTTCTCACCCTTGTGTCAACCTCTTTCACAACAAGATAAGGCGTTCTGGTCTCAAGGGAATAAATAATGTCTCCAAGAACTCTCGTATCAGGAATAACAGCATCTATGCTGATACTTATAACCTTAAACCCTTTCAGATCCTCTGGTTTTCCTACTCTTTCACTCGATATAGTGCCGCCCCTGCTGGTTATAATTCCTTTAACTGTATCCTGCAAAGTCGCGGCAGCAAGAGAAAAAGTCTGTCCTTCGACAAGTTTAGCCTCATCCGCCTTGCGTTGTTCTTTTAATGCCGCTAATAGTTTTTCAAGCTCGGGCTTTTCAGCTATAAGCTGAATGTATTTTTGCAAGGTCTTTGTCTTTACAGCTGCTGATTCACTTGTTGCCGCAAGTTCATCCTGCACTGAGAGATAAACATACTCGTAAATCACAAGGGCGGACAGGATTATGAGTAAAGGTATAAATAGTATTAAAAGTTTGTGCTTCCTCATTTTTTGAGCTCTTCTACCTCCATCTTGATGTTGAATCTATCCATATTCATCCTTGCGTCTCTGAAAGTAGGAGAAGCGAATTCGACTTTCTGGAAAAATGCTGAAGCCTCGAGCTTTGGGAGCAAATCTGTAGCAGAGGTTGCATATCCTTCTATCTCAATAGTTTTATCCGACACTCTCAGGCGCGTAAGCCAGGCACCTTTAGGAACGATAGAGGTAAATTCCTTTAAAATATTCATAGTCATGTGTCTGTCTCTCTTAAAACCATTAATAGTATCTATATCCCTGTTAATGGCTTCTATTTCCTTTTTCAGAGCTTCCACCTTTTTTACTTCGTCTTTTCTTGCCAAAATTTGTCTATCGATTTCTTCTATTTTTTTGTTTTCTATATATAGAGGGGCAACGGCATACAAAATCCCAATAGCAGCGAGAACTAACAAAAGAATTATTGTCAAGGCAAGGGGTTTGCGTTCTTTGATCTTCTGTCCTTTGGCTAAGAGATTAAAACCTGCTGACCTTTGCCAGAGTGCTTCAAGAGCACCCCCTATAGCAGGATATGAAATTATATCCTTTGACCCTGCGAAACTAATACCTATGTCAATCTCATCCAAAACTTTAAACGGGATATTCAAAGCGGATTTAAACATCTCTTTAAATGCAGGCCCTTTATTTTTAAAGAGAATGTAAATCGGCGGTGATGCGGCGTTTTTGTTATCAATATTTATAATCTGGCGAATATTATCGGCAATTTGTTGTATCTGGTCTTTATCGTCAGCAGTTCTAAATTCGCCTGAAAAGGAATTAATCCTTCTAAAGTCAGTAAAAAATGCACCCTCGTATTTATTTTCATCTATCTCCACAAAAAGATTATTTTGTTTTCTATCTATATAGTCAATTAAGTTCTGAAGGGCAAAAATGTTCAGGGTTATCCTGCTAACGAGAATTCCCTTATTCATTAGAGCATCTATATACGGTTGTATCTGATCATATCTTGCTGCAGCGAGCAAGACCTTAATCTTCCCATCTACCTCGTCAATTATCCTGAAATCGAATAGGGCTTCATCTTCACTAAAGGGTGTAAGCCTGTCCATCTCGTAAGAAAGGACATTTGCTATATTCTCTTTCGCCGTAGAAGGGAATTCGACTGTCTTAACTATTGCCCATGATTTAGGTATGCTCAGGACAACTTCAGCATTGCCGTATCTCCATTCACTCAAGGCGAGAGAAACAGAAGAGGCAAAATACTCTGGTTCAGGATATGGCGCATCAGCCGAGTATCTTTTCAGACTGCTGACTTTAAACCTTGAAAACATTTTTGTAAGCAGGGCTAAAGAAAACCCAGAATCTTCCATAGAGATGCTTACACACTTCCTTGGTAGCAACGCCTCAGAAAAATCATAGCTGAGAACATTCCAGATCGGTGTTATGACATTTGTTACCGCAGAAGAGAAAGCTGATGTTAGTGATGATATTTTTTCAATAGATGCTGAACCTGTCATTGTTTTAAATACACCGGACTTTTGTAATAAACATATCTATATTTGTTGTTGCCTTCAATCGCTATTTTAGCCCTTATAGCAAAATGGGGTTTCCCCTCGCCTTTATATCCAGCCGATTCGATTGTATGCACATTGCCCCATCCCGATTGAGAGACAAACTGAGAACTCTCCTGTGGTATCACAACATTCAATGCGCCGGTTGGTGGGATTGCTTCCCTTTTAAATATTATTTCCTCTACTAACTCTGCAGTGAACCCAGGCACAGAGAGCATAACCTCCCTCGGGGCAGAAATTAAGTTAATCACAGCGCTGTTTGAGTGAATCGTCAAAAAATCGATAATCCCCTTTTTTCCATTGCCCCCAAATAAAACATCAGGGTTCATTCCTTTAACAAGCAAAAGCTCTTCGAGTGTATCAAATTTAGCGTTTTTTGCTTTATATGGTTTTGGAAGCGACATATAGTAATCGCTTTCCGCGCCGTTAAGCCTTTTGAGATCATCAGCGTCTTTCCAATCCAATATGGAATCAACTATCACAGACGCATCCTGTTCCATGACACCTGAGTTAATCAAAAGATTTTTAAGTATTATACCAGATAAATCGCTTAAATTGTTGATATCCACTTTTCCAGATTCGTCATAGATTCTAATCGTAAAATATCCGTTGGCAAAGGGTATTGAATAAGGAGTGCCATCTGTTCTCCAGACCTTTTTATCTTCTTCGAGCATTGCTTGACCTCTATATACATTTTTATAAAACAGTTCAACAATTCCACGTTCAATACCAGCCTCAGCGATGAATTTTCTCTCCTGCCCATCCTTGAAGGCTAGTGTGGCATAAGTCTCTGAGCGTGTCATAACCGAAAAGGACAACACAATAACCATTAGGATAACCAATACCCAAAGTACAATAATAAGAATAATGCCTTCCTGATTATTTATTCTCATGTTAATATCATCAATTAACCCTACCCATTTGCTCTTTTCCCCTTTTGGGTGTCCGCCTTCTAGGCTCTCTCGAAGACTCCTGAGCAGGCAGGGATTGCAAATCTATGTTTTTAATCCTGATAAACAAATTTAGATATAACTTTCTTGAGGAATCTGATATGTTTAGAGTGACAAATTGAGGAATAGTTGATGTCTCGGGCCATTCTTCCCTCCATTCACCTTTTTCCATAGTAGGGTCTTTATAAAAATACTTGAATGATACGCTGTCGAGGTTGTCGAGAAGCATCGTCTTTTTCGTATCCTGAACTGATATTGTATTTTCGGTAGCATATAGAGCTAGCTTCCCCCGTCCATCCTGCTCTACATTATATGCTACTACTACATATCCCATCTGGCCGCTCCATATCGAATGATTTGTAGAAAACTGAATAGATTCTTTCCGCCCGACGAAATACATTTTTTTTTCTCCATCCTCCTCATATGTAAGAGGGATTTGCGACTGGAGCTGAGATTCAATAATACCGAGAGTCATCCGCACTCTTTCGAGAAAATCCATTGTCCTTTCACTCTTTTCGATTGAGCGATAACCAAGCCTCATAGCACCAAAAACTATCAGCATCACTATCCCGATCAGCGTGATGGAGATCATAAGTTCAAGCAGTGTAAAGCCATTTTTTGCTTTTGTTTCCATTTACTGAAGCTTTTTCTCCACTACCTTAAGAGTTTTCAGAGTATGAGACTTTTGCTGGGAGCCTTTAAGCCAGCTAACTATTAATTGTATCTCCATCAGTCTAACCTGGAGGGTTTCAGTCCTTTCCTTCAAAACCTCATACACGGATATATCAAATCTATAACCATGCTCCGTTATCTCGGTCCATGCCTTTTCAGAGATGTCGTCACTTTGGGAGAGTTCACGCATTTTCTGGTTAGCCAGAACCAATGCATTCACATAATCCTCAGACTTTGATACAGCCTTTAAATTGGCGGAGAACAATTGCAATATTACAGTAATCGCTATACCAAGTATTGAAAGGGCTACAATTACTTCTATAAGAGTAAAACCTTTATCTATACGCATCATTTCACCACGATTGAACCGACAACTGGGTCGAGATAGATTGTTGCCGACCTTTTACCGTCTGTAAGTATTACTGTGCCTCCCTCAAGACCGCCTGAAGCGAACATCACGATCTGGAATCTACCCCTGTAAACTTCACCGCGGAAAGGGCTTATAGCCTTGACATTAATGCCAACAGGCATATCCTTACTGCCAGCGCCGTCAATGCCGTATTGTCGGGAATCAAAATCTATAAAGAAAATCTGATTTTCTCCCTTGAGCTTCGCAAATGTCTTTGCATGTCTTATACTTGTGGAGAAATCTCTTACCAGTGAGTTAAATTTGGCAGAGGGCAATGCATTAGCAAAAAAAACAGTCGAAAGACCTAATATCAGCATAATTAGAAGAACCACTATGATGAGTTCTATCAGCATGAAGCCCAATATATTTTTTTTCTTGAGGCGGGCGAAAATTGACATAACGTTAAAAAGGTATTTCCGTGATACTGAATATCGCCATCAGTATCGAAAGCACAATAAATCCAATTATAATGCCCATGAACAGTATCATAACCGGCTCAAGAAGGCTGATAAACCTTTTTATCGTAAGCCTGAGGCTTTTTTCATATGTTTCAGCAACTTTCACAAGCATAGTTTCGAGATGACCGGTTTCCTCGCCTACCTTTATCATCGAGAGGGCAAGTTCAGGGAAAACCTTTGCATTATAAAGAGGAGTGGATATGCCTTTTCCCTCTTTAGCACCCTTTGAAATTGCATCAATTGTGGATGAAATAACACGATTGTGAATGACCTCTTTAGAATTGTTCAAAGCCTGAAGTAAAGGAACTCCGCTTTTAAGCAAAGTCCCTAATGTCCTGCAGAATCTTGCAGTCTCAAGTTTAGTAATGATATCTTTAAACAACTTTAACTTGAGCAAGTCCCATTTGTATCTTCCGGAAGCCGTTTTTATATAGCTTTTTAGAACGAGTAACCCCACAACATGCAAAATCAATATTATCCACCAGTAAGACTTCAATGAATTACTGAAGGCAAGCAATATCTGGGTTGGCAGAGGCATCGAAGTCCCCAATTCAGCAAATATTGACGAAAATTTCGGCAACACATATGTAAGAAGCACGATAATCGATATGCTGCCAGCGAGCATGATAATCGAAGGATAAATCATGGCGGAAAAGATATGATCTTTCAACTCCTTTGATGATTCGAGATATTCGTTAAGCTTGTCGAGAACGACATCGAGCACTCCGCCTGCCTCGCCAGCTTTTATCATGTTGATATAAATCCTTGGAAAAATATCGGAGTGCTTTCGGAGGGCGTCAGAAAATGAATTTCCTTCCCTGATTGATTTAAGAATCGATTGAATTATCCTTTTCATGTGTTTATTCTCGGATATCTGTGCGAGTATATTCAGACTTCTATCAAGAGGTAGCCCAGCGGACAGAAGCGCTGAAAGCTCAGTTGTAAAAACGAGCAAATCACCTTTCGTTGATCTTAAGGAATATCTCCATCTCGCTGTCTCAGTTGAAGAAGAAATTTTGAGCGGGATAACTCCCGTATTTCTCAACCTCTCAACAGCGCTTCTTTCATCTGGCGCTTCGATATTTCCTTCTATAACAGATCCTTCGTGAGTAGTTGCACGATATGAAAAAGTTGCCATTTAGATCCTCAATTATGATGAAAATTTCTTGAAATCATGGGAGTCAAAAAAAATCTACCTTATGTAAGCCTCAGTGACATAAAGCCTCATCATCCTGTGGCTATTAAAATAATAGGCATTCTTGCCAATAGCGTTTTCCATAATCTTTATCCAGACAAATTTATCGTTATAAAAGGTGGGGATTATTATCTTTTCAAGCTTTGAGTAAAGGTCATCAGCATCTCTTTTGGGATCCGCTATTATATCTGGGGATGGCCCTATTGACCACCCTGTGTATCCTTCAATATGTCCTTCGATCCACCAGCCGTCGAGGACGCTGAAATTGGGCACCCCGTTATGGGTAGCCTTCATTCCGCTCGTTCCGGAGGCCTCAAAGGGTCTCATAGGTGTATTCAACCAGAGGTCAACACCTGAAATGAGTTTTAATGCCAGATCCATATCGTAATTTTTTAAATAGGCAATCTTTATTTTATTTTTAAGTCTTTCTTTTATATCGAATATCTGCTTGATAAGCTGCTTGCCGCCGTCATCTTTTGGATGCGCCTTGCCTGCGTATATAATTTGTATTCTGCCTTCAGCAATCTGGGCAAGCCTCTCGGGATCGGTGAAGAGCAAATCAGCCCTTTTATAAGCAGTAGCCCGTCTTGCAAAACCAATTGTCAATGTATCATAATTCATGCCCACCTGAGTCTCACGATTGACGTAATCAATAAGCTGTCTCTTGGATTCCATATGGGCTTCCCATAACTCATCCTGAGGTATCCGCCCTACCCTAACGAATATCTCTGGTTCATTTGCCCAGCCTGGAAGGTATTTGTCATAGAGTTTCTTAAAACTGTCGCATGTCCATGTAAATGAATGAACACCGTTTGTTATGGCATGAATCTCATAGCCCGGAAACATGCTCTTTGATACTTCCCCGTGCTTTTTTGCTACTCCATTGATATAATTGCTGAGATTGATTCCAAGAATGGTCATGTTCAAGCTGTCGCGCCCTGCAAACTCCTTTATTACAGACAGGGGAATAATCTCACCCATTACCTTTTCAACGAGTGGGTATGCAAATCTGTCATGTCCAGCTGCAACAGGTGTATGTGTTGTAAACACACAAAGACTTCTGACCTTTTCAGTGTCCCATACGAGCCTCTCATCCCAAACACGTTCGATGTCCCTTTTATATCTGTTAAGCAGTTCAAGGGTCAAAAGACTTGAATGTCCTTCGTTCATATGGTATTTTTTGATCTCAAAACCCATTTCCTCAAGCATCCTTGTTCCACCTATACCAAGGACTATCTCCTGCTTGAGTCTGTAAGAAGTATCACCACCGTATAAGTAATGTGTGATTTCTCTGTCGTCAGGATGATTTTCAGGCTGGTCTGAGTCAAGAAACAATATAGGAACTTTACCACCCGTGGCGCTTTCTACCACGTAAAGCCAGCACCCTATTAAAACCGGCCTGCCCTCAATAGAAACGGTTACCCTCTCCTGCATTGGAAACATAAAGCTCTCAACATCCCATACGTCAGGAAGTTCAATTTGCCTCCCGAATATATCTATGTCCTGTTTGAAATAACCCTTTTTGGAGAGTAGGGTAACGGCTACCAACGGTAGTCTGAGATCTGCCGCTGATTTAATAGTGTCCCCGGCAAGCACTCCGAGCCCCCCGCTATATGTATGAATCTCGCTTTTAATGCCAATTTCCATAGAAAAATATGCAATTTTCTGTTCCTTTGTAAAAGGCTCTATGGATATGGCTCTCATATTTTACGCTCTCCTTAATCTTGAAATTACTTGCGGAATGACCACAGGTCATAATTAAACATTAAATCTTTCAGCCCTTGCAAACAATTCCTTCAGCGCCTTTTCGCCTTTATCTCCTATACCCATAGTATAGTCGTTAACATAAAGGGAAATGTGCTGCCTAATGACACTATCTTCTAATTCCTGCGAGTGCTGCTTGATAAAACCAAGCGCCTCGTCGAAATGATTTCCTGAGTATTTTACACTTTTAACGATTAGGTCTTCAATTATTTTGATAGTATCAGGGGCGATTTCCCTTCTTGCTATAATTCCACCAAGCGGTATAGGAAGGTCTGTCTCTGCCTCCCACCATTCACCGAGATCTACTATCTTAACAAGCCCATATTGAGCAAAAATAAATCTCCCTTCATGTATTACAACCCCTGCGTCTATAAAGCCTTTTTTAACAGCACCCATTATTTCATTGAAGGGCATGAAAATATACTCTAAATTGCTTAATTGAGATTTAAATACAAAAGAAAAATAAAGCTTTAACAGTAAAAAAGCGGTTGTCAACCTGCCTGGTATGCCAATTCTAAACCGTCCCTGTTCTTTTATAGTAAAATCTTCTTTTGCAACAATTAACGGTCCGCAACCACTTCCAAAGGCTGCCCCCGATTTTAAAAAGATGTAATCTTTTCTGAGATGAAAATAAGCGTAAGATGAGACCTTTGAGATTGCCAGTTTTTTTTCAAAAGCAAGTTGGTTCAAGGTCTCAACATCTTCAATGGTGAAATCAAACTCAAGTCCCCTCAAGTCTATTTTATTGTTAGCAAGGGCATAAAAAATATATGTATCGTTTGGGCAAGGAGAAAAACCGAAGGTCATCATCGTAATAGCTTAGAGTTTATACCCAATTTTTCTTAAAAATGCCTTACGGTCTTCTTTGTCTGCCAAAGACTCAACACCCTTTGGAGAGAAACCGTCTATAACCCCTATGATGCCATTACCCTGTTCCGAAGATGCGATTAAAATTTCAAGGGGATTGGCGGTTGCACAAAATATTCTGCAGACTTCAGGACAATTTTTAATAGGATTTAAAATATTGATTGGAAAGGCATTTTTCAGCAGAATACAGAAAACATGACCACAAGCTATATCCTGAAGAATTTTGGCGCAATTGTTTATGAGTTCTTCGTCGTTTCCCTCACATCTGATCAGGCAGGGACCAGAAGCCTCTGAGAAGGCAATTCCAAATTTCACTTGGGGAACTGTTGAGACAATGATTTCATAAATATCTTCAACTGTCTTAATGAAATGAGACTGTCCTACAATTATATTGCATCCGTCTGGTATATTAATTCTGACAGGCTTTATTTCCATGATCATTACCTCCTTTATGATTGTCATGTTCGATATTTATAATAGCATTTTGGCTTATAGCGTTATCATTGGTCAAGCATGCCCTGAGTTCCCAAATTCGGCGATAGAGCTTAAAATGCCATAAAATCTACTATAAGATAGATAGTCTCGAAATACCCCCCCCTTTTTATCTATGTTATAATGATATGGAATATTATTTTGATATTTTAGCCAAATCAGTATATTGCAATCACACACTCTGGTTAGGGAGACTGTATGTTATCCCTTGCTTCAAAATATATCGTGCAAAAAATAAGCTTGCTCTCTTTCATAGTGATATTTCTATCGGTCAATTTCTTATTTCCAAATACCAGCTGTTCATACCAGTTAAGCCCTTTCTCCGTAAACATAATCGGCAATAATGAAATATCCGTATCTGCCTCGCTCAGCGTTGAGCCGAAATTTGTTGAAGATTTAAGAGAGGGCATGACCAAAGAACTTATCTTTTATGTTGACCTCTTCAGGGTCTGGAATATATGGCCCGATGAATTTGTAAAGGGCAAAAAAATTATAAAGACTCTTAAGAGCGACCCCATAAAGAGAGAATATATTGCAGTGAGCACTGAAGGAAATGTCTCTGTAGAAAAAAGATTTAAAGACATTGAATCCATGTTGTCATGGTCACTAAATATTATAGATATTAAGATATCCGGGATAAAAGATCTGGAGCCAGGCAAATATTTTATAAAGGTTACCGCCGAGGCAACCAAAAAAAGACTGCCTCCTCTAATAGGGTATTTTTTATTTTTTGTATCCGAAAATGAGTTCAGCACCTCAAGAAACTCTCAGACATTCCAACTTCCAAAAGAAACGGCTAAATAATGCTCAATTCGTCTTTTTTTAATTAATCAATGGGAAAATCGAATCAAATCAAACTTCTTATTCTGGCAATTATTGTAATAGTCATTATAACCTTCGCCCAAATTCACTATTTCAGCTTGCCTTATACTGATATGACAGCAAGATTTATACTTACAAGCATCCTGACTATTAACATCATCGCTTTGCTCACTCTTATCTTTTTCGTGGCAAAGAATCTGTTTAAGCTTTATGTTCAGAGAAGAGATAAAGTGCCGGGGTATCGGTTCAGAAGCCGCCTTGTTGCAGTTTTCATGATTTTGATATTGATACCATCCATATCCCTTTTTATTATATCAACAGTTCTCTCCACCAACTACATAAATAGGCTTTTCTCAATGCCAGTTAAGGAAAGCCTTATAAACTCAGTAGAACTCGCAAGGGCATTTTACGATCTCCAAAAGGATAGGGTATTGGATATTGCCCTACAAATATCAAAGGGTGATTTGAATTCAGCGGAAGGATTCACCGTAACGAGGCTCAGCAGACTTCAAGATAACGCAGGAGACATTATTAAGGAGGCCTTTGATGGCAAGGAAGGAGTAGAGATAATATCGTCTCCGAGTGGGGATATTATTAGAGCCGTAGTTCCCCGTTTCACTGGTGATAAACAATCCGGGATCGTTATCGTTGAACAAAGATTGCCAGAGTCAATATCTATAAAATCTGAGAAATTAAGGTCATATCACGAAGACCTTCTTAATTTTGAATCTTTCAGGGCGCCTTTAAGCCTCAATTATATATTAATTCTGAGTTTTATAACGCTTCTTATGGTTTTTGCAGGCTTATGGTTTTCTTTAAAAATATCACAAGGCATTACTGACCCTATACAAAGCCTTGCTATTGCGACCCGAGAAGTGGCATCTGGCAATCTAAATGTTTCTGTTGATGCAAGAACGGACGATGAGATAGGCATACTGATTAATTCATTCAATCAAATGGTAAAAGACCTCAAAAACAACAAAGACTCTCTCGAAACGGCTTATGCAGAGTCTGACAAAAGAAGATTGTTTTTAGAAAATATTCTTGATAACATTAACTCTGGTGTGATTTTTCTCAATAATAACATGACCATTTCAACGATAAATAAGGCGGCTTGCTCAATACTTAATATTAATCAGGAGGACTTTGTCGGTAGAAATTACAAGGAGTTTCTATCACACATTAACTCGGAAGAATTGAACTCCCTTGTAGAGGCCCTTCAGGGACAAAGAATTATGAATGTAAAGAAAGAGATTAAACTTGAATTAGCAGGCAATACAGCTATTTTAATGGTTTATATCTCAGGCATATGGGATCGGCAATTTGACAAATCTCTTGGATTACTCGTTGTTTTCAATGATATCACAAAAATAATAGCTGCTCAAAAAGCAGTTGCCTGGCAGGTGTTTGCACGCAAGTTGGCTCATGAAATTAAAAACCCCCTTACCCCCATCAGACTTTCAACCGAGCGTCTCATAAAGAAGTGGAAACAAAAGAGCGAGGACTTTGACTCCGTTTTTGAAAAATCCACAAATTTGATTATATACGAAGTGGACAGCTTAAGAAACCTCGTGGATGTATTCTCCAAATATGGAAAGATGCCTGAAATCAAGAAAAAACCAGTTAATATAAAGGATTTTTTTAAAGATTTTGTTATACTTTATAGCGGATTCAGGGATGTTGATTTCCACTGCAATATAAATGAAGATATCCCTGTCGTTCAACTAGATAAAGAGCAAATTAGAAGGGCTTTAATCAACATTATAGAAAATGCCATAGAAGCCATCAACCATAAAGGCACTATTGTGATAAATGTTAATAGGGAAAACGGCTATTTAGTTATTGAAATTGAGGATACAGGACCTGGCATAGCAGACAATGAAAAGGACAAACTTTTCCAGCCCTATTTTTCCAAAAGGGAAGGCGGCACCGGGCTCGGTCTTGCCATAGCAGCTAAAATCATTGCCGATCATGGAGGCAGTATATCCGTCCGGAATAATATCCCTCACGGCGCTATTTTTGTTGTAAGATTGCCAATCAATTAACTGATTTAGGGAGTTTTTGATGCCAACAGAATTGCTCATGATTATAGATGATGATAAGGGTGTAAGAGAAAGCTTATCAGATAGTATTAAGGATCAAGGTTATGATGTTATTACTGCAGCTTCAGGAGAAGAGGCTCTCGAGCTCCTTAAGGATGTGACACCTGATGCCATTTTTCTTGATATATGGATGCCAGGGATGAATGGCATACAGACACTTATGCGTATAAAAGAAAGTCTCGATGTTCCAGTAATCATGATATCAGCACATGGAGATATAGAAACAGCCGTAAAAGCTATCCAACATGGTGCTTACGATTTTCTTGAAAAACCTCTTAAATTTGACGATGAGATCTTGCCTAAAATGAAAAGGGCTTTGGAATTAAAAAGGTTGGTATCTGAAAATCGCAACCTTAAAGCTACGCTCATCAAGAAATGGAAGCTTGTTGGGAGTTCAGAGAAAATGAACTATCTAAATCGGCAGATCGATATGGCTGCCCCCACCAATAGCAGAATCCTAATTACAGGAGAAAGCGGAACGGGCAAAGAAATAATAGCAAGACTTTTGCACCAGAAAAGCCCTAGATGTGAAAATCCCTTTGTTGAGGTTAATTGTGCGGCAATACCCCAAGATCTGATAGAAAGTGAATTATTTGGCCATGAAAAGGGTTCTTTCACAGGTGCTTCAGAGAGAAAGATAGGAAAGTTTGAATTAGCTGACAAAGGAACATTATTTCTCGATGAGATCGGCGATATGTCACTGATCACTCAGTCAAAGGTTTTAAGGGTAATAGAGACACAAACCTTTCAAAGAGTTGGAGGCAGCAAAAATATCAGGGTAGATACTCGAATTATTGCAGCCACAAATAAAGATTTATCAAGCGAGGTGAAAAAAGGCTCTTTCAGGGAGGACCTATATTTCAGGCTAAATGTAATTTCAATATCTTCCCCTTCCCTTAGAGAAAGACCCGAAGACATCCCCGAATTAGTTAATCACTTTGTCTCTCTGATTAGCTCTGAAAGCGGCATAAAGCCAAAAGAAATTAGCCTCGATGTTATCAGAATGTTTGAAAAATACGAATGGCCCGGCAATATCAGAGAACTCAAAAACGCTGTTGAACGCATTATGATAATGGTGCCCACAAATTTTGTTCAAATATCAGACATTGAAGCTATTGGTCTGTTCCAACCTAAAAAATACCAAACCGAATATAGTTACTTTTCACACAAAACACTTAAGGAGGCAAGAGATGCCTTTGAAAGGGATTTCATCATTAAGAAATTGAAAGAAAACAATTGGAATATCTCGAAAACCTCTGAAGACATTGGGGTAGAAAGAAGCAATCTACATAAAAAGATTAAATCATATGAGATACTTATGGAAGACTAAGCAATTTCTTATGCCAAAATCTCTAAAATTTTATTTATAAGGTGTCGTAGAAAATCCTCCGCAAGCCCTTTCTATATATTTTGTTGATAATACTAAACTTTACATTCTATCGCCGATTTTGTGAGTTTCCAAAATAGACATAGAAAACTGTTATTGCGAGCAGAGCGAAGCATTCTCGTATTTTTTGAAAGGATTGCCACGCACCCTCCGGATGCTCGCGATGACGGATAAATCGATGGTTCACCGTTCTATCTCTATTTTTCCGGAGTTTTACAATTCTTGCACATGGTCTTGAAAAAAGTTATAATGTTTCTCAATATTTAAATTCTATTAAGGAGCTTATGGGAAAGATAAAAAAGGCTAAAATTGCGGATATTAAACAAATACATAAAATAATCAATGAATTTGCTAAAAAAGAAGCGATGCTTGCCCGTTCACTCAACGAGTTGTATGAAGGTGTAAGAGACTTTGTCATTTATGAAGATGATGGAATAATAAAAGGTGTCTGCGCACTTAGAATATTATGGGAAGACCTCGCCGAGATCCGCTCTTTGGCAGTAAAGGAAGAATACAGAAAAGTAGGAATTGGCAGTTCTTTAGTTAAAGAATGTCTCAAAGAAGCAAAAAAACTTGGGATCAAAAAGGTCTTTGCCCTTACTTATCAACCGGAGTTCTTTAAAAAACTTGGCTTTAAGGATATAGACAAAAACAAACTTCCTCAAAAGATATGGGGTGATTGTCTGAAGTGTCCCAAATTCCCCGAGTGTGATGAATACGCTATAATTATTTATCTGTAAAAAGTATTTTGATATCAGACAGTTGCCATAATTCCTTGAGATGTTCCTTTAAAATGCTATTGAATTCCTTTTCAAGAAGATATTTTTCTATCTCGCCTCTGATTTGCAGTTCGTCTTGCCCTTTGAATTCTTCGGGATGTTTTTTATAAAAATCTGATATATCTTCTTCTTTTATAAATATCCTTGACCTTATTTTAAAATCGAGATATGCATTTATCAGTTCATCATCTGAACGCGCTTCGAATCTGATTTTCCCCGCCTCTTTTATAAGTAGAATGCGGTTGATCATAGAATTTAACACATCTCTTTCAGTCATGTGAGGGAATTTTTTCCTCATTTTATCTGTTTCATCCCTAAGGTCAGAAAGGGTTATGGCAGTATTATCAACATAGGCAACTAGCCTATCTATAATATTGCCATAGGAACAACATACAAAAATACTATAGAAAAGCAACGATACAAAAAATCCAGATAATACTTTATTTATCAAAAATTTATCCCCATTTATCAATTCAGAAGGCATGTCCTAAGCTGAAGTGGAGTTCACCCCTGCTTTCTCCAGGTTCCCTGTTAAGTTTGATCCCATAATCTACCCTGATAGGTCCAACAGGTGTTTTATATCTCAACCCAATGCCGGCTGTAAATTTCAATCCAGACATGCCAACCTGACTTAATTTCTGCCAAACATTTCCGATATCTAAAAAGTTGACAAGCCCAACATCTTTTCCAATATTCGTTCTAAACTCAATGTTGCCCATCGCAAAAATATTCCCTCCTGTTGGATTGCCGTCAACCCCCTTAGGTCCGAGCATGTCCTGGGCATATCCCCTGACAGATGTTCTTCCGCCCAGGAAAAAACGCTCTACTATAGGCAATTCAGTTGTATTGCCAAAACCTTTTGCTATACCACTACTTAAAGAGGCTGCTAAAACGATTCTTTCAGATAATCTCAGATACTTGTTAAGGTAAAAATTAAGCTTGACAAAGTCAGTCTCTGACAAAAATAACAAGGAGGCAATCTTTGAAGACAATCCTATTAGCATTCCCTGAGTAGGGTCAAAGGGATTATCTCTTGTATCGTATATCAAACCAGATTTTATGCCGCTGATTATCAGAGTTCCTACATCTTCCCTGCTGAGTATTATGTCGGGTTTTACATCTGCCGTATTAACAACAGAGAAAATATAATACAAATCAGCTTTAATATTAGTGTTGATATTTTTTTCAATTCCTGCAGAGGCTGAAGTTCGCCTCAGTTTGTAAAGAATATCCTTAGTGTCAAGGCTTTTCTCTTTTCTGTTTTCAAATAATAGGAGGGATTTGAGAGCGAATTTATGGTTCGACAATAAATACCATGGGTCGCTATATGAAAGAATAACTCTTTGTTCAAGAGTGCTTAGCTCGGTTCTCAAGGAGCCTAACCTGTTCATACCCCAAAGATTTTTATAGCTCAAGTCAAGAAAAAATCTATATCTTTCATATTCACCATATCCCACACCTAATTCAATAATCCCATGATTTGCCTCATCAAGATAATAGATTATATCCCTTTGATTTTCCAATGTGTAGTCAGAAAGACTTACTTCAACATCTCTAAACAATCCGAGTTTTTGGAGCTGATGTTTCTCTTTCAAGGCTAAACTATAATTAAGAGGTTTTCCTTCTTTGTTCTCCAGCTCTCTCTCTATAACATTCAGCTTTGTCCTTTCATTGCCTACTATGATATTTTTACCAAAGTAAGTAATACTTCCTTCGTCAATGATGAATTCAATTTCAGCATTGTTTTCAGAAAAAATGCTCTCCACAGAAACTCTTGCCTTCGTAAAACCTGCCCGAGAGTATAGGTTCTGTATTTTCTGTCTTGAGTCTGAGATATCAACCTCATTAAAGGGATTGCCAACTTTTAGGGGGATTTTTTCGAGAAGTTCTTTATCGGTAAAAAATTTGTTATTTAGGAAAGAAATCTTAGATATTACAGTTTTTGAACCTTCTATAACTACAAAGGATATATCCACAAAATTATCGGTCAACAAAATATCTGGTTTTAAAATTTCAGCTTCTAAATAACCTAAAGAATTTAAAAATTCTTTAAGTGTGTCCATATCAGATTCTACAGCTACAAAATCGAAGAGTTCTCCTTTTTTTGATTTCAAAATGTTTAAGAGCCTTTCCTGGGGGACAGAAGTTCCTTTAAAACTTATTTCTCTGATTCTATATCTTAACCCTTCAAAAATATAGAAATTTAATGATATCGTATCTGGAGCCTCTGAAATAATTGGGATTATGGAAACAAAAGGGAAACCGACTCTGTGATAAGCGGAAAGAAGTCTCGATTTCATTTCTTCTACTATATCAGAATTGAATTCCCCTGCTTCGTAATAAATTAACTCTCTCATTAATGTTTTTTCGCTTATAGATTCATTACCTATAAAAGAAATATCAAGTTTACGCCCCCTGTTAAATTCAATATAAAGAATTCCATGTTTTATAAAATACTTTAAATATGTGTCAACATACCCTTGTTTTGAATGATAGTTTAAAATATTTGCCTTAAACCTCTCCATACTTGTTGCATCATAAATATCGCCTTCTGACAGGAGCAAATAAGATTTTACGATATCGTGCTCTCCATTTATAACAATGTTTTTAATAATTTCGGGGCTTCCTTCCACAACATTGAGCTTTAAATGACACAAGTTAGTTTTTAAATCAATAATTGAAAAATCAATAACGGCGTTAGGGAAACCCCGGCTATTCATTTGAGCACGTATGGACGCTATCCCCTGATGGATCCTAAGAAGGTTAATCCTTTCTCCTTCAGTAATGCCAAAATTATTCTTTATAAACCTCTTAGAAAAATAATTATTCCCCGTAATATCAATCTTATCAATTATCTTTTTTTCCTGTATTTTGACATTTATAATTGTGTATTCGGGGTTGCCTTCAATAACTATATCCTCGAAAATACCTTTAAGAAATGTCCTTTTAATACCTATTGAAAGAGCATTTCTGTCAAGGACGTCTCCTATGCGTAGATTAAGCAGGTTGAGCAGTTCTTCTTTTTTTATGGAATATAAACCTTCCACCTCAATGTTGATTATTGGAAATTTATTTTGTAGCTGATATGCAGAGCTTTCGGAGAAAATCAAAAAAAAATATATGAAGGAGAAGATTTTGATTAAAAGATTCATATTATGGTTTTCCTTATTTGAACTCAAATTTGAATTTGATATCCCCACCTAAAGCTGCCCTTTCGTCTCTCACAAGGACAAAAGAAGTATTTTTATCTAATAAATACTCGAGTTTCCAAATCTGTTCTTCCCCTGTTCCAACCGAAGCACTGTAAGTAACGAGCAGTTTGTCTCCCATAATCTTTTTTGAAACAGTAAGTCTTGGTGTAACAGTCCCTGTTGTTTTTGAGACCTGTGGGTCTATCTGTATCCTGTCAAGACCTGTAATAGTCGCAACCCTTTCTTCAAGAACATCCTGGAGTTTGCCGGCAAGAAATAATGATGCCTCACCAGCTCCAACTCCGCCTTCGAGTCCTTTCATCTGTTTCCCAATATTTCCAGATGTCAACAGGCTAAAGATGTCGCTGTCGCTAAGATGAGGATCGGAAGTCAGGGCAAGGTCAAAATGCTCGAAATTGCCATCTAAATGAAGTTTAATCAGATAATTTCTAACCCTTGTCTCGGCTATAATATCAAAATAAGGGGAAGTCTTCTCTGGATCGATAAAATCAATCCGAGCCTTCAAGACCCTAAATTCATTATTTCTAAAATAGACAAGTCCCTTATCGGCATTTACTTTACCCACTAAGACTGGTTTGCTTATGGTCCCACGGAGTATCAAATCCATTTTTGCAGTCGTATCAGCTACATTGTTATTTATAACGAGGTTGTCCCCTTTCACTCTTATGTTAAGGGCAGTCAGTCCCAGTTTTGTGACATCAGGCTTTGGAATTTCTGTTTTGCGAGCTTGTAGGAGCCAACTTTTCCATTCTACCCTCTGCGTATATTTTGCCTTTCTAATATATACATCACCTGCCAGTTCCTGTGACTGAAGCGAACCGCGATAATACAGGGTGCCGTCAATGCTTGAAGATAGCTCCTTTGAAGGCGATATTGTTAAGTCCTTGAGCCTGGATTCAAAAGAGAATTTTTTAATCTCGACACCCCGAAGATAAATCGTTCCAAAGGCAGACACATCTCCTCCTGCAAGTTTTCCATCTATATTTTTAACTATTATTCGGTTATCATCTACATACAGATATGCAGATACAGATGTCATTCTATAGGGGATATTTTTCAGAGCTAACATTCCATTGGCTAAATCTATACCACCATCAATTTTGGGATTATCCCATGCTCCGGTAAGCGATGCTGCAAAATACGCCTTTCCCCTAACGGTCTCAATTTCCTTAAACAGCGACTTTATGGGGGCTACTGAAGACGTGCCTACAACATGTAAATTATAATCTTTGCCTAATGTTAAGTCACCGCTAAGGCTTAGTTCGGTATCATCGCCATGCATGCCAAAATTGCCAATAAGAATTTTATTATCTTTCATATCGATAAGGATTTCGGAAGTATTGACAAGACTGACACCATAGAGATATAAATGCAGTCGCTTTAGTGAGAGATTGAGATTTGCCTTTTCTTTATCGCCGAAAGCTGATATGCTGCCAGTGATATTTAACAGTAGATCATCCGGCAAATCTTTTAAAAAGCCCGCCACAAAAGGTGCGTAATTTGCAGGCTTAAATTCAGCGTTTCCCGACCACTGCATCTTTTCATCAAGTCCAATCTTTCCGGCAAACTTGAACCTGCCGTCCATCATGGAGATATTGATATTAGCTTCTTTTCCAGTTATCTTTGAATCTAAATTCCCCTTCCCGAATCCACCAGTTCTACTATTTTTCCCTGATATATTACCCTTAATATCAATATATGGGTTCTCTATAGTGCCGCTGCCCTTGATTACCACATTATCGAGATATAGTTCCCTCAAAAAACCAACTTTATATTTATCTACTAAAGAAATAGGTATTACGTCGCCTATCCCGATTTTTTTACCTTCGGCTTTAAGGACAAATTTTTTATCGAGTGAGATGTTGCTATTAAAGTTCAAAGTAGAACTTCCTCTACTAATTGATGCTGAGGTTATTAAGAACTCCTTTTTTAAATATTCAAACTTCCCAAACAATGTGTCTCCCATGTATTTTTTCTGATAATAGAATTCGTTTGCATGGAAATCACCTGCGAACCTTAAATCACTTGGAACGCCTTTCATAACAAAATTGGCTCTCAGTAAACCGCTGAATTCAGGGAATCCGTAAATAGTATCTGAAATACTATGAATATCGACATTTTTTATGGCTATGTTTAGATCATAGTCTGGCTCCTTGAGCTCAAACAATTTAGATGCCTTTCTGAAATATATATTCCCCCTTGCAGTATATACCCCGTTGTTATGCAAGCCAGAAAGTTCTTTAAGGGTAAGGCTGTTTTTATTATAAGTAAAAGTTGTCTTTACAGAATTAAGATCAAATCTCCTGTTTTTTAAGACATCTTTAGCCCCGACATTTCCTGTTGTAAAGGATAATCTGTCTGATTCAAAGGCAATGTCAATAGAGGGATTAGGTATATCGCCATGCACTGAAACATTATATTTACCAGCGCCGGAGAGAGATAAAAAATAAGGACTTGTAAAGTCCAGCAAATCAAGTGTGCTGCCACTGCCGGTGAAATTCAACCTTTTATTATTGAGATCAACACTGCCAGATGCATTAAGGTTTGATTTAGGGTTTATGATTGACAACTCTGAAAATCTGATAAAATTGTCTCTCATGCTGAAGCGACCTTTTATCTCTTTTATCCTGCCCAATATATCCTTACCAGCGCTCATGCTTTTATAAATAAAATCACCATCAGGATTAAACACCCTGCCCGATGAAGATATTACACCGCTAACCTTACCCTCAGAGATGTTAGGGTCCCATCTAATCAAACTGAATATGCCTTTGCTCGACACATCTCTGGCTACGACATTTAAAGTGAAATAATCAACAACAGGGAGGTTTATAATTACTTCGGCATCAGCACTCCCTCCATAAAGTACAGCCTTACCTTCTGTAAATTTCATCCTGCGGTCAGCATATGCGACACGGCAATTAAGCCTATCAATATCAACATCGAAAAGGTTGCCTCTTTCAAGCTCGGCATTAGCCTCACCCTTAATATCCCCAAGCTGCCCTTTGAGAGTGCCGTCAAAAGTTAATTTACCCTCAAGTCGTTCTCTGACTTTTAATAATTCCATTAAGGTTTCAAGATATAAATTTCCGCTAACATTCAAATCAAGATAAATATCCCTCCAGCCCGCTCGCAAATCCTTTGTCTTAATGCTCCCTTTAGCTGACAGAATTCCCTCTCCTTTATTTATTAAACCAAACATTTTCTTTACTGAATCAATCATCAAATTAGCCTCGGTCTGTAGTTCGCCTGACGATTTGCCGATGTCAAAGAAACCTGTAGTTTTCATTTCAGAATTATCTATAGTAAATTTTAAGGATTTTAAATCTATATTATTGTTTTTTAGAATAAAATTAAGAGCCGTTCTGCCTTCGATGTCGAAGACCTTATCTTTTGTTAACCGAACTCTTTCTGATGAGAGTCTGATATTAGGAGTCCCAATTATTACGATATCAGAATTCATCCCAGTAAAAGACAATGTATGTCTTTCATCCCTTAAGGAGATGTTTCCATTGCTGATTTGGACGGATTTAATTATCAGGCTAAATGGCTTTTGTGCTTGACTTTTTGGTTGTTTTTGGACTGACGAGAGAATCTCATCGAGATTGTTTTTTTGGAAAGAGGCAGTCGGTTCTTTGATTACGAGTCTTTTTATAGCTATTGTTTTATTGAAAAGCTCAAAAAAACCGATATAGCCTTTAATTTTTTTTGCTTGTAAAATTTCAACTCCTGCATCATCATACACCCTTAATTCGTTAATCCCGATAAAAAGAGGCAGGATATTTAGATACACACTGTCAGCCTGAACCTTTTTATTAAAGGCAAGTCCAATCTCAGGTAGTATTAATCTCTTTAATTCGTCTGAAACATATGAACTTCTTGAAAAGAAAAAAACTGATAGAAAAATTATGGTAATAATAGAAATTAAAATTATCGATTTCTTTTTAGATAAACTCATTAAAAAACCCTTTTAAATCACCTTGCCATTTAGTTGTCCTCTCGAGATAATGGATTTCCCCCTCATCCTTGTATGAGAGCTCAAGGGTAAAGGGTTTTTTTATGAAATTCGGAAGACAGTAATTTTAGGGAAACATACAAGTGATGCCAGCTAAAACATGTTTGGTAATTTCAATCATTATAACAAAAAAACTAAACCATCTGGCAAACAAACCTGCATCTAAAGAGATTAACCCTGACACTTAACTCTATCTACTATTCACCATTCGCTGTCATGAACACAACAGTATATATGGAGTTTAATATTCCCAATATTGTCCAGTCATCAAGCTTTGCGCCAGCACTTTGTAGGTAGAACACATCCTGTGCAATGCCCTCTTCAGTGTTTATTATCGCTGATGTGATGTCAACGAGGTTGTTATACAGCTTTGAGGATATATCGTATAAGAGACCTATCCTATCAGGTGAGGTAATCTCAAGTATAGAGTATTCTGAAGATGTTTCATTATCAATCTCTACAAAGTGTTCAAATAGTCTCAGTTTGGCAATCCCTTTCAGAAATTTTGTGCTGTAAGCAGAATTATCAAAATCATCATATTCCAGAAGCGCTCTAGAATCCCTTAAAATATTGCTTTTAAGCTTTTCAATCAGTTCTGTTTCTAAGCCTTCCCAAAATATGTCGCTCCAGTTGGATAGAAGAATTTTATCTACTACAAAACCGCTTTTCGAAGAGTAAAGCCTTGCTCTGATAATGTTTAGACCTTGCCGGCTTAGAACCCTGACAATGCGCAAAAAAAGCCCGAGTATATCATAAGTCACAATTACAATCTCGGCTGTCCCGTCAGCTCTCATATTTATAGATGTTAAAACTTTATGTTCTGATATTTGACGCACCATCCCAAAATCATACAGCATCTCATCAAGTGTATTGGATATTAAGTATCTATGGGGCATATCTTCAAGAAATTTATTAATTTCAGGGTCTGCAATATCAAATCTTTTTTCAAGGACCCCGCGCATATGATTAATTGCTTTTTTCACAAGACCTATTAGAAGGTATGCCTTCCATTCCGTCCAGAAATGAGGATTTACTGCAGTTATGTCAGCATAAGTCATAAGAAGCAGATATTTCAGGTTTTCTTCATTTTCGGCAATCTCGCACAGGCTTGTGATAGTCTCAGGGGCATCACTATCCCGGGTCAAGGCGAGTTTTGAAAGGATAACATGATTTTTTACAAGAAATTCAATCCTGTGCCTCTCAGATGCTGACAATTCAAACCTTTCTAAAATGCCTTTTATTGCCTTATAGCCTTTTTCTTCGTGTTTCCTGCCTGAGTTTGACTTAATGCCTTTGCCTACATCATGTAGCAGAATTGCAAGAAATAGAAACTCCAGATTGATATCTTTTAAGGTTTCTCTCAAATATTGTGTTCTTTCGTCTTTTGTATTTTTAAGATTTTCAAGGTTTTTAATTGAAATTAAGGTATGCTCGTCAACTGTATATTTATGGTAAGGTTCATATATTACGAGATGCCGCAGACTGCCAAACTCCGGAATGAATCTGTCAAGCACAGCCGCATCGTGCATCTGACGCAATGTATCATATACCCTCTTACCCTTGAGAATCTTCAAGAAGAAAGCAAAAGCTTTTTGTGGGATGGTTTTTTTTCTACTTATATAAATTGATTTGTTAAGAAGCGCGTTTTTAAGCATATAACTGAATTTCCCACCTGTCTTAGAATAAATATAGAAAGCCTCCAGAATAGCGCTAGCATTTTTCAGTATTTCGTGATTTCGGGCGATTATTTCATTCTTTGAGAGCAAAAAGTTGGAAGACAGCTTTTTTACAGATAAATCATGAGCTTTTTGTATGTAGGGGTATCGGGATAAATGCATTATTTTGTCAAGGACCTTGAAAATAAAGTCTGCTTTTTTATAATAAAGCCTCATGAGAATCTCGGCAGCATGATGCCTTTTTGTGCTTTTTATGCCCATTTTTTCAGCGGTTGGTTTATGAAGCTCGAAAGATAAAATATCATTCCTTCTTTTGGTGATTGTGTGCAGGCACAACCTTATTTTGAGCAGGAAATCAAAAGCCTTGATAAGTTGCATGTATTCTTTTTGAGATAATATCCTGTTTAATTCCTCCGTTTCAGTCAGCCTGAAGGACGTCTTTGCAAGCCATCTTATTGCATGCATATCCCGTAAGCCACCCTTGCCTTCCTTGACGTCGGGCTCAAGGAGATATGCCGAATCCCCAAACTTTTTGTGTCTTTTGTCAACCTCATGCAGGATCTCTTTTATTAATAAACCTTTGTTTCTGAAAACTATTTTTTGATAGATATCCGTTTTATATCTTTTAAAAAGATATTCATCGCCTATTATAAATCTCGACTCCATAAGAGAAGTTCTAATTGTAATATCTTGCATTGCATCTTCAAGGCATTCGTCCAATGTCCTGAAAGAATGGCTTATATTCATACCCTTATCCCAAAGATAATACAGAAATTGTTTCGCAATTTTGCCAGTAGCTTCGTCCCTCTTTTCAGCAAGGAGCATTATGTCGATATCCGAGCGTGTTGTCAGCTCCCGCCTCCCATAGCCTCCTGTCGCAAGAACGGCTATCCTGCTTCGCTTAAAATCAGCTTTTTTAAAGTAGTTCTCGAAGACAGAATTGAAGGCATCAAGAATTAAATCATCGACAATGCTGCTGAGGCGGGCGGCAACCTTTATGCCGCTAAAACGGAACTTCATCAACTCTGAAGCACAATTAGATAGATATTCGCTCAAGCTCATTTTTAAAACCAAATTGAACCTTCTTCACCAATGATAACATGTATTGCAACAACTATAAATATTAGCTAATAAAGAAATCTTGCTTATGAATTTATGAGAAATATTAATATGACTTTTTTAATGCTTTATAGTATTATCTTTGCGGTATATCTTAACGTATAGAATCCTGCAAAAATTATGATTATTCAGAAGACGTATTTTTCTATCTTGCATAGATAAAAGGTAAATGAGTCTTCGCAAGATTGCAGGGATTATTAGGAACTTCCAGATAGTTTCAATTTAATAAATGCTTTAATTCTCTCTCACATACCAACCCCTTGAAGCATGGGGATTGTAAACAACGCTCTCATCCCCAGAGCCGGATGAGAGCTAGGTTGTGCATCTGGGAAGGTTGGGGAGCATTTATTCAAATTCTTTTATAAGGTGCTCTATACGCAGTAAATTACTGATAGTTTTGATTTTAAATAGGGAGGTATTTTAAATATGCTTAAGGTTACGATTGACGGAAAAACAATAGAAGTTCCGGAAAAGACAACAATCCTGAAAGCTGCCAAAATGCTCGGCATCAATATCCCCACCCTTTGCTATGACCACCGACTTTCTCCCTCCGGCAGGTGCAAGCTCTGCGCAGTTGAGGTAAAGGGACAGGCTAAACCTGTTTTCTCTTGTCTAATACAAGTCAAAGATGGCATGGAGGTTATCACCTCTTCGCCTCAGATATTTGAAGTAAGAAAAGCAAACCTTGAGAAAATCCTTGCAGACCACCCCAATGATTGCATGGTTTGCGAGCGCGCTGGCGACTGTAATTTGCAGGAAATGGCATATCTCTATGATATTGATATCACAAAGGTTAAAGCTGAAAAAGCTGCTTACCGCAAAGACAACAATCCATTCATCGAGTGGGAATTGGAAAAATGCATCAAATGCGGCTTGTGCGTAAAGATTTGCAGCGATGTGCAGGGTGTTGGGGCTCTTGCTTTTGACAAAAGCGACCCAAAAGGCAAAATCACTACACATGATGGCAAAGACATGAACTGTGAATTCTGCGGACAATGCGTCAGTGTCTGCCCTACATCATCACTTACCGGCAAAGTATGGAAAAAGAAGGGAAGGGAAAAAGGAGTTAAGAAAGTCGATACCATCTGCCCTTATTGTGGTGTTGGCTGCACAATAACTCTAAACGTGAAAGATAACAAGATTATTCGTGTAACCTCAAGCCCGGACAAAGGCGTCAACAATGGCCTGCTCTGCGTTAAAGGTCGCTTTGGATTTGAGTTTGTCTCAAGCCCCGAAAGGCTCACAACACCACTAATACGCAAAAACGGTGAACTTCAGCCTGCTACATGGGATGAGGCGCTTGATTATGCGGCTGGCAAATTGGCTGAAATCAAAAAAGCTCATGGTGCAGATTCCATTGCAGGGCTGGCATCCGCAAGAACCACGACTGAGTCTAATTATGTCTTTCAGAAATTTATTAGAACAGCGATAGGCACTAATAATATAGACCATTGCGCCCGTCTTTGACATGCCCCAACGGTAGCCAGTCTGGCTGCGATATTTGGCTCAGGCGCAATGACTAATTCCCTAAAAGAGATAGAGGGTAATGATGTAATATTTATTACAGGCTCAAATACTAAAGAAGCTCACCCTGTAATAGCTAATTACATGATAAAGGCTCACAAGAATGGCGCAAAAATAATAATCGCCGACCCGCGTAAAATCTCAATGGCTAAATTTGCCCACGTTTATATGCAGCAAAAACCGGGCACTGATATTGCTCTATTTAATAGCATCGCTCATGTGATATACAAAGAGGGTTTGCATAATCAGGAATTTATCAATAATTGCACAACTGACTTTGATAAATGGAAAGGGTTTATAGAAGAATTCACGCCTGAAGTTGGCGAAAAACTCACTGGCGTTCCTAAAGAAAAAATTATTGAAGCGGCAAGAGTCTATGGCGGCTCAAGAAAGGCTTCAATCTATTATACGATGGGCATTACCCAACATTCACATGGCACTGCAAATGTAAATACCTTAGCAAATCTTGCTTTGTTGACAGGCAATATTGGCAGGGAGTTTACAGGCATCAACCCCCTTAGAGGACAAAATAATGTTCAGGGCGCCTGCGATGCGGGATGTCTCCCTGTTGTATATCCTGGTTATCAAGCTGTTGCATTACCTGAAGTGCAGAAAAAATTTGAAGAGGCGTGGGGAGTGGCATTGTCAGCTAAGCCTGGACTTACGACCCCTGAAATGATGCACGAAGCACTGGAAGGCAAGATTAAAGCAATGTATATAATGGGCGAGGACCCCGTTTTGGGTGACGCAAATGTTGCTCACACCAAAAAGGCTCTTAAAAATCTGGATTTGCTTATAGTTCAGGACATCTTCCCTACCGACACCACCAAAGAAGCCCATGTAGTATTTCCTGCTGCTTGTTACGCAGAAAAAGATGGCACATTCAACAATACTGAGAGAAGGGTGCAAAGAGTGAGAAAAGCCGTTGAGCCACCTGGTGAAGCAAAAGATGACATATGGATAATATCAGAACTTTCAAAAAGGATGGGGTATCCCATGAATTACGCTAATCCTGAGGAAGTCTTCAAAGAGCTTGGCAGCGTCTGGCCCGCAGTCAAAGGAATTGATTATTTCAGGATAGAGAAATTAGGCATACAATGGCCATGTCCTACACCAGAACATGAAGGCACACAATACCTTTATAAAAATAATGTTTTCCCCAAAGGGAAACCGCACTTCTCCATCGTTCCATTTCAGCCTGCGAAAGAAGACATTGACAAAGAATATCCTTTCATACTCACAAATGGCAGAAATCTGTTCCACTACCATTTCGCATCAATGACTAAGAGAGTGAAAGCCATTGAGGCTATTGCGGGAGAGCCTTATATAGAGATAAATCCTGATGACGCCGCTAGTCTTAGCGTTAAGGATAATGCACTCGTTAAGGTTTCTTCACGGAGAGGCAATGTAACACTCAAAGCAAAAATAACCGATGCCGTCAAAAAAGGCGAGGTTTTTATCCCGATGCATTATGCTGATGCTGCTGTAAATATTCTTACTAACGACGCGGCATTAGATACAGTAACAAAAACGCCGGAGTTCAAGGTCTCATCTGTAAAAATTGAGGTTGTTTCCAATTAGCTTTTTTTAAGCTTATATTAAACTTAATAGGAGGTTTTAAAATGCCATCGTTACCTGATCCAACGAAACATGCAGATTGGCAGATTGCTGAGGCTGCAGAAGCACACATGAGGAAAATCAGCGATATCGCTGATGAACTGGGACTCTTGCCAGAGGAGCTTTTACCTTATGGTCATTACATTGCTAAAATCGACTTCAAAAAAGTTATTAGCCGTTTGAAAGACAAACCAGATGCCAAGTATGTCGATGTTACCGCTATTACTCCTACCCCGCTCGGCGAAGGAAAATCTACGACAACAATGGGTTTGACACAGGGGCTCGGCAAGATAGGTAAAAAGGTTATCGCTGCAATTCGCCAACCTTCAGGCGGACCAACCATGAATATTAAGGGCTCTGCAGCAGGCGGAGGCTTGGCTCAATGCATACCCCTCACACCGTTTTCATTGGGACTTACCGGCGACCTAAATGCCATCATGAATGCCCATAATCTTGCAATGGTTGCATTAACATCAAGGATGCAGCACGAATTCAATTATACAGATGAACAGCTTGCAAAGCGCAAATTAAAAAGACTCAATATTGACCCGCGCAATGTCGAGATGAAATGGATCATCGATTTTTGCGCGCAGGCATTAAGGAACATCATAATCGGCATCGGAGGCAAAACTGATGGCTTCATGATGAATTCAGGTTTTGCAATTGCTGTTTCATCAGAAGTTATGGCAATCTTAGCGGTAGCAAAAGACCTCAAAGACATGAGAGAAAGAATGGGCAGAATAGTCGTTGCTTATTCTAAGAGTGGGACTCCTATTACCACAGAAGACCTTGATGTAGCTGGTGCTATGACCGCATGGATGGTTGAGGCGCTTAACCCTAACCTCATGCAGACACTGGAGGGGCAGCCAGTATTGGTTCACGCAGGACCATTTGCCAATATTGCAATTGGTCAATCTTCAATCATTGCTGATAGAGTGGGACTAAAATTAGCCGATTATCATGTAACGGAATCTGGTTTTGCAGCAGACATTGGTTTTGAGAAATTCTGGAACCTTAAATGCCGCTTCTCAGGACTCAAACCCAATGCTGCCGTTGTAGTAGCTACCATCAGGGCATTGAAATGCCATGGCGGTGCGCCAGTTCCAGTTCCAGGCAAGCCAATTCCTCAGGAATACATGCAGGAAAATGTCGGCTGGGTGGAGAAGGGAACTGAAAACTTGCTCCATTGCGTTAATATAGTCAAAAAATCTGGAATGAACCCAGTTGTTTGCATCAACGCCTTCTATACAGATACAGATAACGAGATCAAGGCTGTAAGGCGCATCTGCGAAGCTGCAGGAGCCAGAGTAGCCCTTTCAAGACACTGGCAGTATGGCGGCGAAGGTGCAGTAGAGTTAGCTGAAGCGGTTGTGGATGCCTGCAATGAGCCTAATGACTTTAAGTTCCTATACGAACTTGATACCCCGCTTAGAACAAGGATAGAACTTATAGCCGAACAAGTTTATGGCGCTGATGGAGTTGAATACTCGCCTGATGCACTTGCAAAGGCAAAAAGAATGGAAGCTGACCCAGAGCTTGCAAAGCTTGGCACTTGCATGGTTAAGACGCATCTTAGTTTGTCCGATAACCCCGCGTTGAAGGGCGTTCCTAAGGGCTGGAAACTCTTCATCCGTGATATCTTAACCTATAAAGGCGCCGGATTTGTTGTTCCAGTTGCAGGCACAATTACATTAATGCCCGGAACAGCATCAGATCCTGCATACAGAAGAGTGGATGTTGATGTAGATACAGGAAAGGTCAAAGGCGTATTCTAAAATTATATATCAGATTTTTTGTTGACATAAGGGCTGCCTCGTGCAGCCCTTAATTTTTTTAATTCTTCTCCGAAATAGTTGCTAAAACTGTTCATGTCATGTTTAGGAATAAGCATATGAGTCGTCATTGTCCCGAAAATACCCCTCTTTGACAATAATAAACCAGGGGTTAGGGGAGATTTTATGAACTTATTTATGTTTAAAATCCCCCTTCACCCCCTTTTGCAAAGGGGGAAATATTTTCATGTTCCATTATGAGCTTTATAGCTCGTGTCTATTCCTGTGCAGGCAGGAATCCAGTATAAGGCTAAATCTGTTTTAAAGACTACTTATTTCAGGATGTTATTATTGATATGAGAAGCTTTTCAAATTATTTTCGATAGTAGTGATGTGATATAATAAATTGCATAACTACTTACTGTCATATTCAATGTTTTTAGTCAGATTGCAATACTTTTCCAGTTCATACGCTTTAAGCGCCGGTGTAGCACAAAGGCAGTGCACTCGATTCGTAATCGAAAGGTTAGGGGTTCAATTCCCCTCACCGGCTTTTTCAATATAGTTTAAGGTTATAAAACTTGAAACTTGAAACTTATTCGAACTGGCCCTAAAATAGCGATAGAATCCTAAAGAAAAAGAAAACTCCTTCTGGTTTATTGTTTTATGAGTGATATAAAATATCACCCAAAAGGTGCATCAAAAACCAAAAAGGAGTTAAGACAATGATAAAACAAACGCAGCTTAA
>OGCL01000539.1_pt1 | contig 40080 bp, 31 predicted proteins | sample 1570041 | NCBI WGS metagenome assembly OGCL01 (sample SAMN06266162, study PRJEB24511) | hot springs metagenome | isolation source: Hot spring water | place: South Africa: Limpopo | collected 2015-06-22 | reverse complement strand
TACGGCTTACGAATGAATCTAATTGCTGGAGTTTTGAACTGGATGGCGGTCAAAAAGTGATTTTCGCAAGAGGTCTATTACTTACTGTATTTAAAAGACTCTCGTATCTATTTTTCTGTTTTGTATGAAGAAAATTTTGATTCATCTGATCCTGAAAATAAAACATCGACCTACGCCGTGTTTTTAAAGCAGATTGTTGTTCCTAGAAATTTAGAGGATAACAGAGATTCGATTCTACTGCTGATCAAGGATGCTATTCAAGTATTCGGAGAGTCTGGAATTAGATCGACCTATCACGAAAAACTTAATTTTCAATTTTAATCTTTGCTCTCGCCAGCAGCCCAACTGATTGGGCTGCTGACGGATACTCAATCAACCCTTCATCGCCACCATCACCCGAATTGCATCGGGAACCAGTGACAACTGCTCCAGCAACGCCAAACCCTGCTGCTGCTGCGCCTGTAAACGAGTCAACTCATCATCGCGGATGCTTGGATTGTGCTCTTTCAGATAGGTCAAACGATCAATCTCATGCTGTAGCCGCTCGTGATAACGCTGCCGTGCCACCTCAGCAAAATTGGCCGTTTGCGCCTTCGCCAGCGCTTCGGCTTGCTTATAGCGCTGCTCAATCACCTCACGGCGTAGCTTAACCACCTGACGCGCGTTGTTCATATCGAGCGGATAAATATGCGGATGCAACATCGCCGGATTGATCTTGGCCGACAGATCTTGACCGGTTTCATTCAGCAACACCCGAATCAACTGCTGCGGCAAACTGGCGGCAAGATTCAGCACTTTCGGCGCAATCACCTCAACCCGAAACCACATCTCCAGCAAAATACTGCCCTGTGGAATCGCATTACTGCGTAGGATTGCCACATTGCTGTTGCCGAACGATTGCGTTTTGACCATCTCAAAGATGCTTTGAATAAACGGATGCTCAAGCGTCAGATACTCGGCATCATCGCGACTGAGCGCCGAATCTCGACGAAACGTCGCAGTCACACCGTCTTCATCCAAGATCAGCCCTTCGACCTGCATCTCGTCCGTTGGCCGAATGATCACTGTGCCGTCGCTTTGCTCTTCATGCTCGATGTTGGTCGCCGCCAAGAAGCGCAACATAAAGTCTGGCAGTGGATTTTTACTGTCTTGATCATCCAGCGCTTGTACGATGCGATTGGCGATCACCGGACGGCACGAGTTAAACTCCAGCAAGCGATCACGACCAGATTGCAACTCATACTCTAAGCCCAGACGCTCATCGTTGACCTGTTCCAGCAAGGCATCGAAGGTGTGACCTTGATCAGTCAGCAGGCAGTTTTTCAGATCAACGATATATTGCTCTTGCAACGTCTGCGCGGTCGGTGAAATCTGGCTAAAAATATTCAGTGCTTCGTTATACCAACGGAACATGCGCTCTTGCGCGGTATCCATCAAGTACGGCACATGAATCTGAATCCGTTCAGTCTGCCCGATCCGATCCAAACGCCCGATTCGCTGCTCTAGCACGTCAGGATTGGCCGGTAAATCAAACAACACCAAATCATGCGCAAACTGGAAATTGCGCCCTTCCGAACCAATCTCCGAACACAACAAAATCTGTGCGCCGTAGCCTTCATCAGCAAAATATGCCGCCGCTTGGTCGCGCTCCAGCAAGCTCATGCCTTCATGGAACATCGCGGTACGAATGCCGCCATGAATCCGCAACGCGAGCTCTAACGACTCGACCACAGGACCACTGCGGGCAATCAGTAAGGTTTTTTTGTGTTTTAATTGGGTGCGTAGCATCTCGATCAGCCACGGCACACGCGGGTCATGCTGCATCCATGCGCCATCGAGTGATTGCTCTTCTGGCCACATCTGGTCACGCAGTTTGCCGGTCATCGGCCAGTTGGCGGGTGCTGGCAGCGGTGCAGCCAAACAGTCACGACCGGGGAAACCTTGAATCGCTTCACGCGTGTTACGGAACAAAATCCGCCCTGTGCCATGTCGATCTAATAGTTCACTGATCGCCCGATAACGCGCTTCTGGCGTATCTTCGACCGGATGACCAAGCAAACCCGCAATCGCTTGATGGGCAGGTTCGCTCAGTGCGTCTTCCGACATCAAGGCTTCGGCGACTTGTGCGGTTGCGGCGTATTGCGCTTCTTCGGCCAAAAAGTGATCCAGCGTGTCAAACCGCTCAGGATCAAGCAAGCGCAGACGAGCAAAATGACTATCCACCCCAAGCTGTTCTGGGGTGGCGGTCAGCAGTAACACACCTGCGGTCTGAGCCGCAAACTCGGCCACCACGTTATAGCGGTCATTGCCGCCGACATCTTCGTGCCACGTCAAATGGTGTGCTTCATCCACTACCAGCAAGTCAAAGCCTGCTTCCAACGCTTGTTGTTTTAAGTCTTCGTGATCGAGCAGCAGGTCGATGCTGGCGATGATGCACTGTTCAGCGGCGAACGGATTGGCATCTTCATCATGCTCACGCATCGACGCGGTGCGCTCAAGATCAAATAGCGAAAATTTAAGATTAAAGCGGCGGCGCATCTCGATCATCCACTGATATTGCAGTGAATCCGGCACGAGAATCAAAACCCGCTCGCTGCGGCCAGTCATCAATTGCTGATGAATAATCAGACCGGCTTCGATGGTTTTACCTAAACCCACTTCGTCAGCAAGCAATACACGCGGTGCAAGCCGCCGACCAACTTCATGCGCGATATACAACTGATGCGGAATCAAACCCACCCGAGGGCCCAAAAAGCCACGCAGCGGACTGGTCGCCATGCGTGCTTGCATCAACAAGGCTTCAATGCGCAGGTCATACCATTCTTTGGACTCTAAGCGACTGGCCAGCATGCGGTCGAGTGGCCGCGCCAACTGCAAATGCGCCCCCAAACGGGTTTCGGCCAAGACTTTACGCAAGTCTTCACGATTAACCACGTGGTAGCGAATCACGCCATTTTGCAACTCAAGCGACTCGACTTGCCACTCCAAGCCGTCTTGATCGGTCAGCGAGTCACCGACCATAAAGATAATCCGCGACAACGGCGCACTGGCTCGGGCGTAGACCCGCGTTTCGTCACTTTTGGGGAATAAAATACTGATGGTTCGCTCATCCACGTCTATCAGTACACCAAGACCTAGTTCTGACTCAGTATCTGACAGCCAGCGCTGCCCAATGGCAAATTCTTGCATTCACATCCACCTGATTAATCTATACAGTCTGGCGTGACTATTGAGCATAGCCACATCCTGACTGCGGCGTATTTTCGCACATTCAACCGAATATCGCCCCATTGACCACACAAAAACCGATAAAAATCACCAAAAATCGGCGTTATTTTCGATGCAAATGGTCTGTCCATTCACCGGATGCTGAAATGTTAAACGCTGTGCATGTAAGGCTAAGCGCGGTAGCAACGACAAACCCAGTGGATCGGCGTATAACAAGTCGCCCAAAATCGGATGCCCCAAATACTGTAGATGTACACGCAACTGGTGCGAGCGACCGGTAATCGGCTGTAGCAATACCGGCGTAATGGTTTGGCCGTGCTGCTGTCGTGTCGGCATCGCTTGCCAGTGGGTCAGTGCGTGCTTCGGATAGTCTGGATCGGCGATGTGCATCGGTGGACGGGTTGGGTCATAGCGTACCGGCACATTGATCTCGCCCTGCCCGACTAACTCGCCAAGGACTAAAGCTTGGTATTGTTTTTCGGTTTGGCGTTGTTCAAACTGTCTGGAAATCTCACGCTGCGCATGCTTACTGCGGGCAAATACCATCAAGCCAGAGGTGTCACGGTCAAGCCGATGCACCAGTAAGATCCGCGGATCACAGGCCACCAGTCGCGTCAGCACGCTGTCCGTCAGATCGCCTTTACCCGGCACACTGAGCAACCCTGATGGCTTATGAATCACAATGCAATCAGGATCGTCATAAACTAAAATTTGGCTTAAAAAATCAGACATCAACGCACACGCTTTTGGCGACAACAATGCATAGTCTGACAGAAAAATAATGTTTTTCAAAAAACCTTATGCGTTAACGTGAGGCAGACCGGCCACCTGTGTTTGACTGTCGCAGTTGTGCCGATAACTGCTTGGCATCAATACGACGACCGATTTGCCATGCATCAATCACTGCGTAGATATAAATCATCCCCAACGTCAAACCAAACAATGCAATACCTTGGGGTTGTGCTAAATGTTCGGTCACGAACAACAGTACACCGCACAACAGCAGCACACCGTAGGCCAACGCAGCACGCAACCAGCGTTTCAGATACAGATAACCCGCGGCGGGCAACAGCAACCCTAACAAAAAAGCCACCGTGGAGACTCGCATATTTTATCCTCTTGTTCGGGGTTGTTGACACTTAGTCCAGTCGCTTCGTACCGCAGTTTAACCGACAACTTGCTAACAACAGATATTAAATCGAGCTTCCCTTGTTGTGTAGACAGATCGAATAACCTGACATGCAACAAAACCCAGACAAAATCAACAGACCACTGCCGCCCTGACCAACTGATCAAAAAAAAACCTACCAGTCATCCTATCAAGGTTTTATTTTCGTTTTAGAACACACTATAGTGAAAAATCGGAAAAACGAGTCTAGGATGATTCTCTAATGAAACAAGCCCTGTGTGCCCTGACTGCTGTCGCTGCCGCTTTAAGTTTCTCAACAACGGTATCCGCAGCAAAATACTACAACTGTGCCACCAACAGTGGCTGTGTCGCGAGTAGTGATATTCGTGTCACCGCAAGCTACGCGCAAACCCGTTACCCAATTGTTCTCGCCCATGGATTAGCTGGCTTTACCAAAGTAGGGCCGGTCGATTATTTTTATGGTGTTCCACAAGACTTGACCGCGCAAGGCAGTCAGGTCTACGTCACCTTGGCCTCTTCCGTCAACTCTTCTGGTGAAGTGCGTGGTGAGCAACTACTCGCGCAAGTCCGCAATATTGTCGCCATTACTGGCAAAGGCAAAGTTAATCTGATCGGGCATAGCCAAGGCGGCTTAGATTCACGCTATGTGGCTGGGGTTGCACCGAGTCTGGTTGCTTCAGTCACCAGCGTCGGCACACCACATAAAGGCTCTAAAGTGGCTGATATTGCACTGAAAGTCCTGAGAGGTGAACCAACCGGCCTATTGCAAAGTGCAGCGAACGCACTGGTCAGTGGCGTCGGCCAACTGATTACTGGCGTGTCTGGTGGTGGTAGCAGCAATCAAAGCCTGACTGGCTCACTCAACACACTGAGTACCTCGGGTGCGGCGAGCTTTAACCAACGCTTCCCTGCTGGTGTCCCCACCACCGCGTGTGGTACAGGCGCAACACAAAGCCAAGGCGGCATTAAGTTCTATTCATGGGGTGGTACTAGCCCACTGACCAATGTACTCGACCCATTAGAGTTGGTCTTCACTGCTTCTTCGGTCGGTTTTTTTGGTGAAGCCAGTGACGGCGTAGTGGGTCGTTGTAGCAATCGGTTTGGGACGGTGATTCGTGATAACTATGGCATGAACCACGGCGATTTGATCAATCAAGTGTTTGGCTTGACCAATCTGTTTGAAACCAACCCGAAAACCGTCTATCGCCAACAGGCCAACCGATTGAAAAACGCTAGTCTGTAAATTGTTGCGTCTAGCACTCCGATTATGACTGTGTTCGTTTGCCAACATTGCTTGGCAAACGACTTATTTCAACTTCAAATACGATTGCTGACCAGCAAGCCACAGTCAATATTGGTGCCAAAATCAGTATATGCACCGCCCAGAAAAATCAAATCATGTCACGCAAGCTCAACACACCAAACAAGCTAAAAAGAAAACCAGCCAGTCATCCCTCCTTACTTATTTTTCGATTTAGAACATCATATAGTCAAAATCCGGAAAAATGAGTCTAGGATGATTCTCTAATGAAACAAGCCCTGTGTGCCCTGACTGCTGTCGCTGCCGCTTTAAGTTTCTCCTCAACGGTATCCGCAGCAAAATACTACAACTGTGCCAACAACAATGGCTGTGTCGCGAGTAGTGATATTCGCGTCACCTCAACCTATGCGCAAACCCGATATCCGATCGTGTTGGCGCATGGCCTAGTGGGTTTTACCAAAGTCGGCTCCATCGACTATTTTTATGACATCCCAAGAGACTTGACCTCACAAGGCAGTCAAGTCTATATCACCTTGGCCTCATCAGTTGCCTCATCCGCTGACTTGCGTGGTGAACAATTGCTGGCCAAAGTCCGTAATATCGTCGCAGTCACTGGCAAGGTAAAAGTCAATCTGATTGGCCATAGTCAAGGTGGCTTGGACTCACGTTATGTCGCTGCTGTTGCACCTGCCCTCGTCGCGTCAGTGACCAGCGTCGGCACACCGCACAAAGGCACCCCAGTTGCTGATATCGCGCTTAAAGTGCTGAAAGGTGAGCCGACTGGCTTACTACAAAGTGCCGCCAATGGACTGGCAAATAGCATCGGAGAGCTGATCACTGGTGTGTCTGGCGGAGGTACGAGCAATCAAAGCTTAAATGGTGCACTCACCACACTGAGTACTGCGGGCGCGGCGAGTTTTAACCAGCGCTTCCCTGCGGGCGTACCGACCACAGCTTGTGGCACAGGCGCAACACAAAGCCAAGGCGGTATCAAATTTTATTCGTGGGGTGGCACCAGCCCATTTACCAATCTGCTCGATCCGATTGATGGACTATTGACGGCTGCATCGGTTGGTTTTTTTGGTCAGGCCAGTGATGGTGTGGTCGGTCGCTGTAGTAATCGCTTCGGCACGGTGATTCGTGATAACTACAACATGAACCACGGTGATCTGATCAACCAAGTGCTGGGTATCCACAGTCTGTTTGAAAGTGACCCAAAAACCATCTATCGCCAGCAAGCCAATCGTTTAAAAAACGCCAGCTTATAAGCCTATAGGCCAAAATCGTATGCCAGCACGGTGCTTGGCATACGATCGAACCTCACGTTTAGCAGATAAAATCAATTGCCTTGCTTGAAAAGACAATATAGATTGTCAGGTTGCAACAGAAAGGATGATTTCATCTTTTTGGTAAAAAAATACCCACATGTTGCAACAATAGTGTGATGTGCTCACACCATAACACCCCAAAACAGACTCGTGAGGAGTTGATAATGAAAGGCTTTTTAACCCTAATGACAGCATCCATGCTGTCAGTCTCTGCATCCGCCGCCCAATACTACAATTGCGCAACCAATACTGGATGTGTGGCCGCTGGCTCAGTCAGTGTTCACTCAAACTACGCCAAAACCAAGCACCCGATTGTATTGGCGCATGGCATGGCGGCTTTTAACAGCATCGGTCCGATTAGCAGTTGGTATGGCATTCCAGAAGATCTGACCAAAAATGGCGCGACGGTGTATAGCACCAAAGTGTCATCGTTCGAATCTTCCGATGTGCGTGGTGAGCAGCTCTTGCGTCAAGTTCAAATCATTGCTGCGATTACACCGACTGGGAAAGTCAATCTGATCGGTCATAGTCACGGTGGTCAGTCGGTGCGTTATGTACTGGGTGTCGCACCGCAGCACGTTGCCTCTGTGACTGCCATTGCCTCACCGCATAAAGGCACACCGGTCGCTGATCTGGTACGCGGGGTTGCCGATGCAGATCGTACCAAGTTACTCGCGCCAGTATTTTCGACTGTTGTGAATGGCTTCGGCAGCATGGTTGCACTGCTATCCGGCGGTGGCCAGTACTCGCAAGATTCTCTGGCCGGTCTAGACTCTCTGACCACTAAAGGCTCTGCCGCGTTTAATGCACGATTTCCTATTGGACTACCACCCACCGCTTGTGGCGTCGGTGTAGCACAGCATAATGGCATTCGCTTTTATTCATGGAGTGGCGGTACACAACTGACCAACCTGCTGGATGTGTCTGATGCGGCACTTGCAGCCACCAACCTTGCATTTCTGGGTGAAAGTAACGATGGCTTGGTCGGCAGTTGTAGCAGCAGGTTTGGCACGGTGATTCGCGATAACTATCGGATGAATCACCTTGATGAGGTCAATCATCTGTTTGGCTTAGTCAGTCTGCTCGAAGCCAATCCGGTTACGGTATTTCGGCAGCATGCGAATCGGCTAAAAACCGCTAGCCTTTAATTTTTTCCCACTGACCGGATTTCGTTTTGAAGTTCGGTCATCATCTGTCGTATGACTGCACAAGGAACACGCTGTATCCATGAAAAACATCATGCTTGTGTTATTGATTGCCATCAGCCTAGGTGTCATCAGCTTGATCATCTGGCTCAAACCAAATCACAAAAACAACATGACTGCCGATGTGACCGCACCAGCACAATCCACATCTGCCAGTGCAGTGGAACTATCCGCGATGGGTCAGCCGGCAAACAACGGCAGCACGGTCATCCCGATGTTTCAAACCGGCTTAGAGCAACTACCCGCCTCACTCACAGGGACAGAGGTCGATGGCGAAATCCTGATTGACGAAAACCGTAACCTCCATGTGACGCGTGGCCTGCGAGATTTATTTGATTATTTCTTAGCCACCGTTGGCGAAGAATCACTAGCGACGATTATTCAGCGGGTCAAAGCCTATATTCAACATCGCACGCCAGAACCCGCGCAAAGCCAAGCGGTTGCGCTATTTGACCAATATATCGCCTATCGTGCGGCACTACGCAATATTCCAGAAGCGGGCGGCAAACCGGCCGATCAAATCGACCTCGAGGCCATCGCTCAGCAAAAGACTGCCGAACGACGCTTACGCCAGCAGTTTTTTGATAGCAAAACCATTCAGGCTTTTTTTGGCGATGATGATGCCTATGATCAGTACACGCTAGAAACCCTGAAAATCGCCAACAACACGCAACTCAGTGATGCTGAAAAGGCCAGAAAAAACGCTGAACTTCTCAAACAACTGCCAGAGCACCTGCGTGAGTCGATGCAGGAAACCGCAAAAATCCAAAACCTTGAGCAACAGACGGCCGAGTGGAAAGCCCGCAACGGCTCTGCCGCAGAACTGCGAGAAATCCGACTGAATCTGGTCGGCATTGAGGCCACTGGACGCCTCGAAGCCCTCGACCAAGACAACGACCAGTGGCAACGGCGGATCAATACTTATCTACAAGAATACAATAAAATCAACAGCAACCCGCAATGGAGCGTTGAGCAAAAAGAATTAATGGTGATTAGCTTACGCCGTCAGCAAGGCTTTAATGAACAAGAACAACTGCGCTTGCCGGCGTTTGAACAAATGGCGGCACAAGGCATACCGCCACCGTAATCCTATCCTCGACGCACGCTTAATCAGCGACAAACTGCGCGATACCCGCTTTCATCTCGCGCAGCGTGTCACTGGCGGCTTCAAGGGTTTCGTCCAAGTCTGCCTGACTGTGCGCACTGGAGATAAAACCCGCTTCAAACGCCGACGGTGCCAGATACACACCGCGCTTAAGCATGCCATGAAAAAACTCACGGAACGCGGCCACATCGCACTGCGTCATCACTTCATAGCTGGACAAATCGGTCTGATCAGTGAAGTAAATGCCGAACATACCACCCGCTTGCTGTACCTGCATCGGAATGCCAATATCATCAGCCAGTGCTTTTAAGCCACCGAGCAAGTATTGTAGCTTGGCCGTTAAGCCCGCATAAAAACCGTCTTGGCTGATCAGCTTAAGCATGGCGATGCCTGCGCGCATGGCCAGCGGATTACCAGACAACGTCCCTGCTTGATACACCCCGCCCAATGGTGCAATACACTGCATGATCTCGCGTTTACCACCAAATGCACCGACCGGCAGACCTGCACCGATGATTTTACCCAGTGTGGTCAGATCTGGTGTCACACCGTAATGCGCCTGTGCCCCACCCAATGACACCCGAAAGCCGGTCATCACTTCATCAAAAATCAGCACCGCACCGGCTGCCGTGCATTGCTCGCGCAAGGTTTCAAGGAAGCCTTTGATCGGCAACACCAAATTCATGTTACCGGCGACTGGCTCAACGATCACACAGGCAATCTGGTCGGCATATTCAGCAAAGCAGGCTTTGACCGCATCAATACCGTTAAACGGTAGCGTTAAAGTATGCTGCGCCAGATCTTTTGGCACACCCAGCGAGGTCGGTACGCCAAGGGTCAACATGCCTGAACCGGCTTTGACCAGCAGTGAATCGGCGTGACCATGATAGCAGCCCTCAAACTTAATAATTTTGTCACGGCCGGTATAGCCGCGCGCCAAGCGAATCGCGCTCATACAGGCTTCAGTACCTGAACTGGTCATGCGTACCATCTGCATCGACGGCATCAGCTCACAAATCCGATCCGCAACCGTGGTTTCAGACGGTGTCGGCGCACCAAAGCTTAAACCATCGGCAGCAGCCTCTTGTACAGCAGTGATCACGTCTGGATGCGCATGCCCTAAAATCATCGGCCCCCACGAGCCGATATAATCGATATAGCGCTTACCGGCGGCATCAAACAAATATGCGCCCTTGGCCTTGGTCACAAACACGGGTGTGCCGCCGACACCTTTAAAGGCACGCACGGGTGAATTGACCCCACCAGGGATATGCTGGCTGGCAGCATGAAATAGCGCAGCATTTGAGGTTGGATGCAGCGTGTGGTCTTGGGTCGAGTGTTGTGTTGAGGCTTCAGTCATGGCGGCAATCTACGGCAATCAAAATCCGCGCTAGTGTAACGCGGATTACCAAAAGATGGCTCGAAACTTGAGTGGATCAAAGCATTGTTTTAATGATAGTCGGCCACCTTTTTTAGAGCAGACGACGCATGCCAGCAGCAGCATCGACTGCGCCAAATACATAATGTCTTTTCAAAAACACCATAAGAAAGCCGTGTTATCTGTGGCTCGGCTTATTGTGATTCGCGGGGTTTTAAAACCCTAAAAATCGCTATGGGGGTCATGCTATATGACTGCTCAGAGCGTCCAAACAATTGCCTTAGCATGCCAACCACAGTACTAACCATAGTACTAACTTCTGTTCTAGGCGGCGCATGCTCGACCGTATCGTTTGGCGTTGCATCCAAAACACCCAATACATACCAATCACCAGCTAAAAACTCACCATGCTTGAAATTTAGATCATGTGGACTACCAACCATCTCTTCGCGACTAAGTGTCATCCAAATATGCTCGTTAGTGCCCGAATTGTCTGAACGAGAAACAATCAACTGAGCTTCAATGGCGTAAGGGATTGCCTTCATAAGGCCAACTATGTCTTTCAACTGGTTCTTGAAGGTTTGAGCCTCTCGTTTTTGCGCCGCGCTTCCTTTGCTCAACTCTTTGACCTGAAAGTTAATTGCTGGCTCAACCAACTCCTTGACCACACTTACATCAACAACACCCAATGTGCCCTTGTATAAAACGAGATTGCCCAGCATCTCAGGCGATAGCTCTTTGTAGATGTAGCCCAGCTCATCCAGCCTGTTGATCATCTCTCTAGGCATTGTAGGTATAGCATCGTAGACACGCTCATCTGATTCCTGTACAACGTGTGTATAACCTAATTTGCCGCCAGCGACGGCAGGCATGGCCACAGTAGCCTCTTTGTGTTGCTGATCTGAACCCTGATTGGTTTGCTTAAGGGTTGATATAGAGCCATTGCCCGTCAGTTGCGCATAAAAAGATTTGATTTTCCCAGTATCTACATAGAAAAAATCATAGACTGATTTCGTGCTTGGTGATTCTTGTACCACGCTTAAGCTCCATTTCTACCTGTTTGCGTCGTTTGTTAAAAAGTGCAGCCGATTGCTCCAAGGATTTACCATAGGAATCAATGGCCTTTGTAGCCTCATGTAAGACCCGTTCGTCTATTATTGGACGCACGGACTCAGACCGTCCTTGGTCTTTTCTACGGAAAAGAGACAGCATTTCCCTCTCCTTACAAAATATTGGTCAAATTCCATGATACTGTGTATCACATCATAAAAAAACAATTCTAACCAAACTCCATAATTCAGCAACGTAATTGTAGCTACCAAGCCTATCATATGAAAGCCCACCTAAAAGAAACAGCCAGTTATCTCCAACCCTATGCCACACTAATCGGAACTGATCACCGCCAAAACCATGTCCGAAACAGCAAAAAGCCAGAACGAGTCTGGCTTTTTGGGTTGGGCTGATGACGCAGGGTCTGCGTTATGGATCCATATGAGCGATGATCGCCTGACCAAATTCTGAACAACGCAGCAGCGTCGCATCTGGCATCAGCCGTTCAAAGTCATAGGTCACGGTCTTAGCGGCAATCGCACCGCTCATACCTGCAATAATCAGGTCAGCCGCTTCGACCCAGCCCATGTCACGCAGCATCATTTCGGCGGACAGGATGATCGAACCAGGGTTGACTTTATCCTGACCGGCGTACTTCGGCGCTGTGCCATGCGTTGCTTCATAGACTGCAATCGCACCGCCGATGTTTGCACCCGGTGCAATCCCGATCCCGCCAACCTCTGCCGCCAATGCGTCAGAAATGTAGTCACCGTTCAGGTTCAGGGTGGCAATCACCGAGTAATCAGCAGGACGCATCAGGATCTGTTGCAAGAACGCATCTGCAATCACGTCTTTGATGATGATGTCTGCGCCGGTACGTGGGTTTTTGATTTTGCACCACGGACCACCGTCGATCAACTCACCGCCAAAACGCTCTCTCGCCAACTCATAGCCCCACTCTTTGAAGGCACCTTCGGTGTACTTCATGATGTTGCCTTTATGCACGAGGGTCACGCTTGGCTTGTCATTATCAATGGCAAACTGAATCGCTTTACGCACCAGACGCTGGGTACCTTCTTTGGAGACTGGCTTGATGCCGATACCACAGCCTTGATCGAAGCGGATTTTGGTCACGCCCATTTCTTCTTTCAAGAACTTGATGACTTTAATCGCTTCTGGCGAGTCGGCTTTCCACTCGATACCGGCGTAGATGTCTTCCGAGTTTTCACGGAAAATCACCATGTCGGTCAATTCAGGATGATGCACCGGACTTGGCACACCCTCGAACCAACGCACTGGACGCACACAGACGTACAGGTCGAGCTCTTGACGCATCGCGACGTTGAGTGAGCGCATACCACCACCGACTGGAGTGGTCAGTGGACCTTTGATACTGATGATATATTCGCGTAGCGCTTCGAAGGTTTCTTCGGGCATGTAGGTGCCGTAGATCTTGTCGGCTTTTTCGCCGCAATACACTTCCATCCACACAATCGCGCGCTTACCGCCATAAGCTTTGAGTACCGCCGCATCAACCACATCTTTCATCACCGGAGTGATATCGACACCGATGCCGTCGCCTTCGATGAAAGGAATAATCGGATGATTGGGGACATTCAGTGATAGGTCGGCGTTTACGGTGATTTTGTCGCCATCCGCCGGAACCACGATCTTCTGATAACCCATTGTACAGGTGCTCCCTTTTTGTATATGCAAGACGTTAACTGTTGCTGTCGATCGTTCAGACCGAGTCACAACCTCACAGCTATGTTAAACAATATTCGGCGGCTTCGTGATTTAGATACCAAATACATGTATTTTTACACATGATGCTTAAACGAGGTGCGCTGATGCCCAAAGTCATGTTGTTCAATAAGCCGTATGATGTGCTAACGCAGTTTCGTCCCGACGGTGATCGGCTGACGCTGAGTGATTTTATCAAGGATAAAAGCCTACGGGTGGCCGGTCGCTTAGATCGCGACTCTGAGGGCTTGCTGCTGCTGACCGATGATGGACAACTGAATGCCCAACTGACCGATCCACAGCATAAACAAGAAAAAACTTATTGGGTACAGGTCGAAGGTATTCCGACTGAACAGCAACTCGCGCAACTGCGCCACGGTGTACTGCTCAAAGACGGCATGACCCGACCGGCACGGGCGAAAATACTGCCTGAACCCGATCTGTGGCCGCGTCACCCCCCCATTCGGGTACGCCTGAGTATTCCGACTTGCTGGCTGGAAATTGCCATTCGGGAGGGTCGTAATCGGCAAGTGCGCCGGATGACCGCTGCGATTGGTTGCCCTACGTTGCGCTTGGTGCGGGTGGCAATTGGGGAATATAGACTTGACCCATTACAGCCCAGTGAATCACGTTGTATTGAGCTGATCACGCCCGCTCACGTTCCCAGCCAAAACCCGTCTCAGCCTCGACGCTCAGGCCGCTCGACCGCGTCAACCGCATCGACGGCTGGCTCGGATGGCGTTTCAGTGGTGGCTAAGGCAGGCGCATTGGAGACCTGCTCACGCAATAAGCGCCGCATCAGCTTGCCCATCACGCCACGCGGCAAGTGATCGACGAATACGATTTTGTCAGGCCGCTGAATTTTTTTGAGCTGATGTTCGAGGTGCTGTTGTAGCTTTTCACAGGTCAAACCCGCTTTGGCCACTACAAACAATTGTACCGGCTTGGCCAGATCCTGCTGGTCTTGAATCGCCACACAGTCAATCACATCCTCATGGCTGGTCGCTGCTTGCTCAACTTCTTGCGGGAACACGATTTGGTTTTGCACCCAGAACACGTCTTTTTGGCGCTCTAATACCGTCAGATAACCATCTTCCGACAACGACACGATATCGCCGGTTTTCAGCCAGCCGTCTGGCGTGATCATCTGTAAGGTCGCACCAGGGTGCTGCCAGTAACCACGCATCACCTGCGGTCCACGCACCCACAATTCGCCCGCCTCATTAAAACCAGCCGCCTGCCCAACGTTTTGCAGTGAGGCGATACGTACTTCCGTTTCGGGTAGAATCACGCCCGCCGAGCCCGCTCGGATTCGATCCGGTGGACTGAGCGCGACCAAAGGCGAGGTCTCACTCATGCCATAGCCTTCACAAATATACAGTCCTGTACGCGCATGCCACTGCGTTTGTAAATGACGACTGACTGGACTCCCACCGCACAAATACACCGTGATACCCAGCGCACTCAGGTCGATCTGACTGCGCAATAATTGCTCATAGACAAATGGCACGCCACACATGAGATTAAACGAATAGCGTTGCAAGAGTTTAGGATGCGCTAGCAAATCTTGAGCACTGCTCAACACCGCATGCCCCTGCGTCGCCAGCAACATCAGTACCGAACCTAAACCCAAGATATGTTGCATCACCACCGGACACAGCCCAGTCTGCCCAAACAGCAAAGACTGTCCTAACACATGCTGGGTTTGCTGAACATTTGCTAATAGATTACCGTGGGTGAGGGTTGCACCCTTGGGACGAGCAGCCGTACCGCTGGTATACTGAATCAGTGCCGCGTCGCTGATTTTAAGTGCGGGCCACTCCACAACAGGTAAAGCTCGACTGAGAATTTTTCTAAGACGGGTCTGCGCGACAATCCGAGGGCTGGATCGAAATGCATGTCGCAGCCGACGGGCAGAAAATAACTCAGACAACCGGCGCGCCAATCCAAAGTAATCCTCCTGCGTGGTGGTCACCACATGCCGAATACTGGTTTGCAGTAGCATAGGCTGGGTGCGCTCCAACATACTCGGCAAGGTCAGCAACAGCTTGCTACCTGAATCTTGTAACTGATAAATCAGCTGCTCATCGTCGTTGATCAGCCCCATATTGACCACGATCAAATTGGCCAGCCATGCAGCATACACTGCCACCACGTAGCTCAGGCTATTCGGCAAATAAATCGCCACCCGATCACCGGCTTTTAGGTCAGCATCCTGACGCATCCACGCCGCCAGCAATTGGACACTCTCCCACAACTCACGATAGCTCAGGGTATGCTTGAACACGCTGAGCGCGGGCTGCTCGGGACAGGTTTGCACCGCATGCTGCAACAAGTCCAACAAGTGCGACTGATAGTTGATCGACACACCGCGACTGCGATACAGCGTCTGATGATTGTGCCTCATCTCAATCAGCCCCGCCAATGAAGGGGAGCTCAGGTCAACGCCCTGCTCGTCATCTGCACTCATGATCCGTTCTCTGTTCAGCGGCACTCTGGGACACAGCTCCGCTCACTTAAGGTGCTAACCAAGCGGATAGCAACGCCGGCTGCACGGCCAGCAAGCGGCTACTCAACAGCATACTGCGATATGGTCGAATCCGAAACGTCTGTAACTCATCACGGCGAAAAGCATGACACTCGATTTCTTTCACCAGTAATACCGATTGATTGGCACGTTCAGCAGCGTGTTGCAGGCTACCACTACTGACCCGAATCCCATCCAGTGCAATCAGCACATCTTGCGCTGAGATGCCAGCACGCGCAGCGGCCGAGTCGCGTAATACCTGCTGCACCAATACCCCTTGTGGTTGGTCTTGTAGTTTTAAACCGAACGGGAGTGTTTTTTCTTCCGTTTTAATCTCAATCCCAACCGCTGCCAATAACTCTACCAGTGGCAACTCAGATGTGCCATCAACATAATCCCGCCAAAAATCCTCCAGTCGGTCGCCAATCAACTGCTGACACAACTGTGGCAGGGTTTCGACGCAGACTGTTTCGCCCGATTGTGCCAATGTGTACAACAAACGCATAAGCTGATCCAAGGACGCACCGCGCTGCCGCAAGGTTAAATCTAAACATAACGCCAGTAACGCGCCCTTGTTGTAGTAACTGGTTCCGGCATTGTTAGAGTTTTCATCAGGCCGATAATACTTAATCCACGCATCAAAGCTCGACTCACTCAAACTCTGCTGCGCACGACCTGCGTTTTGTTGATAACGGGTGATTTGCTCGGCCAGTAACTCAAGATAAGCCTCCTGATCAATCACCCCGCTGCGATACAGCATTAAATCATCGTAGTACGAGGTAAACCCCTCAAAGATCCACAGCAACGACGTGTACACCTCGGCGTGCAGATTCGGCTCGGCAAAGCCCTCTGGGCGAATACACTTGACCAGCCACGCATGAAAATACTCATGACTGCATAAACCCAAAAACCGCCGATAGGCCGTACTTGGCCGCACCGACTCGCCCAGACGGGGTAAATCGTCTCTCGGCGTAATCAAGCTGGTGCAGTTTTGATGTTCCAGACCGCCATAACTGTTGCCAGTGGCCATCACCATAAATAAATAATCGTCGAACGGTGCTGAGCCAAAAAAATCAATTTGGGTCTGACAAATTTTTTGTAGATCGTTGGACAGTCGAATCAAATCGGTCTGATGCCGACCGGAAATCGCCAGTCGATGCACCATCCCCGCCGCCTCAAATTGAGCCTGTGCAAGCTCGGCAATCTCAAACGGATGATCAATCAACTCAGCATAACTGGCTGCTTGTCTTGCAAACTGTACGGTTTCTTCTAATGGCTCAGTGGACAGCGGCAAACGACAGGGTGGTAAGCTACAGGCTAAGGGCAAACCAACAAACGCTGCGCCGACTGACAGTGCCAATCGAGCTGGCTGCTGTTCCTGACCCGCCACTGCCAAACAGACACAGGCTGGATTCACATAAATACGTTGATGATCAAAATACGCACCGCGTACTGACAAATCAAATGCATACACTTGATAACGCAACTCAACCCACAACACTGTATCGCAGTCGATTTGCCACGTATTTTTATTGATTTTCTGGATAGGTAACACGGCAGCTGTGCCATCAGGATCAGCGATCACCTCTATTCGACTCAAATGTCTGGCAAATTCGCGTACCAAATAACTACCAGGTATCCATACGGGTAGCCACACCTGCTGCTGTGGCTGCGCCTGAAATCGCAGAACAACGTCAATCAGGTGCTGACCATATTGTTCAAATGTCAGACGATAATGCAACATACCCAGATTCTCTACAGCGAAAAACCACGCTATATAATACTATGTGGAACGACGATGCCCTAGTGTCATCTCTCACACAATCACAGTCATTTTTGTCAGACAATATAAAATATCTATTTGTTCATGAACATGTAATACTAAATGAGCGCAAATACTCATGTATTACTTGCACCAAAGTCTGTTGCCAAGGTCTGTTGATTGACCCATACCAACCCCGTCAAGCACTACAGGCGCGGTGGTATCGGTGAATCAGCCAGCACACGTCAACTCGAACAACAAAATGGCTCAACGCTTTTTTAACTTGTGGAGTCTTTTGACATGCCAAATCAACCGCATCAGCACAGCAACATGCACCATATTGTGATCGTCGGCGGCGGCGCAGGCGGACTAGAGCTCGCCACCCGTTTGGGCAATAGTCTCGGCAAATCTGGCCAAGCGCGGATCACACTGGTCGATGCGAACCTCACCCACATCTGGAAGCCTCTACTGCATGAAGTTGCCGCCGGAACCATCAACTCTTACCAAGACGAGCTAAACTATTTTGCCCACGCCAGCAAAAATCACTTCGATTTTCATCTGGGCAAAATGCAAGACATCAACCGCGACCAAAAAAAGCTGATCCTCGCCCCACTGACCAACGGCATCGGTGATGTGATTGCCGAACAGCGCGAACTGCCGTATGACACACTGGTGTTGGCGATTGGCTCCACCTCAAACGATTTCAATACCAGCGGCGCGGCTGAACACTGTATTTTCTTGGACTCTCGCGGCCAAGCAGATCGTTTTCAACGTGAATTTCTAAACCTCTACTTGCAAGCACAAGCGCGTAGCCTAAACGACCCAAGCCCACAACCACTGAATATCGCGATCATTGGTGCCGGAGCAACAGGGGTCGAATTGGCAGCTGAACTGCACCATGCCGCGCATGAATTTCACCGCTATGGCCTCAATCAGATTCGCCCCGATGATGTCACCATTACCTTGATCGAGGCGGCTGATCGCGTGCTGCCTGCACTCCCGCCTGCGGTATCGGCGCGTGCCGAACAGCAGCTTAAAGACTTTGGTATTCAAGTGCTGACTGGCCGCAAAGTCACCGCAATCCATGCCGATCATATTGCCTGTGACGGTGATGTGCAGATCCCCGCGTCGCTCAAAGTATGGTCAGCGGGGATTAAAGCGCCAGACTTTTTAAAGGATGTTGCTGGCCTTGAAACCAATCGCATCAATCAATTGGTGGTCGGCTCAACCCTACAAACCAGCCGTGATCCGAATATTTTTGCGTTTGGTGATTGTGCCAGTTATACCCCTGCTGGTGCGGAGCGTGCCGTACCCCCACGCGCCCAAGTCGCCAATCAACAAGCGATCCTGCTGGCCAAAAGCCTCAAAGCACGGGTCAAAGGTGAAAATTTATCCACATTTGAGTTTAGTGACAAAGGCTCACTGATTTCACTGTCGCAACAAAACACGGTCGGCAGCCTGATGGGTAATATCTATGTACAAGGTTTTATGGCACGTATGATGTATGTTTCGCTGTATCGGATGCACCAAATGGTACTGCACGGCATGACCAAAACCACCCTGCTGATGATGAAAGATTGGCTGTCGCGTGGCTCTAGTCCCACCCTAAAACTCCACTAATCACAGCTTATTGAGACACTGCCGCAAACCTGTACTCGCAGTTTTGCGGCTTTTTCGTGAATTTTTACTGATCTGTTCGACCGATCTGGCCAAAACCAGCTATTATAGTTGCGCTTTTTATCAATACGCTTTTATCAACACGCTGTTATTCACAAGGACGCCTGCACATGGCCACCATCCAGAAAGACCAAGTGGTTTCGTTCCACTACACCCTGACCGACCAACAAGGCACGGTCATCGACAAATCTGAAGGCCAACCGCTGGTGTATCTGCATGGCTTTAGCAACATCATCCCTGGCCTCGAAAACGCACTGACAGGCAAAGCAGTTGGCGACAAGCTGAATGTGTCAGTTGCACCAGAAGATGGCTACGGCGAATACCAGCCTGAAATGGTACAAGAAGTGCCACGTCAGATGTTCCAAGGCGTTGACCAGATCCAAGTCGGCATGCAATTCCAAGCACAAGCTGAAGATGGCATCCAAGTCGTGACCGTCAAAGATGTCACCGACGAATCTGTATTTGTTGATGGCAACCACCCGCTGGCCGGTCAGACCCTAAACTTTGACGTGGAAATCGTGGATATCCGCGCAGCGTCAGCAGAAGAATTGCAACACGGTCATGCGCATGGCGTGGGCGGTCATCAGCACTAATCCTGCTATGCTGTCGATCCATGTATGATCAAAAAAACCGCAGACTTTATCCCTGCGGTTTTTTTTTATGCGCTTTTTATGCGCCGAATGACTCTCAGCTTTTTTCATAATTTTATATTTAGACCCAACCACTGATCAGTCCTGACTTGTTGATTTAACATTCTAGCTTTACACTTTTTAAACTAAAACATAACGGCTTTTGGAGGCGAATCGCATGCGCTCCTGTTTATTTGTTCTGTCAGTGTTGCTTGGGGTATCTTCGATTCAGATCGCGCATGCGCAGTCAGAACAGCCGCCCGATATTCCAGCCGAGTTACAGCCGGTCAGCCAGTTGATCGCGGCCGGACAGTATCCTCAAGCATTTGCACAAAGTCAGTCGCTGCTGGACGATTGGTCTGGTGAGCCTATTTTTGATTATTTATATGGTCTAGCCGCGCTCAACAGCGGTAAGCTTGATCAAGCGCGGTTTGCTTTTGAGCGAATTCTGATCGCTCAACCCAACCATCATCGCGCACGATTAGAGCTGGCACGCTTACAAATGGCACAGGGTCAATGGGTGCATGCCAATGAGAATTTTAGCGTTGTGTTAAGCCAGCAGCCACCCGAAGCTGTCCGGCAAAACATCCAGCGTATGCGTGCTGAACTGAGCCGTCGCGCAGCCAGTCAGCAACCGCAACAACAATTTCAACTGAGTCTCAGTGGCGGCCACGATGCGAATATTAACAGTGCCACATCACTGCGCAGTATTGATCTAAATTTTGCTGGACTTGGCACACTGACGGCGATTTTGCCAGAAGCATCACGGGCGCAAGCCTCCGGCTTTAGCCGATTACAAGCGGATGCGATGTGGCTGATTCCACACACGCAGCACCGTCAATGGTTCGCCTCGGTTCAAGCCGAACATAAACAGCTAGTCGAAGACTTACCTCTGGATCAAACACAGCTTGCTGTGGCGGCTGGTGTACAGCAGCAGTTTGGACTGGATCAGTTTCAGTTACTGCTGCAAAGCCAGTCGATTTTACGCGATGGCGATCGTTTGCTATGGTCACCCGCACTGTCCGCCCAATGGCAACGCCGCTTGAGCCGCCATACCCGAATCGGTCTGAACAGCCGCTGGAGCGGTATCAGTTATGCCGAACAACCACAACTGAATCTGGATTTTTATCAACTGGCTCCGCAACTCAACTGGCAACAAGGCATCCACCAGTGGCTACTACAACCAACGGTCGCAATGAACCGCCTGCGCCAGCGTGAACGTGATCATCTCGATCATGACCAATGGGGCATCAGTACGCGCTATCAAGTCCAAGCCCTACCCGATTGGTCACTAAGCGCCTATGCACAATGGCAGCAGGCGGATTATGCCAAACAGCATCCAACCTTTGGGCAAAAACGCAAAGACGATTATTGGCACGTGGGGGCTGAAGCGCGCTATCAGTGGCGGCCTGACTGGCAGCTTTGGAGTGAAGTACGGCATACCGTGCAAGACAGTAGCCTTCCATTATATGAATATGATCGCACCTCACTCGAGTTGGGCGTGCGCTACCTGTGGCAGTAGGAGCATCTACCATGTTAATCCAGCTATTTGGCAATCCGGCTATTCGCATGCTTCCCCTGCTCCTGTTGGCACTGGCGTTGTGTGGCATCCCTATCGCACAGGCAGCCTCGGTGGCGTTGGTGATCGCGAGTCGCGGCGAGGTGGTCGCAGTCAATGGTCAAGGGCAGCGTGTGTTGCAACGACGCTCGACCTTGTTCGAAGGTGACCGAATCGAAACCGGCAACAACAGTCAGGTGCAAATTCGGTTTATTGATGGCGCGTTACTGACTCTAGAGCACCAAACCAAACTCGAAATCAGTCGCTTCGAAAACAACACCCCGAATAAAAGCGGCCAAGTGCTGCTGCGCTTGATTCAAGGCGGCTTGCGCAACCTGACCGGCGCGATTGCAGAACAACATCCCGAACGCTATCGCGTCGAATCCGCTGTGGCGAGTATTGGCGTGCGCGGCACGGATTTTAGGGCGGTACTGCGCAACAATAAACTGGCAGCAGGGGTGTATCGCGGCGGCATCGTGGTGTCAAATGATGCTGGCCTGCTCGAGCTCGGTGCAGATCGTGACTATAGTTTTGCATGGGTCACCTCACCGAATCATCCACCCGTAGGTCATCTGGTTGCACCGTTATTACTGGATGATGACTCACCACAATTACAACTAATCCCACCGCGTGATGAAGTCTCACAGGCGATTGTGCGCTTTAATCACGAAAATACGCTCAGTCAGCTAGAGCAACAACTCGTCGTGCCGGATGAAGACGACAATAATGATGGCCCAACGATACCCAGCAGTCTGCCCAACTGGGTTAACAGTGCACCGCTTGAGCAACGCTCCCTGATCAGCGTCAGTGGCCTAACCGCACAAGGCGACGCAACACGCGGCAACATCGCAGCGACGCTGAGTAACAATCAAACCAACTCGCCGGAAGGCTTGCTGTTTGAGTTTTCCAACAGCGGTAGCATATCGACGGTGGATCAAGCCTATATCTTAAATGGCCGCAACGTCAGCATGACCCAAGTCGAAGAGTTGCCGATCTATTGGGGCAAATGGAATAGCGATCCAGAGCTGCTACTGTACCAATCGCAAGCTGTCACACCTGTCACAGCACTGGCCTCCGACCGGCACGAACTGGCTTGGATCTATGTACAAGACCAGATTGTTAATTTGGACAGCTTTAGCAACCAACGCATTTCACGGCTGAATTTTAATGCACGGCTAGATGCCAGCAACCAATGGCCACTGACCAGCGTCGGCTCAAAAGGCGCATTGGCCTCGGCTGAAAATCAGCTCTCATTGGGGATCAACCTCGACACCCAAACGGTCAATATTGGTTTTGATCTGTATAACAACGACTTCACCTCTGCGTGGAACCGCGACATATCCGCGCCAGCACTCGCTTTTACTAATAATGCGGGTGTGATTGGCTTTACTGGGGATGCCACGTTAAAACACTTTGGCTCGGGTAATAATCCAACCACCACTTTGGATGGCAACTTCTCGTTTAATGGCGTGCTAGTGAATGGTCAAACCAACTCAACCAGTCAAGAGCTGCTGTTACCTGCCGTGATGCAACTGGAGACCAACGATCAATCGCACTGGTCTCAAGTGCTGATGATTCTCGATGGCACAGCTCCACTAGACCCCTCAGGTGGATCAGGGAATTAGCCGTCCAACCGGTCGGCCACAAGGTTATTTCGTGGTATGTTTAAATGTGCCGTCCCAGTCTGGGCTGGGCGGTACTTGCTCAAGTTGTTGTATACGCTCTAAATACAGCCGGTATAGCACGCAGGTCGGCTCGACCTGTTGCAACAGTTGCCAATACTGTTTTGCCTGTGCCCAGTCTTGCTGATAGTAGGCCTGTAATGCCTGATGGTGCTGCTCAACCGCTTGCGCAAGCGCTATGGAGATCTGTTCGGTTCGACCGACCGGTTCATACACACGCACCGCCTCGTCTTTGCCTTTGACTTGAATCTGATCAATCAAACGATAGCAATAGGCCGGTGCAAGCGTCTTGGTGCGCTCGCCGACCAGCAGCTTGACCCCATAAAACTTTGTGATACTTTCTAAGCGTGAGCCTAGATTGACGGCATCGCCCAACACCGTATAGGCACGCCGATAGCTGGATCCCATGTCACCAACATTCATCACGCCTGTATTGATTCCGATACCGATTTGAATGTCGGGCAACCCTTCTGCTTGAAAGGCCTCACTCAGCTGCTCAGTCACCGCCAGCATACCCAAAGCCGCATCGATTGCATGTTCGGCGTGCTGTTCATCGCGTAACGGCGCATTCCAAAACGCCATCACCATGTCACCGACATATTTATCAATCGTGCCATGATGCTCAAAAATCGTCTGGGTAATCGGGGTGAAATATCGGTTCAGCAGGCGTTTTAAGGCTTCTGCGCTCAAGCCTTCCGAAATACTGGTAAAACTCCGAATATCCGAAAATAACACACTCATTTCTTGGGTTTCACCCTCAAAATGATAGGCATTCGGATTCAGCAGCATCGCATCGACATGCGCAGCGGGCACATATTGACCAAACATCTCTTTGATCCGCCGCCGCGCACTGGTCTCAGTAAACAACTGATAGGTTACATTAAATAAAAATAATACCAGCACCAGCAGCAATAAGAGCACCAGACTTAAATCCAGACCCGCAAAATACCATAACGATAGATTACCGGCGACCAACAACGACAACGTCAGTGTGGTGACGGCTAACATCCAGACGGGAGCGAGCTTAGGCAAACCCACTGCCAAAAAAAGACCAACCAACAATAGCGTCAGCCACTCCGCACCTTTTGCCCAATCCGGCCGATAGGGAAAATCCGCATTCAGTAAGCTGTGCAGCACGGTCGCATGCACCTCGACACCAGGCATGCGGGTCGCCACTGGAGTCGCCACCAAATCACCCAAGCCAATCGCAGAAGTCCCCACCAGAACCAATGCATTTTCAAAGGTACGCGGCTGGACTGTCCCACGCAGTACATCAGTGGCCGAAACCCGCAAAAACGGCTTTGTGTTGGCACGATACGGAATCAACACTTGGCCAGAGGGATCTAATTGATGTGGGCGTTTGGCCAAGCTTAGGCTATTTAGTGAGCGCATCTGCCCCAGTTGTGCGGTAGACAGGGTGATATGATCTTCTAAATAATACAGTCGCGCCATTTCGAGTGAGAGTGCCGCATAAAAGCGATCCTGAAACTGTAGCAGCAGCGGTGTACGCCGAATCACCCCATCCACATCTGGAAATGTCGTGATAAATCCTGCGCCTAATGCTTGATTTTGCAGGACATCGAGTGAAGCGGTATGCCCTGCCATACGCAACACACTCAGCTCACCTTCGGTTGCACCTTGCCAGTGGATGTTGAGCGGTTCAGGCAATTGACCCACTTGCAGAGGCTGTTGAAGATGCAGGATAAAGCCCAACACTCCGTCGATTCCCGACAGTGAGTCAGCAAACTGTGCATCGCCCTGCGCGGGTCGCTGGTCTGCTTGCCAACGCCGCTCAACCTCTTGGCGCAGTGATTCTGGCATCTGACCCAACACCTCAGACACGGGGTCACGCTCCGGCTCGGCAAACAACATGTCGTAACCAACCACCAATGCACCGTCACTTTTTAAGGCTTGTGTCATGTGTGCCAGTGTTGTGCGTGACCACGGCCAACGTCCCTGCTCGACCAAGCTACGCTCGTCAATATCGACGATGATGATTGGGTTGGCGGCAGACTCCATCGGTTGGGCTGTCAAGTTTAGACGCCAGTCGTAGTAGACATATTCCAGTCGCTCAATCAATGCCGCCGCTGACCCCGATGCAGCAATGCTGTGCAACAAAAATCCGAGCAGCAACCCTAACCCACACAACACTGGCCACCATGCGGTGTGCGGCTTGGCAAAGTACTGACTTGATCTGGACATACAGACGACTGTCATTTCGATAGGTGTATCAATACTATAAACTGATGGCAGGGTCTAAACCAAACCGATTAGGCAGACATGGTGATGATTACGCAACCGAACAGACGAGAGTTTTTGGCAAACCAAGTGATTTTTCAGCAAGGCAGCCTTGATCAGGTCGCTTTTTTGATCGAATCGGGGCAGGTCGAAATTTCGATCCAAACAGCCAGCGGCACAGTGGTCATCGCAGTGATTAAAGCAGGAGAGGTGTTCGGCGAACTCGCGCTGATCAGCCAGCAGCCCCGTACCGCAACGGCGACCGCATTTGAAGATACTGTACTGGAAATCATTACCCCACAGCGTCTCAAACAGATGATTGACCAAGCAGACCCACTGCTGAAAACCTTGCTTAAAGGCAGTCTAGGGCGGTTCATTTGGACACAACGCTACATGCTGAAACACACCAGCAGCAAGTCCACGCTACCATTGCAAAAACAGGCTCAAGCGGAAATCGAAACCGAAGCGGAAATCGCCCAAAGCATCCTGAATCAAGAGTTTATCTTATACTATCAGCCGATTATTGCGACAGCAGATCGTAAAATCGCTGGTTTTGAGGCACTGATTCGCTGGCAGCATCCTGAACGTGGCCTGCTTTCACCAGCAGGTTTTATCGAATTGGCGGAACGCACGGGGCAGATTGTGAATCTCGGACTGTTTGCGTTACAGCAAGCCCTGTCCGATCTTAAAATCCTGCAGGCATTGACTGAGCGACCGCTGTTTATGGCCGTCAATTTATCAGGGCGGCAACTGTTACAGCCAGAGGCAGTGCAGGCATTGCGCCAAGCGATTCTCAGCTCAGGCTTGGATGCAGAACAGATTAAACTCGAAATCACCGAAAGTTTATTGGTTGATGATCCCGCATTTGCCACGTTGGTGTTAAATCATTTCAAAGCGGATGGCGTACAGTTGGCGATTGATGACTTTGGCACCGGTTACTCTTGTTTAAGCTATTTACATCTTTATCCACTGGATACCTTAAAAGTTGACCGCTCGTTTGTGTCGGACATGTTGCAAGATGAGCGGCGCATGCGTGTGGTCAAAGCCATCGTCGGACTGGCCAGAGATTTACGCATGAACATCGTGGCGGAAGGGGTAGAAACCGCAGCGGAACGTGATGCAGTGATTGAATTAGGCTGTGACTATATTCAGGGTTACCTCATGGCAAAACCAATGCATTTGGTCGATGCTGAGGCACTGCTCCGCACCGACCGTGTGTTTTGGTAAACAACGTGCTGCATACCAAAACACACTGACCACCGCTATTCACCACAGCCGCTAAGACCTTCGCTGTAACACCGCCAACGGCGACTGCTGCCACAGCTTGGCCAGTGGTCGCAATCCGGTCAATACCGCCAGAATCATCAACAGCAGTGGCGCAACCAGCCACCATTCCAGATGTAGACGCAACGGCAACCCAAGCCGCCATGCCAAAATCAACGCCAAGCCTTCCGCCAAAACGACCGCAAACACGCCAGAAATCGCGCCAAGCAAGGCCATTTCGCCCAACAAACGCTGCCGTAACTGTCGGCGCGATAGCCCAAACGCCCGCAGTAATGCCACCTCTGATCGCCGCTCATCCACCATAATGCGTAGACTGGCCAACAACACCAGCAAACCCGACACACCCACCAGCCCCGCCAGCAAACCTAATGCCTGTCCCAGTAGATCCAGCAAACGCCGAATCTCGGCCAAAATCGCATCCACATCAATCAACAGTACCGCCGGAAACTCACGAATCAAACTCGGCAACTGCGCTCGCTGCTCTGGTGCAATATACAGACTACCGAGATAACTGCCGCTACTCGGTTGCAACGTCTCAGGCGAATAGATAAAAAAGAAATTCGGCTGAAAGCTGTCCCAATCGACACTGCGCAAGCTGACAATCGTCGCTTCGATATCACCCTCCGGCAAGCTCATGGTGACGCGATCACCGAGCGTCATGCCCAGCCGTGCTGCCACCTCCTGCTCGACCGACACCTGATTTGGCGCACTAAACGGCCGCCCCGCCACAATCGGACTATTGGCGAAGTCCGCCGCCATGGTCAGATTCAACTCGCGCTGTGCAGTACGATCTTGTGCCACTGTCGCAGACAACGGCTGACCATTGATCTGCGTTAAGCGACCGCGCACCATCGGATACAGTGGTGGGGTTGGCAACTGTCGTGCCGCCAGAGCCTCGGTAAACGCGCTGGCTTGATCTGATGGCAACCCATAAATAAAGTGGTTCGGCGTACCCACTGGCAAACTCTGTTGCCAACGGTTTAACAAATCACCACGCAACAACAGCACCACCCCGACCAAGCCTAAACCCAGCGACAGTGACAACACCCGCACACTCGACGCGACCGGCTGCCGCACCAAGGCATCTTGCAGCCAGCCGCTGCGCTTTAAGCCAAGCAATACTGCATAAATCAATCCAAACAGCAGTGCCAGCAACACAGCCAGCCCCATAATCAAACTCAAGCTCAGCGCAAGCTTGCCCGTTTGTAGCAACACAAAACCAAATAACGCCAGCCACGCCACACCCGTTAAGGCAAAACCAGACCACGTCGCTGGCACGACATCGCTACGCAACACGCGCAGCGGCGACACATTCAGCAAGCGCAATAAACTTGGAATCGCAAAACCGAGCAGCATCAGCAGCGCCGTCACCGCCGCAGTCAACACCGGCCCCGTCAGCAAGGTCGCCCACATAAACGGCAATTCAACGCCCTGCAAACCTTGCCGCAGTATGGTCAACAGTCCATAACCAGACAAGCCGCCGAGCAGCATACCGACCAACACCGCGACCAGCCACAAACACAGCAATATCTGTAAATACGCCGTCACCAACTGTGACCGACTCGCACCCAGACAACGCACCAAGGCAATGCTGTCGAGTTGCTGTGCCACCAATCGACGCGTGGTCAATGCAATCGCCAAGCCACACAGCAACAAGGTCAATAACCCCGCCACTTGACCGTAGTCATTGAGCAAGCGTACTGGACGCATCAGCCGCGTATTGCCATCACTGGCCGAGCGCAGCTTGATCTCGCCGATCTTGTCTTCGGTTGCGTCAATTTGCTTCGACCATTGCCGCTCAAATGCGCGCACCTGATCCGGCGTACCGGCCATTAACAGCCGATAATCAATCCGACTGCCGACCTGTACCGCATTGGTTTTACTGATGTCTGCCGAGTTGATCAATACGGTGGGTGAAAAACCGCTAAAACCAGTTTCACGATTCGGGTCACGGCTGATTTCACCCATCACCGTCAGGCGTGCATCCCCGATCTGCACCGGATCACCTCTTTGCACGTGCATCAAGGCCGCCAAACGTGGCTCTAGCCAAACCGTGCCGACATCGGGCGCTTGGCCTGCCGGCAGTCCCGCAGGGCTTAACAGCAACTCACCGCGCAACGGAAAGCCCTGCTCAACTGCTTTGACATTGACCAATGCAAACTCATCATTGGCTTGTAACATGCTGGAAAACAGCACCACAGAAGACTGACGCAGCCCCGCATCAGCCGCACGTTGCTGCCAGACCACATCTAAAGGGTCATCACTGGATAGCACCAAATCCGCTGCTAACAACTGCCCTGCTTGTTGCGCAATCGCATCACGCACACTATCTGCCGCAAAGCGTAACGTGGTGGTCGCCGTCACCGCCAAAATCAACGCGGCGAGCAATAAGCCCAGCCCGCCGCTTTGCCATGTTTGCCGAAAAATCAGTCTAAAAAAATTCATGTGCGTGTACCCGAGCTTTCGACACGCGCTTCAATCCTTCCATCCCGCAAGTGAATCTGCTGCCGACAACGCTCTGCAAGCTGCACATCATGCGTGACCAACACCAAAGTCGTGCCCAATTCTGCATTGAGATGAAATAATAGCTGTTCGATCTCGTGCGCCGTTTGCCCGTCCAAGTTACCGGTCGGTTCATCAGCAAACACCACATCCGGCTGATGCACCAACGCCCGTGCAATCGCCACCCGCTGCTGCTCACCACCCGACAACACACGCGGCGTTTGCTGCATGCGTGCGGCTAGACCAACCCGTTCTAGCATCTGACTGGCTTGGCGAATCGCAGTGGCTTTATCCACACCACGACCCAACGTCAACGGCAACAAGACATTGTCCAACGCCGACAAATGAGACAGCAACTGGAACGACTGAAACACAAATCCCACATGTTGTAATCGAACTTTGGCACGTTCATCCTCATTCATCTGATGTAATGGCTCACCACAAAGCCAAATCTCGCCCTGCTTGGTACGATCCAGACCAGCGAGCAGCCCCAGCAGCGTTGATTTGCCCGAACCTGAACGTCCCGTAATCGAGGTTTGCTGGCCTTGCGTAATGGTCAGATCAATCTGGCGTAAAATCTCCAATTGACCTGCCGCTGTTTCGACCGATTGGCTCAGGCCACGCGTCAGCACGCTAGGCGTTGTAACGGCAGATAGATTCGATGCTGATGCTGTAGACATGCTTGACTCTTTTGATATTAAGGACACCAATGAACACTCCCAAAGTTTTGACCACTGCGCCCGCCCTATCGCGCAACCCATCACGCCCGCACAAGGCGGTTCGGACGCTGCTGCCAAGCCTGTTGCTGGTCGGGTTACTCAATAGTGGCGCAGTGTCGGCACAAACCATCATGATCTTGGGCGATAGTATCAGTGCTGGCTATGGGATGACGGCTCAACAAGGCTGGGTCTACAAATTACAACAACGCCTTAACCAAACTCCCTATAAAACCGGCCAATACACGGTGATCAATGCCAGTGTCAGCGGTGAAACCACCAGTGGCGGCTTGGCGCGACTGCCTGCGCTATTAAAGCAGCATAAGCCTGACGTATTGGTGATTGAGTTAGGCGGTAATGACGGGCTACGCGGCCAACCACCGAAATTGATCGAGCAAAATCTCGGCAAGATGATTCAACTCGGTAAAAACCAACCGGCCAAAGTGGTGTTACTCGGCATGCGGATTCCGCCGAATTACGGTACGGCGTATAGCACGGCATTTGCGGAAGTGTTCCCTAAAGTCGCCAAGCAGCACAATGTGCCGCTGATGCCGTTTTTCTTGGACGGTGTGGCGGGCAATAACCAACTGATGCAAGCCGATCGCATTCACCCAACCGCAGGCGCACAGGCCAAGCTGTTGGAGAATGCGTGGCCGGTGATTCGGCAAGTGTTGAATTAAGCTAACTGATCAGTTGCGCTTTGAGTCGGGTCACTTCATCGCGTAGACGCGCCGCCTCCTCAAACTTCAATTCACGCGCCTTGCCAATCATGGCGGTTTCAAGCTGCTTAATATGCTTGGCCAGCAGATTGGGATCTCGCAACAAATGCTCGTCGATGTCCATCGGTGCAGCTTTCAGCACCGTGTTATCGGTCAACTCCTCCTCAACAGCGACACTGCCCTCAATCTCACGCACCACCTGCCGCACGGCACTGCGCGGCGTTATGCTGTGTCGCTGATTAAACTCGATCTGCTTGTTACGGCGACGCTCTGTCTCATCCATCGCCCGCTGCATCGACGGTGTAATCTGATCCGCATACAAAATCGCCTTGCCGTGCAGATGACGCGCTGCCCGCCCAATCGTCTGAATGAGCGCGCGGTCTGAGCGCAAGAATCCCTCTTTATCCGCATCCAAAATCGCTACCAATGACACTTCTGGCATGTCCAAACCTTCACGCAGCAGGTTGATGCCGACCAGCACATCATGCACGCCGGTACGCAACTCGTGGATGATTTTGACTCGCTCCACCGTGTCAATATCCGAGTGCAAATACGCCACTTTGATTTGATATTCCTTTAAGTAAGTGGTCAAATCCTCCGCCATGCGTTTGGTCAACACCGTAACCAAGACCCGCTCATCCACTGCCTTACGCAAGTTAATCTCAGACAGCAAATCATCGACCTGAGTAATGACAGGGCGAATCTCCAGCACGGGATCGATCAACCCCGTCGGTCGTACCACCTGTTCGACGATCTGCTGACTGTGCTCTTTTTCATATTGTGACGGCGTGGCACTGACAAAAATTGTGGTCGGCGCAATCCGCTCCCACTCCTCAAACTTCATCGGCCGATTGTCCAAGGCGCTTGGCAAGCGAAAGCCATAGTCAACCAAGGTTTCTTTGCGCGAACGGTCGCCTTTATACATCGCGCCGATCTGCGGCACCGACACATGCGACTCATCAATAAACAGCAATGCATCTGGCGGAATATAGTCAAACAGCGTCGGTGGCGCTTCGCCTTCGGCACGTCCTGACAAATGCCGTGAATAGTTTTCGATGCCGTTACAATAGCCAAGCTGCTGAATCATTTCTAAATCATAGCGCGTGCGCTGTTCAATCCGCTGCGCTTCCAGCAGCTTGTCATGCTCGCGAAAATACGCCAAACGCTGCTCAAGCTCAGTGCGAATCGTGCCAGTAGCCTGCTCCAGTTTTTCGCGTGGGGTGACGTAGTGTGATTTTGGATAAATGGTGATACGTGGGGTTTTGCGTACGGTCTTGCCCGTCAACGGATCGAACCAACTGATCTGTTCGATCTCATCATCAAACAACTGCACCCGCACCGCCAACTGCTCAGACTCGGCTGGATAAATATCCAACGTCTCACCACGCACCCGATACGTGCCACGCCCAAAATCCAATTCATTGCGGCTATATTGCATCTCAACCAAACGCCGAATAATCGCTGCCCGATCCACCCGATCACCCACCACCAGATGCAACAACATTTTTAGGTAGGCTTCGGGATCACCCAAACCATAAATCGCCGACACGGACGCGACGATAATCGCATCGCGCCGCTCGAGTAATGCACGGGTGGCCGACAGGCGCATTTGGTCGATATGATCGTTAATCGCTGAGTCTTTTTCGATAAAGGTATCCGATGATGGCACATAGGCTTCGGGCTGATAATAATCATAATAGCTGACAAAATATTCGACCGCATTATTCGGAAAAAACGCCTTAAACTCGCCATAGAGTTGCGCCGCAAGGGTTTTATTGTGCGCCATGATCACGGTTGGACGCTGGGTCTGTGCGATCACATTGGCCATCGTGTAGGTTTTGCCCGAACCTGTCACCCCCAGCAGCAGTTGGCCTTTCATGCCCTGCTCGACGCCGCGAACCAGCTTTTCGATAGCCTGTGGCTGATCACCAGCCGGTGCAAAGTCGGTCACTAGCTCAAACGCGCCATCGCTGACTTGTGTGCCAGACAGGTTAAAACCGCGCTGTTGTGCAGCGGCTTGTACCTGTGTCGGAATGCGGTGCAGATCATCGCTGATACCAGATTTAGCACGGGATTTAGTCGGTTCACGCATGGCATGCCTTTTGAAGTCTGGCGAATAGCTTCAGTGTATTGCGGCGAATCATTCAATTAAAACGGCTTTTATGGTGTTATTCAGCGTAAGTTTACAAAAATATTACGTCAACAGACACGATCATCCGTGCAGCCAAAATCCAGAAAATCGCTTACAGTCGATTGTGACAAACGAATTATCCCTCACAAGGATCATCGCTTTTGAGTACTGTTGAGGGATCAAAACTGGTTTTGGCGGACATCCCCATATTAAACGTGATGGGGATCGATGAAAACTCTGGCGAAGCACGCTTATTCACAATCCTAGCTCTGTACATGCCCGGTGTTAAAACGCTAAAGCCGATGTTCTTACCAAAAGAATCACCGCCCCAAGATGTTAATAATGGGTTCACATCTTGTGAGTACACCTCCACTTGTTTGCCAGTTTTACATACAGCAAATATACTTAAGTGAATTGGTGTTGGTACGCCGGGCTTTAATGGCTGACCCATCTTATCCAGATTGGGTTCACCTAGTAAATTTCTGACGCGCGCCCGCTCTAATTGATTGTCTTTTGGGAAGAAAAACTCCATTGAGTACCAATAAATAAAAGACTTGTTGACCTTAAATTCAAAATCAGCAACAACACCCGCTTGATCAAGCCTGATGGGAACCGAAGCAGGCACTGGTGAAAACAATAGGTTGGCGCAGCCTGACAGAATACAAACGACTAACCCGCTAGCCATCAAAACATGAGGAAGAGCAAATTTGTTTTTTGAGTTCACTTCCACTTGCTCCCTTACCTTGTTCATAGACAGTCGTTTTATTTTTGCGCATTTGGAAAAATGCCCCACAACAAGCCTGTAAAATCTTTCACAGTTGTGTGGGGGCTTATATGCACCGACTTAAATCGGCGCGAGCGGCTGCACCACATCGGCGTTTTGCGCGCGATGCCGTAGGAAATGATCCATCAACACAATCGCCAACATCGCCTCAGCAATCGGCGTGGCACGCACCCCAACACAGGGATCATGCCGACCTTTGGTCAACATCTCGGTTGGCGCACCGTCGATGGTGATACTACGACCTGCGGTGGTGATACTCGCGGTCGGCTTTAACGCGATACTGACCCGAATGGTCTGCCCACTCGAAATCCCACCCAGCACGCCACCGGCATGATTGGCGGTAAAGCCATCCGGTGTCAGCTCATCGCGTGACTCATGACCAAACTGCCCCGCCACCGCAAAACCATCACCGACCTCAACGCCTTTCACCGCGTTAATGCTCATCATCGCATGCGCAATATCAGCATCCAAGCGATCAAACACCGGCTCGCCCCAACCAACTGGCACGTTTTCGGCCAGCACTTCCAGCCGTGCGCCGCAGCTGGTGCCATCGCGGCGTAACGACGTGACCAATGCTTCAAAGCGGGGAATCGCCTCGGCATCACCACAAAAAAACGGGTTTTGGTTCACCAAATCCCAATCCAGCGCGGTCGCGTGCTCATTGCCGATCTGGGTCACATGGCCACGAATCAGAATGCCAAATTTTTCCTTCAAGTATTTTTTGGCAATCGCACCGGCTGCCACCCGCATCGCAGTTTCGCGCGCGCTCGACCGGCCACCGCCACGATAATCGCGAAAACCATACTTCATACTGTAGGTATAATCGGCATGGCCGGGGCGAAAGGTCTGCGCGATATTGCCGTAGTCTTTGGACTTTTGATCGGTGTTATTGATCAATAGTCCAATCGGTGTGCCGGTGGTTTTACCCTCGAATACGCCCGAATAAATTTTGACCTCGTCTTCTTCTTTGCGCTGGGTGGCAAAGCTCGACGTGCCCGGTTTGCGCCGGTCTAGGTCGATCTGTAAATCCGCTTCCGACAACTCAAGATTCGGCGGCACACCATCGACAATCGCCATCAACCCCAAGCCGTGTGACTCACCACACGTGGTCACGCGAAACAACTGCCCAATACTATTGCCAGCCATCTGTTATTGCTCCAAGACTGCGCGTTTAAACTCGTCACGATACTGCACACACTCGGCAGCGGTCAGCGCAAACACGCCCATGCCGCCTTGGCTAAAGGTGATCCAGTGAAATGGCACTTTGGGTAGGCTTTGACGCAATGCCCACTCACTATTACCTACTTCGACCACCAGCAAACCACGTGGGCTGAGATAATCTGCCGCTTGCAGCAAAATCTTGCGCACCAGATCTAGTCCATCTTGACCAGCGGCTAGTGCCATTTCTGGCTCATGCTGAAACTCTTGCGGCAACTCCGCCATATCTGCCGCATCCACATATGGCGGATTGCTGACGATCAGATCATATTGCTGCTGGGCGGGGATTTTATCAAACAGATTCGACTCAATCAGCGCGACTTGGTCGTCTTTGAGATGATGGGATACGTTAATCGAAGCGACCGCCAACGCATCACGCGACAAATCCACCGCATCGACCGTCGCATCAATAAACGCATAAGCCAACGCCACCGCGATACAGCCTGAACCTGTACACAGATCCAAGATACGCTCAGGCATAAATGGCTGTGGCAAGCTGGGCAAGCCGTTATTGACAGGTGTATTCGGATCGATCTGACCATCGGTACAATACGGCAAAAACCGCTGATTAATCAGCTCTGCAATCGGTGAACGCGGAATTAAAACCCGCTCATCGACATAGTACGGCTGGCCACAAAAATACGCTAAATTCACCAAATAACCGAGCGGAATTCGGCTGTTAATGCGCTGCGCCAGCAATTCAATAATGCGTTTTTTTTCGGAAGTCAGCAGCCGACTGTCTAAAATTTGCTCATCGGCTGACCAGTCTAGCGACAAGCTCTGCATTACCAAGGCGGTCGCTTCCGCAAAATAATCTTCGGTGCCTTGTCCCAGATGCACTTCGTTTTCACGCAACGCACTGACTACAAACCGAATAAAATCCCGAATACTGTGTAATTGCTCGACCGCTTCAGTCAATGTGTCTTGCGAAATTTTCAGCGTTTCCACGCCATTCCCCAGCCAAAAAAATAATGCCGCATTCTAACGCGAAAACAAAAGCAAACGGTGCAACACCAACAAATTTGCCTATAATTGGAAGTGGTCGTGACACACGATCACGCCGTCCTCTCACGCCAATCTCACAGTAACGATTGATCAAATGTCACATTTTTGAGCGTTTGCCGCCATGGATTTATCCAAATTGACCAATACCAGCACCACACAGAACACTCCCGTCATCGCAGTGAGCAAGCTACGCAGCAGCATCCAAAAACTCCAAGCATTTGTTATTGCACTGTTTGATTTGTCATTTACCCGTCAAATCAGTAGCCGCAACTTACTGCCACTGCTGTACACGTTATTGGTACTGTCGATCAGTGTCATCAGCATATATGGCGTGGTCAGCGTGTTTTACATGTCGATTTGGGGTGGCGTATTGGCACTTTTGGCGATGCCGGTGTTATTGATTACGGTGATGGCCATTAGCCGTGTATTGATCGAATTTTTGCTCAAAATCAATGACATTAAAGCTGATATCGCCCAAATTGCTGAGATGCGACAGTCGATTGACCACATCGCTAAAATGGCCGAGCCAGTTGAGTCGATCAGCGACGGCATCCACCATATGAGTGACAGCATCGACGTGATCGCCCAGATGCGGCATGCACTGTACGAAATTTCATCGGCGACCAGCAACCTCAGCACCATCGCCTCAATGCAACCTGCCATGCAAAAAATCGCTGAAATTACTGAAAACATCAGCAATATTTCTGAGATGAAAGACGCACTACAACGCTTGTCCACACTCGGCCAGCATATCGAAACCATCGCCAGCATGAAGGAGTCGATTGATAAAATCGCCATGCTGACCGATAACCTTGAAATCATCGCCGAGATGAGTGAGTCGATTGATAAAATCTCTGAAATCGGTGATGTGGTGGCGAAATTACGTCGTGCGCCGTTTATGCGCTAAGACGACTTGACTTAGACCAAGAGAAATACGGCTGTGCAGGGACGAGGTGCTTGGAGCTGTTTGAGCCATGGATGGCGAGTTCTCCAAGCACAAAGGCTTTTGCTTACTTTTGGCCTGTCAAAAGTGAGGCCAGCCGCAGGCGTAAAAATAGAGCTCAGAACGCGACCGTCAGAGCTACCGCTGCTTGTTACTGCTTTTTTAAAGAGCTGTTCAAAGTAGCATCATAACGTCAAATACTGTCGCACCAAAACATCCCATACACGATCCAGCATCGATTTTTAACCCAAAAACGCCTACCCTAGCGTTTGGTTTATCGCTGTGTCTGAATCAACATGAGTAAACTCAAAACCAGTTATGTCTGCCAAAGCTGCGGCAGTCGCTACCCCAAATGGGCAGGACAATGCACCGACTGTGGCGAATGGAACAGCCTGATCGAAGAAAAAGCCGAACCTGCCGTTAGCCACCGCGCCAAACCGAAAGCCGGTGGTTATGCCGGACAAGCCGCTGCCGTCACCCGCCTCAATCAAGTCAGCGTCAGCCGTGAAACCCGCATGACCACGGGGATTAGTGAGTTTGATCGCGTGTTAGGTGGTGGATTAGTCACCGGTTCAGTAGTGCTGATCGGCGGCGACCCTGGGATTGGCAAATCGACGATTCTGCTACAAACCGCCACCCACATGGCACAGTACCAAGATACCTCAGCACTGTATATCACCGGCGAAGAGTCACTCTCGCAAGTCGCTCTGCGTGCCAATCGACTAGAGCTTCCTGCTGACCGCCTGAACGTGATGGCCGAAACCTGCGTCGAAACCATCTGCGCCACCTTGCACCAAGAGCAGCCCGCCGTGGCGATTTTGGACTCGATTCAGACCTTATATACCGAAACCCTGCAATCTGCCCCTGGTGGTGTCGCACAGATTCGCGAGTCGGCGGCACTGTTGACCCGCTACGCCAAACAGACCGGCACAGCGTTGTTTTTGGTCGGACATGTCACCAAAGAAGGCGCGTTGGCCGGCCCTCGAGTACTCGAACACATGGTCGATTGTGTGCTGTATTTTGAGGGGGAATCCGACTCGCGCTTTCGGATGATTCGTGCCGTCAAGAATCGCTTCGGCGCAGTCAATGAGCTCGGCGTATTTGCGATGACGGATCGTGGCTTGCGCGAAGTCGCCAATCCGTCTGCGATTTTCCTGAGTCGTTATGATGAAGCGATTGCTGGCAGCATCGTGATGGTCAGCCGTGAGGGCACTCGGCCACTGTTGGTGGAAGTACAAGCCTTGGTCGATACCTCGCATGGTCAGCCGCGTCGCGTCGCACTAGGACTCGAACAAAACCGCTTGGCGATGTTGCTGGCAGTGATGCACCGACATGGCGGCATCGAAACCAGTGGGCAGGATGTGTTTGTGAATGTAGTCGGCGGGGTCAAAGTGCTGGAAACCGGCTCTGACCTTGCCGTGCTGTTGGCCTGCGCATCAAGCTTACGCAGCAAGGCCTTACCGCAAAAACTCGTGGTATTTGGCGAAGTTGGGCTATCCGGCGAGGTGCGACCTGTACCAAATGGTCAGGAACGGCTAAAAGAAGCCGCCAAGCATGGCTTTAAAGTCGCGATTGTGCCGAAAGGTAACGCGCCACGCCAAGACACCGACGGAATTCGGGTAATTGCAGTGGGGCGTCTACATGAGGCGTTGGATGCGGCGTTTGAGTTAGCCGAGTAGCTTTTCACAAACCACAGCACCCCAGCCGCGCCAAACAATTGTCTAGCAGCCGTTTCCAATTTTAACCGGATCGGCTGCTATGCTATTGCACACGACCTCACCGACTGCGCCGCCGTCATGTTATTTGACCGATCTTCCCCGCCGCCGTTTTATCAGCCGAAACTGAGTGACAGTAAGCGCCTCGCCTTGGACAAGCTGTTCATCGGTGAACGCTCGCAAAAGCACTATTTAAAGCGTTTTGCGTCGTTTGATCGTGCGCAAAAAATCGGCATGCGCTGGCACTGGGCGGCATTTTTTATGACGTTGCCTTGGATGCTGTATCGCGGGCGTTACCTTGATGGACTTGTGTATGCGGTCGCCGGTTGGTCGTTTTTGCATTTGATCATCGCTTTAGTCTTGGTGATGATTGAAAGCACGATATTTTTGTTTGTGCCGGATACATTGCATTGGCCGATTCGGTTGCTGGTCGGTGGCAGTTTGTATCTGGGATGGTGTGTGCTGACCGCAGGTTGGGCGGATGCTTACTATTATCGGGTGGCACGGCGCGAAATCAGCGAAACGATTGAGGACGGGCTCAGTCAGTCACAACAGGCTGAGCATTTGCAGCGTGAAGGCGGTACGCATTGGGCGGGTTTGCTGCTGGCATTTGGGCTATTTGGTTTTGCGCTATCGACGGTATATTCGGTGTATTTGCCACTGTATGCAACCTATCAAAAACGCATTGTATTGGCCGAAGCCTATGATGTGGCGGATCTGGGCAAGCGGCGGGTCGAGATGCTGTATCAGGCGCATCAGGTCTGCCCTGTCGGAATTGTGCTGAGTACCGCAGAACAAACCGCAAAAGATCAATCACAAAACCCGCTGCACACACTGCTACAGACTGAACCTCGCTCAATGCAGCTTGATGTATTGGCTCAAGCGGCGGGAATTGTGGACAGCCGTTGTATTGTGCAAGCCACGATTTGGGGGGCGGTCTGGCCGGTGCAAAATTTGAACGGTCAGCGGGTCAGTTTGTATCGGTTGACGGATGGTCGATGGCGTTGTGTCACGTCACTCGGTGAGCGTGAAGCACCGAGGGGTTGTGAGTTGAATTAAGCGGACATTCGACAAAAATGTAAAAAATCTGCGCTGTATAGCAAAAACACGTCATCAATCATGTCAAATTTTATCCACTTATTCTTTTCACACCCGAGATTTTGTTTGGGTGTTAGTGAAAGCTCATATTCTTTGAAAAATTGTTCAGTATTGTAAAAATAAATTTTATTCTTATTTTTTCGAGGATTAACTAGAAAATATTTTTTCGAAAAAGATGCATTACCTAAGCCCTCCTCGACTTCATAATTTAAAATAAAATCAAGGTTGCTGTCAAAAACCGAAACAAAAGAGAAGTCAGCATAAACGCCACCTAAAACTCGAGGATGGCTACAACCAAGTGTATGGACATACAAATTTTCTCCGATACAAAAAATATCCCTTATGTGAACCCAATCGCCATCAGCATCTAAGTAAGACCTAAAAAGTAAATATGTACTTAGAGCCAAAGCCTTTTGACACCTCCCCAACCCAAGCCTCAATCTG
>OGCL01000538.1_pt1 | contig 40095 bp, 35 predicted proteins | sample 1570041 | NCBI WGS metagenome assembly OGCL01 (sample SAMN06266162, study PRJEB24511) | hot springs metagenome | isolation source: Hot spring water | place: South Africa: Limpopo | collected 2015-06-22 | reverse complement strand
GTGAAACTGTCAGGCCTCGGACGCGAGGGATCGCGTTACGGCATCGAGGAATTCACCGAAATCAAGTATGTCTGCCTCGGCGGCGTTGAGTGAGGAGCACGTCCATGTCCTATCCCCGTTTCCTGAGCTTCAGCACGTCCACGGGTAACCAAGGTTTCGGTCTGGTTGTCGAGGGCGGCGTCGTCGACCTTTCCGTGCGATATGCGGGTCAATATCCGACGCTACGTGAGGTTATCGCCGATGATGCGCTGGCAACGCTTGCCGAGCGTCATGCCGGCGACAAGGCGGACATGGCATTGTCCGAGGTCACCTTCGAAATCCCGATCCCCGCGCCAGAGAAGCTGATCTGCGTCGGCGTCAATTTTCCCGACCGCAACGAAGAGTACAAGGACGGACAGGCGGCGCCTGCCAATCCGTCGTTGTTCATTCGCTTTCCCCGATCCTTCACGGGGCACGATCAGCCGCTGATCCGCCCTCCGGAAAGCCCGCAGCTCGATTACGAGGGCGAGATCGTTGTCGTGATCGGCAAGGGTGGCCGTCGCATCGCGGAACAGGACGCCCTAGAGCATATCGCGGCGCTGACGCTCTGCAACGAGGGTACGATCCGCGACTGGGTACGACACGCCAAGTTCAACGTGACCCAGGGCAAGAATTTCGACCGTACCGGATCTATCGGCCCCTGGCTCGTTCCGTTCATGGACGAGAGCCAGATCGCCGATATCAAGCTCGAAACGCGTGTGAACGGCGAGGTTCGCCAGAGCGATCGCACGAGCCGGATGATCTTCTCCTTCCGCAAGATCATCAACTATATCTCGACATTTACGACGCTGGTTCCGGGCGACGTGATCGTCTGCGGCACGCCGACCGGTGCCGGCGCCCGCTTCGATCCGCCCATTTGGCTGAAGCCTGGGGATGTGGTCGAAGTCGAGGCGGATGGACTGGGTGTCCTTAGAAACACGATCGCGGACGAGGTCTGACATGCTGACAAACGAAGAGATCGAAGCTGCTGCCGCCAGACTCGATGAAGCCGAGCGGACACGGGTTCAGACGGGTCTGTTGTCGCTTGCCCATCCCGGCATCGACATGGATGACGCCTATGCCATCCAGTCGGCCTGGGTAAAGCGCAAGGTTTCCGCGGGGCGCAGGGTCATCGGCTGGAAGATAGGGCTGACCTCCAAGGCCATGCAATATGCCCTGAACATCGACATTCCGGATTCCGGTGTTCTCTTTGACGACATGGTCTTCGAGGATGGCGCCACTGTTCCAAAAGACCGCTTCATCCAGCCTCGTATCGAGGCCGAGATCGCCTTTGTCATGAAGGCGCCGCTGAAGGGGCCGGGCGTCACCGTCTTCGACGTGCTGAACGCCACCGATTACGTGACACCTGCGCTGGAGATCCTCGATACCCGCATTCTGCGCGTCGATCCGGAAACGAAGAAGGCGCGGACGGTGTTCGACACGATTTCCGACAATGCGGCCAATGCGGGCATCGTCACCGGCGGTCGTGCGGTTCGCCCCGACCAGCTCGACATGCGCTGGATGGGCGCGATCGTCAGCCGCAATGCCGAAGTCGAGGAGACGGGGTTGGGTGCCGGCGTGCTCAACCAGCCGGCCCGCGGGGTCGCCTGGCTCGCCAACCGTCTGGCGCAGTATGGGGATGGCATCGAGGCGGGGCAGATCGTGCTCGCGGGTTCGTTCATCCGCCCTGTCGAAGCCCGACACGGGGACACGATCGTCGGGGACTTCGGTCCTTACGGAACCGTCAGCCTGTTTTTCGAGTGAGCATGACAAGGCGGGCCCAGTCGTCCGGCGTGAATCAAAGGAGGAGGCCGCGATGCCTGCACCCGTCAACAGCTTCAAGCGTGGTCTGAAAGAGGGCCGTTTACAGATTGGCCTTTGGCAGGCTTTAGGAAGCCCGAACACGGTCGAAATCTGTGCCGGTGCCGGCTATGACTGGCTGTTGCTCGACGCCGAGCATGGGCCGAGTGACGTTCCCCGGCTGGCCGAGCAGTTGCGCGCCATGCGTGGTTCGCCATCGCATGCAATCATCCGTCCACCCATTGGGGAGACCTGGGTCATCAAGCAAATGCTTGATATCGGCGCCCAGACCATTCTTGTGCCCATGGTGCACGATGCGGCACTTGCGGGCGAAATGGTCAAGGCCGTGCGTTACCCGCCACACGGCGTTCGCGGGGTTGGCGCGGCATTGGCACGTGCCTCGGACTTCAATCGTATTGGCGATTATCTGCAGACGGCAAATGACGAGATCTGCCTGTTGGTGCAGGTAGAAAGCCGTGTCGCGATCGATAATCTCGATGCGATCTGCGCCGTTGATGGTGTCGACGGTGTGTTCATCGGACCTTCCGACCTGGCGGCCGACATGGGGTATCTCGGGCGTCCGGGCGCACCTGAGGTCCAGGAGGTGGTGGAGCGGTCCATTGCTCGGATCCTCGCTTCCGGCAAGTCCGCCGGGATCCTGATCGGCGATCTCGGGTTGGCGAAACGCTATGCCGAGCTTGGAGCCACGTTCGTAGGTATCGGCAATGATGTGGGACTGCTCAGCAATGCTGCCGCTAGATTGTTGAAGGATTTCAACGATGCAAAGTCGGCGCAGCCGACGGCCGGCGTCAAGGTCTATTGAGGCCTAATTGGATCTGGCTCCGAGATTTGACAAACCCCAGATTTGTTAACATGCTTAGTAATTGGGTGACCGGCTTTGGGAGGAGGCGGACATGCACTTGGCAAGCTTGGGACACTGCGTTCCGACGCAGTGGGTGACGCGTGAGTTTGATGCCTGGACTTCGGATCTGAAATCCATCTGCGGCCACTTCAATCCATCCCGATACGACGGATCGAACGTGGTGCGGGGCGGGGCTGCTCTTTCTGACGCCGCCGGCGTGGAGCTGGCGCAGGTGGCAAACGACCTCGACTTCATCAGACGTAATCCCGATGACATCCGGGCCGACCAAGGCGACAACCTGTTCCTTTTGCTGCAGCTGGAAGGCTCCTGCGGCGTCGAACAGTCGGGCCGCCAGGAGCAACTGCATCCGGGCGAATGCATTCTCGTCGATTCCACGAGGCCGTCGATCTTCTACTTCGGAGGTTCTTTTTCCAATCACCTGTCCGTGCATCTGCCGAGGCAGATGCTGCTGTCGGATCGGGCGGTGCGGATTTCGGTGACGCGCAAGATCAAGGCTGACGATCCTATGTCGATCATGCTGGGCGCGCTCGTGGCCAAGATGATGAGCACTTCGAGCGACGACAACAGGGCGCCGCATCTCAGGGAGTTGCTGTTCAACACGACGCGACAGGCCTTCGCGTCCGATCCTGGCGAAGAGTTCTTCGTCCGTGGCGACAGCGGCACGGGACGGCTCGAGGTCGTCCAGGTGCTGATCGACGAGAACCTGACCGAGGAGTACCTGACGCCGCAATGGCTCGCCAACCGGGTTGGCGTTTCGCTGCGGACGCTTCAGGAGGATCTCAGTTCGCAGGGCATGACCGTGACCGGCATGATCAAGCTCAAGCGCTTGCATCTCGCCCGGGCGAGGCTCGAAAGACTGCGCGGGGCGCATCATCCGGGTGCGATTGCGGATGTCGCCTATTCGGTCGGTTTCAACGACATTTCCTACTTCAATCGCAGCTTCCGCAAGCTGTTCGACTGCTCGCCCAAGGACGTCGTGATGGCCTGATTTGGGATGAGGCGCTGACCGCGCTTTTGTCCAATTCGTGCCGCGCCGTAATCCAAGAATTACCGACGAGCATTGGCTAGTCTCCTTCCATCGCATTGCATGGGAGGATGTATCATGCAGGAATTCACGCTTGTCATTGGTGGCAAGGCGGTCGCGACCGCACGCCACAGAGAGGTCAGGAACCCTTCTTCTGGCGCAGTCGTCGGCATGTCGCCGCTGGCCACGGCCGACGACCTCAACGCTGCCGTATCCGCTGCAAAATCCGCCTTTCCGGCGTGGGCTGCCACTTCCTCTTCCGAGCGCGCCTCGCTCTGCGCCCGTGTGGCGGAGGTAATCGAGGCGAATGCAGAGGAACTCGCGCGGCTTTTGACGCTGGAGCAGGGCAAGCCGCTCAACGGGCTCGGATCGCGCTTCGAGATCGGTGGGGCCGTTGCCTGGACCCGCCATACGGCTTCCCTCGATCTGCCCATCGAAGTGGTCCAGGATGGACCGGAGGGCCGGGTGGAGCTGCATCGCAAGCCGATCGGCGTCGTTGCCGCCATCACGCCGTGGAACTGGCCGGTCATGATTGCCTGCTGGCATATCATCCCAGCCATCCGCACCGGCAATACCGTGGTCATCAAACCCTCGCCAAACACACCGCTGACGACCATCCGGCTCGTGGAGCTGATGAACGAGGTGCTGCCGACCGGCGTCGTCAACGTCATTACCGATGACAACGATCTGGGTGCTGCACTGACGTCCCATCCGGATGTCGCCAAAATCACCTTTACAGGATCGACCGCCACGGGACGTCGCGTGATGGCATCCGCTGCTGATACGCTGAAGCGGCTGACGCTCGAACTCGGCGGCAACGATGCGGGTATTGTCCTGCCCGATGCCGATCCCAAGGCGATTGCCGAGGGCCTGTTCTGGGGCGCCTTCATCAACAGTGGCCAGACATGCGCCTGCCTGAAGCGCCTCTACGTGCATGACAGCATCTATGACGCGGTATGCGAGGCGCTCGCGGCCTATGCATCCGCCATCAAGCTGGGCGACGGCCTCGCGGAGGACGTTGTTCTCGGTCCACTTCAAAATGAGGCCCAGTTCGGCATCGTCTCCGACTTCGTTGAGGATGCGGTTGCCAAAGGCGGTCGGGTCTTGACGGGTGGCGCACCGCAGGGCGGACCGGGTTACTTCTATCCCGTAACCCTGGTCGCCGATGTCGATCATGGTGCGAAGCTCGTTGACCTGGAGCAGTTCGGACCGGCCCTGCCTATCATCCGCTACCACGATATCGAAGAGGCAATCGCCAAGGCCAACGATAATCCGAGCGGTCTCGGTGGATCGGTCTGGTCCGGGGATATCGCCAAGGCCAAGCAGGTTGCGGCGCGGCTCGAATGCGGGTCGGTGTGGATCAACAAGCATGGTGCGATCCAGCCCAATGCGCCCTTCGGAGGGGTGAAACAGTCCGGCATGGGCGTCGAGTTCGGCGTCGAAGGACTGAAGGAATTCACCACCATCCAGACTGTTTTTTCCTAAACCGTTCGTCAGGCTTTTTTCAAGGCGCGGCTGTCGTGTTGCCGCGCGGGAGGCTCAAATGCGTGAGTTTGACTATATCGTTGTCGGTGGCGGGTCTTCCGGATCCGTGGTGGCCGCACGTCTTTCGGAAGATCCGTCCAACAAGGTCCTGCTGATCGAAAGCGGACAGAAGGACACCGACAGGTTCATCCATATCCCCGCCACCTTCTTCAAGGTGATCGAGAAGGGCAGGGACGTGCATTTCTACATGTCGGAACCAGACCCTGGCATCAAGGGCAAGCCGAATGTGGTGCCGCAGGGCAATGTGCTCGGTGGCGGTAGCTCGGTCAACGCTATGATTTACATCCGGGGCCAGCGTCAGGATTACGAGACCTGGGCGCAGATGGGATGCCGGTCGTGGTCATACGAGAAAGTGCTTCCCGTTTTCCGTGATCTCGAAGGTAATCAGCGGCTTTCCGGTGAGTTTCACGGCGTGGACGGTCAGTTGAAGGTATCCGACCGCCGCTATGGCCATCCCCTGTCCTGGGCTTTCATCCGTGCCGCCCAGGAGGCTGGGATCAAGTACAATGAGGATTTTAACGGTGCCGAGCAGGAAGGCGTCGGCTTTTACCAGACGACAACGAACGGCGGTCGCCGCTGGAGTGCCGCACAGGCTTTCCTGCGTGATGCCGAAGGGCGCGCCAATCTTGAGATCATGACCGGGATCAAGGTCGAGATGATCCTGTTCGAGGGGCGCACCGCAGTCGGCGTGCGGCTTTCCTCCGGCGAAACGGTGAAGGCGCGCAGCGAGATCGTCCTGACTGCCGGTGCGATCGCAACACCGAAGATCCTGCAACTGTCCGGCATTGGTGATGCTGCGCACCTGCGGTCACACGGCATCGACGTGGTGGCAGACCTGCCGGGCGTCGGGGAGAACTACCAGGACCATCTGGAGGCGACGGTTCAGGCCGAAGTCAACATCATGTCCCTGTTCGGCCAGGACAAGGGTCTCGCTGCTGCCAGCCACATGCTGCAATACATGCTGACGAAGACAGGTCTGCTGACCTCGACCGTTGTGGAATCGGGCGGTTTCGTCGACACGGCAGGCCTCGGCCAGCCCGACATTCAGTTCCATGTGCTGCCAAGCTTCGTCGGCTTCGGAGAGCGTGTGGCCGAACCGGGACACGGCATCTCGATCGGCCCGTGCTTCCTGCGGCCGCAGTCCCGCGGGACGGTCAAACTTCGCTCGGCAAACCCGGCGGATCCCGCACTCTTCCACGCCAATTCCTTCGCCAACCCGGCGGATCTGGAGACGCTGGTCCGTGGTGTGGAACTGGCAATCAAGATCACCGAGGCGCCGTCCCTTGCGAAGATCATCAAGCGCCGCGTCTTGCCGACACCCGGCATCGAGAAGGATCCGGAGGCTTTGCGTGATTACATTCGCGGCGTCTCGAAGACCGTCTTCCATCCCTCCGGCACGGCCAAGATGGGTGTCAAGGAGGATCGAATGGCCGTCGTCGATGAGGAGCTCAAAGTGTTCGGCGTCGATCGGCTGCGGGTGGCGGACGCTTCGATCATGCCGACGCTCGTTTCGGGCAACACCAATGCGCCGACGATCATGATCGGGGAGCGCGCCAGCCGCTTCATCTTGGGGAGGGATCGGGCGGCCTGAGGAGACCGCGCGATCAAAACGGCCATTCGGCCACGACGCCGGATTCCGGCACATTGGGAGGAAAACATGAAATCGCATCTTCTGGGCGGCTCTGCCGCCATTGCAGCCCTGTTCCTGCTCTCGGCGGGCTCTGCCGCCGCCGCGCCGAGCTGTGGCCTGAACAACGGTCAGGCGGCGACTGGTGAGCCGATCAAGGTCGGCGCCATCGTCGGTCGCACTGGTCCCGACGACTTCTCATCGGCATCGCGCGCGGCAAAGGCCTATTTCGACTGCGTCAATGCCAATGGCGGGATCAATGGCCGCCCGATCGAATACCTCGTCGAGGACGACCAGTGGAACCCGGAAGTCGCCGCGCAGGTCGCGACGAAGCTGGTCAAGGACGAAGAAGTGGTCGCCCTCGTGGGCAACGCTTCCTTCGTGGAAATGGGCGTCAATGCCAAGCTGTATGAAGAAGAGGGCGTGATGGCCATGGCCTCCGGTTGCGCCGTGGCGGAGTGCTTCGAATCGAAGAACATCGTGTCTACCAACCAGGGTCCGCTGCCGTCTTCCGTAGGTGCTGCTCAATGGGCTGTCGCCAATCTCGGCGCGACCAATGTCGTGTGCATCGGTCTTACCATTCCGAGCGTCGGTCCCTATTCCTGCGGCTGGACCGAGAAATACATGCAGTCGAAAAACCTCGCTGGTTCGAGCGTCCTGCTCGATCCGGCGGCGGCGGATATGAACTCGGCCTTCCTCGAAGCGGTGGCTTCCGGGGCCGACACAATTCTCGTTAATCTGCCCGCGGGCATGGCAGCTGCCTTCCTTAAGGCCGCCCTGGAGTCCGGCCAGCGTGACAGCTACAAGTGGATTTCCTCCACGCCGCTCTATGATCGTGACGTTCCCGCTATGCTCGGTGCGGATTGGGCCGGCGTCATGCATGTCAATATCGAGCTGACACCGATCGACGGAACCGGGCCGGATGCGAGCAATTGGCGCGCGGTTCTGGATGCGCACGGCCATGCCGATGATCCGCGCGATACATTCAGCCAGGCCGGATACCTGTCCGCCCGCTTCTTCGTAGACGCCATGCTGCAGCAGGACCCGGCCAAGCTCGACCGTGCCACAGTGAGCGAGGCGATCCGCGGCATCAAGAACTACACGTCCGACCTTCTCTGCGGCCCCTATTATGTCGGCCCGGGTGATCGCCACATGCCCAACCACGCCAACATGATGGTCCAGATGGTCGAGGGCGGCTACAAGGTCGTCGGCGAATGCACGGATGTGGACAGCGCCTATCTCGATCCCTATCGCGCCGATGAAAAGGCGCTCGGCATTGTGAACTGAGGCCGCGGTCATGCTGGGCGCCTATGGAATGTTCCTCGTCTCGGGGCTTGCCGTCGGCGCCCTCTATGCGCTGGGCGGGGTGGGTCTGGTGATCCTCAACCGCGCCACCGGCGTGCTCAACTTTGCCTATGGCGCCATTGGCGCCGTGGGTGCCATGACGGCATGGCAGGTGCTGGAATGGCATCTGCCGGAGCCACTTGCCTGGGCGGCCGCAATCGGGGTGAGCCTCGCTCTGTCCCTGGGTTTCGGCCTTCTGGTTGCTCCGCAGCTCGCCCACCGGGAGCCGGTGATCAAGGCTGTGGCAACCCTCGGCTTCGCGCTCTGTCTACTCGGCCTGATGAACCTGGTCTGGATGGTCACCTCGCGCAAGCTCGGTCTGTTTTCGGACAGTCTCGGCCTTTCCATCATCGGGGTCCGCATCAACGGTACTCGGCTGATTGCTCTCGCGGGTGGTGTGATCGCTACCGTGGCCATGGGAATCTATCTGTCGAAAACCCGGACAGGCCTGCTGATGCGCGCGCTCGCCGACAACCGGGATGTTGCGGCTATCCTCGGAGTTCCAGTTCGCCGCGTCGAGGCCATCGCCTGGGGGATTTCCGGCGTGCTGGCCGGCTTTACCGGCCTGCTTTTCGGAGGCCTTGTGCGGCTCGATCCGGCCGTCCTGACCTTCCTCGTCATCCCGGTGATCGCAACCACCATTATCGGACGACTGAAATCCATTCCGGTCACCTTCTTGGCCGGGCTTCTGATCGGAGTGACTGAAAGCATGCTGACCTTGGTGAAGCCGCTTGCTCCATTCCGCGTGGCCGCGCCCTTCGTCATCGCGACACTTGCCTTGATGTGGCTGCAGCGCGGTCGACGACTGACATTTGCGGGAGAGGATTGAGATGATGGCAGCGAACCCTCCGGTGAATTCCACGATCCTTCCGTCCCTACGGCGATCGCGCCCGATCGGCCTCGTCGTGCTAGTCGCGGCTCTCGCCTTTCTGCCGCCGCTGTTCCTGGCGTCCCTCTGGCTTAAGGTCCTGACAGGCGTTGCGATTTATACCCTCACGGCCGCCTCGATCGCCCTGCTTTACCGGCGTCTCGGACTTGTCTCGCTCGCCCATGTCGCGTTGATGGGGGCTGGCGGTTGGGTTGGGCTAAGGCTCGCCTATGGTCTCGGTACGCCCTTCGAGGTCAATATGCTGGCGGGCGGGATCGCCGCTGCCGGGCTCGGTATGATCTTCGCCTATCCGGCACTGCGCATGCGCGGGCTCTATCTGGCCCTGGTCACCCTGATGATCGCCGGCGCTTTCGCCATCATCGTCAACGTCATCCAGTTTCCCAATGGCGGGGGTGGATGGTCGGGTTTTGCGGTGAAGTCTGCGGGCTACATGCCGCGTCCAGCCATCGCCTCCGGTGATGTGGGTTATTATGCTTATTGCATCGTCGTTGCGGCCCTCGGCATGGCTCTTATTCACTGGCACGAGATCGGAAAAGCGGGGCGGGCCTGGGCACTGATCCGGCGCTCCGAGGCTGCCGCGATGTCGACCGGGGTCGATGTGCCCTTCTACAAGATCTGGGCCTTCGCCCTGTCGGGCTTCCTCGCAGGAATTGCCGGTGTGCTGCTCGCCGGCAATCTGCAGATGCTCGACGCGCGCAGCTTTCCGGCTGCAGAATCGGTGATGATCTTTGCTCTGACCATCGTCGGCGGTGCCTGGAGCCCGGTCGGTGCGCTGATTGCAGCGGCGCTCTACAGACTCGTTCCTGCGCTGCTCAATGATCTCGGCGTCAACGGCAATGCCGCCTACATCATCTTTGGTGCCGCCCTGATCCATGCGCTTGCCACGGCGCCCAGAGGCATAGCCGGCCAGATCGAGGATCTGCTGATCCGGCTGAGCTTCAAGTCGAATGCAGGGAGCGCCCGATGATCGAGATCGATGCAGTCACCGTCTCCTTCGGCGGCGTGACGGCGCTGAACAGGCTGAGCGTGCAACTCGATGCACCAGTGGTCGGCATCATCGGGCCGAATGGAGCAGGCAAGACGACGTTTCTCAACGTTCTCTCCGGTTTCGTCACGCCGAACTCCGGACGGATCCGCGCCTTCGGGCAGGAACTCACGAGGCTGCAGCCCCATCAGAGAGCGCAATGGGGTCTTCGCCGTTCCTTTCAGAAGGAGCAGGCGGTCGACGAACTGACGGTGGAAGACAACATCCGGGTTGTGCTCGATTCTCTTGCCCTGTCCCGGGGCGCGGTCGAGGATGCCCTGACCAGGGCCCTTGAATTCACGGGGATCAACGCTGTCCGTCACCGCTCCGTTGCCGGTCTCAATGCCTTTGAACGGCGGATGACGGAACTGGCGCGCTGCGTGGCGGGTTCGCCGAAGCTCATTCTGCTGGACGAGCCGGGCGCCGGCTTCTCGCAGAGCGAGGTCGAGACGCTGCGGTCCGTGATCAACGGAATCTCCGAAACGATCGGGGCACGGACCTTCCTGATCGATCACGATGTGGATCTGATCCAGGCCACCTGTCAACGCACGATGGTTCTCGATTTCGGCACGCTCGTGACCTATGGCGAGACGGCCGCGGTGCTGGCCGATCCGCGGGTACGGGCGGTCTATCTCGGTATGGAGGAAACGTGATGCTAGCTCTTGAGATTGAGGGGCTGACCGTCCGTCGGGGCGTCAAGCGCGTCGTGGACGATGTGTCGATGAGCCTCAAACCAGGTACGGTGACGGCGCTTTTGGGGCCTAATGGTGCAGGCAAGAGCTCGCTGGTGTTGGCCTTGGCTGGAGCGCTCCCGCTGGAGGCCGGCTCCGTCCAGATCGGGGGGCTCCGCCTCTCGGGCCTCGGGACTGAGGCGGTTCGCGGTGCCGGTGTGGCCGCCGTACCCGAGGGGCACCGGGTGCTGTCCGGGCTCTCGGTAGACGACAATCTGCGCACCGCCGGGCATGCCCATTCCCGGATCGAACTCGAACGAGCGCTTGATGAGATCTACTCCATCTTCGGAGAGTTGGCGGAAAGGAAGAACCAGCGGGCCGGGTCGATGTCCGGTGGCCAGCAGCAGATGCTGGCACTCGGGCAGGCGCTGATCTGCCGGCCCAAATTCGTGCTTGCAGACGAGATGTCGCTGGGGTTGGCGCCTCTGATCGTCAAGCGTCTGATGGGGGTCGTCACGAGGCTGGCCCGCGAAGGGACCGGCATTCTGCTGATCGAGCAGTTCACCGCCGTCGCCCTGTCGCTTGCCGACCATGCCATCGTCATGTCGCGCGGGCGGTTCGCCTATTCCGGCGAACCCCGGCGTCTGATTTCGGAGCCCGACATTCTGCACAAGGCCTATCTCGCCTGAATGGGGAAATCCGCCAGCGTGCCCCGCGCACTATCCGCCTGTTCGAGGGCGCTCGATACGGTCCTGCCGCCAGGCTGCCGGGGAGACGCCGGTTCGTCTGCGGAAGAAACGGGAGAAATAGGCGGGGTCATCGAAGCCGATTTCACGGGCGATGTCTTCCACCGAGCGGATGGTGAACATCAACAGACGCTTGGCCTCGAGCAGACGTCGCTCCATTAGCATCTCCTTGACGGATTGCCCGAAGGTTTCTCGCGCCGCCTTGTCGAGCAGGTGCGGCGTGGTGGCGAGCAGGGTCACGTAACGCGCGACAGTCCAGTCCTCGCGGTAATGCAGATCGATGGCACGACGCAGGCTTGCCGCCAGCCGTTTCGAAGGCGAGGCTTCGGTGACGTCGCTGCCACCGCCCAGCCGGGCGATCTGGGACAGCATCACCCCGACCAGGCCCGCAAGTAGACGGGGGCTGGTCGAGGTCGTTCCGAGATACTCATCGACGACCATTTCCGAGAGGCGGTCGAGCCGGATCCAGGCGGGATCCCCGGCGCTGCCTTCGACGAGGCAGGATGTATCGAGCGGCAGATCAACGATCGCGGCGAGCGAACGAAGCTGGTCGTCGGAGATGGAAATGACCACCGCATCCGAATGCTCTTCGACATCGAAGCCATGGACGACGCTTGATGGAACGAAACTGACGGTCGGAGCCGAAAAATTCCAAGTCCGATCTTCGATCCGATAGGTCCCGCCGCCTTTGAACCAGTAAGTAATCTGTCCCATTTGTGGATGCTTGTGCGGCGAAACATGGCCGAAATGGACGCTTCTGCGCTCCATAACCGTCTCCACGTGGAAAAATCCGACATCCAGCGCGCGGGTCGGTTCGCCATAGACAAAGTATGTGGGCACGTCTTGTCTGTCTGCCATGCCGGAAAAAGTACCAGCGAATTGGGCCCTTTGTCCATGGTCCGAAGCCGGCTGCGGATTTAACGTTTGTCAGGATTTTTAGGGAGGATCGCCCATGCGTGCAGAAGATTACCGGAAAGACAAAACGCGCCCTTTTACCGGCGCCGAATATCTCGAGAGCCTGAGGGACGGCCGTGAGGTCTATATCAACGGCGAGCGCGTCGCCGACGTCACGACCCATCCGTCGATGCGCAATTCGGCGCGTTCCATCGCGCGCATGTATGACGCCCTGCATGACGAAAAGTCCAAGGCGCGTCTGACCTCGCCAACCGACACCGGTTCGGGTGGCTACACGCACAAGTATTTCCGCGTCGCTAAGTCGTCGGAAGAACTGGTCGCGCAGCAGGGTGCGATCGCCGACTGGGCGCGCATGTCCTATGGCTGGATGGGGCGTACTGCCGATTACAAGGCCGCCTTGATGAACACGCTCGGCGCCAATGCCGACTGGTACGGCCCGTTCAAGGACAACGCGCTCTCCTGGCACAAGCGCGCCCAGGAATCCGTGCTGTTCATGAACCATGCGATCGTCAATCCGCCGATCGACCGCCACAAGCCTGCGGATGCGGTGAAGGACGTCTTCGTTCACATCACCAAGGAGACGGATGCCGGCATCTACGTTTCGGGTGCCAAGGTCGTGGCGACGTCGTCGGCTTTGACCCATTACAACTTCCTCGCCCAGAGCTCGGCGACGGTGACCGAGGATCCCTCGCTTTCCGTCATGTTCATCGTCCCGATGAATGCGCCCGGCATCAAGATGTTCTGCCGCGTCTCCTATGAGCAGACCGCAACCTCGGCGGCCCAGCCGTTCGATTATCCGCTTTCTTCGCGCTTCGACGAAAACGATGCGATCCTGGTGCTCGACAACGTCTTCGTGCCCTGGGAAGATGTGCTCGTGCTGCGCGATGCGGCAAAGATCCTGTCTTTCCACCCGGCCTCCGGCTTCATGCACGGTTACTGCTTCCAGGGCTGCACGCGTCTCGCGGTCAAGCTGGACTTCCTTGCGGGGCTTCTCGCCAAGGCGCTGAGGGCTACCGGTGGCGACGCCTTCCGGGGCAATCAGGCAATGCTGGGCGAGGTCATCGCGATCCGCCATCAGTTCTGGACCTTCTCCAATGCCATGGCGCACAATCCGATCCCGTGGGCCAATGGTGCGGTCCTGCCGAATCTTGAAGCCGCACTCTGCTACCGTACCTTCATGTCGGAGGCCTATCCGAAGGTGATCGACATCGTGCGCCGGACAGTTGCTTCGGGCCTGATCTACCTGCCGTCTTCGGCGAAGGATTTCCAGAATCCGGATATCGACCGCTACCTCGCGCAGTATGTCCGGGGCTCCAACGATATGGGCCACATCGAGCGTATCAAGATCATGAAGCTCCTGTGGGATGCGACGGGCACCGAGTTTGGCGGTCGCCATGCGCTCTACGAGTTGAACTATGCCGGCGCTCCCGAAGAAGTTCGCCTGCAGGTGCTCAAGGGCGCCGAACGGGGCGGGCGTCTGAAGGAAATGGAAGCGCTCGTTGATCAGTGCATGGCCGACTATGACGAGAATGGCTGGACAGGGGACACCTGGATGCCGCCTCAGGACAACTTGCGCACCCTGCGCGACGCGGCAGAATAGGAGGCGGCTATGACAGTGTCCGTTTCAAAGACCGAGTTTCGTAACGCCATGGCCAGGGTCTGTGCTCCGGTCAACGTGATTACCACCAACGGACCCGCCGGACGCGGCGGGTTCACCGCCACCGCCATGTGCTCGGTGACAGACGAGCCGCCCACTTTGCTCGTCTGCATGAATTCGCGGTCTTCGCAGACCGCCCTCTTCGTCGAGAACCGCCAGTTCTGCGTCAACGTGCTGACCCAGGAACACCGCGATCTCGCCGGTCTCTTTGCCGGCCAGCAAAGCGATATGGAGGCACGCTATGCGGCAGCCGACTGGACCAGTCTTCCCTCTGGCAACCAGGCCCTGGCCGATGCCATCGTCTCGTTCGACTGCCGCCTGATCGAGGCACGACTGGTCGGCACCCACAACATCTTCATCGGCGAGGTCACGGACATACGGTGCCGACGCGATGGGCACGCTCTGCTGTATTTCGACCGGAACTACGTGCATGTCCCCACGCAAACTGGGAGCTACGGGGGATAGGCAGTATCCCTTTGCGTTTCGTGCCAGAATGAGGGGGACGCGAAGCTGAGTGTCCCCCGTTTGCTGATTAGCCTTCGCAGTCAGCCATCCGCATGTTCTTCGAACAGCCACTGGAGAAACTGCTGCAGCGGCTGGGTCTGCTTGCGGTTCGCTGGCAGGACGACATAGTAGGCGCCTTCAGGCACGACGGAGGCTTCTCCGAGCCGGATCAGGCGTTTCTGCTCCAGCAAGTCGCTGACGAGGCGGTTCCAGCCGAGCGTGATGCCCTGACCGTTCAGCGTGGCATAGATCGCTTCCGTGTAGAAGCTGCAGCGAAGCCCTCTCAGTTTTCCGGTGTGCGAGATGCCGAATTGCGCAAGCCAGGGGTTCCAGCCGATCCACATTGGATCGTCGGCTTCATTGGAGATGAGAGGTTGGCGCAGCAGGTCTGATGGCGTCAGGTTTGTGCCAATGCTTTGCGCGAACTCGGGGCTGCAGACGGGAAAGACATGATCCTCGAACAATTTCTCTGCGCGACCGCCCGGCCAGCTCCCGTTTCCAAATCGGATGGCGACGTCCACCTGCCCCTGATCGAGATCCGGCATCGCGTCCTGGGTGACGATGCGCAGCGTCGTCTCCGGATGCCGTCGCGAAAACTCCGATATCCTGGGCAAAAGCCAGAAATGCGAAAAGGCAACGGTTGCGGCGATCGTCAGTTCGTCGCCTGTGGTCTCCCTGCGCAATTCCGATGAAGCCTCGGCAATCATGTTGAAGGCTGCGCTGGCGGCGGCGGCCAGCGATCTGCCCTGTGGCGTCAAGGACACTTTCCGATGCAGGCGGTTGAACAGCGGAAAGCCGAAATCTTCCTCAAGAGCATGGATCTGGCGGCTGACGGCAGCTTGGGTGACCCCCAGTTCCTCGGCCGCGCGTGTGAAGCTTGCCAAGCGGGCCGCAGCCTCGAAGGCCGTGAGGGCAGTCATGGGTGGCAGCTGTCGTTTCAGGCTCTTCATGGCACCTCTCTCATGGGAGGTTTGTTCATTACTTCAGGTAATGTCAAGGCTGCGAATTTGTGCGGTTGAAGCAACCTTGTTTCCTGCCATCATCAGCGGATAGTCAGATAAAGGTGGGTTATGCTCAACAGGTTTGCCTCCTCGATTTCCGCGCTTCTCGACGCACGTGCAGACGGTCATTCCTTACCCTCGGGGCTCTACACGCGGGAGGACGTGTTCGAGGCCGATCTCGACGTTTTCTTCATGCGGCATTGGATCTATGTCGGACTGGAATGTGAAGTGCCTGAAGCAGGCGATGCCGTCGTCATCGACATCGGCAAGATCAGCGTCATCCTCCTGCGAGACGACGACAATGAAATCCGGGTTGTCCGCAATGTCTGTCGTCACCGCGGCGCCCGACTTCTCGATGCGGGCCCGACCGTTGTATCAAAACTCGTCTGTCCCTATCACCAGTGGACCTACGAGCTTGATGGTGCGCTCTCCTACGCGCCCCATATGGGCAAGGATTTCGACAAAAGCTGTCATAGCCTGAAGCCCGTGCACTTTCGGTCAATCGGTGGACTGATCTACATCTGTCTGTCCGACAATCCGCCTGACGATATCGGAAATCTCGAAGCGGTCATGCGTGACCGTCTGGCGCCCTATGATCTGCGCAACGCGAAGGTCGCACATCAGGTCGACGTCGTCGAGGAGGGTAACTGGAAGCTGACGATGGAGAACAATCGTGAGTGCTACCACTGCTCGGCCAATCATCCCGAGCTCTGCGTCTCCTTCGTCGACCTCGACTTTGGCTTCGATCCGGAAAGCCTGAGCGCGGAGGATCGCGCGCAGGCGGAGGCCCATTTCGCGATGTATGCCGAGCGCACGAAGAGCTGGGAAGCGGATGGGTTTCCGTCTGCGACGGTCGAGCAGGTGCGGGACTGCGAGACGAATTTTCGGACCCAGCGCCTGATTATCGCGGGTGCTGGCGAGTCCCAGACCGAGGATGCGACGGCGGCGTCCTCTAAACTTCTGGGCAGCATGACGCGCAAGGATCTGGGCGATACGCATCTGTGGGGCCACAACAGCTGGAACCACTTCATGGGCGATCATGCGGTGACTGCCATGGTTATCCCGCTGTCAGCGGACAAGACACTCGTGCGGACGAAATGGCTCGTTCACAAGGACGCGGTGGAAGGGGTGGACTACGACCTGCACAAGCTCACGCATGTCTGGATCGAAACCACCAACCAGGATGCGGATCTGGTTGCCCGATCGCAGGCCGGGGTGTCCGACCCGGCCTATGAGCCGGGAGTCTATTCGACATTCACAGAACGCGCGCTCAATGATTTCGCCACATGGTATGTCGACCGGATGCGCGCCCATGGCTACTGACACCGAAGTCAAAATCGACCGGTATGTTGCTGGGAGCTGGGATCCCGAGACCGACGACCGGCTGGTGTGTGTGGACGTTCATGACGAGACCCATGACGTCAAGAGCTTCACGCTTACTTCTCCCCTGGGCAAGGCATTCGCGTTCGAAGCCGGGCAATACTTTCTGTTCGAACCCGAGATCGACGAGGAGGAGAATGGCCGCTGCTACAGCGTGTCATCTTCTCCGCTGCGGCAAAACGCGATCACGGTCACCGTGAAGCGGGTGGCAGGCGGCAAGGTCTCGAACTGGCTGCACGACAACCTGAAACCCGGAATGGAGCTGCGGGCCTCAGGGCCGATGGGCAAGTTCATCCGGCCGAAGGTGCAGAGATATCTGATGCTTTCCGGCGGCTCCGGGATCACGCCTCTCATGGCGATGGTACGGGAGATGGCAGATAGGGCCGAGCCAGTCGATGTCGTCTTCCTGCATGCCGGGCGAACGCCGCTTGATCTGTTGTTTCGCGATGAGCTGTCGCTGCTTGCGCGACGCATGAAAGGGCTGCGGCTGATCTTCCTGCCCGAGGTATTGACCGGTGACCCGTCCTGGCCGGGATTAAGCGGGCGTATTTCGAAAGCGCTTCTGGATCTGGTCGTGCCCGATGTTGCAGACCGCAGCGTGCTTTGCTGCGGGCCTGCCCCGTTCATGGCGGCTGCGCGAGTGATCAGTTCTGAGCTCGGCGTCCCCCCGGAGCGCTATCTCGAGGAGAGTTTCGACGTAGCTGTCGTCGACGATGACATTCCCTTAACGACAGTCAGGGAAGCGGTGGCTGCGACCTACAAGGTCCAGTTTGCCAAACAGGGAAAGATCATCGACGTCGGCGCGGATCAGACGGTGCTGGCCTGCGCCAAGAAGATGGGCGTGCGCCTGCCCTCGTCCTGCTCAAACGGGATCTGCGGCACCTGCAAATCGAAGCTCGTCAGCGGTTCTGTCGACATGAAGCACGAGGGGGGCATTCGACAGCGGGAAATCGACGCCGGCTTCTTTCTGCCCTGCTGCTCAAAGCCGCTGAGCGACCTCGTCATCGACCGTTGACGATTCCAAGCTCCTCCCCGGACCGCAGGGCGAAAGCGTGTCCTAACTTCGAACGCCCGCGTTTCGCGGGCGTCTTTCTTGGCGGCAACCGGGGACGACAGGCACTAAAGATCCTTCACCAGTCGCAAGGCGTCGTGAATGGCTGCATGGGTATTGCGCGCCGAGACCGCATCGCCGATCCGGAAGAGCTGGAATGATCCCTCGGGATTGCGAACCACACGCTGCGGGTTACCGGCAATGAGATCGTCATAGGAGACTTCGCCGCCGTTCGACGACAGCCCCTTGAGCTCGAAATACAAATCGTCCAGCGGGATGGTCCCGTTGTTGATGACCACCTGATCGACCTGGCGTGTCTGCTCCACTCCGCCATAATCGCTGCCGACTGTGGCCACCAATATATTGCCCTGGCGCGTTACGGACTGGAGCCGGAAGGTCACGGTGAAGGTGACATCCTGCTTCTGCAGCGAACGCATATAGGGAACGAGGTTCATGGCCATGACCTCGGGAGCAAACGAGCGGTCGGGCGTCATGATTTCGACCTTCGCGCCGGTCGCAGCGATGATCTCTGCCGCCTGCAGGCCGGAATGATCGCCGGCATCGTCGAAGATCAGCACATTGGAGCCGGGCTTCACATCGCCGGAGATGATGTCCCAGGCGGAGACGACGAGGTCATTACCATCCTCCAGTACCTCGGTATGTGCCATTCCGCCCGTCGCGACCACAACAACATCCGGGGCTTCGGCAAGGACGGTGTCTGCATCCGCCCAGGTGTTGAAGTGGAAGGTCACCCCGCGCTTTTCGCACTGCGCCATGCGCCAGTCGATGATGCTGATCATCTCCCGCCGGCGCGGGCTCTGCGCTGTCAGCCGGATCTGGCCGCCTGGCTTGTCTGCGGCCTCGAAGACCACGACCTCGTGCCCTCGTTCTGCTGCCACACGGGCCGCCTCCATTCCGGCCGGACCGGTGCCGACCACGACGATCTTGCGACGCTTCTCCGCTTTCGGGATCTCATGCGGCAGGGTCAGTTCGCGTCCGGTTGCCGCATTGTGAATGCAATAGGCGGCTCCACCCTGATAGATGCGGTCGAGACAGTAGTTTGCGCCGACGCAGGGGCGAATGTCCTCCTCCCGCTTCTCGATGATCTTTCGGAGGATATGGGGGTCGGTCATATGCGCCCGGGTCATGCCGACCATGTCGACCTTGCCCGAGGCGATGGCATGACGAGCGGTTGCGACATCCGGGATCTTCGCGGCGTGGAAGGTCGGGAAGCGCGTGGCTGCACGGATTTCTCCGGCGAAGTCCAGATGCGGGGAGTTCGCCATGCCCTGGATCGGAATAAGGTCGGTCAGGCCAGCATCAGTGTCGATATGGCCGCGCACAACGTTCAGGTAGTCAATCAGGCCGCTATCGCGCAAAAGGCGGGAGATCTCCAGGCCCTCCGCTTTACTGGTCCCGCCCTTGAGTTGTTCGTCCGCCGTGTAACGGACTCCCAGGATGAAATCCTCGCCCACCCGTTTTCGGATGGCCGAGAAGACGTCGAAACAGAACTTCATCCGGTTCTCCAGCGACCCGCCATAGGGGGCGTCAAGCTCGTTGGTCAGCGGCGAGGCGAACTGGTCAATGAGGTGGCCATAGGCTTCCAGTTCGACGCCGTCCATGCCGCCTGCCTTCATGCGTTCAGCGGCATCCGCGAAATCCTTGATGATGCGCTCGATGTCCCAGTCTTCAATCTTCTTCGGATAGGCGCGGTGCGCGGGTTCTCGAAGGTGGGAGGGGGCCACGACCGGTAGCCAATCTCCCTTGTCCCAGCGGGTGCGCCGACCGAGATGGGTGAGCTGGATCATGATGGCGGCCCCGGCTTCATGGACCGCGTCCGTCATCTCGCGGACCCACGGCACGATCTCGTCCTTGTAGGCGAGCAGGTTGTTGAAGACCGGGGGGCTGTCCTTGGAAACCGCGGCCGATCCCGCCGTCATTGTCAGCGCTACGCCTCCCTTTGCCCGCTCGACCGTATAGGCGCGGTAGCGTTCCTTCGGCATGCCGTCTTCCGGATAGGCGGGCTCATGCGAAGTCACGATGATCCGGTTTCTCAGGGTCAGGTGCTTGAGCTGGAAGGGTTGCAGCAAGGGATCGTTGGACATGGCGCGCTCCGTTCGAGGATGGGCAATGCTAATCTTAAATGTACAGCTGTGTCAATTTTGAAGACGGATGTGTACAGTTTGCCCCATGCGGCGTTGCGAAGCCTGCCTAGCTGCTCTAGGAAAAGGACATGGATGATCATTCTGGTGACACGGGTTGGCGTGGATCAATGGATGGGTGGCTGGAGGCCGCCTATGAAGCCCTGCTTGAAGGGGGCGTCGATGCCGTCAAAATTCTGCCGCTCGCCAAGAAGCTGAAGCTCTCGCGCACAAGTTTCTACTGGTTCTTCAAAGATCGTGAGGAGTTGCTGGCGGCTCTAATTGCCAGATGGCGCGACAAGAATACCGGCAATCTGGTGCGCCGGGCCGAGGCCTATGCCGAGAGCATTGCCGAAGCGACCCTCAATGTCTTCGACTGCTGGCTGGATACGGCGCTGTTCGATGCGAAGTTCGAGTTTGCAATCCGTAGTTGGGCACTGCAATCCGAAGAGATCCTTGGCGAGGTTCAGTCCGCAGACAATGCTCGGTTGGAAGCGCTCAGTCGCATGTTCGAGCGCTTTGGTCATGAGCCGGTTGCCGCGGATGTCCGGGCCAGGACCCTCTATCTCGTGCAGATCGGCTATATCTCGATGCAGACCGAGGAGGATCTCGCGCTGCGTCTCAAGCGTATTCCAGAATATGTGGCGATCTTTACGGGTACGGTGCCAGAGCAGCGTGAGATCGATCGCTTCCTGTCTCGTCACAAGCCGGGCTGAATCCACCGGCTCGAGAGGGTCGGGCAGAGTAGGCACAACCGAGGTCTGGATGTCGCTCAATGGCGACGGAGAACGACCGCTGCGCCGAGCGCATCTCAGTCGTCGGCGTGTTTTCCTTCTTCCCAGTACCAGGCCACATATTGTCGTTTACGGTCGTGGCCACGCGCCGCCAGGTATGCCTTGACGTTGCGCATGGCCGACCTCTCTGCTGCAAACCAGACGAAGGTGCCTGCTTCCATGCTGTCGATTGCCGCCTTGGTGCGCTCGGCAAGCAGGTTTGTGGTGCCTTCCGAGCAGGATGCGCGGTGCAGCCACTCGATCGAGATGCGGGCCTTGCTGGAGATCGGTTGCTCCTCGGCCTTATCCTCCACCTCGATAATGGCTTTGATTTTGGTCTCGGGAGAAGCTTCTTCGATCATGCGTGCAATGGCGGGAAGGGCGGATTCGTCGCCGGCGAAGAGGATCTGGTCTGTCTGCGGCAGACCGCCGCCACCTGGGCCCATGATACCGATGCGGGTACCCTGGAGGGCGTCGCGCGCGAAGTCGGCGCCCGGCGTGCTGATGCCTTCCGCCGGATGCTGGAAGATGTCCAGGGTGATCTGACCTTTGCCTGCGTCCACCGAGCGGATCGTATAGACGCGCACCAAGAGCTTGTCTTCGCCCTTCGGCCAGTCGATGCGCCCATCTGCCCGCAGCTTCGGCCAGACCGGTGGGCGTTTCGCTTGCGGGACGAGGAGGCGGACGTGGATATCGCCGTTGATGAATGGGGTCATATCCTCAGGTGCCAGGGTGACCCGCAGCATTCGCGGTGTTACTTCCGATGTCGAAATGACCACGGCTTCCTGCAGGTTCGCCGGCCTTACCCGTGGCGCCGGCTTGGACCAGTCGAGCGAAAAGGGCTCTTCACCGGCAAAGTAATAGAGATGTTCGGCAAACATGGTGCGGGTCGCTTCCAGCTCTTCCTCGCTGCCGCAGGCGAGCCGGATCTCCAGATGATCCGGTTTCTGAAATAGTTCGATCAGGCTTTGGGACGAGGTGAGGACAGCTTTGTCCTTCAGGCGGGATACCTCCGAGTGTTCTACGAAGTGCTCGCAGATTTCATCGAGCATAGCCTCCACATTCAGCGGACGAGCAATGCCGGACAGTTCGAAAGAGTGGGTGTCGGTCATGGATCAGGCTCCGGAAGTGTGGTGTGGCAAGCGCGCATGATGACGGCCGATCGGCAGCATCATGGGTCGTTGTGATGTGGGATCGGTCATGATCCGGCTTTCGATCCCGAAGACTTCGCGGACCATGTCTTCGTTCAGTACCGTTTCAGGTCGGCCCGTCAGATGTGGTCGGCCGCCCAGCATGGCGACAAGATGATCGGCATAGCGCGCCGCGAGATTGAGATCGTGAAGAACCATAACGATCGTCGTCCCGCGAGCCCGGTTGAGATCCGTCAGCAGGTCGAGAACCTCCACCTGGTGGTTGATGTCGAGGAAGGTGGTAGGTTCGTCGAGCAGCAGGATCTCGGTTTCCTGGGCAAGCGCCATGGCGATCCAGACTCGCTGGCGCTGCCCGCCCGAGAGTTCGTCAACCGGACGGTCTGCGAGGGCGAGGGTCTGCGTTGCTTCAAGAGCAGATGCGACGGCCTCGTCGTCGGCGCTCGTCCAGCGCCCGAAGAGGCCGTGATGTGGGTGACGGCCGCGACTGACAAGATCGGCGACGGTGATGCCTTCCGGGGTGACGGGTGACTGGGGCAAAACGCCAAGCTTGCGGGCGAGTTCGCGGGTTGGCAATCGGTGGATTGCCTGCCCATCCAACAACACACGACCGGCCCGCGGCGCAATGAGCCGTGACATCGCCTTCAGCAAAGTGGACTTGCCGCAGGCATTGGCTCCGACGATGGCCGTGACCTCACCCGTCGGTACCCGCAGATCCAGATCCTCGATCACCAGGTGCCTGCCATAACCAGCTGAAAGCTCAAGAGCCTGGAGACGCGTATCAGTCACGGTTTACCTCCCGTGCGATTGACGCTGATGATCAGCAATATGAGATAGGGGGCGCCGAGTGCGCCTGTGACCACGCCGACAGGATAGCGGCCCGGCAGGGCGAACTGTCCTATGAGATCGCCGATCATGACGAGGCCTGCCCCGACGAGGGCCGCAGGCAGAAGAAGGGATCCACGACGGCCAATGGTGCGGGCGGCAATTGGGCCGGCCAGGAAGGCAACGAAGGCGATCGGGCCGGTGATAGCTGTGGCGGTTGCGATCAGGCCAACAGCCGAGACGATCACAAGGATCCGGGTGAGGCCGACATTTACGCCAAGCGCGGTTGCCATATCCTCTCCGGCCTGGATCGCTTCAAGGTCGCGCGCGCGTGCAAGCAAGATGCCGCCGAAGACGACCAGCGACAGGAGCAATGGGGCAACCTGCTCGATCTGCGCGCCATTGAGGCTGCCCGTCAGCCAGCGCAAGGCCTCCTGCAAGGTGAACCCAGGGGCCCTGGCGAGGACATAGGCAATTATACTTTCCAGCATGGCGGAGATGCCGATGCCGACAAGGATCAGGCGAGGGCCGGCAACGCCACCCCTTGCCGAAAGGCCGTAAACAAGAATTGCGACGCCGAGGCCGCCTATGATTGCCAATATGGAAACGGCAGGGCCGCTCATCGAGAGGACGACGATTGCGATGACTGCGGCGGCACTGGCACCAAAGCTGATGCCGATGATATCAGGACTAGCCAGGGGGTTGCGCAGCATGGTCTGAAACGCTGCGCCTCCCAGGCCGAAGCTCATTCCGGCAGCAAGACCCGTCAGTGCCCGTGGAAGCCGCAACTGACCCACAGTGAAATCAGCGCCCGGAACGGTATGTCCGAGCAGAACACGGAATACATCGCCGATAGGGGTGAACGACCGTCCGATCACCAAGCTTGCGACGAAGATCGAGAAGATCAGGATGACCATGCTGCCCAGCAGCAGGTGCCTCTTGCGCAGTTGGCGGCGGCGAGAGGCGGCAAACAGGCCGGCGGCTTGCCTGTCTGGTCGAATGACGTTTGCCATCATAGATCCCGAACCTTCTGACGGCGGACAATGGAGATGAAGAAGGGACCGCCGATAAGGGCTGTCACGATTCCGACATCGAGTTCGGAGGGCCGCGCGGCGAGACGTCCCACGATATCAGCTGCCGTCAGAAGGATGGCGCCACCGAGGGCCGAGAATGGCAGAAGCCAGCGGTGATCCGACCCGACCAGGAGCCGGCATGCATGCGGGACAACCAGTCCAACAAAGCCGATGGGCCCACACAAGGCAGTTGTCGCACCGCAAAGCAAAATTGCGCCGAGCGTGGCGCTGGCGCGGGCAAAGGCCACGCGTTCGCCGAGACCTGCTGCCATTTCGTCTCCCAGAGCAAGCGAGTTCAGGCGCCGGGCCGACAGGAGGCAGATGACAAAGCCGACGACGAAAAAAACGAGCACCGGCAGCATGCGGTCGAAGGTGGCGCCGCCGACACCACCGATCTGCCAGGAGCGGATGCCGCCTGCAATGTCGGCGCGCGGCAGCACGACGGCAATGACCAGGGAGGAGAAGGCGATCGAGGTGGCGGCGCCCGCCAGCGCGAGTTTCAGCGGAGTCGCACCCCCGCGCCCGAGCGAGGCGATGAGATAAACGAACACGGCTGTCAGCCCGGCCCCGAAGATGGCAGCCCAAGCGAAGGATTGCGAGGCGCTGATGCCGAACCAGGCGACGGCGATGACGACGGCGAGCGAGGCTCCCATATTGACGCCGAGAATGCCTGGATCTGCCAGAGGGTTGCGGGTTACACCCTGCATCACGGCGCCAGCCAGGGCCAATGCAGCGCCGGCGAGAAGGGCGAGGGCCGTGCGGGGAATGCGGGCAGCGACGGCTGCCTGATCTATGTTGAGGTTTTCTCCCCGCAACGCCATGAGCACTTCCAGCATCGGCACATCACGGGTGCCGATGGCCAGCGAGGCAAAGACCAGCATCATGGCGACGCCAAGAAGCGCCAGCAGCCAGAAGAAGCGGCTTCCGCTCGCCTGGGCCCGTGAGAAGGTCAGGAGGACGGGCGAGGTCTTCGAGATGTTCATTCGGTCTTCCGGGCCGCCTCAGCGAGCATTCGCACATAATCCGGCAGCACCCAGGTGACCGACAGCGGGGTCGGGTTGGCGGCGGTGCCGATAGGGTCGCGTCCAAGCAGGACGATGGCTTCTCGCTTGACGGCTGGCATATGAGCGAGGAGCGGACTTGCTTTCATCGCTTCAAGCAGCGTCCGATCACCGTAGGTGACGAGGATGTCGACATCATCGAATTCGTCGACGCGCTCTGCGCTGATCGAACCGGCGAAAGTACCGGTCGACGAAGCGCGTACCACGCTCTTGGGCATGGCAAGGCCAAGATCCTGGAAAAAGCGCACGCGTGTATCCTGAGTGGTGTAGAAATTCACCAGGCTGAGGTTCGTCGCATCGAGATGGGTGACGAACATGGCCGTCTTGCCCTTCAGTTCGGGATATTTCGCGACTTCTGCGGCGATCTTTCCTTCGATGTCGGTGATGAGCGCCTCGCCGTCGGTGGCCATGCCCAATCCCGCGCTGTTCATCCGAATGGTCTCGCGCCAATCCGTTGACCACGGTGCCTGCGGGTAGGCGACGACCGGTGAGATCTGGCTTAGGGTGTCGTATTCGGTCTGACTGAGGCCGGAGTAAGCGGCAAGAGTGACATCTGGCCGGGTTGCCGCGACGGCCTCGAAATCGATGCCATCACCTTCATCGAACAAGACCGGAGTCTCGGCTCCGAGCTGCTTCAGGCGCTCGGTGACCCAGGGCAAAACACCGTCGCCGTCGTCATCGCCAAAATTGGCAGCGGCCATGCCGACGGGAACGATGCCGAGTGCCAGTGGCACCTCATGATTGGCCCAGGCGACAGTCGCCACGCGGACCGGCTTTTCGTCGATCGTCGTGGTGCCGAGCGCATGGCTGATCTCGACCGGAAAGGACTGGCGCTCATCGGCCATCACGGGGCTCGCGATACAAACCTGACCAAGCAAGGCGGGCAGGAGCGCAAAGTGTCGCGCGCTGAACCTCATGGGTCGGCTCCCTCTCTTTCTTAAACTTGATCGTCCGTCTCAGCTTCACGGGGCAACGTCAAGCGTCAAGCTGCGACCTGTCGCCTGAGCCATTGGATTTTCCGGGGAATCCTACAAAGGCGCGAAATCTACAATACTGGATTTGATTTCTCCAGTTAACAGGAGCAAACCGGATCGTCTGAACCGATTGTGCCCTGGAGGGAGCCGATCGGGTGTTGGCGAGGGACTGCAGGTTACCCTTTGCGGCAGACGGGCGACCGGTGATCAGTGGGACAGTAATTTTGGAAAGAAACATGGTCAGGACCAGAACCACCGGCTTCGGCGCAAAGGCATCCATCCGCTATCGTACGGCGATCCTCCTCGGCTGCACCGCGATCGTCATCTTCGTCCCCGTCCGATCCCAAGCGCAGGATGCAGACACCGACGGTGGCTCTACCGTCCTGCAGACGATCACGGTGGAAGGGGCCGGCAAGACTGACGACAGCAAGACGGTGGTTGCGGGACAGACGACCGCCGTCGGCAAGATGCCGGGGGAGATTCTCACCACTCCTGCCACGGTGTCCGTTATCACGTCAAAGGAACTTGAGCAGCGCGCGGCAGACTCCGTCGAGAAGGCCATGCAGTACACGGCGGGTGTCATTACCGACTACTACGGCTCCGACGACCGTTTCGACTACGTCAAGATTCGCGGCTTCACGCCGTTCACCTATCGCGATGGCTTGATGGTGGGCAGAACATGGAGCGGTCTCAAGGAAGAGCCATACGCGTTTGAACGGCTGGATGTGCTGAAGGGAGCAAATTCTACCGGATACGGTGTTTCGGATCCGGGTGGTGCCATCAACTACGTCACCAAGCTTCCGCGTAATGAACGTTTCGGCGAAGTTTATGCCACGACGGGCTCCTTCGCGCATAAGGAGACGGGCTTTGATCTCGGCGATAACCTGACGGAAGACGGAACGCTTTCTTATCGCCTGACAGGCAAGGTTCAGCGCGCCGATGGTGAATATGATTTTTCGGAGAACGACGAGAACTTCATCATGGGTGGTCTGACTTGGCGCCCGACCGACATGACCAGCCTCAGCTTCGTGTTCGATCATCTGGATCGTAACGCGACGCCCAGTGGCGGGGGGCACCCGCGCTTCACCGATTTCGACCGGGACCGCTTCTTCGGAGAGCCGGGTTTCAATTATGACGACACGAACCGGAATAGCTACAGTGTCATGTTCGATCATGATTTCGGGAACGGGCTGACTTTCGCCTCCAATGCACGTTACGCCAAATCCAGCAACTCTTTCGGTTTCGCCTATATCTACGACAGTCTGGGTGCGTCTGATGGTTCCGACACGACGGCGGACCGCATCTTCTTTGCGGGAGACGGAGGGGTAGAGCAATTCGTCGGCGATGCCCATATGCTCTATGAGGCAAACTTCGATCAGGTCGAGAGCCGGACGCTCGTTGGTGTGGATTACAACAGGATCGACTCCAACACCAACAATTATGCGCTCTATCCTGCGATATGGGGAGGGACCGCGCCGGGAATCGACTGGGAAAACCCTGTTTATCGTGGTCCGGCGACTCTCAATCCGACCGTGAGCCGGTCAAATGATCAGTCGGCCAAGGCAATCTATCTCCAGCAGGATTTGGTTTTCTTCGACCGGCTTACGGCGAGCGTAGGATTGCGTAACGACTGGTTGGACCTGAAGGAAACGAACCACTTAACCAACAACACGACCCGTGCCACCTATAGCGAGATGAGCAAGCGCGTCGGTTTGAGCTACAAGGTCACGGAAGAACTTGCGGCCTATGTCAGCTACGCTGAGTCCGTTGCGCCCCCGAGCGCCGGCAATGAGCCGACCTATGGCAAGCAGTACGAAGCTGGGATCAAGTACAGGCCGGATGCCTTCCCGGCGCTGTTCACCGCGTCCATCTACGACCTGACACTCGAGAACATCACGACTTACGAGGCACCGCTTTATCTGGCGGCCAGCGTCGAAAAGATCCGCCACCGCGGCCTGGATCTGGAAGCCAAGATGGAGTTGACACCGAGTATCGAATTGATCGCCGCCTATAGCTACATCGACTCCAGCATCGTGGATAGGAGCACCTCAGCGAGTTCGGTTGATGGAAATCGCTTTGCTCAGGTTCCCACGCATACTGCTTCGCTCTGGGGAACCTATACCCTGGAAGGAGAAGGCGAGCGGGGGGACATGACCTTCGGCGCGGGTGCGCGGTTCATCGGCTCCTACTATTTCGACAATGCGAACACGCGCGAGTCGGATGACGCGGTCATCTTCGATGCTGCGTTCACTTACAAGATCAAAGAGAACACCACATTCCAGCTGAATGTCAGCAACGTGTTCGATGAGAAGCACATCGCCAATGACGACGGTGGGGCCTACTACTACAACCCCGGCCGCGCGATCTACGCGACGATCCGGCAGACCTGGTAAAATTCGTGAACCCGGTCGGATCCGATCCGTCCGGGTGCGCGCTCAACTGCGGTCGCGGCGCTTGCGCCAGGCCGCCGGGGTATCGCCGGTGAACTGGCGGAAGACCTTGGTGAAATGCGCCTGATCGGAGAAGCCGAATTGCGCCGCGATCTCGGCAATGCTGAGCGCCTCGTCGTCCAGAAGTTGCCGCGCCGCTTCGATGCGGCGTGACAATTGCCATTGAAGCGGGGTCTTTCCCGTCGTCTGGCGAAAAACGGTAGCAAACCAGCTTTCGGACAATCCGACCACAGCAGCCATCTCCGAAACGCTCATCCGTTGTTCGCCATTTACGGAAAAATGCGCCGACAGACGGTTCATCTGCGCCTGGGTCAAGCGGCCCGATTGTGCTGTGGCCTCGTTTGCGTCAATCGACATGTCGATGATGCCGGTCACAATGCTGCCGACGAGGTTTTCGGCGAAGAGCGGATGGCGCGTGGCGTTTGACAGCTCATTTGCGACGAGGCTGCCGAGCGTGGCGATAGGACCCGGATCCTGAAGTTCAACGGATTTGCGCAATGCGGTCCGCGCTGCCGAACTGCCGAGGGCCGGGGCCAGAAAACGCATCAGGCGATCCTGATGCAGATGCAGATCGAGATGGCAGAAGCGGTGGCGCCTCGTGAAGCGCGTCCACATGGGCACCCCTGCCGGAACATAGACCGCGCGGCACATTCCACGACCTCCGCGCCCGAGATCGACTTCCCGATCTGCCACCCTGATCTGTTCGGAAACGTCCGAGAAGAAGAGCATGATGCGGGGATCAGGGGAGAGATAGTAGCCGCTCGCACCGGCATATCCCTCCGCCTCCCAATGGACGCCGACTATGCCGTCAAGAGATCGCCATCTGGCGGGCATCAGCGCGTGGATGCCTTTGATCTCGGTCTGCATGGAGTGAAGAAAGGTCAAGGTTTTAGATCCCGCACCCATGGGTTTGCGCAGAGGTATGCTCATTTGCGACGTCGGCACCATTGAGCAAAATGGCTGTAACGTCAATAAAGATGATCATCTTTCTCATGTTATCGGCTGCCAGATTGTCGACTGCCGCGGGTTCGTCGGGTGCGACGAAGCGGTTGTATCCTGTACCCTGCTGGCTTAGTAAATATTTTCCGGAGGTTTACTTCTGCTTCCGGCATGAGGTGGAGGAGGCGAGGCCGCCGTGGTGACGATCAAGGAAATTGCGAAGGCCGTTGGTGTCTCGGCGGGCACGGTGTCGCGCGTGCTGAACTATGATCAGACGCTGTCTGTTTCCGAGGCGAAGCGGCAGGCGATCATCGAGACGGCAGAGGCGCTGAATTATGCCACCCCCCGGGCGCGTAAAAGCGCCCAGTTGCCGCCCCTGTCAATTGCCATGGCCAGCCATGCCGAGGTGCCAGCGCATATCGCCATTGTCCATTTCCTTGCGCCGCAGGAGGAGCTCGTCGATCCCTATTATGTCGGCGTCCGGCTTGGTATCGAGGCTCGTTGCCGTGAATACAAGATCGACATTGCACGCGTATTCAATCCGGATGTGCCGGTCGATCTGGCGCTCCTGACGGGGATATCTGCGACCATCGTCGTCGGACATCACCCGAAGGCCGAGATAGAGGCGATGGCCAAGGTCTGCCCCCATCTCGTCATGGCGGACTATAATCCGCGCATGCCGCAGTTCGATTGCGTGCGCGCCGACCTCGGGGAGGCGACTGTCAGCATTCTTGATGGTCTTAATCATGCGGGTTACAGCCGAATTGGCTTTGTCGGCGGCTACGAACTGATGGACAATGATGCGCTGATGCATGGCGAGCAGCGCTGCAAGGCCTTCATTGAGTGGCATGAGGCGCGGGGACGATACCAGCCCGAACTCATGGCGCTCGGTCAGAGCGAACGTTTCGGGCAAAATTTGCGGCTGGAAACCGGTTATCAGCAGGCGAAATCCCTGCTGGCCTTGAAGGACCGGCCGGATGCCATTGTTGCAGCCAATGATAACATGGCGATCGGCACCTATCGTGCCATCCAGGAGGCGGGGCTTTCCATTCCCGATGATATCGCAGTGGTCGCCTTCAACGATATCCCCGTGGCGCAGTTTCTCAATCCGCCGCTTTCCACCATGCGGATCCCCGGCGAGTTGATCGGCGAGGTGGCAGTCGATTTGCTCGTGGAGCGGCTCAATGGCCGCGACTACTCCAAGCATGTAACTTTGCCGACCGAAATGGTCTGGCGAGGCAGCGCGAAGAGGCCGCCAGCCCAGTAAGCCTATTCGACGGTAGGTTGCGGAATCCCAAGCACTTACCGCAGCGCACAAAATATTTAGTAAAAATTTTCTTGGCTGCCCCACGTTTTTCGGAAATAGTGGTGTCGAGGCAGGGGATGAGGCTGCCGCGATCAACGACATAATGGGAGGAACACATGGATAATTCACGCTTGCTCAAGCGCTCTGTCTCGGCGGCTCTGACGGGGGCGGCGCTTCTGTACAGCACTGCCGCCTTCGCCGGCGAAGTCACCATCTGGTGCTGGGACCCGAACTTCAATGTGGCGATCATGAAGGAGGCGGCTGAGCGCTATACTGCGAAGCACCCTGACACGACCTTCAACATCGTCGATTTCGCCAAGGCCGATGTTGAGCAGAAACTGCAGACCGGTCTCGCCTCGGGCATGACTGATACTCTGCCGGATATCGTGCTGATCGAAGACTACGGCGCGCAGAAGTATCTCCAGTCCTTCCCGGGCTCCTTTGCGGCCCTCACCGACAAGATCGACTATTCCGGCTTTGCCAAATACAAGGTCGACCTGATGACGCTCGAAGGCGAAGTCTACGGCGTGCCCTTCGATTCCGGCGTCACCGGCCTCTACTACCGCACGGACTATCTCGAGCAGGCTGGCTTCAAGCCCGAGGACATGCAGAACCTCACCTGGGACCGTTTCATCGAAATCGGCAAGGAAGTGAAGGCCAAGACCGGTCACGAGATGATGGCGTTGGATAGCAATGACGGCGGTCTGATCCGCATCATGATGCAGTCCGGCGGCCAGTGGTATTTCAACGAAGACGGCAGCCTCAACATCACGGGCAACGCCGCGCTGAAGGCTGCACTCGAAACCCAGGCCCGGATCGTCAACGAGGGTGTGGCCAAGCCAACCAGCGGCTGGAACGACGGGATCAGCGCGCTGACGTCGGGCGATGTCGCCTCGGTCCTGATGGGCGTGTGGATCACAGGCACCGTCAAGTCGCAGGCCGATCAGGCCGGCAAATGGGCGCTGACGGCGATTCCGAAGCTCAACATCGAGGGCGCGACGGCGGCGTCCAATCTCGGCGGTTCGAGCTGGTATGTGCTTGAGGCCTCTGCCGAGAAGGATGAGGCGATCGACTTCCTCAACGAGATCTATGCCAAGGATCTCGACTTCTACCAGAAAATCCTGACCGAACGCGGCGCTGTCGGCTCGCTGCTCGCCGCCCGCACAGGCGAGGCCTATCAGAAGCCGGACGAGTTCTTCGGCGGCCAGACGGTCTGGCAGAACTTTGCCGACTGGCTCGTGCAGGTGCCGGCCGTCAATTACGGCATCTTCACCAATGAACTGGATACAGCTGTCACGGCAAATTTCCCGGCATTGCTGAAAGGTACGTCGGTGGATGACGTCCTGAAGGCGATCGAAAGCCAGGCCGCCACTCAGATCCAGTAAACCCATCCCACAGGGGCCTGGCCATCGCGCCGAGCCCCTGTCCTCCCGGAGACGTGCGGCGGAAGCGCCGCGCGGCTTCCGGCTGCAAAGCAAGGTTCAGTGACCACTGATCGGGTTCAGGGATATCGCATGGCCACTACATCCAGATCCAGTTTGAAGCGCTATTACGATGTGAACGGGTGGCTATTCGTTGCGCCCGCGATCGCGCTGATCTCGCTCTTCATGCTCTATCCGATCCTGCGTTCGCTTATCTTGTCCTTCTACTCCGGGCGCGGGATGATGCTGAAGTTTTCCGGTACGGGAAATCTAGCGCGACTGTGGAACGACCCGGTCTTCTGGCAGGCGCTGCAAAATACCGTCATCTTCTTCATCGTGCAGGTGCCGATCATGATCACCATGGCGCTGATCCTGGCGGCCATGCTGAACAATCCGAAGCTGCGCTATTCCGGGCTCTTCCGGACAATGATCTTTCTGCCCTGCGTCTCGTCGCTGGTCGCCTATTCCATCCTGTTCAAGAGCATGTTCTCGCTTGATGGCGTGGTGAACAACACGCTGCTCGCGATCGGCATCATCGGCGAGCCGATCGGCTGGCTGACCGATCCCTTCTGGGCGAAGGTGCTGATCATCATCGCCATTACCTGGCGCTGGACCGGATACAACATGATCTTCTATCTGGCAGCGCTGCAGAATATCGACCGCTCGATCTATGAGGCGGCGAAGATTGACGGCGTGCCATCCTGGGGCCGCTTTGCGTTTCTCACCGTACCGATGCTGAAACCGGTGATCCTGTTCACGACCATTACCTCAACGATCGGCACGCTGCAGCTTTTCGATGAGGTCTATAACTTCACCGAAGGCACGGGCGGACCGGCCAATTCGACGCTGACCCTGTCGCTCTACATCTACAATCTGACCTTCCGCTACATGCCGAGCTTCGGTTATGCGGCGACCGTCTCCTATGTCATCGTGTTGATGGTGGCGGTGCTCTCCTTCCTGCAATTTTATGCCGCGAGGGAGCGTCGATGATGACCAAGCTTCGTCGCCGCCTGCCCGATATCGTGCAGTATAGCGTGCTCTCGCTAGCGGCCTTCCTCTCTATCTTTCCCTTCATCTGGATGGTGATCGGGGCAACCAACACCACGAGCCAGATCATCCGCGGAAAGGTCACCTTCGGCACGGCGCTGTTCGACAACATCGCCTCCTTCTTTGCGCAGGTGGATGTGCCGCTGGTGTTCTGGAATTCGGTCAAGATCGCGCTCGTCGGCACGGCGCTGACTTTGCTGGTCTCCTCGCTTGCCGGCTATGGTTTCGAGATGTTCCGCTCGAAGCTTCGCGAGCGGGTCTATACCGTCATCCTTCTGACGCTGATGGTGCCGTTTGCCGCCCTAATGATCCCGCTCTTCATGATGATGGGCAAGGCGGGGCTGCTCAACACCCATATCGCGATCATGCTGCCGATGATCGCGTCCGCCTTCATCATCTTCTATTTCCGCCAGGCCTCTAAGGCCTTTCCGACCGAGCTTCGCGATGCGGCCAAGGTGGATGGGCTGAAGGAGTGGCAGATCTTCTTCTACATCTATGTGCCGGTGATGCGCTCGACCTATGCGGCGGCCTTCGTCATCGTCTTCATGCTGAACTGGAATAACTATCTCTGGCCGCTGATCGTGCTGCAGTCGAACGACATGAAGACGATCACGCTTGTGGTCTCGTCGCTGGCTTCCGCCTATTCGCCCGAATACGGCACCGTGATGATCGGCACGATCCTTGCCACCCTTCCCACTCTTCTCGTCTTCTTCGCCATGCAACGCCAGTTCGTGCAGGGCATGCTTGGCTCCGTGAAATAGGACTTTGAAATGCGCATTATCGAGAATCTAAACCGGGACTGGACCTTCCGCGCGGGATTTGAGCCGGCTTTCGCCTCGGCTTCGCAGCCCGGTGAAAAGGTCCATCTCCCCCATACGGCGGTCGAGCTGCCCTACAACTATTTCGACGAGAAGAGCTATCAGCAGGCCTTTACCTACCAGAAGGTGATTCCCTGGGATTCGCGGTTCGAGGGCAAAGAAGTCTCGCTGGTGTTCGATGCCGCGATGGCAGACAGCGTTGTCTATCTGAATGGCACCGAGATCACCGCGCACAAGGATGGCTATACGCCGTTCGAAGCCCGGCTCACGCCGCATCTGAAAGCCGGAGACAACCTGCTGACGGTCAAGATCGACGGCTCGGAGAACCCCGAGATCCCGCCTTTCGGCGGCGTGATCGATTATCTCACCTATGCCGGCATCTATCGCGACGTCTGGCTCAAGATCACCGCGCCGGTCTCGATCAAGAACGTCAAGATCGAGACGCCGGACGTCCTGGCCGAGCCCAAACAGGTGACCGCGAAGGTCTGGATTTCCAATCCGACGGATCAGGCGCTTTCCGGCAAGCTCACGGCTGTTCTGAAAGACGGTGCAGGTCAGGAGATCGCGAGGACCGATGCGACTGTCTCTGGCGCAGAGGTTTCGCTCGGCCTCTCCGGGCTCAAGGGCATCACGCTCTGGGATATCGACAATCCCGCTCTCTATCACCTCACGGTGACGCTGGAGACGCCAGCCGGCAACGATGCCGTGACGAGCCGTTTCGGCTTCCGCTCTGCCGAATACACCATCGACGGCTTCAAGCTGAATGGACGCGTCGTCAAGCTGCGCGGTCTCAACCGTCACCAGGCTTGGCCGCATCTCGGCTATGCCATGGGCCGGCGCGGTCAGGAGAAGGATGCCGACATCCTGAAATTCGACCTCGCCTGCAACATCGCCCGCACCTCGCACTACCCGCAGTCGAAATATTTCCTCGATCGCTGTGACGAGATCGGCCTGCTGGTCTTCGAAGAGATCCCCGGCTGGCAGCATATCGGCGGCGATGCCTGGAAGGCGGAGAGCGTGCAGAACGTCCGCCGCATGATCGAGCGCGACTGGAACCACCCCTCGATCATCATCTGGGGCGTGCGCATCAACGAGAGCCAGGACGCCCATGACTTCTATGTCGAAACGAATGCCATGGCACGCTCGCTCGACACGACCCGCCAGACCGGTGGTGTGCGCTACATCACCGACAGCGAGCTGCTCGAAGACGTCTATACGATGAACGATTTCATCCTCGGGATGGACGAACTGCCGGGGCATAATCGCGGGCGGCTGGTGCTGCGCGATCAGCGTGAGGTGACGGGGCTGGACCGCAAGGTGCCTTACATGATCACCGAATATGGCGGGCACATGTATCCGACCAAGCGCTTCGACCAGGAGCAGCGGCAGGCGGAGCATGTCGGCCGGCATCTGGCGATCCTGAATGCGGCTGCGGGCGATCCGTCGATCTCGGGCTCCACCGGCTGGTGCATGTTCGACTACAACACCCACAAGGATTTCGGCTCCGGTGATCGCATCTGCTACCACGGCGTTCTCGACATGTATCGCGAACCGAAATTCGCGGCTTATGCCTATGCCTCGCAGGGCGATCCGAAGGACAAGATCGTCATGCAGCCCGTCAGCTTCTGGGCGCGCGGAGAGCGCAATATCGGCGGCGTGCTGCCGTTGATCGTGCTCACCAATTGCGACTATGTCGAAATCCGCATGGGCCATATCGTCAAGCGGATCGAGCCAGATACCAAGACCTATCCGCATCTGCCGCATCCGCCCTGCATTCTCGATCACAGCATGGTGACGCCGGAAGAATTCGGCGAATGGGGCATGACCTGGCGGGACGGCGAACTCGTCGGCTTTATCAACGGCGAGGAAGTGGTTCGCCGCCATCTGCCGGCCGGTCCGCTGCCGACGACACTCGAGATTGCGGCCGATGACACCGAGCTCCGGGCTGGCGAAAAGGATACGGTTCGCGTCATCCTGCGGGCGCTCGACCAGGGAGGCAATGTCATGGGGTTCTTCGATGATCCGGTCGAGGTCAGCCTCGAAGGACCGGGGCGCATCGTCGGTCCTTCTCTGCTCTCCTTCAAGGGCGGTGCCGTCGGTGTCTATGTCGAAGCCGGGAAGGAGGTCGGGCGCTTGACGCTGACTGCCAAGTGCCGTCCCTTCGGCACGCAGCACATCACCTTCAACGTCACCTGAGCGAGGCTTAAATGGCAGAGGTCCGGCTCACCGATATCCGCAAGTCCTACGGCTCCCTCGAGGTCATCAAGGGGGTGAATCTCGAGGTTTCGTCAGGGGAATTCGTTGTTTTCGTCGGTCCCTCCGGCTGCGGCAAGTCCACGCTGCTCAGAATGATCGCGGGACTGGAGGATATCACGTCCGGAGAGCTGACGATCGGCGGCACCGTGATGAACGATGTCGATCCCTCCAAGCGTGGCATTGCCATGGTGTTCCAGACCTATGCGCTCTACCCCCATATGACGGTGCGCGAGAACATGGGGTTTGCGCTGCGGTTTGCCGGCATGGCGAAGGACGAGATCGAGCGACGGGTCAATGCCGCGGCGAAGATCCTGGAACTCGACGCGCTGATGGATCGGAAGCCTAAGGCCTTGTCCGGCGGGCAGCGCCAGCGTGTCGCGATCGGGCGGGCGATCGTGCGTCAGCCGGATGTTTTCCTGTTCGACGAGCCGCTCTCCAACCTCGACGCGGAGCTGCGCGTGCATATGCGCGTCGAGATCGCCCGGCTGCACAAGGAGCTGAACGCCACCATCGTCTATGTCACGCATGACCAGGTCGAGGCGATGACGCTGGCCGACAAGATTGTCGTCCTGCGCAGCGGCATCGTCGAACAGGTGGGTGCGCCGCTTTCGCTATATGATGACCCGGACAACATGTTCGTCGCCGGTTTCATCGGTTCGCCTCGGATGAATTTTTTGCCGGCATCGGTCATCGGGCAGTCGGGTGGCGGGCAGGTCACGGTTGCGCTCAAGGCGCGGCCGGATACGCAGCTGACTGTTTCCTGCGCGAACCCGCCAAAGGTCGGCGATCCCGTGACGGTCGGCGTGCGGCCGGAGCATTTTTTGCCAGCGGGCAGTGGTGATGCGCAGATGGTGGCGCATGTCGATGTCGTCGAGCATCTCGGCAACACAAGCTATGTTTACGCCCACACGGTGCCCGGGGAGCAGATCATCATCGAACAGGAAGAGCGCCGTCATGGAGGGCGGTACGGCGACGAGATCGCTGTGGGGCTTGCTGCGAAAACCAGCTTTCTCTTCGATGCCTTGGGTCGGCGCATCCGCTAGACGAAAGGGCTCGATCGGTGTGGTTGAAAGGCGTGAGGAGGCACGCTTTCCCCTTTCGCTCAGATCCCCGCCGCGCTAGGCTCAACCCTATGAAAAAGGTCTTCAATCCTCCATCCCTCCGCCGTCCCTTCGGGCACTACAATCACGGTCTGCTGGTGCCGCCCGGTGCGAGCCTATTGGTGACGTCAGGCCAACTGGGCATCCGGCCTGACGACACGATCCCGGCAGATGTGACCGGTCAGGCCGAGCTGTGTTTCGAGGCAATCAAGGCCATTCTCGAAGAAGCCGAGATGACGTTCGCGGATGTGATCCGTGTCTCCGGCTTTGTGACGCGGCGGGAGGATTTTCCGGACTATATGGCGGTGCGCGATCGCTACACGCTCGACCCGAAACCGGTCTCGACCTTGCTCGTCGTTGGCGGCTTCACGCGGCCGGAATTCCTCGTCGAAGTCGAGGTGACGGCGGCCAAGGTCGTCTGACCGCCGTCCTTTCTCTCAGAAGTTTTCCATCTCGCGGCGGACCTTGGCCATGAAGGCGGCGCGGGTTTCTTCCGTGCAATTGTTCATGTCGTAATGGGCCAGGTATTTGACCGGGGCGCCGATCTTGATCTGGGCGCGGATGACGCGTTTGACGATCTTCTTCGGCGGATTTCCGGCGAGGAAGGCGCGCATCGGGGTGGCGCCATAGGTCATGACGGCAGCGAGCTTTCTGATGTGGCGGAGCGTAGGCGTCAGTTTGCCATCCACGAGGTCAAAGGAGACGCCGGGCAGCCAGACCCGGTCGAAATAGCCCTTCAGCATGGCCGGGAAGCCGAAATTCCAGACCGGCGTGACGATCACCAGCGCTTCCGCCTTCAGCAAACGGTCGACATAAGGTTTCACCAGCTTCAGGTTGTCCGGAATGTCGTGATAGACGCGGCGGTCATGAGCCGAAAGGACAGGGTCGAAACCCTCTTCGTAGAGATTGCAGCCGTCGACTTCGTGGCCGGCCTTTTCGAGGCTTTCGCAGGTGAGCCTGTAAAGCGCCCGGCCGAAGCTTTCATCGAGTGGGTGGGAGTGAAGGACGAGTACGCGCATGTCAAAAGCTCCTGTCATGCCGATGGGTTCGCCCACCGGTGTCAATCAAAGCTTCCGCGCCGTTTGTCCTAGTGTACCTGCGTCCGCCGCCTAGCCGGATCGCCGGTCCACCACGCCCTCTCGGGAGCGTGGATCCGGTCGGTTTGACCGGATCGGAGTACCTTCGGAAATATGTCGTTCCGGCGGTTGATCGCCGCGGCCCTGGAACGAGAGCCGCGACGGGTGGTGTCCCGTGCCCTGTCAGGAGGCCTTGGGAAAAGCCTCGAGACCAGGGAAAAGGTAGTTCTTCCCGGCTGCGAAATCGAAGTTGGGGTTCTCCCAAGCGATCATCTTGCCGGGGTTGAGCAAGCCCTTCGGATCGGTCTCTTTCTTGAAGGCGAGCTGTACCTGATCGGTCTGTTTCATGCCGCCTTCTTCCAGCGTGTAGCGATGCGGGTTGAAGATCGGGCAGCCGTTTTCCTCATGGATGCGGATGATCTCTTCGAGCCGTTCCTTGGTGGTGTAGCGCACCAGTGGCAGGCCGGCGCACTGGATCTGGCCGTCGAACTTGATGAATTCCAGATGGCCGATGACCTCGTCGGGGAAGAGCTCGGTCATCACACGAACCTTCTCGACATGATCGGGGCCGGGATACTGGACCTGGAGATAGGTGATGTTGGTGTCGAGCTTCAGAGCCCGCAGCGTCGTGTGGTTCCAGGTCAGCTCATAGGCATGCGGGATGCCCTTCATGCTTTCGACCTGATCGGAGCGGAATCGCACATCGCCCTTCATCCGCTCGGCGAGCGCCAAGAAGGGCTCCATCGAGTGCGGGGCCACCATCAGCACAACGACCGATTGACCCTCCTTCAGCCAGGGTTTGTGACGGGTGAAGTAGTCGTGAGGGATCGGTGCGGCGATCGGGGCGACTTCCTTCAGAAGGATGCCGTTCTTGTGGGTCAGTGCATCGGCGAATTTCACCGCGTCCATGAAGTCGTCATAGCCGACGATGACATCGACCCAGTCGTAAGCAGGTGCCAGCGGCATCTCGACTTCGGTGATGATGCCATTGGTGCCATAGGCGTGGGAGACCTTCTGCAGGTCCCAGGCGGAGAGTTCGAGTACGCGCGGCTCGGCTTCCATGGTGACGACGCGCAGGCGCAGGATGTTGCCAAGGTCGCGCAGGCCGCCCCAAGTGATCGAGCCGACGCCGCCGGATCCGCCGGCGATGAATCCGGCAATCGAGGCGGTCTGGGCGGTCGAGGGGTGGAAGCGCAGTTCCTGGCCGGAATGGGCCTTGGTCTGCTTGTCGAGTTCGGAGATGATGATGCCGGGCTCGCAGATGACCCGGCCGGGCAGGATCTCCTTCACCTTGTTCATGTTGATGAGGTTCAGCACGATGCCGCCCGAGAGCGGCATGGCCTGGCCGTAATTGCCGGTGCCGCCGCCGCGCGGGGTGACCGGCACGCCATGGGCATAGGCGACCTCGAGCGTCCGGATGACCTCTTCTTCCGTCGTCGGGGAGACAACGAGGTCACCGACGACATTGTCGAGTTCTTCCTTCAGGATCGGCGAGTACCAGTAGAAGTCGCGACTCTTCTGTTTGACGAGAGCCGGATTGTCCTCGACGGCGATGCCTGCCAGCTCTTCTTTGATTTTGGCGTAGTCGGCCATGTCTAAACTCCAAGC
>OGCL01000535.1_pt1 | contig 40221 bp, 37 predicted proteins | sample 1570041 | NCBI WGS metagenome assembly OGCL01 (sample SAMN06266162, study PRJEB24511) | hot springs metagenome | isolation source: Hot spring water | place: South Africa: Limpopo | collected 2015-06-22 | reverse complement strand
CAAATCGATGAAGCGGACGGTTGAGAGATCTTGATGAAGTTGCCAAAGTTGTCTGCCGCCGCTTATCTTAGTCGTTATGCCCTATCAAACCTTCCACGCAGATTACTTCTGGGAACAATTCAATATTGAGTTTCCGGGAGTGACAAAGTTTGGTCTGCGTCTCAATTAACAGGAGAAAAGTAATGTCTTTTAAAACTATTCTGGTGGCAGGGGCAAGTCGTGGCATTGGACTTGCGGTTGCAGAACATTTGATGGATCAGTGCGATCGCCTATTAACGGTGTCTCGGACAGTGGCTCCAGTCGGTGAATGGGTGCAGGCAGATTTGTCCGACTTGGCAGGGATAGAAACAGTGGCAAGGGCGGTTGGAAATGATTGCTTAGATGCTTTGCTCTACATGGGGGGAACTTGGGAAACCCATGCGTTTACCAGCCAGTAAAGCTTTGAAGCGTGTTCTGATGAGGACATTGTTCGCGTGATTGCCGTCACCTGGTTGCTCCAATTCGATTGGTGAAAGCGTTACTGCCTGCCCTGCGACGATCGGATAATCCGAAAATCATTTTCATGGGGGCGCTCTCAGGTCGAGATAATTTCCCAGGGAGAGAAGTTGCCAATACTGCATCCAAGTTTGGGTTGCGGGGAGTGGTGCATGCCTTACGGGAAAAATTGCGATCGCAGCAGATCGGTGTAACTGTGATTAACCTTGGCAATGTTGGCACACCTGAAGTTTTAGAAGAGCTTGCAGCAGCCAATCTGACGGGCGGTGAAGCAATTCCTCTCAGCGATATTCTTACCATCCTTGACTGTATTCTTTCCTTGTCACGCGCTACTTGTATTAAAGAGATCGATCTCCCTGCAATGTTAGGTGAAGGAGCTTAATGAAGCTTCATATTAGGGTTTGATACAATTTGCTTAGGATTTAGCCTTCTGAGAGGAATTGGGATTATGCGCTCAATTGAGCAACTGACTGAGGAAATATTGTCCCTGCCTAGCGAGTTAAGAGCACTTTTGGCAGACAAGTTGGTAGAAAGCTTGGAGTTCGATACTGACCCAGCAATTCAGGCAGTTTGGGTAACTGAAGCCAAGCGCCGACGAGATGAGGTGCGAGATGGTTCTGTTCAACCAATTCCGGGTGAAGATGCCTTAGCTCAGGTCAGACAGCTAATTGAGCCATGAGGTATGTATTTCATCCTGAAGCACTAAGTGAGTACGCTGAAGCAGTTCAATACTATACAGAGCAGAGAGTTGAGGTTGCTCAAGCGTTTATAAACGTAATTGAAGATACAGTCTACCGGATTCGAGAATCCCCAACTCGCTATGCTGCGATTGATGAAGATGTTCGACGGTGCATGGCGCGTAGGTTTCCCTACAGTATTCTCTACACGATTGAGCAAGACTACATCCTGATTTTGGCGGTCATGCATTGTAGTCGTGAGCCTGGGTACTGGAAAAGCCGCAAGTAGCTGCTGGAACTGCCAGCTACCTAACACTGCATGGCAGCGGACGGACGAAAACTGCGGGTGCTGAGTTCAAGCTTGTCTGCCGCCGCTGCACTTCACCGTTAGACCGCAGTGCTTGGATGGTACCAGTTCTGCTGGCTTTCGGGTGTGTGTTGAAATCCTTTTGAGCCAAGGTTTACAGGAAATAGAAGCATGAACTTCCAGAGTTTTTTGCTTCGGTACGTTTATCTATTAAGATTAAAATTTTGTAATGTTAGCCTCAATTCGGCAAGGTTGTTGGTTATATTTCAGCAGCCTATATAGCTATAAATAAAGTGGAGAGAGATGTTGAGTAATTTTCTCTTTATCTAATCAGGTTTCCTAGAAGGTAGAAAGCTTGCGTATTGTGAGGGTGGAATTTAAGACTGGTTCTGCTTCTGTCAGCTATATATAGAGCTAGCCAATGGCTCACGAATTCCTATCTTGCTTAGATATGTTTTTCAACCCAGAAGAATGTCGTAATGAAACCGAGGTCGAAAGTAAGTTTATTGTGCAATACTTGCTCCCTGTCCTCGGTTATACACCAGAAACTTGGAACCAAGAGATCTCACTTGGAAGTATTCGACTTGACTTTCTAGTGTTTGCAGCTCAAATCCTTCCTATTACTTTGGGAGAAGATTTGCCATTGAGCTTGATAGTGAAGGTAAAGAGCCCCAGACAAAACTTAAATCTTCATATCAGTAAGCTCAGACACTATCTGACTCATCTTAGTGCTCCCTATGGTTTGCTTACGAATGGCAAAGATTTCAGGATTTTTGAACGAAAAGCGCAGGATATTAAACTTATTTTTAGGTGCAAGGGATCTGAAGTAGAAGCTAAGCTCATCGAAATAAAGTCAATTATTGGGTTCAAAGAAATTTCACAGAGAAGGTTGGGTACACAACGATTATTTGAACCTTCTGGAGCAAAACAGAGCAATATTCAAGCTCAAACCATCAGTGAAGAGGCGGCTAAAATTGTCGCTGCCACAACGCTGGCCAATGAATTAAACAATGATGCTACGGGGAAAGCCAAACTGATTCAACCTATTGCTGAGGCAAGCTACGTACAAGAACAACCAGGAGGAAAAAGCAGAATGAAAACGATCGCCGTTTACCATAACAAGGGTGGCGTAGGCAAAACCACAACAGTGGTTAACCTTGCCGCAGCATTGAGCAAACAAGGTAAAAAGGTTCTCATCGTCAATTTGGACAGCCAAGCTAATACCACCTTCGCGGTTGGTTTAGTAAAGTTTGATGATGAGGCAAATGATACTCTCAAAGAGAGTAACGTTATGCATTTACTAAGCTCTGAAGAGTTTTTCCCAATAAAAGAAGTTGCCAGACCTGCTAGCTTTTGCGATCCAGTGGTTGACGTGGTTCCCTCCCATATTAACCTAATGAGTGCAGAAAATGATCTAAATAGCCTTGACTATAGCCGCATGATTCTGATTCAAAAGTTGCATGAAGTAGAGAACAATTATGACATTACGATCATTGATACACCACCATCTCTTAATTTGTATGCTAGGATTGCTTTAATTGCCGCAGATCATCTAATCATTCCATCTGATCTAAAACCCTTTGCTAATCAGGGACTTAACAATGTAAAAAGATTGATTACAGATGTAAATAGTTTCCGAAATATAATTGGCAGAGAACCTGTTAAACTGTTAGGAGTTTTAGCAACCAAGGTTTCTACTGACTATAGATTTCAACAGTCAACATTGCCCAGGTGTATGCAAGCTGTGATGAAACGCTATGGGCTTGATGTCATGGAAAGTATTATCTTTGAGAGGGATGACTTGGCTAAATGTTCTGAAGTAACCACGATTGTTGGTGAAATGGAAATTCCTGATCCCCGCTTGATTCTGGATTTCAAGCCGCAATCTGAGGCGGCTCAGGAATTTAATAAATTAGCCCAAGAAGTGTTGAGGAAAATGGGTTAGATGAAACTGCCAACTAGCCTATTTGCTGTCAAGAAGATCAGTTCTAGCGTGGCTCGATCGAGCTTCCCTACTGAGGAAATCGAGAAGGCTGCTCATTTGATTATTGATGTAGAAGGAACGATCAATCCAATTATTCTAAGATGGACTAGTTTAGAATCCTATGAAGTCGTTGATGGGCACTTTGAATACTATGCTGCTGTTAGAGCCAGAGAAATTTCTCCTCTAAAGGTAGAAATGGTACAAGCTATTATTTTAGAACCTGAAAATGAGCAAGCACTGCTTGCTCAAGTCGAGCTTCTGAGAAAAGCTTCTAATCCAAAACCATTACAAGATGGAAACAATAGTGATTCAGATTTGCTAATTTTAAACCGGACTAAGGTGTTTCAATCACAGTTTGAGGAATTACGAACACAGTTTGAGGAATTACCAAAGGACAACAGAAATCTTAAACAATCTATTGATGCAGTGGTAAGTAAAGTTTAGAATTCTGGTTTTAACGAGGAATTGATTAATGAGATCGTGAACAAAGTTGTTGAAAAAGTTCGCTTGATAGGCTCTTCGTCGCGTTCTAAAAAGCGTTCTAAAAAGAAATCGATTAATGAATTGAAACAAAACCCATTAGATCTAAATTCAGCTTCTCAAGATGAACTAGAAACTGTACCTAAAATTGGACCTAAAATAGCATTAGCTATAATTAAGAGAAGGAAGAATAAGAAATTTATTGATGTTGAAGAACTCTCTGAAATCAAAGGAATTTCAAAGAATATGATTGACAAGAATCAATGGCGCGAGTATTTCGTGATTCGGTAGCTCTAGCACTTAATTATTAATGAATGATTTAGTACATATTTAATGAGAAAATCAGTTACACCAAAAGCACCAATTAACTTTTGAGAGACATTTGGGTCTGGTATCTCTCTAGGTAGTGCTAAACAGGTAAGGATGCATTGTAGTGGTGAACGAAATACCAAATTGCCCCGATATGGTTCTCCAACTTCTTGGAAAACGATAATGTTTTCCTGACTAACCGCGATATCCGTTGGCGCAACGTGCAGTTAAAGCGCTCAATGTGGCTGGTTTTGCCACTGTCTTTTCCCACACGTTGATGTCCCTTACTTGGAAAAATCTCATCATAAGTAGACCAAAAATCGGTGTAAGCAACCGCGCACTGCCGATACACGGCTGGCAACGCATCCCATAACCCCTGTGCCCCCTTACAACTCCGGTCGCCAACATACACTCCGACCATTTCTCGTGTTTCGACATCGAGAGCGAGCCAAATCCACTGCTTGTTGCCTTTGTTGCCTACAAACGACCACATCTCGTCACACTAAATGGTTAAACGCCCTTTTTTGGGGCCCGCACCTGCACTTGACGCGGCACGTCCTGATATTTCTGCTTGACATAGCTCTGAAGCCAAGGTTCTGAAACGTCTGCCACTCTGGCAATTCCGGCTAGGGGAATCTTCTCCAGCAGCAATTTATCAATCAAGGTTTTGGTTGCTTGGTCAATGATTTTATTCTGAGGGTCTTGCACAAATTGTCTGCCACACTCACGGCATTTAAAGTTCTGTTTATCGTTATGGATTTTGCCGTTTTTGACGACATGACTTGACAGGCAATCAGGGCAGGTGGGTTGGCAATCAGACATAGGTTTTCTGCTGTTATCCCTTTCATCCTTACATTTTTAGGACTACCTGCCGCTGAGTCCTCGGTTGGGGCGCAGCCGGAATCTCATCTGTTGGGGTCCGAGGCTAGATCACATAAAATCTTGAGCCAGTAGTGCTTGTAGGTGATAACGGCAGCAGCAATTTACAATAGAGCAAGAGTTGCTGGGAAAAGACTGATGACGTTACAAGAAATTCAAAATCAGGCATTGCAGTTACCTACTGGCGATCGCTGGCAGTTGATACAAGTTCTTCTAGACTCGTTGAAGCGGGAAGCAAATCTCAAGCCCAAGCGGAAAAACCTGTCGCGTTTGCGAGGTGTTGCTAAGATTTCAACAACCACAGGAGAAAGTAACGCCCAAGCGGATTATGTAACCTATCTGACCGAGAAGTATCAATAATACGAGTTCTGATTGATACCAATGTTGTTCTTGATTTTTTACAAGAACGAGAGCCGTTTGTGGAAAATCCAGCAAGATTATTTGAGCGCATTGATGCTGGGGAAATTGAGGGATTTATCGCAGCAACAACAATAACCAACATTTACTACATTGTTCGTAGGGCAGCAGGTAGAGCAGTGGCTCAAGATGCAGTTACTCAGGTATTAAGCGACTTAAACATCTGTACAGTCGATTTAGAGGTGCTAGAACAAGCTCTTGTATTAGATTTCGAAGATTTTGAAGATGCAGTACAGTATGCTTGTGCGGTAGCGTATGGTGTTGATGCGATCGTTACTCGTGATACCACTGGATTTACAAATTCGGAAGTTCCTACAGTCTTGCCTGAAGACATTGGTACTATTAATGGTGCTGAGTGAAGAGATTGAAGCAACGGTCAGCGCGCCATAACAAGTCGCTGCACCGGAACACCATATGCTGGTCGGTTAAGTCGTAAAGGTTATCTGCGTCCGGTGAACTCAGCCGTTGGACTGCTTCATATACCGGTTGGGGCGGTACAGCAATGTTACTTGTGGGCATCAAAGGCTAACCTCCTTTGAGGTTGTCTGTGTAGCGGTGATTTGAGGGTGTTGGTAGACGATCGCACAAATAGGGATTACGGCATAAAATCAAGGCATGGTCTCATGCAAAAGATATGCTAAAAACGCTTTGGGCTACGGTTCGGCAAGGGAAAATTGAGTTACTGGAATCAGTAGAACTTCCAGAAGGGGTAAGAGTACTGGTAACAGTTTTATCCGACGATGAGGCTGAATTTTGGCTACAGGCAAGCCAGACATCCCTTGATTCCGTTTGGGATAATGCTGAGGACGATGTGTATGCCCAGCTACTCCAAGCATGATGCGATCCTGGTGCGCTATCCCTTCTCAGACTTATCGAGTCCAAAGGTAAGACCTGCTGTTGTAGTTAGCACGTCGCATCCGTCTCAAGATATTCTCATTACTCCTTTGACAAGTAAAACAAGTTCACTAATGGTAGGTGAGTTTGTGTTGTCTGAGTGGGCAGCAGGATTGAACGTAGTAACCGCAGTCAAAAGAGGTGTGTATACAGTACATGAAGGTTTGGTGATCAAAGTGATTGGTCAGTTATCTAAGGTTGATGCTGATCAGCTTGAGCAATCCTTGCGAGACTGGTTGGGTTTGTAGATTGATTTAGCAGCCACAGCCCAGCACCTCGCTGCAACGGACGGAACAGAGATCCTGGTTAAAACCGAGAAAGAGCGATCGCCGTTGAGCCTCACCGTTAGCCGCTAGGCACCATTTCAGCTTCTATTTTAATATTGAATTAAAATAGAAAATTCAAATGGAGACAGTAATGGATGATCATCCCGTAAAGCAAGAAATAGCCAAAGCTGACCAAGCGATCAATGAACGTGATTTTGATACTGTAGCTAGTTGCTATACAGAAAAGGCGGTATTGGTGGTTAAGCCTGGAAAACTGGTACAAGGTCGTGAAGCCATTAAAGTGGCTCATAGGAAAATTTCTGAGTACTTTAACGATAGCCTTCATGTTTCACAAGGTGACATGATTATTCTTGAGGCAGGAGATATAGCATTGGTTTTGGCGAAGACTTATATTAAGTCTCCTGAAAAGCCAGATTCAGAGTTTTGCGGAGAAAGAAATGCCATTTACGTCTATAAAAAGTCTGCTGATGGCAAGTGGCTATGTGCTATTGATAATTCATACGGCGTAGAGTTATTAGAAAAAAATGACTAACAACACTCATGGAGGCTGACCTCTGTGGAGTCCACCAGTTACGATGCATCCGGGGCAAAAGGGGACTGGCCTAGAAGGACAAATCATGACAAATTTTGTTGCCTCAAGTGGGCAAGAAGCTGCATACAGAGTGATTGACCGTTGGTGGTGTAATGTTCTTGCTTTTCACGATGATGTCGTAATGATGAATGGAAAAGGTCGGAGCTCTGCCAGCAACCTCTGGGATGTCTAAAGTGGAAGGAGAATACTGCTGCGCTATGCTTGAATCATGCGAATTTCCTTATGGTTAGCGTTAGGGGCGATCGCCCTAGTTGGATTATCGGGTTGCCCACTGCGGGAGACCGTCTCGGAGGAGGCTGCCACAACAGGTCATGACCCGAGTCCCCTAAGCAGCCCAAGTGAAGGAACCATCAGAGAACCCAACTTCATTGCCAACGTGGTCGCGGCAGCGGGAGCCGCCGTGGTGAGCATTGATACCCTCCAGGTTGCCAACAGTAAGCTGGACAGTTTTTTTGACCCCCTACCGGAGCCGCCGGTGCGTCAAGGGCAAGGCTCTGGCTTTATTTTTGATGCCAAGGGCAAAGTCATGACCAATGCCCACGTGGTGGAAAATGCAAGTGTCGTGCGCGTTACCCTCCCCGATGGCCGTCAATTTGAGGGCAAAGTCCTCGGTACCGATTCCCTCACCGATGTGGCGGTGGTTGAAATTCCGGCGGAGGATTTACCGGTGGTGCGCCTAGGTAACTCCGATGATCTGGTGCCCGGTGAGTGGGCGATCGCCATCGGTAATCCCTTAGGGCTGAGCAACACGGTCACCGCAGGCATTATTAGCGCCACCGGTCGCGGCAGTAACGAAATTGGCGCCGCTGACAAGCGGGTGAGCTTTATTCAAACCGATGCCGCCATTAACCCGGGCAACTCAGGCGGGCCATTGCTCAATGCGGCGGGCCAAGTCATTGGTGTGAATACCGCTGTTATCTCCGAAGCCCAAGGTCTAGGGTTTGCTATCCCCATTAACACCGCCTATCGAATTGCTGAGCAGTTAATTACCACCGGACGTGCCCAGCATCTATACCTTGGCATCCGCATGGTGCAGCTTAGCCCTGAACTCGCGGCGCAAATTCGGCAAGAGCGACCAGAGTGGAATCTGCAACACAATCGAGGAACCCTCATTGTCGATTTGATGGACAACTCTCCAGCAGCGCAAGCCGGACTACAGCCGGGAGATTGGATTGCCAAAATCAACGACGTGAGCCAACCTAGCCCCCAACAGATCCAAACCATTGTTGAGCGCACCCAAGAGGGACAAACCCTTACCCTCGAAGTCCAGCGCGGCAGCACAACTCAAACCCTGAAGGTACAACCCGCTCCCATGCCAGCCGATATTAACTAAACTTATTTTTTTGATAAAAAAGTTTCGCTCCGGTTATCAAATAGAGATATATCTTTTTTCATGGGTATGGTGATAGATTGATCTCAATCCGGAAATCCGGATTGTTCAGCGCAGCATTAACGGCAATTTCCCGGCCTTATTTAGGGAAAAATTTTTTGTCAATTAATCTTACTGTTCTTGATATAGGTCGTACTATGTCTCAATTGTCACGCCGTCGCTTTTTAATGACTACTGGTGCCGCAGCGGTGGGGGCGATCGCCCTCAAGGGGTGTGCGCCAGCGGAAACCCCCTCTCAGCAGGGGGGAGGCAGCACTGCCGATGTTGAAACCGACACGATTAAGCTGGGCTTTATCCCGATTGTTGAATCTGCGCCCCTGATTGTTGCCAAGGAAAAAGGGTTCTTTGCCAAGCATGGGCTTACCAACGCTGAGATTTCAAAACAGGCCAACTGGGCCAGTGCGCGGGATAACGTTGTCATCGGCTCTGCGGCGGGTGGTATTGACGGCGGCCAGTGGCAGATGCCCATGCCGTACCTCATTAGCGAGGGCATCATTACCCTTAACAATGAAAAAATGCCCATGTACGTCCTTGCCCAGTTGAATACCCAAGGTAACGGGATTGCTATCTCTGGTGCCAACAAGGGCAAAGGCATTCACCTCAAGATTGCGGATCCGGACTACATCAAAGGATTTGCTGCCAACAATGGGCGTAAGTTCAAAGCTGCCTATACGTTCCCCCAAGCCAACCAAGATCTATGGATTCGTTACTGGTTTGCCGCCAATGGCGTTGATCCGGATCGAGATATTGAACTGCTAGCGGTTCCCCCCGCTGAAACGGTTGCTGGAATGCGCAATGGCACGATGGATGCCTTTAGTACCGGCGACCCATGGCCGTTCCGCATTGTCAGTGATGACATTGGTTTTATGGCCACCCTCACGGCTCAAATGTGGCCCTACCACCCGGAAGAATACCTAGCGGTGCGGGCTGACTGGGTGGATCAACATCCCAAGGCCACCAAAGCCCTCCTTAAAGCGGTGATGGAGGCGCAGCAGTGGTGTGACGACCCCGCCAACCGCCCAGAACTGATTGAAATTTGCGGGCGGCGTGAGTATTTCAACATCCCCGGCAACATCCTGACCCCCCCCTACGAGGGAACCTACACGATGGGAGACGGTCAGCCAAAATTTAATGACTTTAACATCGGTCCACTGTACTGGCGTGATCCGAATGGTAACAGCATTTCTTTTCCCTACAAGAGCCATGATCTGTGGTTTTTAACCGAAAATCTACGCTGGGGGTTTAACGTTGACAAACTTAAAGACTTTGACAACATTAACCAAATGATTAACCGGGTCAACCGCGCCGATCTGTGGCGAGAGGCGGCCAAGGAGCTAGGCGTTGCGGCGGCGGAGATTCCCACCGATGACTCCCGCGGGGTGGAAACCTTCTTTGATGGGGTGAAGTTTGACCCTGCCAATCCCCAAGCCTATCTTGACAGTTTGCAAATCAAGGTCAAGTCCTGAGGATTGACGTTTTCACCTAAGAGGAGGTACCTATGGCAGTTGCATCAGTAAACCGCAATGGCACACGCCATCCGTTCATTAAATTTCTGCGTCAGCGGGGGGCAGACTTCTATCTGCCGATTTTTGGTATCGTTGCCTTTCTAGTTCTGTGGCAAGTGCTTTCCCTCACCAAAATTTTGGCACTGCCGGGGCCGGTACAGGTTCTTGCAGACGAGCGTAGCCGCTACCTCATTTTGCATCCCTTTTACTACAACAGCCCTCTGGATCAGGGGTTGGCTCGCCAAACATTGATTAGTCTGACCCGTGTGGCGCAGGGGTATGGCTTAGCGGCTGTTGTGGGCATCAGCCTTGGTATTCTGGTGGGCACTAGTAAGGTACTCAACAAGTCCCTTGACCCCATTTTCCAGTTTCTACGAATGGTGGCTCCGTTGGCATGGGTGCCGATCTCTTTAGCGGCCCTACGGCAAAATGAACCAGCGGCAATTTTTGTGATTTTTATTACGGCAATCTGGCCGATCCTCATCAACACGGCAGTGGGGGTGCGGGAAATTCCCCAAGACTACAAGAATGTGTCACGGGTGCTACGGCTCTCGAAGAAGACCTTCTTTTTGAAAATTCTGCTGCCATCGGCACTGCCCTACATTTTTACAGGGTTGCGCATTGCCATCGGCTTGGCTTGGCTGGCCATTATTGCGGCAGAAATTGTGATGTCTGGGGTTGCTGGCATTGGCTTTTTTATCTGGGATGCCTACCAGCAAAACTATGTCACTGAGATTATTGTGGCGGTGATTTACATTGGGGCTATTGGCTTGATTTTGGATCGAGCCGTCGGCTTTCTGCAAAGTAAAATTGCGCCAGCCAGTCGCTAGGAGGCACGTATGGGAGTGTTTGTTGCCATTGATCAGGTGGAAAAGGTCTTTAACCTCACCCAAGGTGGCCAGTACCTTGCCCTCAAAGGCATTGATCTCACCATTAAAAAAGGCGAGTTTATCTCTCTGATTGGTCACTCCGGCTGTGGCAAGTCCACCCTTCTGAATATGATTGCCGGGCTAGATTTGCCCACCTCAGGGGTGGTGACCCTCGAAGGTCAGCGGGTGCGGCAGCCCGGGCCGGATCGGATGGTGGTGTTTCAAAATTATTCGCTGCTGCCTTGGTTGTCGGTGCGGGATAATATCGCCCTTGCGGTGGAGGAGGTGTTGGCTCATTTAACCCCGGCTGAGCGCCGAGAACGGGTGGAGTCCCACATTGACCTTGTGGGGCTGCGTGCCCATGCCCACAAACCGCCGACGATGCTCTCTGGTGGGCAAAAACAGCGGGTGGCGATCGCCCGCGCCTTGGCGATTCAACCCAAGTTGCTCCTCCTAGATGAACCGTTTGGGGCACTCGATGCCCTGACCCGGGGGAACTTGCAAGAGCAGTTGATGCACATCTGTGAAACGCAACAGGTGACGGCGGTGATGGTCACCCACGATGTGGATGAGGCTGTGTTCCTCTCCGATCGGGTGGTGATGCTCACCAATGGCCCCGGCTCTAAAATTGGTGGCATTCTGGAGGTGGATATTCCCCGTCCCCGTCAGCGGATGGCGGTGGTGCAACACCCGAGCTACTATAGCCTCCGCAGTGAGATTATCTATTTTCTTAATCAGCAGAAGCGGCTGAAGCAGTTACAGGCTCGTCGTAAACCGGCGATCGCCCGCCATGGCCTCGAAAAAATTAATCTAGAAATCGGCTTTGTGCCCCTTACCGCCTGTGCTCCCATTGCGGTGGCCTACGAAAAAGGCTTTTTTGCCCACCACGGCCTTGAAGAGGTTTCCCTTGTGCGGGAGAGCAGTTGGCGGGGGATTGTCGATGGTATTGCGGCCGGGTACATCGATGCCGCCCAAATGCCTGCGGGGATGCCGGTCTGGTTTACCTGTGGTGGCCACGAGGAGCGTCCGTTACCCGTTGTCAGTGCCCTGACCCTGAGTCGTAACGGCAATGGCATTACCCTCAAAAAAGAGTTTGCCGAGCAAGGCATTACTACCCTCAAGGCGTTTCAGCACTATCTCCTTCAGAGTCGCGATTGCCCCCACCGCTTGGGGATGGTGCATGCCTCCTCGATGCACAACCTTTTGCTGCGGTACTGGTTGGCAGCGGGTGGCATCCATCCGGATCATGAGGTGCACCTACAAACAATCCCACCCGCGCAGATGGTGGCAGATTTACGGGCAGGAACGATTGATGGTTACTGTGTCGGCGACCCGTGGAACCTGCGAGCAGTCAAGGAAGGCATTGGCTTTACCATTGCCAGCGATATTGACATTTGGGCGGGGCATCCCGGAAAAGTGCTGGGGGTGCGGGAAGACTGGGCTATGGCGTACCCAAATACCCACATTGCCCTCGTTAAAGCCCTACTGGATGCCTGCCGTTACTGTGCTGACCCCGCCAACAGTGAGGAAATCAAGCAAATTCTCAGTCGCAAAGCCTACGTGGCAACAAATCCGGCCTACTTAGAGCTAGGGGTTGATCATAAGGGTGGATCGGTACATCATCTCTTCTTTGGCGATGGTGTCAACCGCCCCAGTCGCACCGAGCACCTGTGGATGATGGCTCAGATTGCCCGCTGGGGCACCATTCCCTTTCCCCGCAACTGGGTCGAAATTCTGGAGCGAGTCTGTCGCGTGAATGTGTTTAGCATTGCCGCTCGCGAGTTAGGACTGCTCGACATCAAGTATCGCACCGGCCCCATTCAACTCTTTGACGGTACTAGCTTTAATGCCGACGACCCCATTAGCTACCTCAATGGTCTAGACATTAAGCACGAGGTCTATATGGCAGAGATTCCCCTGAGTCTGCCCGTAGCTGCCTAGCCCCCCTGATAACCCAGTAGAGTGTACATCATGACCCAAGGAACTCGTCCCACCACACCCCCACACACTGGGGTTGCCCATGAAGCGTTCCTGCGCCTTGAGCAGGTGAGTAAGGTGTATGCCACTGACCATGGGCCGTTCACCGTTTTGACAGACATTACCCTTGATATCCAAGCGGGTGAGTTTATCTGCATCATTGGCCACTCGGGCTGTGGCAAAACCACGCTATTGAACATGGTGTCAGGATTTGTTCGTCCCACCACTGGCGAAGTGCGCCTCAAGGGGCAGCGAATCAAGGAACCCGGGCCAGATCGCATGGTGGTGTTTCAAAACTATGCTCTTTTACCGTGGCTAACAGCAGCGGAAAATATTTATCTGGCGGTGGATGCCGTCTGGCCCCAGAAGTCGCGCCCCCAAAAAATGGCCATTGTGCGGGAGCACCTTGCCCTCGTGGGGTTGTCAGAAGCGGCTCGTAAGTATCCGCCTCAGTTGTCAGGGGGCATGAAACAGCGGGTAGCGATCGCCCGCGCCTTGGCCATCCGGCCTGAAATTCTAATTTTAGATGAACCCTTTGGTGCCCTCGATGCCATTACGAAAGAAGAGTTGCAAGAGGAACTGCTCGCCATCTGGCAAGAGCACCGCTGCACCGTACTCATGATTACCCACGATGTTGATGAAGCCCTTTTCCTAGCAGATCGCGTCGTCATGATGACCAATGGCCCTGAAGCAACCATTGGCGAGATCATGGACATTCCATTCCCCCGCCCCCGCGATCGCGAGCAAATGCTCGAGGATCCAACCTACTATGAACTGCGCAACAATGCCCTAGACTTCCTCTACCATCGCCATCAGTTGCAACTGTCCACCACCGCCTAAGCCAACTGCTAACCTAGCGGTAAGGTTCTGCGCCGATAGATAATCTCGAACTTAGCAGCAGCAGGTTTCGACCGTCTGCTGTCGTGATCTTTTCGTTGGCGCAGGGGATAGAATTACCCGATAAAGTTTAAGTGTAGATTCACTGCTTTAGGGACTCACTCCATGAACTCAACCGTTAGCTTGCTTAACCGCATTACTCAAACACCGGGCCAGTGTGGTGGTCGTCCTTGCATCCGAGGGATGCGAATTCGAGTGACTGATATTCTAGAAATGCTAGCTGAGAACGTTAGCATCGATGAAATTTTGGAAGACTTCCCCGATTTGGAACTAGCAGATATCCAAGCTTGTTTGCTTTTTGCAGCTCGCCGCACTGATTTCCCCAGACTAACGGCATGAAAATTTGGATTGATGCTCAACTACCTCCAGCACTGGCGAACTGGTTATCAGCAACTTTTGGTTTAGAAGCGTCTGCTCTACGAGACTTATCTCTGCGAGATGCCCAAGACATTGAGATCTTTGAAGCAGCACGAGCCAAAAATGCTGTGATTATAATTAAAGATAGCGACTTCATTGATTTGGTCTGTCGCTTGGGAACACCACCTCAAATTTATAATGTGGTCAGCAGGAGGGAATGCTCGGCCAGAACTTCACCAAAGCTCAAAATAAGATTCAAGACCCGGCCAAGCTCTACAAACTTAACGCAGCCACCGCCAGATCAATATCTTAACGAACTCCAACGCCAAGTAAGAGAGTATTATCAACTGTGGCCTCGATAACCCACTACTACGACATTCTTGGCTTGCCACCGGGTGCCTCCAAAGCCGAGGTTAAGGATGCCTACCGCCGCCTGTGCCTAGAATGCCATCCCGATAAGTTGCCCCCCAATACCCCCAAAAAGGCGCGCCAAATTGTGGAAGAGCATTTCAAGCAGATCAATGAAGCCTATGCGGCCTTGATGGAGTACCCTGACATTTCACCACGGGATTCTTACACACCACCAAAGGATGCGGCAGATGCCTCGCCACAATCAATTTTTGATCCTGCCCGTATGGAGGCCATTCGCAGCCAACTGGAAGCAGAGCGCGAAGCGATTGAGCAACAGTATCAGCAAAAACTTGAGTACATTCACGACCAACAGCAACAGAAGCTCGTTCGTCACGGCCTCACAGCCGCTGATCTAGAGAAACTGGATATTCCCACTAAAATCGGTATTGCTGTATTCTGCATCATTATCAGCTTGCCGAGTCTGGCCGGATTTGCCTTGGGGGGCATTTTTATGTTCCTTGGCATTGGCTGGCTCGTCCTCTGCGGCACAGTTTTGCTGTCAGTGCTGGCAGCAGAGACCGTTAACAGCAGCACCTATGAGGTCATTTCCGAGATTAAAAAGGCAACAACGGCAGCCAAAACCCGTGCTGATGAGCAGCGGCAGCAACGACTGCGGCAACAAGAAGCGATGATCCGGCAGCGGGTGGACTATTTCAAGTCCTTACCATTAGCCACTCTCAGTGAGTCGTTTGTTGAAGGGTTGAGCGATAAAGATCAGTTTTTCCTGTTGCTGGCGATCAAGGAGCGGGAGGATGCCGAGCAGCTTGTCCGCAACTTGCAAAGGGGTGCCAAGATTGCGGCGGGGATTGGCGTGGTACTCATGATTTCGCGGTTTTTTCTGGGATTTCCCTTCTGACGTATTTGGCAAAATCCGTAACGGCCTTTTGTTGCAATGGGTGTGGGTTAATTCTACCGCTAGAGTAGAGAAGTCCGAAACAGTCGTTGCTCTAGCTAACTCTACAATATAAATAGTTATCAATTATCACAACACTCACAGGGGTCAGAGGGTTTAGCCATGCAACCATCCAATCCAAATCTATTTACTGAGAAAGCTTGGGCGGCGATCGCCCGCACACCGGATCTCGCCAAGCAGGCACAGCACCAGAATCTTGAAAGCGAACACCTGATGAAATCACTGCTGGAGCAGGACGGCCTAGCCACGCAAATTTTCCAGAAAGCCGGTTGTTCCGTGCAACGGCTGCGGGATCTCACGGATGAATTTATTAACCGTCAACCGAAAATTGCCAGTCCGAGTGGTGTTTATTTGGGACAAAGCCTCGATAAACTCCTCGACCGGGCGGATGAAGCTCGCAAGCAATTTGGCGATGAGTTTATTTCTATCGAACATTTAGTGTTGGGCTTCAGCCACGACGATCGCTTCGGTAAAAAACTGTACCAAGACGTGGGTCTTACTGAAAAACTGCTGCGGGACACCATTCAGCAAATTCGCGGCAGCCAAAAAGTAACGGATCAAAATCCGGAAGGCAAATACGCCTCTCTAGAAAAGTACGGTCGCGATCTCACCCTACTTGCCCGTCAAGGCAAACTGGATCCCGTGATTGGTCGGGATGACGAAATTCGGCGGGTGATTCAAATTCTTTCGCGCCGGACGAAAAACAACCCGGTGTTAATTGGCGAACCGGGTGTGGGGAAAACCGCAATTGCCGAGGGCTTAGCCCAGCGGATTGTGGCCAGGGATGTGCCCGATTCCCTGCGCGATCGCCAACTCATTGCCTTGGATATGGGGGCGCTGATTGCCGGTGCCAAGTATCGGGGTGAGTTTGAAGAGCGCCTAAAAGCCGTCCTCAAAGAGGTGACCGACTCCAACGGCCAAATTATTCTCTTTATTGATGAAATCCATACGGTGGTGGGGGCTGGTGCGACCCAAGGGGCCATGGATGCGGGTAACCTGCTCAAGCCGATGCTAGCGCGGGGGGAACTGCGCTGTATTGGTGCCACCACGCTGGATGAGTACCGCAAATACATTGAGAAAGATGCGGCCTTAGAGCGGCGCTTCCAACAGGTCTATGTGGATCAGCCCAGCGTTGAGGATACGATCTCGATTTTGCGGGGTCTCAAGGAACGCTACGAGATCCACCATGGGGTGAAAATTTCCGATACGGCGCTGGTGGCGGCGGCAACCCTTTCTACCCGCTACATTAGCGATCGCTTCTTACCGGACAAAGCCATTGACCTTGTGGATGAAGCGGCGGCCAAGCTAAAAATGGAGATTACCTCCAAGCCAGAAGAACTCGATGAAATTGACCGCAAAATTTTGCAGCTTGAAATGGAGCGGCTGTCGCTGCAGAAAGAAACCTCAGCCGCGTCCCGCGATCGCCTCGAAAAACTCGAGAAAGAGCTAGCGGATCTCAAGGAAGAGCAGAGCCGCCTCAATGCCCAGTGGCAAGCGGAAAAAGAAGTCATTGATCGCCTGCAAGCTATCAAGGAAGACATTGAAAAAGTCAACATTGAAATTCAGCAGGCGGAGCGGAACTACGATCTCAACTGGGCTGCCGAACTTAAGTACGGCAAGCTCACCCAACTGCAAAAACAACTGGCGGAAACCGAAGCGCGGCTGCGGGAAACCCAAGTGGGAGGGCGATCGCTGCTGCGGGATGAAGTCACCGAAGCGGATATTGCCGAAATTATCTCCAAATGGACCGGTATTCCCGTCAGCAAACTGGTGGAATCAGAAGCCCAAAAACTGCTGCACCTTGAAGACGAGTTGCACAAGCGGGTTGTCGGTCAAGACGAAGCGGTAACGGCTGTGGCCGAAGCCATTCAGCGATCGCGGGCGGGTCTTGCGGATCCCAATCGCCCCATTGCCAGCTTTATCTTTCTAGGACCTACGGGGGTGGGTAAAACCGAGTTGGCCAAAGCCTTGGCGGCCTTCATGTTCGACACCGAAGAGGCGATGGTGCGGATTGACATGTCCGAGTACATGGAAAAACATGCGGTGTCCCGCCTAATTGGCGCACCGCCGGGCTACGTGGGCTACGACGAAGGGGGGCAACTGACCGAGGCCATCCGTCGCCGTCCCTACGCGGTGGTTCTCTTTGATGAAATTGAAAAAGCCCATCCCGACGTGTTCAACGTCTTTCTGCAAATCCTCGATGATGGTCGCGTTACCGATGCCCAAGGTCGCACCGTGGACTTCAAAAACACGATCATTATCATGACCAGCAATATTGGCTCCCAGTACATTCTGGATGTGGCCGGGGATGACAGCCGCTACAGCGAAATGTATAGCCGCGTGATGGAGGCCATGCGCAGCCACTTCCGGCCTGAGTTCCTCAACCGCGTGGATGAGTTTATCATCTTCCACAGCCTGCGCAAGGATCAGTTGCGGCAAATTGTCAAACTGCAAGTCGAGCGGCTACAAGCGCGCCTCAGCGATCGCCACATTACCTTAAGCCTCAGCGAAAAAGCCATCGACTTCCTAGCCGAGGTGGGCTACGATCCCGTCTATGGGGCGCGACCCCTGAAGCGGGCGATCCAAAAACAACTGGAAACCCCCATTGCCAAAGGCATCCTCCGCGGTGACTTTTACGATGGTGATACCATTGCCGTTGAGGTAGGCGATAACGAGCGCCTTGTCTTCCAGCGCCAACAGACCGCCGTCGCCACCGCCTAAAACAGACACCTGTAACCCCAGAGCCATGACTTCCCCACGATTCCTTCCCGTACTGCCCCTTGAGAATGGCGATCATCTGACCCGCAGCGAGTTTGAGCGCCGCTATGAAGCCATGCCGCACCTTAAAAAAGCAGAACTGATTGAAGGAGTCGTGTCTATGGGGTCACCTGTACGAACCATCCACAGCCAGTCCCACGGCTCCATCATGGGGTGGCTGTGGGTTTATGGTGTTGCCACCCCAGGCGTTGGCTGCTATGGCAACCCAACGGTGCGCCTCGACGCTGACAATGAACTGCAACCTGACGCAGTACTGCGCTTAGAGCAGGGGGGGCAGTCCCGCATTAGTGAAGATGGCTACCTAGAGGGTTCGCCAGAACTGGTGGTGGAAATTGCGGCCAGCAGCGCCTCCTACGATCTGCACGAGAAGCGGCGGGTCTATCGCCGCAACGGTGTTCAGGAGTATCTTGTGTGGCGTACCTATGAGATGGCGCTGGATTGGTTTTACTGGCAGGATGGCGATTACGTCCTGCTGCCACCGGCGGCAGATGGAATATGGCGCAGTCGTCAGTTTCCGGGGCTGTGGCTGGCGGCAGACTCCCTAATGGCGCAAGACCTAGCCATGGTCCTCGCGGTGTTACAGCAGGGACTGGCCAGCCCTGAACACCAAGCCTTTTTGGAACGGCTGCGGCCAGCAGCGGCTCAGTAGCGGCAGACAGTTTTTATATTCACAAACTCGAGAATGCCCGCCCGCCCCAATTCTCGGCCATAGCCCGAGCGCTTGATGCCGCCAAAGGGTAAGCGCGGATCCGACTTCACCATGCCATTGATAAAGACGGCTCCGGCCTCTAGCTCCCGGATGAGGCGATCGCCCTCGCTCCCATCATTCGTCCAGGCACTTGCCCCCAAGCCAAAGGGCGTGGCATTGGCCAGTTCAATCGCTGCCTCAAGGGAGTCCACCCGAAAAAGCAGGGCAACGGGGCCAAAAAATTCCTGCTCAAACACCGGATTATCAGGGGTAATCTCGGCAAGAAGGGTGGGCGGGTAAAAGTAGCCCTGCAAACACGCCGGCGGCAAGTTCCCTTGGTAGAGCAGCTTGGCACCATGGGCAAGTGCCACCTCCACCTGCGCTTGGAGTTCATCGCGAATGGTAGCAGTGGCCAACGGCCCCAGTTGGGTCGCAGGATCAGCGGGATCCCCTATACGCCATGCCTGAAATGCCTGCTGCAACCCAGCAACCACCTCTTCATAGACGGCGGTATGGACAATGAACCGCTTGGCGGCAATACAGGACTGGCCATTGTTAATCATGCGTGCTTTAACGGCGGTGGCGATCGCCCGCAGCAGATCCGCACTGGGCAAGATGATCAACGGGTCACTGCCCCCTAACTCCAACACGGTTTTTTTAATGTGTTGGGCTGCCGCCACGGCCAAACTAATGCCCGCAGGTTCACTGCCCGTCAGCGTCGCGGCGCGAATGCGTTGATCGGCCATCAGGGGCGCAACCCGACTGGCGGGAATCAACAGGGTTTGAAACACCCCCGCCGGAAAGCCAGCGGCGGCAAACAGGTCGGCGATCGCCAAGGCGCACTGGGGCACATTCGAGGCGTGCTTGAGCAGTGCCACGTTCCCGGCCATGAGGGCGGGGGCAGCAAAGCGAAACACCTGCCAAAAGGGAAAGTTCCACGGCATCACCGCTAAAACAATTCCAAGGGGGTCATAGTGAATCCCACTATAGGTGGCATCGGTGGCCACCACCTCCGGTGCCAAAAAATCGGCTCCGTACTCGGCATAATAGCGACAGACCCAAGCGCACTTGTCTATTTCCGCCACCGCTTCAGTTATTGGTTTGCCCATCTCAAGGGTCATTAACCGTGCCAAAGCGTCCCGTTGCTCCTCTAGGAGGGAGGCAGCGGCAGCGAGCCACCCGGCTCGCGCCTGAACGGGGGTCTGGCGATAGGGCGCAAGGGCCGTAGCCGCACGGGTTAAACAATCTTCAAGTTCTGCGTCACTGAGGGGATCAAAAGTTTGTACCACCTCCCCAGTGGTGGGATTAACAGAGGCGATTGCCATGATTAAAATTCCCTATCTTCGGCAACGACCAAAGGCCTAGCTTCTGCCGCAACGGTTCAGTATGCTAATTCTAGCGAATTTAGGGTAGGCATCTATGGCGACGATTGTTGATATTGCCGTCAACACACCGGGCTTCTCGACCCTTGTGACGGCTGTGAAGGTAGCCAATTTAGTGGATGCCCTGCTATCGCCGGGGCCATTCACCGTATTTGCCCCCAACGACGATGCCTTTGCCAAGCTCCCCGATGGCACCATCACCTCCTTGGTGCAAAATCCCCCCCAGCTTGCCCGTATCCTCAAGTACCATGTTCTTGCGGGGGCTTACACCGCTGCCGAGCTAAAAAACATGGGCGTGGTCACCTCCCTTGAAGGCTCCACCATTCCCATCCATGGGGACGATCCCCTTGAAGTTAAAAACGCAACGGTTCTTGCGGCGGATATTCGAGCAGACAACGGCATTATCCATGTCATTGACACCGTAATCTTAATGGGGCTTGATCCGGCTCACTCGTTCCAAGCCACAAACGTTCCCTACCGTTAACCTCTTGCTCTGCACTGATTGCAGCTTATAAAATGAGAGGTTACTGTCGAATTCCTAATCAATGAAGCCCTATCTTGCCGCCGCCGTTCAAATGACCAGCCAGCCCAGTCTGGAGGCCAATCTTGCCCAAGCGGAAGAACTCATTGAACTGGCGGTACAGCGGGGTGCAGAACTCGTTGGTTTACCAGAAAATTTCTCGTTTCTTGGCGATGATGCCGAAAAAGTTGCCCAAGCGGCCACCATTGCCGAGCGCAGTGAGACCTTTCTGAAGCGGATGGCGCAACGCTTTCAGATTATGCTGTTGGGCGGCGGCTTCCCGGTGCCAGCCGAGAATGGCAAGGTCTATAACACGGCGCTGCTGGTGGGACGCAATGGCGAGGAGTTGAGCCGCTACCAAAAAGTGCACCTTTTTGACGTGGATTTACCGGATGGCAATATCTACCACGAGTCGAAGACTGTAGTTGCCGGACGGCAGTTGCCTGCGGTCTATCCCAGCAAAGAACTGGGCAACATTGGCCTGTCGGTGTGCTACGATGTTCGCTTTCCAGAACTGTACCGGGCATTATCCCAGGCAGGCGCACACATTCTTTTTGTGCCAGCGGCCTTTACGGCCTTTACGGGCAAGGATCATTGGCAGGTGCTGCTACAGGCGCGCGCCATTGAGAACACCTGCTATGTGATTGCCCCTGCCCAAACGGGTATTCACTACGCGCGGCGACAAACCCATGGCCATGCCCTGATTGTGGATCCGTGGGGGACGATTTTGGCGGATGCGGGCGATCGCCCTGGGGTGGCCATTGCCGCCATTGAACCTAGCCGCCTCGAGCAGGTGCGGCAACAGATGCCCTGCCTACAGCATCGTGTTTTTTTCTAGGTGCTACCACGGTGCGCCAATGAGCGTAAAGCCTGACCAAAAATAGGGTGCCTTGAAGTCACTCCCCCGCAACAGGTCTAGCTGTGCCTGCTGTAGCGCATCCGCTTTGGTTGGGGCTGTTTGCAAGTGGCGATAAAACGCCTGCATTAACGCCAGTGTTCCCGAATCGCTCACCGACCACAGGCTGGCAAGGGCGCTTTTTGCCCCCGACTGTAGGGCTAGCCCCGCAAACCCCAACTCCGCATCTTGATCCCCTAGGGCGGTTTGGCAGGCGCTCAACACCAAGAGTTCTACCGGTGGACGGCCCAAGTTTAAGGTGGGCAAGTTTTTCAGGTTAACGGTTTCCTCCCCCCACAGTTGGATAAAGGACTGACTGGCATCCCCCGGGCGAAACACCGCATGGGTAGCCAAGTGGACGATGGGATAGCTCCGCTGTTGCCGTTGCTGCCGCAGGTTCTCAATGGTAAAGGGTTGATTGAGAAAGAACGTGCCGCCCCAAAGGTCTTCAATTGTGGCCAGTTCTTCGGGCACCGAGGGTAAGGGACTGAAGTCGGTAAACTCCGATGCGCCCATGCCTAAAACGCGGGCATTGCTCAGGCTGGGGTAGCTGGTATTAATTAAATTAAAGCCCGGAATAAGGCTGATATGGTATTTTTCAATCAAAAACTGATCGTTGTGGCGATCGTAAAGGGCGGCCCAAGGGAGCGATCGCAACCCGGGACCCACACAAAACAGTAGGGTATCAATGCGATCGGCTCTGAGTTTGGCTTCTAGGGGGGCAATTAACCAATCGTAGAGTTGCTGACTACTTTCAAGGTAGCGGGGAACGTGCTGGTTGCGTGGATCCGAGACCTGCCGCCGAAACTCATTCATCGTGGCAGATAGTACCGCTTTGGGGACTTGCGGTGCTGTCACCAGCAGGGGGGCACCTTCAAGCGAGGTCACCAGTAGTTTAATTTCATCCCCCATGGTAAACAGGTGCAACACGGTGCCGCGACTGCCCGTGCGCCGCGCCATACGGCGTAACGTGCGCTGAATTTGTTTGGCGGTCATTTTTTGATCGCTAAACTGGTTTTCAAAGTAGCCCTCAAACTCTTGTTGCCAGCCATGTTCTTTGGCAACAATAAATTCGGCGGCTGAAAGGGTCTGCCCTTGCGCTCTGAGGGACTCAGGGTGACCCCATAGCACCCAGAGGCAGGCGAGACAGGCGCAAGCAAGGTAAACAACGCGTCGCATCTTTGTTGTTGCTCCATACGATACAGCCCTAAGAGCGTGCGGCAAGCTATACTACGCCGGACTGATCCAGTATAGGTGCCCCCCTCTAGATTCCCAAGGCATTCAATCGTTAAAAGGGCAGTGTTGCGGCACGAATGCCGTAAAAATAGGGATGCAACCACCACACTAAGGCCACAAAAATAGCAACGCCAATGTAGGCGGGGCGGAAAAACTCCTGCCATACCAACGGCTGCTTACCCTGCCAAATGGCTCGGAAGGGAATAATGGAGGTGCGTGCTCTGACGGCACGAAAGGCATCCCCATGGCGCTGCTCCCAGCGGCGATCGCCATGCCAAGCGCCAAAACAGTGGTGCGCAATCAGCCCCAAGGAGGTGATCAGGGTAAAGGAGGTTCCCAGCCAAAGGGTATGGGCAAGGCACCAGATGACCTGCCCCCACAGTTGCGGATGGCGGGTAATGCGGATAATGCCCGTTTCGTAGAGATGCACTTCCGGTTTTTGGATGGCGGCAATTTCGAGCAGGTTAAAGGTGGCAGGATACAAAAAAAGAAACGATAGGGCCGACAACCCCCAGACCACTGCACCTAGCCCCGGCACCCCTTGCAGTTGCCACAGTTGCACGCCGTCGTAGCGATGCGCCAAAAAATAAATAATCAGCCCCGTGGCCAAGGGCAGGCTAACTAGGGCAAAAAAAATCCGGTAGAGCCGTGCCCCAATCCGTTGTTCCGCCCAAGGTCGCAAGCTGGCTAGGCCACTGTGGGCGATCGCAAACAGCAATAGCAACCCCAGCATGATCCACTGGGAAGGGGTCTGCCACGTATGGGCATCCATCAATTCAACCTCCATTACACAAGCGTGCCGTTGTCCCCTGGTGAAACGGCCGGTTCCAATCATTTCCCAATACTTGAGTGTACGGGATTCTCGCTGCAGCGCGGACTATAAGGTGGCTTGCTCCTGGAGTCGCTCCAAAAGTTTCGGGCCAATCCCCGGCACGGCATCCACCTCTGCCCAAGACGTAAAAGGTTTTTGCTGCCGTGCTTTGAGGATCTCTGCCGCCAGTTTAGGCCCCACCCCGGTTAGGGTTTGCAACTCCGCTGCGGTAGCGGTATTTAAGTTCACTTTAGGGGCACCGCTGTCAGTGGTGGCACGGGCGGGACGAGTTCCAATCACGCCGCCGCACTCGGCCAACTGCCCGGCAATGCGATCGCGCACGTGGGTGGGCAACCCCAAGCGACTGTTGGCGTAGAGGCGCTCAAATTCCCGCTCGTAGTGAGCCGCCACCGTTGGATGCTGAATCACCAGTAAAAATTCGTCATTGCCGCGATTGGCCGCCTCAGACCAGTTATGGGAGCCAACAATCACGGTTTGCTGATCAATGAGTCCATACTTGTGGTGCAGCTTATCCCCCTCAGAGAGAAGGGGGGTTCCTACTGTCGTGAGGGGGGTCTGCCACGGTCGATTGCCCGCTTCGTAGTAGCACTGGCCGCGCCGCGCCTGCGCCGTGTTGGCCATGGCCACCCCCAGCATATCGAGAGCCTCACTAAAGTCACGGTAGATAAACCCCTCATCAATGAGAGCGCGGATCTGGACACCCCGCTTGTGCCCTTCCTCTAGGACATTGGCAAGTTCCTGATCCGAAAAGACAAACAAGGCCAGATCAATCTGTTGCCGTGCCCTTGCCAACCACTGGCCAATCAGACCGTTTGTAGATTCCGACCACGGGCGCGATCGCGAGGTTGGCGAAAAGCGTACCGCCACTGCCGCATCCCCCACCATGACCTGCCGCGTTGGCCGGAAGGGCTTTTGCACGCCAAAGCGACTATCTAACTGGCCACCCGGACCATCCCCCCACATGAGGTTAAATTCTTCCTCAAACAGTTGCGCGACCGCTGGGCTGTCAATCACTAACAGCGAATTGGCATTGCCCCGGGTTTCGGGTCGGCCAATATCGCCGTGAATGTCACTGAGGGTAAAGTTGGCCGTCGTTGCCACCACCTGCTGACCATCAATGACGATAAATTTGTGGTGCATCAGCAGACTGCCCTTGGAACCATCGGCGGTGTCATCCAGCCAGGGCACCTGCGCCTTGGCAAAAATAGTTAAAACATCCCGCTCCGCCAATTCTTGCGGGCTGAGGCGACCATCGCCATTGGTATCCACTAGCGCCTTCCAATCGTTGTAGCGCTCCCGCATCCGTGGATCCAGCCTGTTCACCATGGCGGCTCCATAGGTGGCCCAGGGTACGGTGTAGGTATTTTCCATAATCACGCGCACCGGTACCCCCGCTTGGTGCTTGGCTGCCAGCGCCTTGGCCAACTGTGGCAGCCGAAACTCTTGGACGGCCACATCAATGCGACTGCGAGCCGCTTCTACGGCGGCAATCATAATGGCTTCGAGGTCTTCACCCTCACGACTAGAGGGACGATAGGGTTCGTCGTAGCGGTGGGCTTGGGAGTGGTTCATATACACCCGAATCAGGGGGTGTTGGGGGAGCGGCTTTAGAGGAGTAGTGATAAACGGATGCGACCGGAACTGCGTCAGCACGACCGCCGCAATCAGCACACCGATCGCAAACAAGGCCAGATAACGCCACCGGCGGCGCAGAACCTTCGCCAACGTCGCTAACAGAGTCATGAGCCTCTTTCCTGATTTGGGCAAACCGGCATTTCACCCAGCTTCTCACTTGCTGATAAGATAGCAGGCAATAGTTCGCTATCTAAAAAGGGAACCATATGGCACAGGGACAAGGATTTGGCTTCGGCTTGGGCAAAATGAAGGAGTTGGCCGCAGCTATCCAAAAAGCTCAGCAGGTGCAGGAGGGCGCGAAAAAACTGCAAGAAGACCTTGAGCAAATGGATATTGAAGGCCAAGCTGCTGGGGGAGCCGTCAAAGTGGTGATGAGCGGCACCCAAGAACCCCGCCGCGTTGAAATTAGCCCGGAACTGTTGAGTGAGGGGGCGGATGTTCTCTCGGATCTGATCACGGCGGCGATGAAGGATGCCTATCAGAAATCGACCGCCACGATGCGGGAACGCATGGAAGAATTGACCGGTGGCTTGAATGTGTCTGGTTTAGGTTAGCCCGCTCCTGCCCGCCATCTCATTGAGGAGGCTCTTGTGCTGCGGATTCTAATTGTGGAAGATGACCCGATGATGCAGTTGGGGCTAGAGCAATCCCTAGCAGAGCACTTTACGGTGGTGGGCTTTGCGGAAGATGGCTACCGCGGTGTGGCGCTGGCTCAACAACTGCAACCGGATGTGGTGGTCATGGACATTGGTCTTCCGGGGTTAGATGGGATTGCTGCCACCCAACGGATTAAGCAGGAGTTCCCCAATATTCACGTGGTGATGCTCACCTCACACCAGTCGCCGGTGGAAGCGGTTGCGGCGCTTTCGAGTGGCGCTGATGCCTACTGTATTAAGGGGGTTGCGGTGGATCGCTTAGTGACGGCGATCGCTGCCGCCTGTGAGGGTGCCACCTACCTCGACCCGCAAATTGCTCGCCATGTAATTCAGCACCTGCGCCCCCCCCATCCTCAGCTGGCCCATTCCCTATCCCAGCGGGAACTGGATGTGCTGCGGTTACTGGTGGAGGGCTACAGCAACCCTGAAATTGCCGGGAAGTTGTTTCTGAGTCCCAATACAATTAAAACCCATGTGCGGGGCATCTTAAATAAATTGGCCGTGGACGATCGCGTCCAGGCGGCGGTTGTTGCGCTTCGTAACGGTTTGGTCTAGGTGCCTCTCGCCCTATGGGGGCAATTGTTATCGTAAAAGAGACCCCTGTGCCGAGACATTGAGCGTGTGTCCCATGGCATCCCACAGTAATGACGCAACCGAATTAGCCCTTGATGAAGCGTGGCCAATTTTAGAGATTGCCACCCCCACATCAGTGCAGGAAATACCCTTAAACCAGCCCCTGATACGGGCAGGGCGATCGCCCCACAACGATATTGTCATCGCCTATCCAACCATTTCGCGGCATCATTTTGAAATTAAGAAAACGGATACGGGTTACACCATTCACGATCTGGGTAGTAAATTAGGGTTGCTCTTTGGCGATCGCCCAATTAATGAGAAGGAATTGCAGGATGGCGATGCCTTTTTTATTGGCTCCAATGTAAAGCTCGTGTTTCGCCAAAGCCCAGTTCAGTTTCTGCAAAAAACGATTAGCTTTCAGGGTAAAACCGTCCTACGCATTGGCCGCGGCGACGATAACGATATTCAAATTGATCACCCCCAAATTTCGCGGCACCATGCCAAACTTGAACGCCAAGGCACCGCCATTGTCATTACCGATCTCGGGTCTTGTAATGGCATGTTTTGCAATGGCAAGCGGCTCACCAAGCCCCACGCCCTGCGGGTCGGCGACAAAGTGCGGATAGGTCCCTATCTACTGCAAATCAACATTGACGAAACCATTACCGTCGATAACGAAACCGGCAGCATCCGCCTCGATGCCTTTGGCCTAGAAAAAGTGGTCAGGGGGCATAAAAATCTACTCCACGATATTTCCCTGTCGATTTTGCCCCGCGAATTTGTGGTAATTGCCGGGGTCAGCGGCTGCGGCAAGTCCACCCTCCTCAAAGCACTAACCGGCTTTAACCCCGCCTCCAGTGGCACGGTGCTGGTGAACGGTAACGATCTCTACCGCAATTTTGATGCCTATCGTGCCCAGTTTGCCTACGTGCCCCAAGAAGACATTGTCCACAAAGACCTCACCGTAGAAGAAGCGCTAAATTTTAACGCTCAGTTACGGATGCCAGCGGATGTCACGCCGCGGGAGCGGCAACAGCGGGTTGCCGAAGTCATGGCCATTTTAGGCTTGACTCATCGCCGCGATGTGCCCATCAAAAATCTGAGTGGCGGCCAGCTCAAGCGGGTCTCGATTGGCGTGGAGTTACTCACCAAGCCCAGTCTCTTCTTCCTTGATGAAGCCACCTCCGGCTTGGACCCGGGCACCGAAGCAGAGGTCATGTGCCTACTGCGACGGCTCGCCAATGATGGCTGCACGGTTGTGTTAATTACCCACGTCACCGAAAACATTAAAATGTGTGACTTGGTGGTGTTTTTGGCCGCCGGGGGGCACATCGCTTATTTTGGGCCGCCGGATCAAGCGGCCGCCTACTTTGGGGTGCAGTCCTTCAATGATATTTACCCCCTGATCGAGCGGGAGCGCAGCCCAGAGGAATGGCAGCAGCTGTACCTGAAATCCCCCCAGTACAAAACCTATGTGCTGGATCGCCACAAAGATGTCATGTGCCACCTAGATAGCACCTCGACCCCACAGCGACGTTCAGAGCGCAGTCGTGGCCGCCTGAAGACTCAACCAACCTTGGTATCGGCGTTCCGGCAATACTTCACGCTGCTACAGCGGGAGGGGGCTATCCTCAGGCGAGATCGGGTGAGCTTCATCCTGAATTTCTCTATCCCCTTTATCATTGGTTTTTTAGATCTGATTGTTTGGGATCGCCATCTGTTTGATATTCGCGACGGTGACGCGGCCTCTGCCATTACGATGCTGTTTGCAACGGCCTTGGTGGCGGTAATGGTGGGGAACTTAACCACCATGCGCGAAATTGCCAAGGAGCGGGACATTTATCGGCGGGAGCGGCTGGTGGGCTTGAAAATTAGCGCTTACATCGGTTCTAAGATGACGGTGGCGCTGCTGCTGGCCCTCTACCAGGCGTCGGCCTTTCTGCTGTTCAAAAATATTGCCATTGATTTCCCGGGCGATAGCCTGACCCAACTGCAACTGTGGCTGACGATGTTTTTGGCTTCCTTTGGCGGCATGGTGATGGGGCTGCTGGTGTCGGCCCTCTCCCCCAATACGGCGATCGCCCCCCTCTTGCTGATTCTGTTTATCATTCCCCAGGTGACCTTTGGCGGTGGCATTATTGCGCCGTCCCAAATGAACCCCATTGGTCAAGTGATGAATGTCCTCACCCTAACCAAGTGGCCGTTTGAAGCGTTTGTAACCATTAGCGGCCTTGGCAAAGATGTGGCGCGGGATCCCTGCTGGACGCAACCCGCAGAGCGTCACGACCCGGCCACCTGCCGCTGTACCGGCGTGCAGATCTTTAAGTCCTGCTACTTTCCGGGGATTCGGGAGTACTATACCCCTGCCCTAGAGGCGGCAGAACCCCAAAAGCCCGCAGAACCAGCCCTGCCCCAAACCCCCGCCCAGTTAGCCACCTTTAGCGAAGATATGACCAACTACAAAGATGAACTGGATATTTGGCAGGAGCAGTACTCTGACTGGCTGATGGCGCGGGAGAAGGCGGTTGGTCAGGCGGAGGGAATTATTGATCGTCTCTACCGCATCTACGGCGAGTTCTTTGCCGTGAATGTCCAGCGCCATTGGCTGTTTACTGGCCTTTTTATTGGGGTGATGCTTGCCATGATTATCGGGGTGCAACTCTACTACGATACCCTGCACTAGGGGGAAAACCCAGTGACATCCTTAGCACTGCTGGGTCAAACCCAGCTTCAGGAGTACATTACCGCCTTGGCTTGGGGCGATCGCTACCTTTTGGCGGCCTCTGCCGCTGGCGATGTGTATCGCATTGATCCGGCGGTGGGCGAACAGGTGATCCTGCAACCGGCCACCGGGCAAAGCCTTGATGTGCTGGCGGTGCGGGGCGATCGCTGGGCCGCAGCGGGTGAGCAGGGACGCTTAATCATTGGGGATCTGGCGGCGGCGGAAGAGTGTCGGCACGTCCTCCACTATGGGTCGGTGTGGATTGACCAGTTGGCATGGCACCCCCACTATCCGTGGCTGGCCTTTAGCTTGGGGCACTACGTGCAAGTGTGGGATGCCGCCGCTGCTGAAGTCATCACCACCCTTGACTTTGCCGAGTCTTCGGTGTTGGCCTTGGCATGGCAACCCACGGGCGAAGCGCTGGCGGTGGCCGGCTACCGTGGCATTCAGGTGTGGTCCGTGGCCGATTGGGATGCGGATCCCCTCTCCCTAGGCTTTATGTCGGCGGCGGTGGGGGTGGCATGGTCACCCCAAGGCGATTACCTTGCCGCCAGCAACATGGATCACACGCTTTTTGTTTGGCGCTGGGGAGATCAGTACCCATGGCAGATGCAAGGCTTTCCAGGCAAAGTGCGCAACCTGCTCTGGCTGCGGCCACTGCCGGAGGCGATCGCGCCGTCCCTGCTGAGTAGTTCCCAAGAGGGGATTATTCTCTGGCAATTAACGCCCGCCCAAGAGCGTTGGCAGCCCAAGATCCTAGAGTTACACCGAGGCACCGTGCGTGCCGTGAGCCTGCACCCCGATGGTGACGGCTTTGTCTCGAGTGGCGATGAGGGGTGGCTCTGTCTGTGGCAGCACCTGCAACCCCAACAACTGCTAGAGGCTCCAGAAGTGAGTACCCTCGCATGGCACCCACGAGGAGAGTACCTAGCGGCGGGGGGGAGCCAAGGGGACGTTTGGGTGTGGCAACCCGACCCGCAGGATCAGAGCGGCTAAGGCCTATGGTAGGATGTTGCTGCTTGGCTATGGGGCAACGCCGATGAAGTTCATTGATCGCTATGGTCGCCTCTTTGGCAAACTCAGTCTGTTGGATATTGGCGCTGGCGTTGTACTGCTGTGCGTTCTTGTGGGGTTGTTCGTCTTACCGGGGCGATCGGGCACGTCCCTAGCCCAAATCACCACCGCTCAGCCCATAGAAGTTGATATCCTTGTCCTTGGCCTGAGCACACCCACCCCCCAAGAGTTAATTCCCAACGGCAGTACGGCCAACTTTATTATTCGCAACCAGCCCTACGGTCAAATTACGGTCAAAAACGTACAGGTTCTCCCCCGCACCGTCACGGTGTCACAGCCCGATGGCTCCGTCAAAGCCCTGCCGGATCCGCGCCCTGAAATGGCCTTTAGCAGCAACCTACTGGTGACTCTCGAAGGCAAAGGCCAAGTCACCAGCAATGGATCGGTGCTGGGCAACAGTGCCGTGAAAGTAGGCACCCCCGTTGAGCTAGAGGGCAAGGCCTATAACTTCCGCGCCTCCGTAATTGCCGTTAGGACCTCTTAGCCACCACCGCCACACAGTCAATTTCCACTTTGACCCCCTTGGGCAGGCGCGACACCTCAACACAAGCGCGGGCAGGAGCCGTATCCGGGTCAACGTACTCACTATAGACCCCGTTCATCGCAGCAAAATCATTGAGATCCGCTAAATAGACTGTTGTTTTGACCACCTGTGACCAGTCACTCCCCGCTGCCTGGAGCACTGCCCTCAGGTTCTGCATCACCTGATGGGTTTGGGTCACCACATCGTCGCCGCCTACAATCTCCCCCGTCTGTGGATCAAGGGCAATTTGCCCCGCCAAGAAGACCCACTCCCCCACCTGCACCGCTTGACTGTAGGGGCCGACCGGAGCCGGGGCATCGGGTGTATAAATAATTACTTTCGTCATAAAACTTAAAATAGGATACAAAGAGGCGCGATCGCCCCAAATAGTGCTATTGCAAGGCCTTATCGCACCTATTCCGACAATTAATCAAAATAAATCAATGGCTATGATAGCGCAAGGATATGCGTTTATACCCCCATAAACATGTCAAGAATTCAAGCATCTTAAATAATGTTAATTATCGGCAAAGCCTGTACGACCCTTCTATAATGCTGAATTGAGCATTCGCCTCCTGAACGGGCTTTATCGTTCCATTCCGTGTCTTTTGAGTAAAGATTCTTCACAATCTTTATCCTTAAGACCCGTCTATTAACTGAAGCGAATGCCCTCGTTCCTTCCTTGCCTAAGAGAGAGGAGAGACTCGATGACCATCAGTCCACCGGAGCGAGAGCCAAAAGTCAGAGTCGTGGTTGACAATGACCCGGTACCGACGTCCTTTGAGAAATGGGCCAAGCCCGGGCATTTTGATCGCACTTTGGCCAGAGGGCCCCAAACCACCACATGGATTTGGAACCTCCACGCTCTTGCCCACGATTTCGATACACACACTAGCGACCTCGAAGATATTTCCCGCAAAATCTTCAGTGCACACTTCGGCCATCTGGCGGTGGTGTTCATCTGGCTGAGCGGGATGTACTTCCACGGTGCAAAATTCTCTAACTACGAGGCTTGGCTGGCCGATCCCACCGGTATCAAGCCCAGTGCTCAAGTGGTCTGGCCCATTGTGGGTCAAGGCATCCTCAACGGTGATGTCGGCGGTGGTTTCCACGGCATCCAAATCACCTCGGGGCTGTTCCAACTGTGGCGCGCCTCTGGGATCACCAATGAGTTCCAGCTTTACTGCACCGCGATCGGTGGCTTGGTCATGGCTGGCTTAATGCTCTTTGCAGGCTGGTTCCACTATCACAAGCGTGCTCCCAAGCTGGAATGGTTCCAAAACGTGGAGTCTATGCTCAACCACCACTTGGCCGGGCTGCTCGGTCTAGGCTCTTTAGGTTGGGCCGGTCACCAAATTCACGTTTCGCTGCCCATCAATAAGCTGCTGGATGCGGGTGTGGCCGCCAAGGATATTCCGCTGCCCCACGAGTTCATTCTCAACCCCAGCTTGATGGCGGATCTCTACCCCAACGTCAACTGGGGGGTCTTCAGCGGCGTGATTCCCTTCTTCACGTTTAACTGGGCCGCTTACTCAGATTTCTTGACCTTCAAGGGTGGCTTAAACCCGGTCACCGGCGGTCTGTGGCTGTCGGATACGGCGCACCACCACGTGGCGATCGCCGTCCTCTTTATCATTGCCGGTCACATGTACCGCACCAACTGGGGAATTGGCCATAGCCTCAAAGAAATTCTGGAAGCCCACAAAGGCCCCCTCACCGGGACAGGGCACAAAGGTCTCTACGAAGTGCTAACCACCTCTTGGCACGCCCAACTGGCCATCAATTTGGCCATGATGGGGTCGCTGAGCATCATTGTGGCGCAGCACATGTACGCCATGCCGCCCTACCCCTACTTGGCCACCGACTATCCCACCCAGCTCTCCCTATTCACCCATCACATGTGGATTGGCGGGTTCCTGATTGTGGGGGGTGCCGCCCATGGTGCCATCTTCTTCGTGCGGGACTACGACCCAGCCGTGAACCAAAATAACGTCTTGGATCGCGTCCTGCGGCATCGGGATGCCATTATTTCCCACCTGAACTGGGTGTGTATTTTCTTGGGCTTCCACAGCTTCGGCCTCTACGTCCACAACGACACCATGCGGGCCTTTGGTCGTCCCCAAGACATGTTCTCGGATACCGGCATTCAACTGCAGCCGGTCTTTGCCCAGTGGGTGCAGCACCTGCATACCCTTGCCCCGGGGGGGACTGCTCCCAATGCGGCGGCCACAGCGAGCGTTGCCTTTGGGGGTGATGTGGTGGCCGTAGGAGGCAAAGTGGCCATGATGCCCATTGCCCTAGGCACCGCCGACTTCTTGGTCCATCACATCCATGCCTTCACGATTCACGTGACGGTCTTGATTCTGCTCAAGGGCGTGCTCTTTGCCCGCAGTTCCCGCTTAATTCCCGATAAAGCCAATTTGGGCTTCCGGTTCCCCTGCGACGGCCCCGGTCGGGGTGGCACGTGCCAAGTCTCCGGTTGGGATCACGTCTTCTTGGGCTTGTTCTGGATGTACAACTCCATTTCCGTGGTGATTTTCCACTTCAGTTGGAAGATGCAATCGGATGTGTGGGGGACGGTCGCACCCGATGGCACCGTGTCTCACATTACGGGCGGCAACTTTGCCCAAAGTGCCATCACCATTAACGGTTGGCTACGGGACTTCCTGTGGGCACAAGCCTCTCAGGTGATTGGCTCCTATGGTTCAGCCCTATCCGCTTACGGCTTGCTCTTCTTGGGCGCTCACTTTGTTTGGGCCTTCAGTCTCATGTTCCTGTTCAGTGGCCGTGGCTACTGGCAAGAACTGATTGAGTCCATTGTGTGGGCCCACAACAAGCTCAAAGTTGCGCCAGCAATTCAACCCCGTGCCCTGAGTATTATTCAAGGCCGGGCGGTCGGTGTGGCGCACTACCTCCTAGGGGGGATTGCCACCACATGGGCATTCTTCCTAGCTCGAATTATTTCTGTAGGATAGGGGCGAGGAGGATACTACCGACTATGGCAACTAAATTTCCTAAGTTTAGCCAAGACCTCGCACAGGATCCGACCACACGCCGGATTTGGTATGCCATCGCTACGGCGCATGACTTTGAAAGCCATGATGGTATGACCGAGGAAAATCTTTATCAAAAGATTTTTGCCTCCCACTTTGGGCATCTGGCCATTATCTTCCTGTGGGTCTCTGGTAGCCTGTTCCACGTGGCGTGGCAGGGCAACTTCGAGCAGTGGATCCAAGATCCCCTGAATACCCGTCCCATCGCCCATGCGATTTGGGATCCGCAATTTGGCAAAGCAGCGGTGGATGCCTTTACCCAAGCGGGTGCGTCTAGCCCTGTGGATATTGCCTACTCCGGCGTTTATCACTGGTGGTACACCATTGGAATGCGCACCAACGGCGACCTTTACCAAGGTGCCATCTTCCTGCTGGTGCTGGCTTCGTTGGCGCTCTTTGCTGGCTGGCTGCACCTGCAACCCAAATTCCGTCCCAGCCTCTCGTGGTTCAAAAATGCTGAATCGCGTCTGAACCACCACTTGGCAGGGCTGTTTGGGGTGAGTTCCTTAGCGTGGGCCGGTCACCTGATCCACGTCGCCATTCCCGAGTCCCGCGGTCAGCACGTGGGCTGGGATAACTTCCTGAGCACCATGCCTCACCCGGCAGGCTTAGCGCCGTTCTTTACGGGGAACTGGGGCGTGTATGCCCAAAACCCTGATACCGCCAGCCATGTCTTTGGCACCTCTCAAGGCGCAGGAACGGCCATTCTCACCTTCTTGGGTGGCTTCCATCCCCAAACCGAGTCTCTGTGGCTCACCGATATGGCGCATCACCACTTGGCGATCGCCGTCCTCTTTATTGTTGCCGGTCACATGTATCGAACCCAGTTCGGTATTGGCCACAGCATCAAAGAGATGATGGATGCCAAAGACTTCTTTGGTACGAAGGTGGAAGGCCCCTTCAATATGCCCCACCAAGGCATCTATGAAACCTACAACAACTCGCTGCACTTCCAATTGGGGTGGCACCTAGCGTGTTTAGGGGTCATCACCTCCTTGGTGGCACAGCACATGTACTCCTTGCCGCCCTACGCCTTTATTGCCCAAGACCACACCACCATGGCGGCGCTTTATACCCATCACCAGTACATTGCTGGGTTCTTGATGGTGGGTGCCTTTGCCCATGGCGCCATCTTCTTGGTGCGGGATTACGATCCGGTACAAAATAAAGGCAACGTGTTGGATCGGGTGTTGCAGCACAAAGAGGCCATTATTTCCCACCTAAGCTGGGTCTCCCTCTTCTTGGGCTTCCACACCTTGGGGCTGTACGTTCACAACGACGTGGTGGTTGCCTTTGGCACCCCCGAAAAGCAAATTCTGATTGAGCCGGTCTTTGCCCAGTTCATCCAAGCTGCTCACGGTAAACTGCTCTACGGTTTTGACACCCTGCTGTCGAACCCCGACAGTATTGCCGCCACCGCTTGGCCAAATTATGGTAACGTCTGGCTGCCCGGCTGGTTAGATGCCATTAACAGTGGCAAAAACTCACTCTTCTTGACCATTGGTCCGGGTGACTTCTTGGTGCACCACGCCATTGCCTTGGGTCTGCACACCACCACCCTGATTTTGGTGAAAGGTGCGCTGGATGCCCGTGGTTCTAAACTGATGCCCGATAAGAAAGACTTCGGCTATGCCTTCCCCTGCGATGGCCCCGGCCGTGGCGGCACCTGCGACATTTCCGCGTGGGATGCCTTCTATCTGGCCATGTTCTGGATGCTGAACACCATTGGCTGGGTCACCTTCTACTGGCACTGGAAGCACCTCGGTGTCTGGGAAGGCAACGTGGCACAGTTCAATGAAAACTCCACCTACCTCATGGGTTGGCTGCGGGATTACCTCTGGCTGAACTCGTCGCAGCTTATCAACGGTTACAATCCCTTCGGCACCAATAACCTCTCGGTGTGGGCATGGATGTTCCTGTTTGGTCACTTGGTGTGGGCGACAGGCTTCATGTTCCTGATTAGCTGGCGTGGTTACTGGCAAGAACTGATTGAAACCTTGGTGTGGGCGCACGAGCGCACCCCCTTGGCCAACTTGGTTCGCTGGAAAGACAAGCCAGTGGCGCTATCAATTGTCCAAGCTCGCTTGGTGGGTCTGGCTCACTTCAGTGTCGGCTACATCTTGACCTATGCGGCCTTCCTAATTGCTTCAACCGCCTCCAAGTACGGTTGATCACCCTAGGTTAGGCTCTTGACGATCCCCTGCCGCTACGGTGGGGGATTTTTTATTGGCTGGGGGTCTGTGGAGAACTACGTTTGTCTGACTTGGGCTAAGGCATCTTCACCATTTCTTTCAGGCCACCTGCTTAATTGCCGCTAGTTCCCGCACACTCTGCTGCATTAATTAAGCTCAACACTTGCTCTGCCGAAAGACCTTCTAAAGAGGGATCACCGGCTACGAGATCGCAAATAGTTTCTTGATCATCTGTGCTAGCGGTTTCTTGACCCTGTAAGTCGGTTGCCAAACGGTTGGGTAACTGCCGCTGCTCAGGATTAGAACTATCGGCTGCATCGGTAGGATTCGTGACACTCGTTGGCACGTTTTCAGGAGTAGAAGTAGAGCTATTAGAGCTATTTCCTGCCGGAGCTATGGGTGCAGGGGCTGGATTGTTAGGTGCTGTAGGGTTGGCAGGTGGGCTTGGCGGAACGCGATAGATAAACCCACTTCCTGTAAATTCAGTGGGGGGTGCAGGGTTTAAGGTAAATAGTGTATTAAACTGCTCTGCCCCCACTAAGCCATTGTTCTGGTTGGTTGCTGGCGAATTAGAATACACTAGCCAGCGATCGCCTGCATTGATTGCATTAGACCCCACATTATTAATGAACCTGTTAAATGTTACAAGGGTTATTTGATTAGTTGCAGTAATAGGCTGATCTAGGATAAGGTCACCCGACGTTACTTGAATTAAGACACTCTGGGCACCTTGAATCCCCACAGGATTAACAGTACCAATCCTTAGGGTGTTTGAGTTCATAAACTCTAGGTTACCGATAACATCACTGGCGAGAATTTGTACTGCATTCCCCGGATCGTTCAAGGTAAAGTCACCCGTGCCGGAAAAGGCTAGCCGTTGAGCAATAATCGGCTGAGTTTGGGTTACAGTATTATTATTTTGAATGCCGAGGATAATTGTTCCATTAGTTACGTTAAGACCATTGACTCCAGCAACAGAGCCAATTTCGTAGCTGATGGTGTTATTAAACTTAAAGTCGTGGCCAGTGCCGCCAATGCTAACGGCGAGGGTGCCAACGGCATTAGTCGCGCTTTCTAATTCAACGTCCCCCTGTGCTACTAAGCTTAAATGGGCGATCGCTAATCCTGCCGGTGCTGCTTGACTAATTCCTGCACCTGTGACTAATTGCAGCGTGTTGGGATGGGTTGGGGATATAGGAGCGGAAATTTGAATGCTACCGCTGTTAGTGTTGCCAATTTGCAAAACGTCCGCAGTGATATTGTTAATCTCTGCCGAAACCAAGCTTAATTTACCCGCCGTTTCAGTGCCTAGATCAATCTCTCGACCATTGGTAAAAGGCCGCAGAGTTACCCGATAGGTTCCAGCATTCACAGTGCCATTATCTAAGGCCATATCATCGGCAATTAAGGTGAGATCGCCGTTGCTTTGAATAGCTCCCCCTGCTCCTACGGTGAGGCTAGTTTGGGCAGATACTTGGCTAGTACTAGACGATACAATTTGCCCAATAGTTGTCGGTGCATTATTACTGCTGACGTTGATTGCTCCTGCCGCTGTAATGGTCTGAGCGCCCCCAGCCGTAATCCGAGCATTGGCATTGGTTTGACTGCCACCAATCACATTAATATCCTGACCCACGGTAATGGTTTGCGTTCCTGCTGAAATCAAATCAGCCCGGCGACTGCCACCCCCTACTGCATTTCCCGCTAAAACATCCAGCGTCCCGTCTATGTTAAGGAGCATAGTGCCACTGGTGGCCGTTAAAACCTCTACAAAGGAATCTCCAGAATTACCGGCTCGCAGTAAAAGGTTCCCATCAATATCCATCTCAATATTGCCATTTGTTGCTATTATCCGTGTCCAGCCGTTACTTCCTGCCCCACCGCCAAGGATTTCCGCATTGCCGCCGGAGCTAATGAAAATATTGCCGTTGGTGGTAAGGAACTGAAGATTGCCGGCGTTGGTTGTGGCAATACTTAAGTCCTGTCCTGCGCTTAATCGCAGATCTGCATTATTCGTTTGTACCGCTGCACTATTAGTACTGCGGTAGGTAAGGTTATCTGCTGCCTGAATATCAATTATGCCCCCAGTTGCTCCGGTTGCATTAATAGTTTGACTACCTGATTGCAGGGTAATATTCCCCGATGTTTGGGTTGTTAGGGAAATTGCCCCGCCAGTGCTTACACTTCCGGTAGCTGAGGCAGAACTGGTATTAATTGCCTGAGTAGTGATATTGCCATCAGTTGTCGTCAAAGAGACGATGCCACCAGCACCTGCATTACCCAGTCCCGTATTGGCTCGGCTAGAATTGGCGCTGATAACTCCTGTTTGAATATTGCCGGTTTGGGCTGTGACTGTAACATTGCCCGCATTCCCAGCATTACCATTGCCAGTTTGAGTTCGCTGAGAATTAGTAGATATGGCAGTGGTGGTTACTCCCCCGTTTCCTGCGACTGTGACATTTCCACCATCGCCCGCATTGCCAGCACCGCCCCCACTACGATCGGAATTAGCAGTAATTGCAGTAGTGGTAATCGTTCCAGCGGCGCTAAGATTGATTGCAGCGGCATTCCCGGCATTGCCATTACCCCCGCCAGTACGGCTAGAGCTAGCGGTAATTGCTGCCGTATTCAAATTGCCTGCTGAATTTAAGGTAATTGCTCCTGCATTGCCCGCATCTGCAGCAGTCCCAGCAGAAACCGTCGAGCTAGTATTCAATGTACCTGTGGCAAGAATATTCCCCGATGTTTGGGTTGTCAAGGAAATTGCGCCACCATCAGATGTGTTTCCAGTTGTTGAAGCAGAACTGGTATTAATTGCCCCCGTTGTAATGTCACCATTGGTTGTGGTCAGGACAACGGTTCCACCAAGCCCTGCATTGCCCACTCCCGTATTGGCTCGACTAGAATTGGCGTTGATAACTCCTGTTTGAATATTGCCGGTTTGGGTTGTGACCGTAACGTTGCCCGCATTCCCAGCATTACCATTGCCAGTACCAGTGCGGCTAGAACTAGCGGTAATGGCTCCTGTGGTGACGGCAGCAGCAGAATTAATAGTAATTCCTCCCGCATTTCCCGCATTCCCAGATGCTGCAACAGCTAAACTTGCACTCGTACTGAGACCATTTACAGTGACTCCGCCCACGGTACTGGTAAGATTAATTGTGCCAGCGTCATTGCTTCCATTACTCGTGCTAAAGGAACGGTTAGGTAAGTTAATAGAAGCAGCATTGAGCGTAATATTGCCACCTGTTGTAGTGATAGTGCGTCCCGCAGTTACAGTTTGTCGGATACTACCGTTTGGATCAGGTGAAATGTATCCAGAGGCAGGCCCTGCTAGTAAAGTAACATCACCACCATTGGTTGTAATATTCGCATCCAGATAAATATCTCGCCCAGCTTGCGCAGTTAAGGATACTCCTACATTGGATAAGTTAACTGGATTATTGAAGCGAATATCTCGTGTGGCTTGTAGCGTTACATGTGTTGTGGCAGCATTTAATACACTTGTATTGAGTATGCTGTTACTGGTTCCATTATCTGCAAAAAGCACATTAGGGGCATTTGGTACACCAGAGCTACTGGCAGTACTAACAGTTAAATCTTGAGGATCTAGTAATAACATCCCCGCCTGTCCCTGGGGAGCAAGGGTATTCACCTGACCATCAAAATGCAAATATTTTTTGCCCGAGACTTCCACAAAGCCCCCATCGCCCCCCTGCTCTCCTCCCCGCGCCGTAATCGTGCCATGAAAGACGGTGCTATTATCCGCCCAATTAATGACCGTACCCCCATTGCCTTGACCGATGGCATTCGCATTCA
>OGCL01000534.1_pt1 | contig 40227 bp, 40 predicted proteins | sample 1570041 | NCBI WGS metagenome assembly OGCL01 (sample SAMN06266162, study PRJEB24511) | hot springs metagenome | isolation source: Hot spring water | place: South Africa: Limpopo | collected 2015-06-22 | reverse complement strand
CCGGAGCTGCATAACAATGAGTTAGGCGAGGAAGCGAAAACGAAGTTTCGGCGAAGGCTCACATCGGCGCAGCCGATTTGAAGCGAAGCGGCCGAAGCCAACACCGCGCAACGCAGTGATTCGCCCGCGCAGCGATTTATTCAGCGTTTCCCTAACCGAGTCCGGTCGGGTAAAGCGATGGCTCATGGACAGACTCTCGCAAATTGCGGTATGACTTCAGGTATCGGAAGGCTCAGCGGGCTGCTCGCTGATCGGCGCTGCTGGCTGCACACCGCGCGATACCCTATAGCCCGTCTGGGTCCTCCGGCATTCCTTGGGCTGCGCGTCTCATGCGCACCGTCGAGAGGCCAGCGCAGCGGGCAGCCCCCGGGGGGCACGAAAGTCGCAACAAAGCATCGCCGCAACGCATGTGTAGCGTCAAGAAACTGGCAGACCAGCGCCTGAGCATCGAACACAGGTTGCCTGCAGCTGCGGTCGGTTCGCTGCCTGCGCCGTCCGCCTGCCGCCGTGGATAACCCTGCGCTACGCCATGCCAAGGTCCTCGAACAGCCGAAAGGTCGTCCAGTGAGCATTGATCCGCCCGCGGCATCCGGCGCATCGCCGGATGCCGACACACCACGCGCGCGCCCGATCCGCAGTTTCGTCCTCCGTGCAGGCCGCATGTCGGACCGGCAGGAACGCGGTCTGCACACCGGCATGCCACGCTACGGCATCGGCTTTCAGCCGTCGCCGCCGGACTGGGACCGGGTATTCGGTCGATCCGCGCCGCGTGTCGTCGAGGTAGGGTTCGGCATGGGACAGACCACGGCCGACATTGCACAGGCCCGGCCGGACGTAGATTTCATTGCCATCGAAGTCCATCCGCCCGGGGTCGGCAACCTGTGCAATCTGCTCGACGAGCGACGTCTTGGCAATGTGCGCATCGTGCAGCACGACGCGGTGGAGGTGCTCGCCGCCATGGTTCCACCGGCCAGTCTCGCCGGCCTGCACATTTTTTTTCCCGACCCGTGGCACAAGAAGCGCCACCACAAGCGTCGGCTCATCCAGCCATCGTTCGTCGCCCTGGCGGCGAACCGGCTTTCGCAAGGAGGCTATCTGCATCTGGCCACCGACTGGATGCCCTACGCCGAGCAGATGCTGGAAGTGCTATCGGCCGAACCGCTGCTTGCCAACACGGCAGCCGACTTCGCGCCGAGGCCACACTGGCGGCCGGAAACCAAGTTCGAACGCCGTGGCCTCGCGCTGGGTCACGAGGTACGCGATCTGCTGTTCGTGCGCCGATCCGGCGACGCATCACCGCCGGGGTGTTGACGCGGCCGGAAGCCGCTGCCAAAGCGGGTGGAGAGGAAATTCGCGCGCCCGCTCGCCGATCCGGCGGGCGCCATCGGTGTCGCCCGCAGCCTGCAATGCAAGGGCGTAGGCGACCAGCAGTCGCTCGTCGATGACATGCCGCAACGGTCGGTCGAAGTCGGTCAGTTCGGCCTGGTCGCCCGCCAGCATCACCCATGCGTAATCGCCGAGGTGCCCAAAGATCGGATCCTGCCGCAGGCGGCGGGCTTGGTCGACCAGTGCCCGGCGGTCGGGCGGCGGCTCGGCCGCCGCCTGCGCGTTCAAGCTCGCCACCTCGCCGTAGGCGATGAGTGCGGCGACGCTTGCCGCACAGGCCAGGCAGGCGGCGAGGGCGAGCATTGTGCGCAGCCCCATGGCCCGGTGCAGCGGCGCAGACGCGTCCGTGCAAGACGGCGCAGGTCGCGCCGCGCTCGACGCTCCTAGACGCACAGCGAGCGCCAATGCGGCCGCCAGTGGCAGCAGAAAGTGGGCAAACCACAGCGGATACTCGACCAGGCTGTGGATGATGACGACGATGCCGATGCCGGCAAGGATGGGCCCGGTCGACGTTGCCAGCGCCGCTCGCGCCCGCACCAGGGTCCAGAGCAGGAGCCCGAGCAGGCCGAGCGCGGCGGGAAGACCAAAGTCGACGGCCCAGGCGAGCGGAAAGTTGTGCGGATGGTCGAATACATCCGCCGCGCGCGGGTCGAGCGGCGTCAGGGTCCAGGCATGGTTGAACTGTCCGAAACCGTATCCCGTGATGGGTGCTGCCGCGATCAGCTGAACAGCGTTCTGCCAGAGCTGCCAGCGCTGCAGCCAGGAGACGGGCGGAGTGATCAGGCCAGCGAGCATCATGACTGCGAAGAGCGCCGGTGGCAGCAGGGCAGTCAGCAGCATAAGCCTTCGCTGTTGCGGGCCTGGCAGACGCCATGCGACCGCCAGCACGGCAAGCACGTAGGTCGCCAGCCAGGCGGCGCGCGAGCCAGTCGTCACCAGCAGCGCCGCGAGCGCCAACCATGCAAGGAGGCGGAGCGGTCGGTAGAGGTTGACACCGAATGCCGCGATCATCCCCCAGAGCGTCAGCAAGGCCAGGTGATTGGGTTGTCCAAGCATCCCGACGGCACGACCATCGACGACAGCCCAGACCGCTCCGGCGAGACCGGGCACTGCGACGTCGACCAGCGTGACCCCCGCATTGATCAGTGCCGCAACCAATAGGCCCCGAAACAGGCCTGCCGCGGCGGCAGCAGCAATCTCCTCCGGCACCAACGTGAGTGCCACGGTGGAGAGCGTGGCCACCAGCAGGACACCGCTTGCGAGAAGCCACACCGTGCTTGGCAATGCGTGCAGCAGCGCGCTCGTCGGCAACGCCAGAAACAGGACGCCAAACAGGACGATGGCGTCTATCCGCATTCGCCGGGCAGGCCGCCCGACGCACGCGCTGCCAACCAGCAGAAGGACCAGCAACGACCAGCCGGTGGTCGCCAGCCACTGGCTTTCGAACTGGGCGAGGGGTGGGCGCTGCCAGGGCCAGACGAACGGCAACGCGACGACGGTTGCCACCGCCCAGACGACTGCACGCTGCCAGGTGGCCGGTACGGATGGCGTCAGCGGGGGGAGAACGGACGGGGTGTTCAAAGCCATTCAGGAGCGCAGTCGCCTCCTTGCGGCGACGCGTGGACATGGCCGCGTTGTCGCCAGCCGGTGACAAGTCTGTCGCGCGGACGCGCCAAAGCTCTAGCATTATGGCCCCGCAACGGTCAGCCCGCTCGCGCCGGTCCGACGACTGCTTGCATACTTGAAAGTCTGCGCCTCGCGCTTACCGCCCCCGTGGTTCGATTCGCCCTCGCTTTCGCCCGACGCCTACCCGCGACGCTCGCCGTGCTCGGCGCGGCTGTCGTGCTTGCGTTTCCAGTGGCTGCCGCAACGCAGGTCGTCGGTTACGCGGTAAGCAATACCGAAAGCGCGCGCACGCTCTACCGAATCGACTTCGCGACTGGCGAAGCAACCGCCATCGGCCCGACCGGCTCCAGCAAGGTCGAGGGTCTGGCGTTGAGTCCTGCGGGCGAGCTCTTCGGCATCAACCCGGCCACCTCCCAACTGCTCCGGTGCAGCACGGAAACCGGTGGCTGCACCGTCGTCGGCACGCTGACCGGCGTGGCTCCCTCGCTGGCGGGCAATGCCGGGCTTGGGTTTGCAAGCGACGGCCGCCTCTACGCCGCAATGAACGCCGGGCTGTTCCGCGTCGATCCGACCAGCGGCTCGGCCAGCTTCGTCGGCAACACCGGGATCGCTGTCGGTGGCCTTGCCGGCATTTCGCCGCAGGCAAATTGCCCGTCCGGCCTGTACGCGCTTGGCTCCAATACCGATCGTGGACGTCTGTTCTGCCTGAACACGGCGAACGGCTCCGCCACGCTTTTGGCGACGCTCGCCGGCATGTCGCCCGTCGACGGTGGGCTGGATGGCTTCGCTGACGGCGCGCTGCTTTATGGCGTGGCCGACAACGGTAGCTCGGCGAGTCAGGTGTTCGAAGTCGCGGCGGACAAACTCGTCCCGGAAAACATCCGCCGAGTAACGGCCGGCGGCGTCGATGTGACCGGGCTCGAGAGTCTGGCGGTGATGCGGGTCGCATCGATCGCACCTGCCTCGACCGATCCGCATGCGGTGCCGACAGTCAGCGCGGCCAATCTGAGCGTGCTCGCGCTGGCTTTGATCGCGCTGGCCGCGGCTCTGTCCGCCCGCCGACGCGGTCGAGGCTGACCCGCCACCTCAGCCGAACAAATCGACCAGAGCCCGGCCCGGGTCCGGCGCGCGCATGAAGGCCTCGCCGACGAGGAACCCTCGTACGCCGGCGACGCACATCGTTTCGACGTCTTGCCGGGTCAGGATACCGCTTTCGGTGATGACCCGCCGATCCGCCGGTACCCGCGCAAGCAGGTCGAGCGTGGTTGCGAGTGACACCTCGAAGGTGCGCAGATCACGGTTGTTGATGCCGATGAGCGGCGTGCGCAGTGTCAGCGCCAGCTCGAGTTCGGCGGCATCGTGCGATTCCACCAGTACGTCGAGGCCGAGTTCGTGAGCGAGTGCCTCCAGTGCGCGCATCTGGTTCGGCTCCAGTGCCCCGACGATCAGCAGGATGCAGTCAGCGCCGATGGCGGCGGCTTCGTAGACCTGCCAGGGATCGACGATGAAATCCTTGCGCAGCACGGGCAACGCGCAGGCCGCACGCGCAGCGGTCAGGCATTCCGGCCCACCCTGGAAATGCGGCCGGTCCGTCAGCACCGACAGGCAGGCTGCCTGGCTCCGTTCATAGCTCGCAGCGATCGCGGCAGGATCGAAATCCTCCCTCAACACACCTTTGCTTGGGCTTGCTTTCTTGATCTCGGCGATGACGGCGCAGCCGCCGACGGCGATACGAGCCTCGATCGCGCGAACGAAGCCGCGCGGCTGGTCGGTGCGCGCCTCTGCCGCCGCGCGCATGGCCGCGAGCGGCGTGATGCGCATGGCCTGCGCCAGCTCTTCATGCTTGGTGGCGACGATGCGGTCGAGCACCGTGGTCATCATGCCGCCTTGAAGCGTTGCGTGAATGCGGCGAGTTCGTCCACCTTGCGCCGTGCAGCGCCGGACTCGATCGCGCGCCGCGCGAGGGCGATACCGTCTCGTATCGACGCCGCTACGTTGGCTGCGTAGAGCGCAGCGCCTGCGTTCATCAACACGACCGACAAGGCCGGCGAATGCCGCCCTTCGAGCGCCGACAACAGCATCGCCTTCGACGCCTCCGGCGTCTCCACGCGCAGATTGCGCGTTGCGCTCATCGTGAATCCGAAGTCTTCCGGGTGGATCTCGTATTCGCTGATCTTGCCGTCCTTCAGTTCTCCGACGAGTGTGGCCGCGCCGAGTGAAATTTCGTCGAGCGAGTCGCGTCCATGCACGACGAGTACGTGCTGCGCGCCCAGGCGCTGCATCACGCGCACCTGGATGCCGACCAGATCGGGATGGAACACACCCATCATGGTGTTTGGCGCGGCTGCCGGATTGGTCAGTGGTCCGAGGATGTTGAAGATGGTCTTGACGCCGAGTTCGCGCCGTACCGGCGCGACGACCTTCATCGCCGCATGGTGGTTCGGTGCAAACATGAAGCCGATGCCGACCTCGCGAACCGACTGCGCGATCTGCTCCGGCGTCAGCATCACGTTGACTCCGAGGGCTTCGAGCACATCGGCAGCGCCGCTCTTCGAGGAGACGCTGCGGTTGCCATGCTTGGCCACCTTGGCCCCCGCGGCAGCGGCCACGAACGTCGAGGCGGTCGAGATATTGAAGGTGTGCGACATGTCGCCGCCGGTGCCGACGATGTCGACGAGGTGCGGTTCGTCCGGCACTTCGACGCGGACGGCGAGTTCTCGCATCACCTGGGCCGCGGCCGTTATTTCGCCGATCGTCTCCTTCTTGACACGCAGCCCCATCAACAGTGCCGCCGCCTGCGCCTGCGTGAACTCGCCCGCCATCAGCTTGCGCATCAGCGACAGCATCTCGTCATGAAAGATCTCACGGTGCTCGACCGTGCGCTGAATGGCTTCCTGGATGGAGATCGGCATGTGGAGCCTCGTAGTGGGAAGGTCTAGATGGAAAGGAAGTTGCGCAGGAGGTCGTGCCCGTGCTCGGTCAGGATGGATTCGGGATGGAATTGCACACCCCAGACCGGTAGCGTCTTGTGACGCACGGCCATGATCTCGCCGTCGTCGCTCTCGGCCATCACCGAAAGATCGCTGGGCAGGCTGGCCCGCTCGATGACCAGCGAGTGATAGCGGATCACGGTGTAGGGAGAAGGAATGCCGGCGAAGATGTCCTGCCGGTTGTGCGTGATGGTGCTGGTCTTGCCATGCATGACACGACGGGCACGAACGATCGTGCCGCCGAAGGCCGCACCGATCGACTGGTGACCAAGACAAACGCCGAGCAGGGGGACCCGCCCGGCGTAAGCCTGGATCAAAGAAACCGAGATGCCGGCCTCTTTGGGCGTGCAGGGGCCAGGCGAGATGACGATGCGATCCGGGCGGCGCGCCCCGACCCCGGTCAGATCGATCGCATCGTTACGCACGACCTCGACCTCGGCATTTAGCTCGCCCAGGTACTGGGCGAGGTTCCATGTGAAGCTGTCGTAGTTGTCGATCAAGAGGATGCGCATGCCACCTCCACGACGTCATCGCCCACCGCATCGCCGGAGCAATCGAAGTCGGCGCCGATTCTGTCGAGGTGCAACGCAGGCCGCGTCATCGCCGCGCCATGGTGCAGCAAGCCAGACGTAGGCCGCATCGACGTAAGGCAGTGCAGGTCGATCGTCTTCACGCAACAACCCCGTCGAGACCGCGCTGCACCATTTCGGCCGCGCGCAGCACCGAGCGGGCCTTCTGCAACGTTTCTTCCCACTCGCGTTCAGGCATCGAATCATGCACGATGCCGGCGCCGGCCTGCGCGTAGAGAGTGCCATCCTTGATGACAGCGGTACGGATGGCGATGCACAGATCCATGTCGCCCTGATAGCTCATGTAGCCGACGGCACCGCCGTAGATGCCGCGCTTGACCGGCTCGACGTCGTGGATGATCTCGAGGGCGCGGATTTTGGGTGCCCCCGACAAGGTGCCAGCCGGGAAGGTGGCACGCAGGACATCGATGTTGTGCGTGCCGGGCTTGAGCCGCCCCTCGACGTTGCTGACGATGTGCATGACATGAGAGTAGCGCTCGATCACCATCCGGTCGCGCACGACGACACTGCCGGTATTGCTGATCCGGCCGACGTCGTTGCGACCGAGATCGATCAGCATCACGTGTTCTGCGACTTCCTTCTCATCGGCCAGCAATTCCTCGGCGAGCCTCGCATCTTCCTCCGCCGTCGCGCCGCGCCTGCGGGTACCGGCGATCGGCCGCACCGTGACACAGTCGCCCTCGCGGCGCACGAGAATCTCCGGCGACGCACCGACGACATGGAAGTCGCCGAAATCGTAGAAGAACATGTAGGGCGACGGATTCAGCGTGCGCAAGGCACGGTAGAGGGAGATCGGCGGCTCGGGGAAGGCCAGCGCCATGCGCTGCGAAGGCACCACCTGCATGCAGTCACCCGCTGCGATGTAGTCCTTGCAGGTGGCCACGGCGGCTTCGAAGGTCGCCTGGCCCATCTGGGACACCGGCTCGGCGACGGCCGTCGGCGGCTGGAGCGGCAATCGGGCTGGTTGGCGGAGGCGCTCGCGGAGCTCGGCGATACGAGCACGGCCACGCTGGTAGGCATCCGGCCGTGCCGGGTCGACGTAGACGATCAGCGAGATGGTGCCCGCCAGATTGTCCACCACTGCGAGTTCTTCCGTCAGTAGCAGCAGGATGTCGGGGACGCCCAACGGATCGGGCTTTGGCCGGTCGGCGGCATGCCGCGCCAGACGCGGTTCGATCAGATGCGCGGTTTCGAAGCCGAAGTAGCCGGTGAGTCCGCCGGCGAACCGCGGCAATCCTGGCACGGTGGCGACGCGGAATTGCGCCTGATAGGCGGCCAGATAGGCCAATGGGTCTTCCGCCGTCTGTCTGGAGGGGCCATACTCGGTGATGTGCGTGATCTCGCGGCCGCGCACCTCGATACGGGAGCGCGAACGCAGCCCGATGAAGCTGTAGCGGCCGAAGCGCTCGCCGCCGACCACGCTCTCGAGCAGGAAGGTGTAGCGATCGTGCGCGAGCTTCAGGTAGATCGAAAGCGGCGTATCGAGATCGGCAAGGGTCTGCTCGACCAGGGGAATGCGTGTGTAGCCCTTCTGGGCGAGAGTGAGGAATTCGGACTCGGTCATCATGGCATGTTCGTCGTGCTTTGCGGACGAAGCGGGTACTACGATTTGTCGACGGAATCCCGCATATGCATGCGGTGGAGGCCATCGACGCCGCCGCGCGGGACTTGCTTGGAGTTCAGACGCTAGAGAGTGTTGCGGGGTGCCTTGAGGCCGGGTGGGCGTCCGCAACCGACGCCGGTAAGCAAGGTCAATGGCTCAACGCCAACTGCCGCTCCGCGAAACCCACCGTGTCCGTCTGAACGAATGGAACATGCTCTCGTTGGCGGGAATCCGCCGTCAGTGGTTACTGATGTGCGCCGATGGGGCGCTCACTTCGCGAATGTAGCGGCGATTCAAGCCCGCTGCAAATCGCCACCGGCGCGCTGAAGGTTATCAGGCCGTTGAAGATCGTGGCGAGGATGGCCAGATGCACGGCGCCCGCAGCGCAGCGACCGAAGACATGCCAGATAAATAGGCGAGGGAGCGACAACGCAGTTGCGGCGTCGGCTAACCTTGGCGAAGCGAAGGTTAAGCCTGCCGAGAGGCAGGCGTGCTAGAGCCAACACCGCGCGACACCGCAGAAGGCTTACCGCCGTAGTATTTCAACCGCCTGTTACGCGACAATGCGAACTCCTGCGTGGAGGGGCGCCAATGAAGGACCACAGCGACGCTCGGCAACAAGCCGGTCACGACGAGACCGATGACGCAGAAATTTCGGTCGCCATCGACGCCACGCCGTTTTACCTGGAGGACCAGAGCGAACCGGCGCGGGAGGTCTATACCTTCGCCTATCACGTCATCATCGTCAACACTGGCCGGATCCCGGTGCAATTGCTGGCCCGGCACTGGATCATCACGGATGGCGACGGACAGGTCGAGCATGTACGCGGTGAAGGGGTGGTCGGCAAACAGCCGACCCTCGCCCCCGGGGAGACGTTTCGCTATACGAGCGGGGCTCGTTTGCGCACGCCCGCAGGCCGCATGGAGGGGACGTATCGCTTCGTGACGTCCGACGGACGCGCATTCGACGCCGCCATTCCCGGTTTCGAGCTTTCAGCCAGCCGGACGCTGCACTGACGCTCTCACCTTTCGGCGGCGCTGCTTAGGAAACGCTCAATAAATGGCTGCGCGGGCGATGCAGCGTTGGGTGTCGCGGCGCGCAAAGCGGGATCAATCCCGCTCGCGGATTTTGCCGTTGTCCTGGATACGGCGGGCCTTTTCGAACCGCTCACGGTCGGCCTTGCTCGGGCCACGCATGACCCAGATGATCAGACCGACAAAAAGGGCGCCTGCGACCAGTGCTTCGACGATGAAGATCCAGAAGCCGCCGTCGATCATCGGGAGCCAGGAGGACGTATGGCCCGAATCGAGGTGATGCGGGCGGTTGGCATATCGGTTACTGGTTGCGGAAGTCGTCGTGGCAGGCTTTGCAGGTGCCGCCGACCACGCCGAACTGGCGCTTGAAACCGGCCTCGTCGCCGGCCCTGGCCAGCGCCGCGAGCTTGGCCATTTCCTCTTGCATCTTGTCGCCGGCAGCCTTGAACTTGGCCTGTTGCGACCAAATCTCCGGCTTCGCCTTGGTGTTGCCGATCTTGTCGGTGCCCGGCGCGAAGCCTTCCCACGGCATCGACGAGAGCGTCACGAGCCGGGCCGTGCGCGCTTCGGCGTCGGCCTTGTTGAAGGGCTGTTCGCCGCGGGCGACCGGCGCCATTGGGCTGAAATACCAGCCGATCAGCGCGAAGGCAGACTGGCGCTGCTTGACGAAATTCTCGGGTTTGGGCTGTGCCATGGCGACGGTAGCGAGTGCGGCCACACCGGCAGTCAGAGCGAGTTTGCTGAGGATTGATTTCACGAGTTGCTTCCTTGTTTCAGGGTTGAACCTTACCGTGTCAGCGCGGGCCAGTTGACAGCCAGCGTAACGGCGGCAATGGACAGGGACAACAGCAGCGCACCGAGCCCGGCGCGCGCGGGCTGGCGCCGCACGGCCTCGGTAGCCTCGCGGGCAAGCTCGGCAGGCAAGGCTTTGCGCCCGGAGAGCATCGCCGAAACGATGCCTTCCTTTTTTACGAAGACATGAAAGAGCACGGCCGCGATGTGGATGCCGGTCAGCAGCAACAGCAGATCACCGACCCGACGGTGCCAACGCATCAGCTGGATGGAGGTCTCCTCCGAGACGTAGCGGTAGAGCGGTCCGGTGGTGGCGATTTCGTCGTTGCTGAACAGCCCCATGACGGCCTGCGCGGCGAGCATGAGAAGCAGCAGCACGACCATCCATCCGCCGATCGGATTGTGGCCGGCGACGTGCGCTGGCGCGCGCGACAGCAACCGCACGGCAAAGCGAAGCGCTCGCACGGGACCCGAGAGGAAACTGCCGTAGCGAGCGTAGGCTCCCCCGGCGAAACCCCACAGAAGGCGGAACAGAACGAGGGCCAGGATGGCGTAGCCGATCCGCATGTGCCAGACGATCCATTCGCCGCCCGCTTTCCCGGTCGCAACCGCCGCCGCGAACAGCACGACCAACGCCCAGTGGAAAGCCCGGACGAAACCGTCCCACACCGGTACGGCCACGAGCGCGGCGCGATCCGACGCCCCTTCAGGGCTCATCATCCCCACCGTTGCCGCCACCGTCGGCGCCTGCCTGCTCGAATGCAGCGCAGAGTCGGTCGAGCGCGAGGGTGAGCTGCGACAGTTCCGCCTCTTCCAGCCGGCCAAATGCTTTGGCGCAGTACGCCAAATGGGCTGGGAAGACTTCGGCGAACACCTGGTCGCCGGCGGGCGTCAGGCGCACATGCGATCGCCGCGCATCGCCCGGCACGCCCTCCCTGGTGATCAGTCCACGCTTGGTCAGCCGATCGAGAACACCTGTAAGCGTACCTTTGGTGATGAGCGTGCGCTCACCCAGTGCGCGGCAGGTCATACCATCGGTGTTTCCCAGCGTTGCGATGACGTCGAACTGGGCTGGCGTCAAGCCCAGGGTGCGTACATGCCTGGCCGAGTACCGTTCGAACGCTTGGGCGCAACGGATGAGTGCGCGCAGCGTCGCCAGATACGCGGGACGCTGATACGCGAGTCGCTGTCGCACCACCGGCTCAGGGAAACACTGAATAAATGGCTGCGCGGGCGAATCGCTACGTTGCGCGGTGTTGGCTTCGGCGCGCCTGCCTTTTGGCAGGCTTAACCTTGGCGAAGCCAAGGTTAGCCTACGCCGCAACTGCGTTGTTGCTCCCTCGCCTAACTCATTGTTGGGTCTCGGTCGCTGCGCTCCGTGCGCCTTGCGCTTCATCCCGCTCACTGCTTTCTTCAGCGTTTCCTCAGCGGCAGAACGCCCCGTGCGGACTCGGTCGGTCGTCGACGTGGCGAGGATGTTTTCTGACATAGTTCTAACTAGAACAAATTCAGCGCGTCTTGGCAAGAGGGCGCCCCGATAATTCCATGCATGTCATGGCAGGCATGCCTTCGCGTACGCGTTCTGTCGCATCGATCGCTGGTGCTTGCGTTCGCCATCGCGCTATCGTGCTCGGTGGCTGCGCAGGGCGTCCGCCCGAGCGCCCTGCCGGCACCGATCGCGCAGGCGTTCCGCGCGGCGGGCGTACCGACTTCGGCCGTCGCGCTCTACGCGCGCGAGGTCGGCAGCCCGCGGGCACTGATCAACCATCGGGCGGATGTGCCGATGAATCCGGCCTCCACGATGAAGATTCTCACCACGTCGATGGCCTATGACGTGCTCGGTCGCGACTTCGTTTGGCGCACGGACATACTGGCGACGGCACCCATCACCGACGGCGTGCTCACCGGCATGCTCATCGTGCGTGGCAGCGGTGATCCCAAGTTCACCTGGGATCACCTGCGTGACATCGTCGCCCGTCTGCGGGCGCAGGGGCTGCACACGATTTCCGGGGACGTCCTGATCGACCGGACGCGCTTCGGTCCGATCCCCGACACGGCGGAAGCCTTCGATGGCCAGACCCTGAAGCCCTATAACGTCACGCCCGATGCGCTGCTGTTCAACTACAAAGCCGTCGGTTTCCGCTTCACTCCCGAAGCCGACGGCAGCGTGAAGGTGTCGACCGATGGCCCCCAGCCGGACGGGCTGACCATCGTCAACCGCCTGCGCACCGGTGCCGGACCGTGCGGTGACTGGCGATTTCGGATCGAAAGCCGCTTCGACAATGGCCCCAATGCAGCGCGCGCCCTGTTCACCGGCACTTACCCGCGCGAGTGCGGCGAACGCGAGTGGTTCGTCAGCCTGTTCGATCACAACGGGCTGCTCGCCGGCACCTTCGCCCGCCTCTGGCGCGACGCCGGCGGCGTTTGGAACGGTATCGTTCGCGACGGTGTGACACCGGCCGGGGCACGGTTGCTTTTCAGCCACGTTTCTCGTCCGCTGACCGATGCGATCCATGACATCAACAAGTTCAGCAACAACGTCATGACGCGGCAGTTGATGCTGACGCTGGATGCGGCGCTGAATGGCGCGCCGGCGCGACAGGATCGGCTGACCGCGAACGCTCGTGCCTGGGCGGCGCAGCGCGAGATCGATGCCGGCGCCATCGTGGTCGAGAACGGCTCGGGCCTTTCTCGTCACGAAAGGCTCACCGCGCAGGCGCTGGCACAGGTTTTGGAGTACGGCGTCACCGCCCCGTGGTCGGGCGACTTCATCGCCTCGCTGCCGGTGGCCGGTATCGATGGCACCCTTTCGAAACGGCTCAGCGGCCACTCGACGCTCGGCCGCGCCTTTCTCAAGACCGGCACGCTCACCGGAGTGAAATCACTCGCCGGCTATATGGTGCGACCGGATGGGCGAAAGCTGCTCTTCGTCTGCTTCGTCAATCACCCCAACGCCGATGCGGCGGTGGAGGCGATGGATTTCGCCGTCGAGTGGGCAATGACCCCCACGCCGCCCGTTCCGCGACTGCCTCAGCGCCGCCGCTGAGCGCTACCGAAGCCCGCTTCCTTGCCGACGCGCAGACGCTCGATGTTGCCTCTGTGCCGCCATAGCAGCAGGAGCGCAACCGCAAGCACCGCCGCCGAGGTGCTGCCGGCACCCCAGAGCCATACGGTGAGCACCGGCGCCGCGGCCGCGGCGAGGAGAGCAGCGAGCGATGACACGCGTGTCACCGCGAAGACAACCAGCCAGACGGCGGTGAGACCAGCGCCGATTCGCCAGTCGAGCGCCCACAGTGCCCCCGCCGCCGTTGCAACCCCTTTGCCGCCGCGAAACGCGAAGAAGACTGGATACAAATGGCCGATGAACACAGCCAGTGTGACCAGGGCAACGCCGGTTTCCCGCAGACCAAAGTCCGGCCCGATCAAGCGCGCCAGAAGCACCGCCGCCACGCCCTTGGCGGCGTCCCCAGCGAGCGTCAGTGCTGCGGCCAGCTTGTTTCCGCTACGCAGCACATTGGTCGCGCCCGGATTACCGCTGCCGTAGCTGGTCGGGTCGGCCAGGCCCATGGCGCGGCTGACGATCCTCGCGAAAGACAAAGAGCCCAGCAGGTAGGCAGCAATCATGGCTACCAGATCGACGGTCGAAATCATGGACATAGCTCACGCCTAAAATGCAGAGTGCTTCTGCCGATACGGCGGCCAGGCCCCCGTGCCGAATTCCCCGCGGCAGCCTGGTGATGCAGCCGATCTCCGGCCGGAGCGCGCCGCCGAAAGTTTAGGGAAACGCCGAATAAATTGCTGCGCGGGCGCAACGCGGCAGTCGTGCTTTCATGCCCCTGCCGTCCCGATCGCATGGCCCTTTCATCTGACCACCTGATCTTCATTCGCGGATTGCGATGCGAGACGATTCTCGGCATCCACGCCTGGGAGCGGTTACGCCCGAGGCCGGTGTTGATCGATCTGGAAATCGAACCTTCGCATCTGGATGCCTTCGCCGAGGACAGCGCGCGCGGTTTGATGAACTACGACGCGATCGCCACGCGCCTGAGCACCCTTCTCCCGTCTCTGCATTACCACACGATCGAACGCTTGGCGGCGCACGTCGCCCAGGTGGTTGTGGAGGAGTTCCACGCGCCGGCCGTACGAGTCACGATCGGGAAGCCCGGCGCGGTCGGCAACGCGCAGATGGTCGGGGTGACGCTCGTCAGGCGCGCATCCGCTGCACAGGCTCAGGCCTGAGCTTTTCCGTCGGGGCGGCGACGATTGAGCAGCCAGGCCGCCCCGATCACGACGGCGGCCCCGATGACTTCGGCAGCGATGCGCAGCGTAGGGGAAGCGGCTCCGAACCAGTTGGTCCACATGATGTCGGTGACGATCATGCCGCCCGCGATCCACCCGAGCAACCCGCCGCCGAAGGTGACGACGAGGGGGAAACGGTCGATCAATTTGAGGACTAGTGTCGAACCCCAGATGATGATCGGAATCGACACCAGCAGCCCAAAAATGACGTAGGCGAGTTGATGATCGCCGGGTGTGTTCTGCGCCGCGGCGGCAATGGCCAGCACGTTGTCGAGACTCATGACGAAATCGGCGATGATGATGGTGCGGATCGCACCCCAAAGCGTCGCTGCACCATGCAGATTGCCGTGGTCGTCCTCGTCCTCCTTCAGCAGCAGCTTGACGCCGATCCAGACCAGAAGCAGCCCGCCGACGATCTTCAGGAACGCGATCTTGAGCAGGGTCATCGCGAAGGCAATCAGCAGGACGCGCAGCAGGATTGCACCCGCCGTTCCCCACAAGATGCCCGCCCGACGCTGGGCGGCCGGCAGGTTGCGGCAAGCGAGGGCGATGACGACGGCATTGTCGCCGCCCAGCAGGATGTCGATCAGGATGATCTGCCCGACGGCCGTCCAGTTGATGATCGAAAGAAATTCCAGCACGTGTTTCCTCGATGGAGTCTCGCCGCCAGGTCGGCGGGCTCACTCTGTCTTGTACCTACGGACCTGAACGGCCCTGCCCGCGCAGTCTAGAGGCTTTCGCTGTCAGTGCGTCCAGCGCGCAACGCGAGACTACTTTTCGGTCTCGGTCAGCCCTTTGACGAAGCTCTTCTGCATCAAGACGATCACCAGAACGGGCGGCAGCAGCGCGAGCATCGTGGTCGACATCACGATATGCCAGTCGGTGGGCTCGGCGCTGGTGCCGATCATCTTCTTGATTGCCACCACGATCACGTCCAGGCTGTTGGAGGTCGTGATCAGCAATGGCCAGAGATACTGATTCCAGCCGTAGATGAACAGGATCACGAACAGCGCCGCGATGTTGGTGCGCGACAGTGGAACGACCACATCACGGAAGAAACGCATCGGGCCGGCACCGTCGATCTTGGCCGCCTCGACCAGTTCATCGGGAATCGTGAGGAAGAATTGACGGAAAAGCAACGTCGCCGTCGCCGACGCAATCAGCGGCAGCGTGAGGCCGGTGTACGTGTTGAGCAGCTTGAGGTCGGTCACCACGGCGTAGGTGGGCAGGATGCGCACCTCGACCGGCAGCATCAGGGTGATGAAGATCATCCAGAAGAAGAACATGCGGCCAGGGAACTTGAAGAACACGACCGCAAAGGCGGACAGCAGGCTGACCACAATCTTGCCGAAGGTGACGACGAGCGCGACCACCAGGGAGTTGAACAGCAACGTCATCGCCGGCGGCGATAGATAGGTGCCCTTTGAGCCCTGCGTCAGCGCCTGGCCGTAGTTTGCCCACAGCTCCGGTCCCGGCCACATCTGCATCGGCGTCTGGGCGATGTCCCGCGGCGTCAGTGTCGAGGCAACGAAAGTCACCCAGAGTGGGAACGCCGTGATGAACACACCGACCAGCAGGATCAGGTGTGGCAGCCAGTTGCTGCGCTGGTCGACTGGGCCGTCCATGTCAGTAATGCACCTTCCGTTCGACGTAGCGGAACTGCAATGCGGTCAGCACGATGACGATGGCCATCAGGATCACGCTTTGCGCCGACGAAGAGCCAAGATTGAGCGCGTGCACGCCATCGTAGTAAACCTTGTAGACAAGCACTTCGGTGGCCTTGGCGGGTCCGCCCCCGGTCACGGCATCGATGATGCCGAAGGTGTCGAAGAAGGCGTAGACGATGTTGACGACGAGAAGAAAGAAGGTGGTCGGCGACAAGAGCGGGAAGGTAATCGTCCAGAACTTTCTCCACTCGCCTGCGCCGTCGATGGCCGCGGCCTCGAGCAAAGACTTCGGAATCGATTGCAGTCCCGCCAGGAAGAACAGAAAGTTGTAACTGATCTGCTTCCAAGCCGCAGCAAGGATCACCAGGATCATCGCATCCGTCCCGTCGAGCTTTGGGTTCCACTCGACCCCGATCTGTTTGAGCCAGTAGGCAACGATACCCACCGACGGACTGAACATGAACAGCCACAACACTCCGGCCACCGCGGGCGCGATCGCGTAGGGCAGCACGAGGATCGTGCGGTAGAAGCCCGCGCCGCGCATGACCCGCTCGGCCATGACCGCAAGCAGTAGCGCTGGAACCAGTGCCAGCACCGCAACGGCCGAAGAGAACAACAGCGTGCGCCAGAAGCTCGCGACGTAATCCGGGTCGGCCAGCACCTCACGGAAGTTCGCCAGTCCGACGAAGGTCACCGATTGCCCGAATGGATCCTGGCTGAGCAGACTCATGTAGAGCGCCTGACCCGCCGGCCAGAAAAAAAACACCAGCGTCACGGCCAGCTGCGGCGCGAGAAGCAAATACGGTAGCAGCTTGTCCTTGAAGATGACGCGACGTTGCATGGATTCGAGCCTAACAGGCCGTTGGAAAACGACTGCGGCGGGCCATCTGCAGTGTTGCGATTCGACCGCGCAGCAATTCATTCAGCGTGGCCTTGAATGTACCAAGTGCCCCGGCGCCTTGGCATGGCAAGGGCGAAGCCGCGCCGGTCAAGAAAAAGGGGGCTCGAGGCCCCCCTTCGACAGGTCAGAACCGACGACGGTCAGTTGGCGGCAACGGCCGTCTTCTCGAACGCCCTCAAGGCGACGTTGCCGCGCTTCTGCGCGTTTTCGATCGCCTCCTTCGCGCTCTGACGGCCCTGCAGCGCCTTTTCGACTTCCTCGTGGTAGAAGTCGCGGATCTCGGTCCAGCGACCGAAGCGGTAGCCTTGCGTGTGCTCGCCCTGCTTGCCGTTGGCGAGGGTCGAAATCGCCACCGCAGCGCGCGGGTTCTGCGCGTAGTAGCCCTCACGGGTCATGTAGTCGAAGGCGGCATTCGTCGCCGGCAGGAAGCCGGTCGTCTTCGCCCAGTCCATCATGACCGGCATGGAACGCAAGTAGTCGAGGAACTTGGCAACGCCGCGGAACTCGGCATCGGTCCGGTTAGGCGCGTTGAAAACCCAGAGCGAGGCTCCGCCGACCGTGGTGGCATACGGCGCACCCTTGACATCCGGCCAGTACGGCAACGGTGCCACACCCCAGTCGAACTTGGCATCACGGACATACGCCCCCATCGCGCCCGAGCTCTGCGTGATCATCGCGCACTCGCCGTTCTGGAACGATGCCGAGGCGTCATTGCTGCGGCCCTTGTAGTCAAAGCTCTTGTCCTTCTGCATGTCCACCAGCATCTGGACTTGGCGCGTGAAAAGTGGGTTGGAGGCGAAAGTCAGCTCGGCGTCCAGACCGTCGCGTCCGTTCCCCTTGGTGCCGAGCGCCTGGTTGTGCCGGGCGCCGAACTGTTCGAGCTGGATCCAGGCTAGCCAGGTGGTCGTAAAGCCGCAGTTCGCCGCATTGCGGGCGCGAATCGTCTGCGCGGCCCGTTGCAGTTCAGGCCAAGTCGCTGGCGGCTTGTTGGGGTCGAGACCCGCCTTGCGGAAGGCATCCTTGTTGTAGAACAGGACGGCGGTCGACACGTTGAACGGCATCGACAGCAGGCTGCCGTTCTTCAGGCCGTAGTAGCCGCGCGCAGGGGCGATGAAATCGCCCGGATTGAAGGCAAGCCCGGCGCGGCGGAAGACGTCCGACACCGGCACGATCGCGTTCCTGGCGCCCATCATGTCGCCGGAACCGGCGTCGAACATCTGCATGATGTGCGGCGGATTGCCGGCACGGAACGCCGCGATGGCAGCCGCGCGCTGCTCGGGATACTGTCCCTTGAACGAGACAGTGACCTTGTACTCGCTCTGCATGCGGTTGAACTCTTCGCCATACTTGACCAGCGTTTCACCGCCAAGCCCGGTCAGACCCATCCACATCTGTATCTCGATCGGGCGGTTCTGGCCGACGGCGCCGGCGGCGACCACCGCGGCGAGCGCCGCCGCCAGCGCACGACGCGAAAACGTTACTGACATCATTCTGAAATCTCCTCTAGGGTGATGACCACACCGAAGGCCTCGCCGGCCCCCGACAGGCGAAAACGCACCTTGGGTCGAGCCTCGGAACATTAGCGGCGAAATGTGACACTCGAAACCGTTAGTGAAACGGGGTTTCCCCGCATTGCCGAACTGCTTGACGCGCAGTGCTGATCGGCGTCGTCCTCCGTGGCCGGGGTTGCTATGCTGTGTGCCCATGGCCACGCTCGAGTTTCGTCAAGTCCGCAAGTCCTATGGCACTGTCGACGTCATCCACGGCGTCGACCTGGCGATCGCCGATGGGGAGTTCGTCGTCATCGTTGGCCCCTCGGGCTGCGGCAAATCGACCCTGCTACGCATGGTGGCGGGCCTGGAGGGCGTCACCAGCGGCGAGATCGCGATCGACGGACAGATCGTCAATGCGCTCGAACCGAAAGACAGGGACATCGCGATGGTGTTCCAGAACTACGCCCTCTATCCGCACATGAATGTGCGTGAGAACATGAGTTACGGACTGCGCATCCGCGGGATGCCCCGCAGCGAGATCGACACGCGCATCGCCAAGACCGCCGAAATTCTCGAGCTTTCCCACCTGCTCGACCGCAAGCCGCGACAGCTGTCGGGCGGACAGCGCCAGCGGGTCGCGATGGGACGGGCCATCGTGCGCAATCCGAAGGTATTTTTGTTCGACGAGCCGCTCTCGAATCTCGACGCCAAGCTGCGGGTCGACATGCGGCTCGAGATTCAGAAGCTGCACAAGGAACTGCGCGTCACCAGCCTTTACGTCACGCACGATCAGATCGAGGCCATGACCCTCTCTGACCGCATGCTGGTCATGAACGCTGGCATCATCGAGCAGATTGGCACGCCGAAGGAGGTTTACGACCGGCCGGCCTCACTGTTCGTGGCCAACTTCATCGGTACGCCCGCCATGAATCAGTTTTGGGGCACCCGAGCGGGCCAGTCACTCAAGCTGATCGAACACGGTGACATGTTCCATGTCGGTGAGTTTCCCGGCGTGGTGGAAAACGGCATGAAGGTGGCACTCGGCATCCGCCCTGAACATCTGACGATCGTCCCCGCGGCGCAGGCGCGGCTTTCGATCGTCGTGCAGATGGTCGAGTGGGTCGGCGCAGACGCTTATGCCTATGGTCAGTTCGGCAACTTCCGCGTCATCTGCCGGGTCGACAACACATCGCATGTGCGCGTGGGAGACCGCATCTCACTGTCGTTCGATCCGGCGCGTGTGCACTGGTTCGACGCCGATTCGGGCCGTCGCATCGTCCCGTGAGCAGCCTGCTCTCGCCGCTCGCGCGCTGGCCCTACCCGCGCACGATGGCCCATCGCGGCGCGGGCAAGTTGGCGCCAGAAAACACGCTTGCCGCAATCCGTCACGGTAGCGCGCTCGGCTATCGCGCCACCGAGATCGATGTCAAGTGCTCGGGCGATGGCGTGTGTTTCCTGCTGCATGACGACACACTGGAGCGAACGACCGACGGCAGCGGGCGCGCCGACGCCCTGTCGTGGAGCGCGCTCGCCTGCCTGGATGCTGGCCGTTGGCACAGTGCGAACTTTGCCGGCGAGCCCCTGCCCACCTATCGCGCCGTCCTCGCGTGGTGCAGCGCGAATGGCATCGCGCTGAATACGGAGATCAAGCCGGTCAAGGGCAGCGAACGTGCCACCGGCGCTCGCGTTGCGTTCGATACGGTCTCCGGCTGGACGGGTACGCAACCGGCTCCGCTGCTGTCCTCCTTCTCCACCGAGGCGCTTCTGGCGGCGCGCGATGCCGTGGCGATCTTGCCGCGGGCACACCTGTTCGCGCACCCTTTGCCGACCGACTGGCTGGAGCGATGTCGCGCCGTTGGCGCAGTAGCGCTCGACTGCAATTGGGTGTCGCTGACGCCTGCAATCGTCGATGAGGCCCATGCGGCCGGATTGCACGTGGTCTGCTACACATGCAATCAGCCGGAGCAGGTGCAGGAGCTTCTTTCCTGGGGAGTCGGCACCGTGATCACGGATGCCATCGACCGCGTGCCGTTTCAGCCTGCCTTAGCAGGCCGTTGAAAAGCGTAGCGAGGATGGCAGGATGCGAGGCGCACCGAAGCGCAGCGACCGAAGACATAGCAAGTAGATAGGCGAGGGAGCGACAACGCAGTTGCGGCGTAGGCTAACCTTGGCGAAGCCTAGGTTAAGCCTGCCGAAAGGCAGGCGTGCCAGAGCCAACACTGCGCAACGCAGCGATTCGCCTGCGCAGCAATTCATTCAGCGTTTCCATAGAGGGTCGATCACAGTGACCTTTGCCCTGTTCACCATCGTCCTCGCCGGCATTCTGCCGATCGTCTGCGCCGGCCTGGCCAAGCGACACGGTTTCGGCCGCCGCCCGCGCGACGGCGGTTACGACAACCGCAACCCGCGCGCCTGGCTCGCCCAGCAAACTGGCACATCCGCCTGGGCCAACGCCGCCCAAGCGAACAGTTGGGAAGCCCTACCTCTCTACGCCGCCGCTGTGATCGTTAATCACATGCTCGGCGGCGCCGGAGTTCTCACCGATGTCCTAGCGGGCATTTTCATCGCGCTGCGGCTCGTCTACATCGTCATGTACGTGACCGGCCGGCATTGGTTACGCTCTCTGGTCTGGCTTGCAGCGATGGTCGTCAAACTCGCCATCTTCTTTCTGCCGATGCTGCTCAGCAAATGAACGAGAAGCGCACGCCGTTCAGACGATCCGGCAGCAGATAGAGATTCCACAAGACGGTTGTGATTAACACGGCGGCGAGAATGCGGCGCGCGGTCGGCGTCTGCAGGCGTTCCAGACTCCGCTTCGACAGCAGCCCGAGTCCGATCAGCACGGGCAAGGTGGCGCCGCCAAAGGCAAGCATCGTCAGGGCTCCGCCGATGGGATCACTCGCCAGCACGGCGATCGACAGCGCGCTGTAGACGAGCGGACATGGCAAAAGCCCCCAGATCAGGCCGCGAGCGAAGTCGCCTGCCCGGCCCGATGCGGGCGCAAACGCGCTGCCAATTTGGTCAGCGCGCGCGAACAGTGCACGTCCGCCACGCTCGAACGGGGCGTAGACGCCGCGCACGCCAAGGAGATAAAGCGCGCCCATCAGCACGATGAGGTTAGGCAGGATGAACCACGCCGTCTGCAAGACCTGATTGCGCAACACCTGTGTCAGGCTGGACGCTGCCCAAGCGATCAGCGCGCCGAGAAGCGCATAGGTCGTCAGACGGCCTGCGTGGGCCCATGGCACGAAGGCAGTGCGGCTGGGTCGGACAGTGATGGCGATCGTCGTTGGTCCGCACATGGTTGCGCAGTGGCCGGCGCCCATCAGGGCAATCGACATGGCGGCCAACATCAGAGACAGACTCATGGCAGGCCGAGTCCGGCTCAAGCGATGCGGGAATACCGCACGGCGGCTTCGCGGGGAAGATGGCGGTAGGCATCAAACGCCATCGCGACAGCGCGCATCAGCAGGCGTCCTTGCGGTGTGACCTCCAGAAGGTCATCGCCCATCCGAACAACGCCCAGATCGGCCATCGGCCGCAGCGCGGCGATCTCGTTAGCCAACACTGCGCGAACGTCGCAGCCATGGCGGGCCGCGACCTCGGACCAGCGCAGCCGGCCATGGCACATGATTCGCTCGATGACGTCGGCGCGCAATCGGTCATCTCCGCTTCGCTCGCATCCGCGGAGGACTGGCAAAGCGCCGGCGCTCAGTCGTTCGCTGTAGACGTCCAGCTGCGGCGCGTTCTGCCAAAGAACGCCCGCGACGTCACTGATGGCCGAGGGGCCAAGTCCGAGCAGATCGAGACCACCGTTGGTACTGTAGCCCTGAAAGTTTCGCCTTAGCGTCCCATCGGCCAGCGCGCGCGCGAGCGAATCGTGCGGTCGCGCGAAATGGTCGAGCCCGACCGCGACATAACCGGCATCGGACAAGCGCTCGACGGCATAGAGGAACATCTCGGTCCGAAGCTCGATCGACGGCAGCGCCTGCTCGGGGATACGCCGCTGGGCCTTGAAGCGCTCTGGCAGGTGGGCGTAGTTGAACAGTGCCATCCGCGACGGCTCGAGCGACAGCGCACGTTCGAGCGTCATGGCCAGGGTGGCTCGGCTCTGCAGCGGCAATCCATACACGAGGTCGAAGCTGATGGCCTCGATCCCCGCGCGCCGGGCCCAGCGAACCGCGTCGGCGGTCTGCGCAAATGTCTGATGACGATGAATAAGACGCTGAACGTCCGGGTCGAAGTCCTGCACGCCGAAGCTGAGCCGGTTGTAGCCGAGCCCGGCCAAACCCTGCACATAGGCTTCATCGAGATAGCGGGGGTCGAGCTCGGCCGCCTGTTCGCACGTCGGAGCACGACCGAAGGCCGCGTCGATGGCCCCGATCAGACGTCGCTGTTGTGGGAGAGACAGGAAGTTCGGCGTCCCTCCACCGAGGGCGAACTGCCGAATCGCGGCACCATTGGCCATCGGCGCGACCAGCTCGATCTCCTTGGCAAGTTCGTCGAGGTAGGCGGTGCCGGCATCCGCCCGCTTGGTCACGATCTTGTTGCAGGCGCAGTAGTAGCAAAGGGAGCGACAGAACGGAATGTGGACATACAGCGAAATATCCTTGCCGGCGAGGGTGGCGAGCGCCGCCTCGATGCGTTCCCGCCCCAGGCCCGCGCTCATCCTGTCCGCAGGCGGATAGGAGGTGTAACGAGGACCGTTCAGATCGAAACGGCGCAGAATCTCTGGCGCAAACATGACTATCCTGTCAAAGCCGGTCGCCGATGTGTCCGTGCGTTGGCTGCATGTGCGGTTGGGCGGGCGATACCGATCGGGCGTCCGGTCCGGTAGCGTGGCCATGCTTCCGAGACTCATTGTTTGCAGCATCGACCCGGTCGGGGTTGTTGCCGATCAAGGAATGTCCGCGATGAGGACGCCTCGGGTCGTCTCTCCCCGACGCCGGCATGCTTTGCCTCGATGCAATGTAGAGCCAGAGGCTCAGCGAAGCCGACGCCGCGATCAGCAGCCAGAGGCCGAAGAAGCCGACGGTATAGGCGGCCAAAGGCGAAACGTTCAAGCGGTCATCGAGCCATGCCACCTGCGCCGGATCCACCAGCGTGAACAGCAGCGCAGCACCCACGGCTGCCCCAAGGAATGCGGGCCAGAGAATCGCACCCAATAGCTTTGAGTTCAGGCGCACCGGCGTCCTCAGTGCGTTCGGCGTCCGTGATCGCTCAGCCGCGCTTCGACCCGCCAGCGCGCGCCCTCAACGTCGGTCATCAGCAGGTTCCGATGGCCGCCGAGCGCCTGAGCTGGCCGTAACACGTAGTCGCCGGTTTCGTCTTTGCGGGCAATGCCGCGCAGGTCACGCGCGGGATCGACCGGATGGGCCAAAACCCACGCCACCGGCTCGCGCATGTCGGGGTTGGTGAAACGAACGCGGACTTCACCATCAGCCAGGCGGATCTGCGGGCCCGCGAGACCCAGCGCGCGGGCGTTCTCGAGCAATCCAAGCTTCGCATTGATCGCCTTGCCTTGCTTGTAGTAGTCGGCGGCAACGAGGCCATCGGGATGACGCACGACGAAGATCGCGGTGATCGCCGAGGCGACGATCACCGCCGCGGGGCCGGCGAAAAGCAGTCCTGGCAATACCCAGCGGTTCACGCGCTGTTCCCGGACGGCAGATACGGTCGTGGTCATGATGGCTCCTTGCTCGATAGACGGTGCCGCCGTGCTTCAGCGGGGCACGATGAAAGTGCTCTTTTCTTCAATGGCAATTCGACCGTCGGCCGCCGATTCGACGCGCAGGCGAATCGGATGACTGCCCGCCATGGCCTGCTCGACCGGAATCCGAACTGCGATCGTTGCGTTCGTGTTGGCAACGGCCGGAACGCTCAGTTCGCCGCCACGGGCAATCTGTATTCCTTCGATACCCTCGGCGTGGATGCGCAACGACCTCGGTTCAGTGCCGGTGTTCATGACGTTGAGCCGGTAGACGTTCTCTATCCAGCGTCCCTCGACCTCCCTCGCCAGCACACGGCGGTCGCGTATGACATCGACCTTGAGAGGGTTGCGCAGGGCAAGGGAAGCACCCAGGCCGGTGACCAGCAGGGCGAGCAACGTGCCGTAGATGATGATGCGTGGCCGCAGGATGTGTGCGCGCATCTCGCTCCAGCCCCAGCGATGATCGATCGCATTCTCCGTCGCGTAACGAACCAGACCGCGCTCGTAGCCCATCTTGTCCATGACGCCGTCGCAGACGTCGATACAGGCGGCGCATCCGATGCACTCGTATTGCAGGCCATTGCGGATGTCGATGCCGGTTGGACACACCTGGACACAAAGCGAGCAATCGATGCAAGCACCAAGCCCCAGAGCAGCGGCGTCGACACCCTTCTTCCGACCGCCTCGCGGCTCGCCGCGCTCCCGATCGTAGGTGACGATCATCGTGTCGCGATCAAACATCACGCTCTGGAAGCGGGCATACGGGCACATGTACTTGCACACCTGCTCACGCATGAAGCCGGCGTTGCCCCAGGTGGCGAAGCCATAGAACAGAATCCAGAACGTCTCCCACGGGCCCGTCGAGAGGGTCGGGACCTTGTCGACGAGCTCCCGAATCGGCGTAAAGTAGCCAACGAAGGTGAAGCCGGTCCACAGCGCAATGACGATCCACACACCGTGCTTGCCGCCCTTGCGCAGAGCTTTCTCAAGGCTCCAAGGCGAGCGATCGAGCTTCATACGCTGGGCGCGGTCGCCCTCGAACCACCGCTCGACCCACATGAACATCTCGCTGTAAACCGTCTGTGGGCAGGCGTATCCGCAGAAAACGCGTCCGGCGATCGCAGTGACGAAGAATAGCCCGTAAGCCGAGACGATCAGTATGAACGTCAGGTACAGCACGTCCTGCGGCCAGAAGATCCAGCCGAAGACGTAGAACTTTCTTTCCGCGAGATCGAAGAGGACCGCTTGCCGACCGTTCCACTGCAGCCAGGCCAGCCCGTAGAAGACGAACTGCGTCGCCAGCAGTGTCAACACGCGAAGGCGCGCGAAACGGCCGCTGACAGACTTTGGGTAAATCTTCGGCGCCGATTTGTAGAGCTCAATGACCTTGGACTCGGTCGTGCTGGCGTTCATCGGCTGCTTCCGTGGTCACTGCGTTCGACCGTCCGACGAACGGTCGGCTCGCCAACCCTGATCAACGCGCGGTTGCCGTGCGGGCGGCCTCGCGCGATTCGGCATACACGTAGGCCGCAAGCAGCTTGACGCGCGTCTCGCCGAGCATGTCCTTGAAGGCGGGCATCTGTCCAGCCCGCCCCTTGACGATAGCTTCCGTAATCGCCTGCGCAGTGCCGCCATAGAGCCAAACGTCATCCTTCAGGTTCGGCGCGCCCAGTGCCGCCATGCCCTGACCTTCCGCTCCGTGACAGCCTGCACAGACTGTCTTGAACGTGGCCTCGCCTCGCGCTGCGGCGGCCTGGTCGGTTGCTCGCCCGGCGAGCTTCAGCACGTGCTGCACGATGTCATTGATCTGGTCCTTGTTGAACTGCTCGCCAAACCCCGGCATGGCTGCGTTCCTGCCTTCGAGAATCGATTGCAGAATGCCCTCGGAAGTGCCGGGCCACTGCCACTCCGCATCGACCAAGTTGGGAAATCCACGGGCCCCGCGCAGGTCGGCGCCGTGACACTGCATGCAATAGGACTGATAAAGACTCGCGCCGATCTTTGTCGCGCCCTTGTCGGCCGCCAAAGCTGCGACGTCCTGCTTCGCATACGCAGCAAACAGGGGCGCGACCCGGGCCTCGGTTGCCTCAACCTCGGCTTTGTGCAGTTTGCTGCTCGACCAGCCGAGCAAGCCCTCGGTCACGCCGAGTCCGGGGTACAGCACAAGGTAGCCGAGCGAGAAGAAAACAGTGATGTAGAAGAGGTTCTTCCACCAGCGCGGCAGCGGATTGTCATACTCGCGCAAGCCGTCCCAGGCGTTGCTTCCATGCAGCTTGGGTTCGGCGGAAGTATCGGCACTGGTCGTTTTCTTCGTTGTGTTCGACAACAGGATCCAAAGGCAGGCGCCAAGGCTGAGCAGGGTGAAGATGGCGACATACCATGCCCATCCGGCGGGAAGGAGTTCGTTCATACCGTTCATTTCCTGACCTCGACTGTCTTGTTGGATGCTCCGTTCACACGGTCATCATCAGCCAGCACATCGCTCATCGCCCGCTTGGCCGTTTGCTTGTAGGAAGGACGCCACGCCCACCAAATGATCAATGCAAACGTGAGGAACGACAGCACGGTGAACAGGATGCGCAAATCCTCGATCATGGTCGAATGCTCCGTCAGTTGGTCGCTCGGACCTGGGTGCCCAGTCCTTGCAGATAGGCGATGAGGGCATCCATCTCGGTCTTTCCCTTGATAGCCTCGGGCGCCTTTGCGATCTCCTCGTCGGTGTAGGGATGGCCGAGCAGCTTCAACGCACGCATGCGCTCGGAGACATCCGTCATGCGGATCGGCCGCTCGAGATAGGCGTAGGCCGGCATGTTCGACTCCGGCACCAGGTCCCGTGGGTTGATCATGTGCAGCCGATGCCACTCATCGCTGTAGCGGCCACCGACGCGCGCGAGATCCGGACCGGTGCGCTTGCTGCCCCACTGGAAGGGGCGGTCGTACACGAATTCACCGGCGACCGAGTACGGGCCATATCGCTCCGTTTCGGATCGGAAGGGCCGAATCATCTGCGAGTGGCAGTTGTAGCAACCCTCCCGGATATAGATGTCCCGTCCGATGAGACGTAACGGCTCGTACGGCTTCAGACCCGCCACTGGTTCGATCAGGTTCTTCTGGAAGAACAGCGGCACGATCTCGACCAGACCGCCAATGCTGACCACGAGGATGACCAGGATGATCAGCAGGCCGGTGCGCTTCTCGATCGTCTCGTGGTTGAAGATACCTTTGGATGTGCTTGCCATGATCGTTCTCCAGGCTCAGGCTGCTGCCACGACGGGCTGCGGGACGGGGGCCGCAACGGTCTTCGTGTTCCGCACGGTCATCCAAACGTTGTAGGCCATCAGGAACATGCCGAACAGGTAGAGCACACCACCAACGAGGCGGATGAACCAGAACGGATAGCTCGCCTTGACCGATTCGATGAAGCTGTAGGTAAGCGTGCCGTCGGCATTGACGGCCCGCCACATGAGGCCCTGCATGACCCCTGAGATCCACATCGCGGCGATGTAGAGCACGATGGCAAGCGTTGCGGTCCAGAAGTGGATTTCCATCAGCCGCGTCGAGTACATGCGCTCCTTGCCAACCAGACGGGGAATCATGTAGTAGATCGCGCCGATGGAGATGAAGGCGACCCAGCCGAGAGCGCCGGAGTGGACATGGCCGATCGTCCAGTCGGTGTAGTGAGACAGCGCGTTGACCGTCTTGATCGACATCATCGGCCCCTCGAAGGTCGACATGCCGTAGAACGACAGCGAGGTGACCATGAATTTCAGAATGGGGTCGTCACGCAGCTTGTGCCACGCGCCGGACAGCGTCATGATGCCGTTGATCATGCCGCCCCACGAAGGCGCCAGCAGAATGAGCGAGAACAGCATGCCAAGCGACTGCGTCCAGTCTGGCAAGGCGGTGTAATGCAGGTGGTGCGGACCAGCCCACATATAGGTAAAGATCAGCGCCCAGAAATGCACCACGGACAGCCGGTACGAATAGACCGGCCGCTCAGCCTGCTTGGGAATGAAGTAGTACATGATGCCGAGGAAGCCGGCAGTCAGGAAGAAGCCGACCGCGTTGTGGCCGTACCACCACTGGATCATTGCATCCTGGACGCCGGCATACGCGGAGTAGGACTTCGTAAGGCTCACCGGTACGGCGGCGCTGTTGACGATATGCAGGATGGCAACAGTGAGGATGAATGCACCAAAGAACCAGTTGGCTACATAGATGTGCGACGTGCGACGCTTGGCGATGGTGCCAAAGAACACGATCGCATAGGCGACCCAGACGACCGCGATCAGCAAGTCGATCGGCCACTCAAGCTCGGCATATTCCTTGCCGCTCGTAATGCCAAGCGGCAGCGTGATCGCCGCCAACACGATGATCAGCTGCCAGCCCCAGAAAGTGAACTCCGCCAGCCTTGGCATGAACAGAGGCACGTGACAGGTCCGCTGGACGACGTAGTAGGAGGTGGCGAACAGCGCACAACCGCCGAAGGCGAAGATGACCGCATTGGTGTGCAGCGGTCGCAGCCGCCCGAAACTCAGATACTCGTGGACGTTCAGTTCCGGCCAGATGAGCTGGGCGCTGATGATGACCCCCGCCAGCATGCCGACGATGCCCCAGACGACGGTCATCAGCGCAAAACGGTAGACCACGCCGTAGCTGTAGGTCTCGTTCGGTATGGTGGCGGTGGATGTGATGGCGGATGACATGCGCTCGAATCCTCGTGATTGCTTCGATGGACCGGTCTGACAACCGAATCCATTCAGGGCAAAACGATAGGGCGCCTGGCGACTTTCAGCCTTGACGGAGGTCAAGCGGAACAGCGTTCGCGATTCATGCGCAGCGGATGAATCGCCGCCTGCGCCTCAGCGCGATGAGTCGATTCCGCCGTTGGCCGATGCGTCGGCCTTGGCAATCGCGTCATCGGGTTTCGATACGGGCGGCGCTTCTTCGTCGGCGAGGATGCGCTCGCCCTCACGCTCGAGCTCCTCGAACTGGCCACTCGTTGCAGACCACCAAAAGGCAGCACCGATCAGCACGATCAGGACCAAACTGAGCGGGACGAGGATGTAGAGCGCTTCCATGTCAGCTCGAAATCATGCGGGTGGCACTGCTTTCGGGGTCGATGCGGACTCGTAGCGCGTTGGCGGTCACGAGGGCCGAACTCGCCGCCATACCTACAGCAGCGATGGCGGGGTTGATGAGACCGGCGATGGCCGCTGGGACCATGGTCGCGTTGTACACGATAGCCCAGGCCAGACTCTGGCGAACGATTCGCTCGGATTCGGCAGCCAATCGCACGACGTCGACCAGGCTTCGCAATGCCTCACCCGTCAACAGCAGGTCGGCGCTGCCGCGCGCATGGTCGGTTGCGTTCGCCACGGCAATCGAGACATCGGCACAGGCCAGCGCAATGGCGTCATTACTGCCGTCGCCGATCATGGCCACCCTGGCGCCAGCGGCCTGCAAGGCAGCGACAGCAGCGGCCTTCTCCGGCGCGGTCATGCCGCCGCTGGCCGTGGCAAACGCCACTTCCGGTGCCGCCTCGGCGACCAGCGTACGAACGCGCTGGGGGTGGTCTCCCGAGAAAAGGTGAACGCGGTGGTGCCTCGCAAGCCGCTGGATCAAAGAGCGGGCATCGTCGAGCCAGACGTCGCGGTAGCCCACACGCGCAACTGGGACGCCGTCGACCGCAAGCCAGAGGTCGCCGGTTGCATCCGCCGTCGACACACCGGCGAAGGCTGCCACGCCGAAACGCCACCGCCGGCCCCCAATAAGGCCCTCCACGCCCTGACCCGGACACCACGACGCCGCGGTCACCGGAGGCGCAGGCTCGACGTTCCAGCCCAACGCGGCAACCTCGGCTTCGAACGCAGCCGCAAGTGGATGGTTCGCCGCCCGCTCCAGCGCAGCGAGCATAACGACGATCTGCGGCTCGCTGCAGGACGGATCGAGCAGGTCGACCTTCAGGCGAGCGGGTGCGGTAAGCGTTCCCGTCTTGTCGAAAACGAAATCGGTACACGTCGAAAGGCGCGTGAGTGCGTCGGCCCTGCGCACCAAGCAGCCGCTCCGAAGGGCAGCAGCCGTCGCGCGGGCACGCGCCGTCGGCGCCGCCAGTGCGAGCGCGCAGGGGCAAGTGACGACGAGCAGCGCTACCGTGCGCTCGATCGCAACCGTCACGTTGGCGCTGAATCCGAGCCAAAGAAAGGTCGCCAGAGCGAGCATCAGGACGACCGACATCAGTACGCGGGCGACGCGATCGGTCAACGGCCGCGCTTCCGGTCGATCAGCGGCGTTCGTCTGTATCCAAAGTACCTGTTCGGCGCTATCTGCGTGCCTCCGTAGAACTTCGATCTCAACCGCACGCCCGATGACGACTGCCCCCGCCATGACTTCCTCGCCCGCTCGACGCTCGACGGGCTGACTTTCCCCATTGCGCAAGGATTCGTCGAAGTAAGCGACATCTTCGATCAGGCGACCATCTACCGGTAGCGCTGCCCCAGGCCGAACACGAATGCGATCTCCCGGTTGCAGGTCGGTGGCGGCAACACGCTCCGCTGACTGCGACGCGACAGCGGCGCCAGACGCCCGTACGCGTTCGGCCTGGGGCGGGGGAAGGTATCTTCGCGCTTGGGCCAGGGCATCCTGCGTTGCCTGCCTCTGCTCCCAATCGAACCAGCGGGCCAGCAACAGAAGAGCTACGGTCATCGAGATGGAATCGAGGTACAACGCGTCGGTACCGCGCAAACTCTGCGCAGCCGACGCAGTTGCAGCTAGCAGCAGACCGAGGGCGATGGCGCTGTCCATCCCGGGCCTGCGCACGCGCAGTTCCCGGCGGGCGCCGCGGTAGAACGGCAAGGCGCAGTAGAACAGAACCGGAAGGGTCAGTGCCCATGCGGCTCCGTCCAGCAGTCGCGCGAGTTCCGCTTCCACTTCCGCGCCGCCCAGGTACCGGGGCAGCGTCAGCATCATGACCTGCATCGCCAGCAACATCGCCATACCAGCGCGCAGGATGTGGGCGCGGCGCTGTCGTCGCCGGGGGTCCTCAGCTCGCCCCTCACCTGCCTGCCAGCATTCATAACCAGCCTCCCGCAGACGGGCAAGAACGGCGTCAACGTCGGTGCGCCCGGCGTCGTAGAGCACGCTGCCGCGCTGGGTGGCAAAGTGGAAGGCGGCGCGCGATACGCCCGGCACCGCCTCGGCAGTGCGCTCGAGCACGATGGCGCAACTGGCGCAGGCCATGTCGGCGACCTCGACATTCAGCCGTTCCAGCTTGCCGGTCGCCGCGGCAGCGGCCGCTGCGCCGCCGTGCGGTGCCGTTGCGCATTGCGCGTTGAATGCACTATCCGGTATTGTGCCGGGGGATTCGGCTTGCATACATGTGATCGTATCCGTCGTTCCCGGAACGATGCGATGACGGCCATCAATCCGGGCGCTCACGGTCTAGTGTTGACATGCGTCATCGCCAGGCAGCGGCGCTTCGGGCGAAATTCCCGTTCCGCGTCCCTTCCTCCGCGCTGGATGCGTTGGCAGTTTCGTTGCAGGAGCCTCACCGTGTCATCTCCCGTCCTCCCAACTTTGCCCCACGCTGCTGCGCTTACGCCTGAGCAGTTGGCTGCGCTCAAATCGCTGCTGATCGAACGCCAGCGCCGACTGTCGGCCGTGATCGACATGCATCTGCACCTGGATGGATCACTCGGCGCGCCGGGCGCCATCGTCGATGCGGATGATTCGATCCGCACCAGCGAGACCGATTTCGCGCTTGCAGAGGTCGAGCGTGAAACTGCGGAGCAGACAGCCGTCGTTCAGGCCCTGGATCGTATCGTCGAGGGCAGTTACGGGGTGTGCTTGGAGTGTGGTGAGCCGATCGGGTTCGAACGTCTGCTGGCGCATCCTACGGCAATGCGCTGCCTCGGCTGTCAGCGCGCCCGGGAGGCCGCGCATCGCTAGCATGTCGGGTCCGGACTACCACCCTAGGCCCCGTGAACGCCAGCTCGCCTTCTGTTCTGGTCGTCGATGACGAAAGCGATATTCGGGAACTGCTGGTTGGCTACCTGATGGCCCACGGATGCCGCACCGCAGCGTGCGGCGACGGTGCGAGCGCCCGAGCGTTGCTGCGTGGCGAGCAGTTCGACGTTGTGCTGCTCGACCTCAACCTGGGCGGGGAAGACGGCCTCGATCTCGCCCGTGACCTGCGCGGGTGGTGGAACGGCGGAATGATCATCGTGACCGGAAGAGGTGATGTCATCGACCGCGTGGTCGGCCTTGAGTTGGGCGCTGACGACTATGTGACCAAGCCGTTCGAGCTGCGCGAACTCCTCGCCCGCATTCGCAGTCTGGCGCGGCGGGTGCACAGCGAACCTGCAACCGGCACCGGCGCGTCGGGGGTGCTCCGCTTTGGGGATTTTGCCCTTGACCCGTCGACGCGCACGGTGCGTCGGGAAAGCGGCGAAGAAGTACTCCTCACCTCCGGGGAGTACGCTCTTCTGTATGCACTCGCCCGATGCGTCGGCACGGTGGTTTCGCGCGATGAACTGCTGACGGCGACACACGGGCGCGAAGCCGGCCCGTTCGATCGCACGGTCGATGTGATGATCGGGCGTCTGCGCCGAAAACTCGGCGATTCCCCACGACAGCCACGCCTGATCAAGACGGTGCGCGGTGGCGGTTACCTCCTTGCGTCAGGCCGCTTTCCGGCGTCATCACACTGAAAGTCATGCCACACCGTGTCTTCGAGGAAATCTTTGCCGCCGCGCCGGACGCCATCATCGTCGTCGGTGGTGACGGCGTCATTCAAGTGGCCAACCCGGCCGCCGAACGCCTCTTCGACTCGGCCGAGGGGGGACTGCTGGGCCTGCCGATTGAAACTCTGATCCCGCCTTCGCTTCGCAACCGACATCGTGAGTTGCGCGCTGACTACAGTCGACGGCCGTCGACGCGCCCGATGGGCATAGGCATGCAACTGCAGGCATGCACGCTGAAACGGCGCGAATTCCCGGTGGAGGTGTCGCTGTCGCCGGCCCGGGCTGGCAACCCCGAAACGATCTGCATCGTACGCGATGTAACCGAACGCATGGCCGCCCGCAGGACGGAACGTGAGCTCAAACGAGCGCAGGCCTTGTCACAGGTCAGCCTGCAATGCTTGCAGCAAAGATCGATGGCGACGACCGGCCGCGAAGTCATCCGGGTGCTCCGCCGGGCGCTCGGGGCGGATTTGGCCGTTCGGCTGCAACGCGTCGACGCTTCGACACTTTGCTGCGTCGAAGCAGAGGGCATTCACGTCGATCGTCTCGAAGGCCGCCGGATGGCCATCGACGACAGGCAGGCGGCCGGGCGCGTAGTCATCGGGGCGATTCCGCTCCTGGTGGGTGACACCCGCGACGCTCAAACCCCTGTGTGCGATTTGCTTTCGGACCGCGGCATCCATTGCGTAATCGCCGTTCCGGTGACCCTCGACAACGACACCGAGGGCGTCATCATCGTGGCCAGTCGAGCGGCACACAGCATGTCGTCCGATGATCTGGCCTTTGTCGAGGCCGCCGCCAATATCCTGGCCTCCGCGCTGATGCGGGCCCGAACCGAGGAGCGTCTGCTACAAGCCCAGCGACTCGAGTCCCTCGGGCAATTGACGGGTGGTGTGGCGCACGACTTCAACAATCTGCTGACGGTCATCGGTGGCAACCTGCAGATTCTCGAGGAATTCCTGCCGACGGATGAGTTCGCACGACGCGCCCTTGCGGCAGGACAGCGCGCAACGCGTCGGGGCGCCGAATTGACCGGCAAGCTGTTGGCGTTCTCGCGCCGGCAGACGCTGCAACCCAAGGCGGTGGACGTCGATGCGCTGCTTCGCGGCTTTGTCGACCTTCTCAACCGGACGCTGGGCGGCAATATCGAGATCATCGTGCGCACAGAGTCGGTCCCGCTCGTTGCGCTGGTGGACGGCGGGCAGCTTGAGACGGCCTTGCTGAATCTGGCTGTCAACGCCCGCGATGCAATGCCCGAGGGCGGAACGCTCGAGCTCTCGGCATACATCTCGACTCCGGCCAAGCCCTCCCTGTCGCCCGATGGTGGCGATGTCGCTGCGAAAGCGTACGTCTGCATCGCCGTTCGCGACACCGGGACCGGCATGACGGACGATGTCGCCAGCCGTGCTTTCGAGCCGTTCTTTACGACCAAGGCGCCTGGCAAGGGCAGCGGCCTCGGTCTCAGCATGGTGTACGGATTCGTCCGCCAGTCTGCCGGGCACGTCACGCTGGAAAGCCGCTCCGGTCAGGGCACGACCATTTGCATCTACTTGCCGCGCGTCGAGACATACGCGGCGCAGCCTGAACCTCCGCAATCCGCGGCGACGACAGTAGGCGACGGCCCCAAGGTTCTGCTGATCGAGGATGACCGGGACGTGGCGGAGGTCATTTCGCACCAGCTGCAGTCGCTTCGCTGCAAAGTCTGGGTTGCGGCGAATCGGCGGCAGGCCCTCGCCCGGCTGCAAAAAGTGCCCGATATCGCGGTGATCGTGGCTGATGTTCTGCTCGAGCGCGGCGAGACCGGACCAGCGGTCGTCCGTTCCCTGCTCGCCAGGAAATCAGGGCTTCGGGTGATCTACACGTCTGGCTATGCGCGCGATGCCTTGCCGCTCGAGCTGAGCGGTGATGGCATCCATGGCTTTTTACGCAAGCCCTTCACGCTCCGCGAGCTTGCGGACGTCCTCGCCAGGGCGACCAAGGGCCAAGCCTGAAAGTCGCGGGTTGGTGCTCCGATTCGAGTATCAACTGAGGGCTGTGCCCGCACCGGTCTGCGCCAGTCGCGCCAGAGCCGGCAAGTCGATCAACTCGATGTCACGGCGATCGCTGCGGACGAGTCCGTTGCGCTGGAAGCGAGAGAAGACGCGGCTAACGGTCTCAAGTGTCAAGCCGAGGAAACAGCCGATCTCGGCGCGCGTCATTCTGAGCATGAACCGCCGGGCGGAATAGCCACGCTCGGCGAATCGGCGTGACAGATCGAGAAGAAAGGCGGCAACCCGCTCTTCGGCATTCATCAGGCCGAGGGCGGCCATCCACCCATGTTCCTCGCGCAGCGCCATGCCTAAGCGCTGAAAGAGCAGCCTCCGCACGTCCGGATTTTCTGCGGCGAGGGTCTCAAGCGCCTCGTAGGGAATCTCGATGACCGAGCAGACATCCATCGCAACGACGGTGGTGCTGTGGGTTTTCGCATGAATGGACTCAAGTCCGATCAGGTCGCCCGGCATCTGGAAGCCGAGGATCTGCTCGCGACCGTCCTCCTGTATGAGAAGGCGCTTGGTTGCGCCAGAGTGCAGCAGGTAGACGGCCCGAAACAGTTCGCCGGCGCGATGAACGGCGGTTCCCGCCGTCAACAACCGTGGGCGTCCCACGCGGGCGATCGCTTCCAGTGCCGGTTCGCGACCGGGTCCTCCCGTCGCTGCATGCATGACCTTTGTTTCATTGGTCGTGTAGAGCGTGTCCATCTGCTTCTCCCGACTTTGTTACGCCTGGTGTGCCGTTCTCGCGGCAATTGGCATAACTATCTTTGTCGGTGGCGCGTGGCGATTGAACCGTTCGTATGCTTCAGTAACGGTTTGTTAACGTGGTGAATGTCTCTCCTCCGGCCCGGTGACCGCTTGGGGAAACGCTGAAGAAGGGATGAAACGCAAGGCAAACGGAGCGCGGCGACCGAGACATATCGAGTCGATCAGCAAGGGGCGAGCACCGCCCAACACAGCAGATGCCCCGCCGCAGCGGCTTTTCAACAGCCTGCTAGGACTGTGTGCGAACTACGAGCACCGGCACCGTGCTCGCTTGCAGCACTCGCAGGGTGACGCTGCCCATCAGCAGGCGACCGAGCGCTCCACGGCCATGGGTCGCAATGACGATCAAGTCACAGTCTTGTTCGTCCGCGACCTGATTGATCAGCACGTCCGGCTGCGTCGTGACCGCCGAGTGCATGGTTGCAGGGACGGCCTGCTCCTTGGCCACTGCCGCCGCTATCGAGAGAATCTGGTCTGTGGCCGCGCGGCTTGCCTGCGCAAGTGCGGCTCTGACCTGGTCGTCGAGGTGCACGACATCGATGAAGGCAGGCTCGGTGGGCAACTCCGCATGAAGCAGGAGGATCTCTGCCCCATGGGTCTTCGCCAATTCGACCGCCAATCTGGCCGCCTTCAGCGAGCGCTCGGAGCCGTCGACGGGAACTAGGATTCGCTTGAACATGAATTTTCTCGCTGCGCAGCGTTCGGTCGAGGCAAATGATGAGCCTCTGCGGTGGGAGAGGCGTTGATCCAGCGCAGTCAAACCGCAGCGGGCGCCATACCGAAGCAATCAATCGAAGACGGCACGGTACGCGTCAGTACGCATCGAGCGGCTCTCCCATTCCGTGTTCCGCTTGCGCTGTAGCCACGGGGCTGGAGGCTCGGGTGTTTCCCTATGGAAAATGGTTGACGTTTACGTCAATTTACGGCGGCCTACTGAGACAATCGTTTCCAGTCCAGCGGAGAAAAGCATCGTGAGCAGCGAGGTCTATCGCCCGAGAAACAAGGTTCGATTCGTGACCGCAGCGAGTCTGTTCGACGGGCACGACGCGTCGATCAACATCATGCGCCGAATTCTCCAAAGCTCGGGCTGCGAAGTGATTCACCTCGGCCACAACCGGAGCGTCCGGGAGGTTGTGGACGCTGCGCTCCAGGAAGACGTGCAGGGCATCGCCGTGTCGAGCTACCAGGGTGGGCATGTCGAGTACTTCAAGTACATGGTCGACATGCTTCGGGATGCGGGCGTCTCGCACGTGCGCGTGTTCGGTGGAGGCGGTGGCGTGATCGTCCCCTCCGAGATCGCAGAGCTTCAGGCATACGGTGTATCGCGAATCTTTTCGCCTGAAGATGGCGCACGCATGGGCCTCCAAGGCATGATCAATCACATGGTGCAGCTCTGCGACGTTGATCTATCCGAGTCAATTCCCTCGTTTGAAGATCTCGTCGAAGGTCGCAGGAATGCGCTTGCGCGCTGGATTACGGCGCTCGAGCTCGGTACCGTGCCGGAGGCCGAACGAGCGCTGCTGTTGGCAGCTTCCAAACGGACTGCGACGCCAGTGCTCGGCGTGACAGGAACAGGGGGGGCGGGAAAGTCGTCTCTGACGGACGAGCTGATTCTTCGCTTCCGTATCGATCAGGAGGATCGAGTTCGGATCGCTGTCCTATCGATTGATCCGTCGCGGCGCAAATCGGGTGGCGCGTTGCTGGGTGACCGAATTCGCATGAACGCGATCGATCATCCCCTGATCTACATGCGTTCGCTCGCCACCAGGGATTCGGCAGGAGCGGAGATTTCACGGGCGCTCCCGGATGCCCTTGCCGCCTGCAAGGTGGCCGGCTTCGATTTGATCATCGTCGAAACTTCCGGCATCGGACAAGGGGATGCGGCGATCGTGCCTTTCTCCGACGTCTCGCTCTACGTGATGACACCGGAGTTTGGGGCGGCCAGTCAGCTCGAGAAGATCGACATGCTCGATTTCGCTGACCTGGTGGCCATCAACAAGTTTGACCGGCGCGGGGCGCTCGATGCGCTGCGCGATGTCAGCAAGCAGGTACAACGTAATCGCGAGGCATGGCAGGCGTCCGTGGAGGAGATGCCTGTGTTCGGCACCATGGCCAGCAGGTTCGCCGACGACGGCGTCACCGCTCTTTATCAGGCGCTGGTGCCATTGCTGGTCGAGCGCTCGCAGGGAGCTCTTTCGCTTGAACCGGGCAAACTCGCGAGGGTAAGAACGCGTTACTCGACGGGCTGTCATCCGATCGTTCCGTCCAGCCGCAGCAGGTATCTGGCGGAGGTCGCCGAGACTGTCCGCGCATATCACCGCTGGGCTGATCGTCAATCGAGCATCGCTCGAGACCGCCAGCACCTGCGTCGCGCTTTGGAGCTCGTTCGCGCTGCGAGCGACGAAGTGCCATCCGTGCTCGAATCGCTGGCAGAGGGGCTGAACGGCACGATCGACCCCGCCTGCGCGCGCTTGCTTGCCCAATGGCCGTCGGTCGTGGCGAGTTACTCCGGGGACGAGTACGTCGTTCGTATCCGCGACCGCGAGATACGCACCCGGCTTACCCACACCACGCTTTCTGGCAACCGCATTCGTAAGGTTGCCCTGCCGCGTTACAGCGACGACGGCGACCTGTTGCGGTGGCTTCTTCGTGACAACGTGCCGGGCAGCTTCCCGTTCACGGCGGGCGTGTTTGCGTTCAAGCGTGAGAATGAGGACCCGACGCGCATGTTCGCCGGCGAGGGCGATGCCTTTCGAACCAACCGACGCTTTCGCAAAGTGAGTGAAGGCATGCCGGCAAAACGACTTTCGACCGCGTTTGACAGCGTGACGCTCTACGGGCATGACCCGGCGGAACGGCCGGATATCTATGGCAAGGTGGGCAACTCCGGCGTTTCGATCGCGACCCTGGAAGACATGAAGGTGCTCTACGACGGATTCGATCTCTGCGCTCCTGACACCTCGGTCTCGATGACGATCAACGGGCCGGCGCCGACGATCCTGGCGATGTTTCTCAACGCTGCGATCGATCAGCAATTCGCCAAGTTTCAGCTTGAAAACGGTCGTGAACCGACTGACGGGGAGCGTCAGAAGATCATCGCATGGTCCCTTGAGAATGTCCGCGGCACGGTGCAGGCGGATATCCTCAAGGAAGATCAAGGACAAAACACCTGCATTTTCTCGACGGAGTTTTCACTGAAGGTGATGGGTGACATTCAGGAGTACTTCGTTCGCAATCGCGTCAGGAACTTCTACTCCGTATCGATCAGTGGCTACCACATTGCTGAGGCAGGTGCGAACCCAATTTCTCAGCTCGCCTTCACCCTTGCGAACGGCTTTACGTTCGTCGAGGCGTATTTGGCGCGCGGCATGCACATCGATGACTTCGCGCCGAATCTGTCGTTCTTCTTCTCCAACGGCATGGATCCCGAGTACACCGTTCTCGGTCGCGTCGCCCGCAGAATCTGGGCCATCGCGATGCGCGACCGCTACGGCGGCAATGAACGCTCGCAGAAGCTCAAATACCACATCCAAACGAGCGGTCGTAGCCTTCATGCGCAGGAAGTCGCGTTCAATGACATTCGCACGACCCTGCAGGCACTGATCGCGATCTACGACAACTGCAACAGCCTGCATACCAACGCCTACGATGAGGCCATCACCACTCCCACGGAGGAATCGGTTCGGCGCGCCATTGCGATTCAGCTCATCATCAATAGGGAGTGGGGGTTAGCCAAGAACGAGAACCCGAATCAGGGCGCATTCATCATCGACGAATTGACCGATCTCGTCGAGGAGGCGGTTCTCAAGGAGTTCGAAGCCATCAGTGAGCGAGGCGGTGTGCTTGGGGCGATGGAGTCAGGCTACCAGCGCGGAAAGATTCAGGAGGAGTCTTTGCACTACGAGCGCATGAAGCACGACGGCAGCTATCCGATCATCGGTGTCAACAGCTTTCGCAATCCGAATGGAGATCCGGTTCCACAGGCGCTCGAGCTCGCACGGTCGACCGATGCGGAAAAGCGTAGCCAGCTACAGCGCCTTGCCGACTTTCACGAGCTTCATCGCTCCGAGGCGCCTGTCGCGCTGGCACGATTGAAAGAGACGGCGCTTCGCGGCGGTAATGTTTTTGAAGAACTGATGTCTACGGTTCGAGTGTGTTCCCTTGGTCAGATCACCCAGGCACTCTTCGAGGTAGGTGGCCAGTACCGCCGCAGCGTGTAGTCTGCGGAAGAGGCGCGCGCCGCTTGTGAAACTGTGGTCGAGGCATGCGAGAGCCCGCGGCAGGGTGGATACCACGAAGACAGCTTGGCGTGACAACGTTGATGAAGGCAATGATGGTCGCGGCGGAGCCTGTCCTGATTTTTGTGTGCGAGGTATACCATGACCCAAAGGAGCATGTATGCCGAGCAAGGAACCGAGAGAGCTGAGCCGAACGAAGCTGAGGAACGCGAAGATTGCTGCTGAGTCGGCGGCGTTGCCGAAGATCCCGAAGGAAGTGCTGGACCAGATCGTGGCCGACGGGCCGATGACGGCGCAGCAGGTCAATGCCACGATGATGGCGCTGAAGAAGGCGCTCATCGAGCGCGCGCTGGGCGGC